>Ga0181532_10000861_pt1 | contig 30343 bp, 34 predicted proteins | sample PEATcosm2014_Bin_33_FD_119768 | JGI IMG/M metagenome (GOLD analysis project Ga0181532, IMG submission 119768) | Peatland microbial communities from MTU Mesocosm Facility, Houghton, MI, USA - PEATcosm2014_Bin11_30_metaG | ecosystem: Environmental > Terrestrial > Soil > Wetlands > Peat | place...
ATGCGCCGGCCCCCACAGGCAGGCGATGCCGGCGGCGATGCAGGCGAACGGATTGGCGCCGGTCGAGCCGGCGAGCCGCACCGTCGAGGTCGAGGCGTTCTGCTCATGATCGGCGTGCAGGGTTAAGATGCGGTCCATGGCGCGGGCGACCACCGGATTGGCGACATATTCCTCGCACGGCACCGCAAAGCACATACGCAAGAAGTTGGCCGCGTAACTCAGTTTGTTCTTCGGATAGATGAACGGCTGGCCGATCGAATATTTGTAGGCCATCGCCGCGAGCGTCGGCATTTTTGCGATCATGCGGATCGAGGCGATCATCCGCTGGGTCGGATCGGTGATGTCGGTGGAGTCGTGATAAAAGGCCGACAACGCGCCGACGCAGCCGACCATCACCGCCATCGGATGGGCGTCGCGGCGGAAGCCCTGAAAGAAGCGGCTCATCTGCTCGTGGACCATTGTGTGATGAACCACGCGATCGTCGAAGCTCTGCTTCTGGGCGGCGGTCGGCAGCTCGCCGTAGAGCAACAGATAGCAGGTTTCGAGGAAGTCGCCGTGCTCGGCCAGGTCTTCGATCGGATAGCCGCGGTAGAGCAGGACGCCTTCGTCGCCGTCGATGTAGGTGATCTTCGACTCGCAGCTGCCGGTCGAGGTGAAGCCGGGATCGTAGGTGAAGATGCCGGCCTCGCTGTAAAGCTTGCCGATGTCCATCACGTCGGGACCGATCGTTCCCTCGTAGAGCGGAAACGACCAGCTCTTGTCGCCGAGTGTCAGCTTGCCGGTCTTGACGTTGGCATCGGTTTTCGCGTCCATGATCGCATCCTCGCTGGTATGGGCAGCTCAACAGTGCGGTGCACGCGGCCTAAAAGCCAAAAACGGGTGCAGGCCTGTGTGTCCGGCCCTATCTGGGGTAGTTCAACCAAGTGTGCACTGCAAGAAAATAGGCTTTTATTGAGCGACGCGCCAGCCTGGGCACGGAGCGGTGCTCCGTCCGCGCTAGCCCATCCATAAATGAACTTTCGCACCCGGCCGCAGATGCGCCGGTACCGGTTCTGCAGACCTGCGTTCGCGCGGATCGGCCGCCGCGCCGCGGTGCTCCTCAGGCGACCTGATCGGCGATGCGCGCCAAGCTCTCGGCCTTGCCGAGCACGGTCAGCACCTCGAAAATGCCCGGCGACGTGATGCGGCCGGTAAGCGCCCCCCGCAAGGGCTGCGCGACAGCGCCCAGTTTGATGCCCCTCCGCTCGGCGAACACCCGCACGCCCCGTTCGGTCGCCTCCGTCGTCCAAGGCTCGACCGCGGCGAGGTCTGTTGCAATGTCATGCAGGAGGGCTTTCGCCTCCGGCGTGAGGAGGGCTTTCGCCTTGTCATCGAGCGGCAAAGGCCGATCGGCGAGGAGAAAATGTGCTCCGTCAATAAGATCGATGAGCGTCTTGGCACGCTCCTTCAAGCTCGGCATTGCCGCCAGCCATTGGCCTCTGAGCTGCGGCGTCATCTTGGCGGCGATTTTTCCGCCGTCGGCAAGGTGCGGCAGCAGCTGATCGATCGCGACCAGCAGCGCCGCATCGGCGCTTCCTCGGATGTAGTGGCCGTTGAGGCTTTCGAGCTTGGCGAAATCGAACCGCGCCGGCGAGCGGCCGATCTGCGGCAGATCGAAAGCCGCGATCATTTCCTCGGTGGAAAATATCTCCTGGTCGCCATGGCTCCAGCCGAGCCGCACCAGGTAATTGCGCAACGCCACCGGCAGGTAGCCCATGGCACGGTAAGCATCGACGCCAAGCGCGCCGTGGCGCTTGGATAATTTCGAGCCGTCGGGACCATGGATCAGCGGGATGTGCGCCATCACCGGCACCGGCCAGCCGAGCGCGTCATAGATCTGTTTCTGCCGCGCGGCGTTGGTCAAATGATCGTCCCCGCGGATGATGTGGGTCACCGCCATGTCATGATCGTCGACCACCACGGCGAGCATGTAGGTCGGCGTGCCGTCGGAGCGCAGCAGCACGAGGTCGTCGAGGTTCTCATTCTGCCAGACCACGCGGCCCTGGACCTGATCTACGATGACGGTTTCGCCCGTCAGCGGCGCCTTGAGCCGGATCGCCGGCTTGACGCCCGGCGGCGCCTCACGGGGATCGCGGTCGCGCCAGCGGCCGTCATAAAGCTTGGCGCGGCCCTCGCGCCGCGCCGCCTCGCGCATCTGCGCGAGTTCCTCAGGGCTCGCATAGCAGCGATATGCGTGCCCCAAGGCCAGGAGCTGTTCGGCCACCTCCCGGTGTCGCGCAGAGCGCGCGAATTGATAAATCGCTTCGCCGTCCCAATCGATGCCGAGCCAAGTCAGGCCGTCGAGAATGGCGTCTATGGCAGCCTGCGTCGAGCGTTCGCGGTCGGTGTCCTCGATCCGCAGCAGCATTTTGCCGCCGCGGCCGCGGGCGTAAAGCGAGTTGAATAGCGCGGTACGCGCACCGCCGATATGCAGGAAGCCGGTCGGCGAGGGGGCGAAACGGACGACCACGCTCATTGTCTTGTCTTGACCCTGACTTAAGCGCGCGCCATCGCGGCGCCGCCGTGCTCGTCTAGCACAGCTGGGAATGAAAGGAAGCAAAGGGGGTTCCGGTTTCGCGGTGGGGTTGACCCGGCAAGGCAATTTGTCCAATCCGGACGCGCCGGGACACGCTCTCGGCAATGGGAAGCGGTCACGTCATGACGGTTGCTGAAACGCCACGGGAAGCCGGGCAAGACTTCATCCGCGACATCGTTCGCGCCGATCTCGCGTCCGGCCGGCACAAGACGATCGTCACCCGCTTCCCGCCGGAGCCGAACGGCTATCTGCATATCGGCCACGCCAAGTCGATCTGTCTCAACTTCGGCATAGCAGAGGAATTTTCCGGCCGCTGTCATCTGCGCTTCGACGACACCAACCCGACCAAGGAAGAGCAGGAATATATCGACGCCATCGAGCGCGACGTCCGCTGGCTCGGCTTCGATTGGGGCGAGCATCTTTATCACGCATCCGACTATTTCGAGCGCCTCTGTGCGTGGGCGGAATACCTGATCCGTGCCGGCAAGGCCTATGTCGACGACCAGACGCAAGAGGAGATGCGTTTGACGCGCGGCACCTTGACAGAGGCCGGGACCGAGAGCTCCTATCGCGGCCGCAGCGTCGAGGAAAATCTCGATCTGTTCCGCCGCATGCGAGCCAGCGAATTTCCCAACGGTGCGCGCGTGCTGCGGGCCAAGATCGATATGGGTTCCGGCAACATCAACCTGCGCGATCCGGTGCTCTACCGCATCCTGCACGCGGAGCATCCGCGCACCGGTACGGCATGGTGCATCTATCCGAGCTACGATTTCGCCCACGGCCAATCGGACGCCATCGAGGGCATCACCCATTCGATCTGCACCCTGGAATTCGAGGATCATCGGCCGCTATACGACTGGTTCCTCGACAACTTGCCGGTGCCGTCGCGGCCGCATCAGTACGAGTTCGCCCGGCTCAATCTGACCTACACGGTGCTGTCGAAACGGGTGCTTACCGAATTGGTGCGCGGCGGGCATGTCGGCGGCTGGGACGATCCGCGTATGCCGACACTGGCGGGGCTACGCCGGCGCGGCGTGCCGCCGGCGGCGATCCGCGACTTCGTCAAGCGCATCGGCGTCGCCAAGGCCAACAGCGTCGTCGATGTCGGCATGCTCGAGTTTTCCATCCGCGAGCACCTGAACAGGACGGCGCAGCGGCGCATGGCGGTGCTGCGTCCGCTAAAAATCGTGATCGAAAATTATTCCGAAGGGCAAAGCGAGGAGGTCGAGGCGGTTAATCACCCCGAGGACGCCAGCGCCGGCACGCGGCGCATGCGTTTCGGCCGCGAGCTTTTCATCGAGCGCGACGATTTTTTGGAGGACCCGCCGAAGAAATTCTTTCGCCTGACGCTGGGCCGCGAGGTGCGGCTGCGCTACGCCTATTTCGTCACCTGCCGCGAGGTGGTGAAGGATAAAACCGGCGAGGTGCTCGAGCTGCGCTGCACCTACGATTCGGCGACCCGCGGCGGCAATGCGCCGGACGGCCGCAAGGTGAAAGCGACGCTGCACTGGGTCTCGGCGGCCGACGCGGTGCTGGCCGAAGTGCGGCTCTACAACCCGCTGTTTCTGCGCCCCGATCCGAACGCGGCCAATTTTGCCGCCGAACTCAATCCCAATTCTTTGGAAGTGATCGCCAACGCCCGTGTTGAACCCTCCTTGGCGGAAGGAAACTCCGCAGAGGCGGTGCAGTTCGAGCGCCAGGGCTATTTTAGCCGCGACCCGGATTCCACGCCCGACCGGCTCGTCTTCAACCGCACGGTCGGACTGCGCGACAGCTGGGCCAAGGTCTCCGGCGAGAGTTGAACGGCCTCACGTTCCCCACAAGCTCGCTCTCCATTGCGTACGCCCTTAGGTAGTATGCGCCGGCTTTCGGCGCGCGAGAGCTTTTCTTCTCGGGGAGCGCGCGGTGGCGGACGAGGGCGGCGCGCAAAGTCGCGCGCGAACGGGCACACGGACTGGCACGCGAACCTGGCCGGTCGGCGGCGCAGGCGCCGCTTGGAGCGGCTCGCGGTGGCGCGCCGAGTTCGCCGTCCCCGGAGCGCACTCGCGAATGGGCGGTAGCCGAGGTCGGTACCGGCCGCCTGCTGCCGTGGTTTGCGGTCGCTTTCGGCGCCGGCGTCGTGCTGTATTTCACCGCGGAGCGCGAACCGGCCTGGTGGGCGGCGTCGGGTCTAATGGCAGCCGGCGCCATCGCCGCCGTGCGGCATCCGGTCGCCTTCGTGCTAGGGCTCGGCTTTTTCGCGATAGCCGCCGGCTTTGCCGTTGCAACGCTGAAGACCGTGGTGATCGATCATTCGGTTCTGCGCTATCCGGCCTACAGCGTTTCGCTCGCGGGTTTCGTCGAGTTGCGCGAGGAGAGCCAGAAGACCGACCGCGTGCTGCGGGTCGAGCGGATCGATGGCACCCGGATCGCCGGGAAACCGCAGCGTGTGCGGATCTCCGTGCGCCGCGGCATGGCGCCGCCGGCCGGCGCCTTCGTCGAGGTGAAAGCCCAGCTCAACCCGCCACTGCAGCCGTTGCGGGCCGACGGCCGGCTCGCCTTCCACCACGCCGGCGGCGATGCGTTTGCCATCCACGAATGGCTCGCCGCCGATTCCGACGGGCGCGACGCCCGCGATCCCGGGCTCGGCAACGGCATCAGCTGCGATCCATCCGGTTGCATCGGCAAGCTCGCCGACGGCCGGCTGGTCGCCTACGCCCTGGGGACGGACTCATTCGAGGAGGATTGCCGGCACGCAACACTCATCGTGGCGACGCGCGAGGCCCCGCCCGACTGTGCCGCGACCGTGATCGGGCGCAGCCTCTGGCGCGCGCGGGGCGCGCTTGTGCTACACCGCGACGGCGCGGGCTTCGTGATCGATTCCGCGCGGCCGCCGAATTTCGACCGACCATGGGCGCCCAATGTGGCGCCGCAACCGGCGCGCACGGCCGCCGCCAATGCCGACGCCGCCGCGGTGCCGCCCGCGGCATCACGGTCGCAGCCGCGCGATGCGACACCGCGGCCGGAGGATCTCGATCCAAACGATTGAACGTATCAGTACCGCCTGAACAGGCCGACCAGCCTACCCTGAATGCGCACGCGGTTGGGCGGCAGGATGCGCACCTCGTAAGCGGTATTGGCGGGTTCGAGTGCGATCGAGGCGCCGCGCCGCCGGAAACGCTTGAGCGTCGCTTCTTCGTCGTCGATCAAGGCGACGACGATGTCGCCGGTGTCGGCGGCATCGCTGCGCTTGAGGAGCGCGATGTCGCCGTCGAGAATTCCCGCCTCGATCATCGAATCGCCGCGCACTTCGAGCGCGAAATGCTCGCCCGTGGTCAAAAGGTCGGACGGCACATTGATGGTGTGGCTGCGGGTCTGGATCGCTTCAATCGGGGTGCCCGCGGCAATGCGGCCCATCACCGGCACGGCGACGGGCCGGCCGCCTTCATCTTCCGAGACGGTGCGCACGCGGCCGAGATTTCCTTCGATGACGCTCGGCGTAAACCCCCGCGCGCGGCTTGAACCAAAACCGTGGGCCACTGACTCAGGCAGCTTGATCACCTCGATCGCCCGCGCCCGATTGGGCAGGCGGCGGATGAAGCCGCGCTCCTCGAGGGCGGTGATCAGCCGATGAATGCCGGACTTCGAGCGCAGGTCGAGCGCATCCTTCATTTCATCGAACGAAGGTGGAACTCCGGCCTCCTTGAGGCGCTCATGGATAAACCGCAAGAGTTCAGCTTGCTTGCGTGTGAGCATTGGCGCTTCCCCTGGCTGCCCGGCCGCGGCCGAAACAAATCATGAACGGACACTATCCGTTCCATATGTGTTCTGCAACCATTTAATTTGAAGTGAAGAAAACGGGGATCCCGTCGAACTTCCGCTTAACGCTCGAACTTAACGATCTGGCAGCGGCCGCCGGCTTTCGCCGCCGGCTCATAAGGTTCTCGGATCAAAAGACAATCGGCCTTTGCCAGCGGCGCCATCATGGAGCTGTCCTGGACCGGGAAGGGGGTTGCAACAAAACCCTCCGGACCCTCGTTGAGCGTCGCGCGCAGATAATCCGCGCGCTCGTCATTCTGAGGAAGGTCGCAGCCGAGCACCGCCGATTCGGTTGGCATTGCCAGATCGCGGCGGCCGGCGAGGCGGCGGATGAGCGGCACGAGGAACAGGAAGACGCAGACAAAGGCCGAGACCGGGTTGCCGGGAACGCCAAGGACCTGCATCGCGCCGAGCCGGCCGTGCATCAGCGGGCGGCCGGGCCGCAGCGCCAATTTCCAGAACGACAGTTCCATGCCCTCGGCGGCAAAGGCCTTCTGCACGAGATCGTACTCGCCCACCGAAGCTCCGCCGGAGGTGACGAGAATGTCGGCGCCGAATTCACGCGCGCGCCGGATCGCCGCGACCGTATCGTCGAGCCGGTCGGCTACGATCCCGAAGTCCACGGCTTCGGCGCCTTCCGCGCGCGCGAGCGCGGCGAACGCGAAGGTATTGGAGCTGACGATCTGGCCGGGGCCCGGCTCGACGCCAGGCGGCACCAGTTCGTCGCCGGTCGCGAACATGGCGACTTTCGGCCGGCGGTGCACGGGAACGAGCGGATGGTTCATGGCGGCCGCGAGCGCAAGGTCGCGCGCCGTGAGCCGATGGCCAGCGGGGAGAAGCACGTCGCCCGTTGTGAAGTCGAGCCCTTGCGCGCGGATGTGGCGGCCCTTGGCGGTCGGCCGTTGCACCTCGACGCAATCGCCCTCCCGTTTGGTAAATTCCTGTATCACGACCGTATCGGCGCCTTCGGGAACGACCCCGCCGGTGAAAATGCGCGCCGCCTCACCGTGAGCCACCGCGCGAGCAAACGGCCGGCCGGCGGCGACCTCGCCGATGATTTTGAGGCGCGCCGGTACGTTCGCCACATCGTCCGCGCGCACGGCATAGCCGTCCATCGCGGAGACGTCGGCAGGCGGCTGCTTGCGCCGTGCCTTGAGCGCGTAGGAAAGGACGCGGCCGTCGGCCTCGGTGAGCGGCGCCTCTTCGCCGGGCAGCGGAACGGCGTGCGCGAGCACGCATTCCAGCGCGTCAGCGACCGACAACAACGCCACCGCTTTACTCCTTTGCGCGATAATGGCCGCTGCGGCCGCCGCGTTTCTCGATCAAGCGGATGCCCTCAATGCGCATACCGCGCTCGACCGCCTTCACCATGTCATAGACGGTCAGGCAGGCGACCGCGACGGCGGTCAGGGCTTCCATCTCGACGCCGGTTTGTCCCGCGACTTTGACCCGTGCTCTGACATGAATTCCGGGAAGCTTGGCGTCGGGCCTGATATCGACCGCGACCTTTGAAATGGAAAGCGGGTGACAGAGCGGGATCAATTCGTGGGTGCGCTTGGCTGCCATGATGCCGGCAATGCGCGCGGCGCCGAGCACGTCGCCCTTTTTGGCGTTGCCGCTTTGCACGATAGCGAGCGTCGCGGCTTGCATCAGCACGCGCCCCTCGGCAAGCGCTTCGCGCTCGGTCGCGGGCTTCGCCGAAACGTCCACCATGCGGGCCTCGCCGCGCGCGCCGAGATGCGTGAGATTTTTCCGATTTTTTCGCTGCGCCACGGCATTCACCGTGCGGACGCGAGCGCGGCGCTGCGGGCGAGGAGCGCACGCGTTGCCGCCGCGACATCGTTCTGGCGCATCAAGCTTTCGCCGACCAGGAACGTGGCGATGCCGGCTTTGGCTAACCTCGCGAGATCGTCCGGCGCGAATATGCCGCTTTCGGCGACCACGACATGGCCGGCCGGCACTGCGCCGACCAGGCGTTCGCTGGCGGCGAGCGTCGTCTCGAAGGTTTTCAGATTGCGGTTGTTGATGCCGATAAGCCGCGATTCCAGTCGCAGCGCCCGGGCAAGCTCCTGCTCATCGTGGACCTCGACCAGCACGTCCATGCCGAGCGCAAACGCCGCCACTTCGAGCTCCGCCGCGCAGGCATCATCGACCGCAGCCAAGATGATGAGGATGCAATCGGCGCCGGCCGCGCGCGCTTCCGTCACCTGGTAGGGGTCGTACATGAAATCCTTGCGCAGCACCGGCAACCCACAGGCCGCACGCGCTACCCGAAGATGATCGAGTGAGCCCTGGAAGGAGGGCGGGTCGGTCAGCACCGAAAGACAAGTCGCACCGCCGGCCTGATAGGCCGCCGCCAGCGCCGGCGGATCGAATTTTTCCCGGATCAGTCCCTTCGACGGGCTCGCCTTCTTGATTTCGGCAATGAGCGCATAGTCGCCCGCCGCCAGCCGCCGCTCGATCGCGGCCAAGAATCCGCGTGGCGCGCTTGCGGCCTTGGCTTTCCGCTCAAGCGCCGGCAGCGGGTGCCGGCGCTTTGCCGCGGCGATCTCTTGGCGCTTATAGGCAGCGATGTGGGCGAGAATGTCAGCCATCGTTCGAGACCGCGATCAGCCGCTCGAGCCGTCCTTCGGCTTCGCCGGAATCGACCGACTGGGCAGCAAGCTCGATGCCATTCTTGAGGTTCTTTGCCTTCTCCGCCACCACAAGCGCCGCCGCCGCGTTGAACAGCGCCACCTGGCGAAATGCGGAATCCTTGCCGATGAGAACGTTTCGCAACGCGTTCGCATTCGCTGCCGCATCGCCGCCGCGCAATGCTTCCGGCTTGACCTTGGGAAGCCCGACTTCCTCGGGTGAAATCTCGAAGCTCTTGATGGTGCCGTCTTCGAGCGCGGTAACGCTGGTCGGTCCGGCCGTGGTGATTTCGTCGAGCCCGTCGGAGCCGTGCACCACCCAGACCCGCTCGGCGCCGAGATTTTTCAAGACCTGTGCCAATGGCTGGGTCCATTGCCGCGAGAACACGCCGATCATCTGCCGCCGCACGCCCGCCGGGTTGGAGAGCGGGCCGAGCAGATTGAAGATTGTGCGGGTGCCCAGCTCCGCGCGGGTGGCGCCGACATTCTTCATCGCCGGATGATGCGCGGGCGCGAACATGAATCCGATTCCGGCCTCGCGGATGCAATTTGCGATCTGCTGTGGATCGAGATCGATGTTGACGCCCAAAGCTGTGAGCACATCGGCGGCGCCGGAGCGTGAAGACAGTGCGCGATTGCCGTGCTTGGCGACGGGAACGCTAGCGCCGGCGACAATGATCGCGGCACAGGTGGAAATGTTGAACGAGCCCGAGGCGTCGCCGCCAGTGCCGACGACGTCGATGGCGTCGGGCGGCGCGGTCACTCGCAGCATTTTGGCGCGCATCGTGGTGACGGCGCCGGTGATCTCCTCGACCGTTTCGCCGCGCACGCGCAGCGCCATCAAGAGTCCGCCCATCTGCGAGGGCGTCGCTTCGCCGGGCATCATCTGCTCGAAGGCGCTCGCCGCTTCGTCGCGGGTGAGCGCCGCGCCGGTCGCGACTTTGCCGATGAGCGCCCTGAATGCGTCAGTCACGATGTAACTCTCAATTGACCCGCGCCGGCAATTTTCGCGGCGCGGTATGCGGCGCGGGACGCCGGCCACTCGATGCATTCCATGACGCCGCGATGTCGAGAAAGTTTTGCAGCATCAGGTGGCCGTGCTCCGACGCGATGCTCTCGGGATGGAATTGCACGCCGTGCACCGGCAGGCTTCCATGCGCGACGCCCATGATGAGGCCATCCTCGGTGTCCGCCGTCACGGTCAGCTCGCCCGGCAGGCTAGCCCGGTCGATCACCAGCGAATGATAGCGGGTCGCCTGGAAGGGCGCGTTGATGCCGCGAAACATTCCAGTGCTACCGTGGCGGATCTCAGACAGTTTGCCGTGCACCGGCACCGGCGCCCGCACCACCTTGCCGCCGAAAGCGTCCCCGATTGCCTGGTGGCCGAGACAGACGCCGAGGATCGGGATTTTGGCGGACACCGCCGCGATCAGATCGAGGCAGATGCCGGCCTCCTTCGGCGTGCACGGGCCGGGCGAGAGCACGATGGCGTCCGGATCGGCGTCGACGATGGCGGCGCTCGTGATCTTGTCGTTGCGGTGGACGCGGACCTCCGCCCCCAGTTCACCGAGAGAGTGCACCAGGTTGAAGGCGAAGCTGTCGTAATTGTCGATAAGGACGATCATGATGTCCAAACCAAACGCCTGGCCGGGGTCTTAGCGCAATTCTTGCGTAGATGAAACGCCACCCGCTCACCAGCCTGACAGGCAAAAACCGGGCGTACCAGTGCGCGCCCGGTTGCGACGATGGGGCAACAAGAAGGGGAGTTAACGCGCCGAATTTTGCGCCGCGGCCGGTCGATCCGCCGAAACCAGACGCACGCCGCGCGCCTGACCGGAGGGATGGCGCGTGTCCCGCAAGCAGGCGGCTTCGAAATAGGGCCAGGCCTGCTTCGAGCAGTGCTTCGCGAGCGGCCGCGTATCGGCCCGATCGGCTTTCACGCTGGGTAGCGATCCACGGGCTTCGACTTGGGGCGACAGACTGAGGGCGCCCGCGAACGAGGCCGCTACGATCGCAGCGGCGGCGATGGCGTAAACGGTTTTGAGCATGACACCGGTCCCTGTTTCGCGCCCTTTTCTGCGTAGGGTCGCAGCTTGACTTGGCGCCATTCTTCCCCACACGAGCCGTGTCCTCGTTGATGGCCGTCACAATTTTGCCGTTTCCAAAACCTCCCTGAAAACCAATGTGAATTGCGCAAGTTCCTGGGCTTTTCGCCAATTTTTCGCCCGCCCGGCGGGCGCGAGGCGGGAACTACGGCGGCGCATCGCGAGTTAAGCGGCCCAACCGATTCCGGGTGCGATCTCCCAGGACGGCGACCGCTTCCCTCGCCGGCGCACGCACCGCCTTGCGGTTGGGCTGGGCGCGGGCTAGACCGCCGCCATGCCGCGTATTGCCCTCTTCGCCGGGTCGTTCGACCCCATGACCAACGGTCACGTCGACGTGGTGCGGAGCGCCGTGCGCCTCGCCGACCGCCTGGTGCTCGCCGTCGGCATCCATCCCGGCAAGGCGCCGTTGTTCTCGGCCGAGGAACGGCTCGCCATGCTGGCGGAGATTTGCGGACCGCTGGCCCGCGCTGCGGGCTGCGAAATCACCTGCACCACATTCGCCGACCTTGTCGTCACGGCGGCGCGGCGGGCCGGCGCGACGATCCTGATTCGCGGTGTGCGCGATGCGACCGACTTCGACTACGAGATGCAGATGGCCGGCATGAATGCCGCCATGGCGCCCGAAGTGCAGACCGTCTTTATGCCCGCTTCGCCTGCCGTGCGCCCGATCACCGCCACGTTGGTGCGCCAGATTGCGGGCATGGGGGGCGACGTCGCGGCCTTCGTGCCCGCGGCGGTTGCCGCGCGGCTGAAGAAGAAATTCGCGAAAGGCTGAAAAATCTCATCCGGGAGATGACATGACCCACATCCTTGCCGTAGTGTTCGCCATCATGTGTGCAGCACCAGTTCTTGCCGAAACCCTCCCGCCCGGTCTCGACCCGCAAAATACGCTCTACCTCGACACCAAATACGGCCGGGTGATCATCAAGCTGAATAACGACATCGCGCCGCTCCACGCCGAGCGGCTGAAGCTGCTCGCCCGCGAGCATTTTTACGACAACGTGCCGTTCCATCGCGTCATCGACGGCTTCATGGCGCAGACCGGCGACGGCAAATACGGCAACGGCACCGGCGGTTCGAAATACCCCGACCTCAAGGCGGAATTCTCTCAGGTGCCGTTCAAGCGGGGAACCGTCGGCATGGCCCGCGCCAGCAGTCCCAATTCGGCTAATAGCCAGTTTTTCATCATGTTCGCCGACGGTTCGTTCCTGAACGGCCAGTACACGGTGGTCGGCGAGGTCGTCCGCGGCATGGACGCGGTCGACAAGCTCAAGAAGGGCGAGCCGCCGGCCGATCCCGACCGCATCATCCATATGCAGGTGGCGGCCGACGCCAAGCCGTAAGGATTGATGCGCGCGACCGGCAAGGTGATTGTTGCGGTCTGCGCAACCATCGGCCTTGGCGGGCTCGCGGCGGCGGGCCAAACGTCGAAGCTGAATCGTCTGCCGCCGGCGCGCGCGCCTTGCAGTGTGCTGAGCGGGCATCCTTGTCGTCCGTCATTCTGCGGCGTCTTCCATCGCGGGCCGTGCGTTCCCTATGACCTGCCGGCGCTCGGCGAGGCGTTGCGGCTGACCATTGTCTCGACCGATGACAACGACCGGATGGGCAAGCCCGCCGGCGGCGCCGATGCCGAGGTCGGCGATCACGATGCGAGCAAGGACGATCACGCGCTCGGTTCGATCCGCGACATGTTCGCGGCGCTGCGCGCCTGCTGGATCCCGCCGCCGAAGGACGCCGCGCGGCACGGCATGGAATACACCATCCGCTTCGCCTTCAAGCGCGACGGCGAGATGGTTGCCCCGCCGCGCACGACCTACGCGAGCCACGACGCGCCGGCCGACGTGCGCAACGTCTATCGCGACGCCGTGACCGCGGCGATTGCGCGCTGCACACCGTTGCATTTCAGCGAAGGCATGGGGGATGCCGTTGCCGGGCGCCCGATTGCCATTCGCTTCGTGGACGACCGCACCATCGGCGACAATTCCGGGAAATAACTTCACAGCCTCTCAGCTCATTCCCGCGATTGCAGGAATCCAGTAGGAGTGGGGGCATGCGCACAGACCTGTTCGATTTCGCCTTGCCCGAGGACCGCATTGCGCTGCGGCCGGTTTCTCCCCGCGATGCCGCACGACTCCTCGTGGTGGCCTCCGGCGATGCGGCGCTTCAGGACCGCGCGATGCGCGACCTGCCGGGGCTATTGCGGGCCGGCGACGCGCTCGTCGTCAACGATACCAAAGTGATCCCGGCGAATCTTACTGGCCGCCGCATCGGCCGCGGCGACCGCGAGCCGGCGATCGCCGCGACGCTGATCAAGCGGCTCGATGGTTCGCGTTGGCTCGCGCTGGCGCGGCCGGGCAAGCGCCTTGCCGTCGGCGACGTTGTGCGTTTCGGCAGCGAGGGCCGGGTGTGCCTCCTCGATCAGCTTGACGCCACCATCGAGGCGAAAGGGGAGGGCGGCGAAGTGACGCTCGCCTTCGCGTTCCATGGCGCGGTGCTCGACCAGGCGCTGACGGAGCGCGGCGACATGCCGTTGCCGCCCTATATCGCCGGCCGCCGCCCGGTCGACGAGCAAGATCGCACCGACTACCAGACGATGTTCGCGCGCGAGGAGGGTTCCGTCGCGGCGCCGACCGCGGGCCTGCATTTCACCGACGCCCTCGTGCAGGATTTACGCACGCGCGGCATCGCGCTGCATCGTCTGACGCTGCACGTCGGGCCCGGCACCTTCCTGCCGTTCAAGGCCGAAGACACGTCCGGTCACCGCATGCATCCGGAATGGGGTGTCGTCAGCGCCGAGACCGCAGCGTCGCTCAATGCTACCGTGCGCGCCGGCGGGCGCATCGTGGCGGTCGGCTCGACGGCACTGCGGCTTCTGGAAAGCGCGGCCGAGGAGGACGGCACGCTGGCGATGTTTTCCGGCGAAACTGCGCTGTTCGTTACGCCGGGCTACCGCTTTCGCGCGGTCGACGGGATGCTGACCAATTTCCATCTGCCGCGCTCGACCTTGTTCATGCTGGTGAGCGCCTTCTGCGGCCTCGATACGATGCAACGCGCCTATGCGCACGCGATTGAAAAGGGCTATCGGTTTTATTCCTACGGCGATGCGTGTTTGTTGTTCCGGCGGGTCCGCTAGCTACGGGTGCCAGAGAACGAAGCGGTGCCGAACGCTCCCAGTTTCACGCTGCCGCTAAGCTCATCACCATTGATCGTGCCGGTGAATTCGAGCGTCATTGGCATAGGGTCGCTGATCGATAGCTTCCAGGACAATTCGTTGCCATTGACCGTACCGTCGAAAATATCGGTTGAATTTCCGTCGGCCCCTTGGCTGCCCTTGAGGACGCCGCCTTCGGTCTTCACCGAAAGGGTGGCCTGACGGTCACCCATTGGCGTCGCCACCACGAGATTCCAGTTCCCATCCGCGCTCATGTAACGATCCTTTCAACCGTGGTGAACCTATAAGCTCGGATCGGAATGTTCAAGCTGCGCGAACCACGAACCCGTGAATCTTCGCTTGGCCCAGCGCATCTGCTACGCTTCGGAAGATGGAAGCGGCATGCGCCAGGCGTTGAGACTTCATCCGGACTCGCTCTGCCTCGCCGCGACACGCGTCGAAGTGGGCGTTGCGCGGCCCCGCGCCGGCAGTTTGATATTGACCTATTTCGTGACCGGCAAGATCAGCGATCTGCGCCTGCCGCCCGCAATGGCGGCCACGCGTGCCGACGAGCTTTGGCGGCACACCTGCTTCGAGGCCTTCGTCCGTACTTCGCCGGGCGACGCCTATTACGAATTCAACTTTGCGCCCTCGACCCAATGGGCGGCGTATCGGTTTGATCGCTACCGAAGCGGGATGCGTGTTGCGACCGAGATCGGCGCGCGCCGGATCGATGTGCAATCGTCGCCTGAGCGCTACGCCTTGCAAGCCGCGCTCGATTTATCGCGCTTGCCACGCGATGCCGCATGGCAGCTGGGCCTCGCGGCGGTGATCGAAGAAACCGGCGGCCGAAAATCGTATTGGGCGCTGGCGCATCCACCGGACCAGCCCGACTTCCATCATTGCGATTGCTTTGCGCTTGAAGTTTCACCAGCGTAGCGACCATGAAATTCGGCATTGACCGATTGCTCGCCGAGCCTGCTTTGCGCGCGCCGCTCCGCGGCAGGCGCGTAGCCTTGCTCGCGCATCCCGCTTCGGTCACCGCAGACCTCGCGCACTCGCTCGATGCGCTGGCGGCCTGCGGTGACATCAAGATCGCCGCCGCGTTCGGCCCGCAGCATGGCCTGCGCGGCGACAAGCAGGACAACATGATGGAGTCGCCGGACTTCAACGATCGCCTGCACGGCATCCCGGTTTTCAGTCTGTATGGCGAGGTGCGCAAGCCGACCGATGCGATGATGGCGACATGCGATGTCATCCTCGTCGATCTGCAGGATCTGGGTTGCCGGATCTATACGTTCATCACGACGCTGCGTCATATCCTCGAAGCGGCGTCGCAACACGGCAAAGCGGTGTGGGTGCTGGATCGGCCCAATCCTGTCGGCCGGCCGGTCGAAGGTTTTCGGCTGCGCGAGGGCTGGCAAAGCTTTGTCGGTGCGGGACCGCTGCCGATGCGCCACGGGCTCACGCTCAGCGAGCTCGGTTCGTGGTTTGTCAAAACACTCAAGCTCGACGTCGAGTATCGCGTCATCGCGATGCAAGGCTGGCAGCCCGATGCCGCGCCGGGATTCGGCTGGCCGCTCGGCGAGCGCGCCTGGATCAATCCCAGTCCCAACGCGTCGAATTTATGGATGGCGCGCGCCTATGCCGGCACGGTGATGGTCGAGGGCACGACGCTCTCGGAAGGCCGCGGCACCACGCGGCCGCTCGAACTGTTCGGCGCCCCCGATATCGATGCCCGGGCCGTGATGAAGGAGATGCACACGCTGGCGCCGCACTGGGTCCGGGGTTGCCGCCTGCGCGAGTGCTGGTTCGAGCCGATGTTCCACAAACATGTCGGCAAGCTGTGCAACGGCGTGCAGATCCACACCGAAGGCCCGTCCTACGATCACGCGACGTTCAAGCCCTGGCGCATCCAGGCGCTCGCCTTCAAGGCGATCCGCCGGTTGTGTCCGGACTATCCGCTCTGGCGCGATTTCGCCTACGAGTACGAGCACGGCAAACTCGCCATCGATGTCATCAATGGCAGTCCGTTGCTGCGGGAATGGGTGGACGATGCGCGCGCGACGCCGCAAGACTTGGATGCGCTGGCTGTTGCGGACGAGCAGGCGTGGGTGAACGAGCGACAGGACTATGTTCGCTACTAAGGGATGGCGAACGCCAAACGCGCGTCTCGTGGACGCCAGACAAAGTGGATGCCTACCCATAAAACGTCATACAAGGCGTCCGAGATGCGCTGCACGTCGAACGCTTGCAACAGGGTTTCCTCAGAGCCACCCTGCCAGTGGGCTTACATCGTCGCGGTGGGCGCAGTACTCAGTGGTCTCGCCGAGGTCTGAATTCGTCCATCGGACGATCACATACTCGCCTTCGAGCTTGGTAACGACGCCAATTCGACGTTGATTGCTGCGGCGGACGGATACCTTCATTCCCAACTCTATGTTCGCTTTCTGCTTGTCGGTGTTCATCGTCGATCTGGTTGCTCCTGCGTCTGGCGTGAGCGTCTGACACTAACACTTTCTAGAGTGACGATTAGCTGAACAACACCGACAACCAATAGCATAATGCCGCCATGAACGCCGCGGCCGGCAGCGTGATAATCCACGCGATCACGATGTTGCTGGCAATATTCCAGCGCACCGCGGAAACTCTGCGTGCGGCTCCGACTCCGACGACGGCTCCCGTCACAGTGTGCGTCGTCGAGACGGGTATCCCGAGATAAGTCGCGGCAAATAGCATGATGGCGCCGGCCGCTGACGCGCAGCAGCCCTGTACTGGAGTCATCCGGGTGATCTTGGAGCCGACAGTGCGCACGATCCGCCAGCCCCCGACTAGCGTGCCGAGGGCTATAGCCGCTTGGCAGGTGATCACGACCCAGAAGGGGATATAGAAATTGCTGCCGAGGTGGCCTTGCGAGAAGAGCAGTACGGCGATGATGCCCATCGTTTTCTGGGCATCATTGCCCCCGTGGCCGAGTGAAATCAGCGATGCGGCACCGAATTGCAGCCAGTGAAACGCGGGCTCTACGGTGCGTGGGTTGGCACGCACGAACGCCCAAGATACCGCCAGCACCAGCATAAGCGCCAGTAAAAACCCCAGCAGCGGCGATAGCACGATGAAGGCGCCCGTGGTCAGCAGTCCGGGCCAGACAATGGAGCTGACGCCGGCTTTCACGACACCCGCGCCAACCAACCCTCCGATCAGTGCATGGGAACTGCTGGAGGGGATGCCGGCCCACCAGGTGATGAGATTCCAGAAGATGGCTCCCATCAGGGCGCCAAAGATCACGTGCGCATCTATCACATCGGGGGACACAATACCGATACCGATGGTCCGCGCCACGTGGACACCGAAGATCAGGAAGGCGATAAAATTAAAAAACGCCGCCCAAATGACAGCGTAGCGCGGCCGCAACATGCGGGTCGAGACCAGCGTCGCGATTGAATTTGCCGTATCGTGCAAGCCGTTGAGGAAATCGAAAGCCAAAGCAATCAGGACTAGTCCGATCAAAAGTGGGAGACTCAACTCGGCAGCCATGGTGTCCCGGCAGATGTGGATCAGAGCTGATCGACGACGATCGAATTTATCTCATTGGCAACATCTTCAAAGCGATCAACAACCTTTTCCAGATGGTCGTATAGCTCGGAGCCGATAATGAATTTCATTGCGCTGCCTTGATTGCTTTCCGCACGGGTCTCGAGAAACAGCGCTTTTACCCCTCGATTGTAGATGTCGTCCGCTTCTTCCTCGATGGTAATAATTCTTGTCGTGAGAGCATTGAGGCGAGCTGCGTTAGTGCCAATCGAGCTCAACAGCGGTACGGCTTCTAGCACCAGGTTCGCCGATTGAAGAATGATTTCGCTCATCTGCCGCATCTGCGGTTCGAAATCGCGGACCTCGAATAGGACAATGATCTTTGCGGTCTTGTTCATCTGATCGATCGCATCGTCCATCGAGGCAATGAGATCCTGGATATCTGTCCGATCGAATGGTGTGATAAAGGTCCGCCGAACTGCTATGAGAACTTCGCGTGTAACGGCATCCGCGTCGGCTTCGCGCTGGAAGATTTGTTTGCAGTAATCCTGGACTGTGTCGCCGCCCTGCAGCAGTCCGCGCAACGCTTCGGCTCCGGTGACGATAATCGCTGCGTGTTTCTCGAAGAGCGCGAAGAAGCGCTTCTCCTTAGGCATGAGTGCTTGAAACCAGCCGAGCATTCGAGGTCTCGATTTGGGGGGAAGCCAATCAAGTCTTGTAATTTAGAACTAGCATTGAGCGCCGCCGGTTACAGCCCAGTTGTCACGATTTGGTGCCGCCATCCACCGGGAAATGCAGGTCGTTAGCGACCAGCGTGGCAGGTATCGTTGGGGTCGCTGGTTTAGCCCCTCAATACCTTGCATTCCCCGGCGTCCTTGGAAACGGAATCGCGTCGCGCACGTTGGCAAGCCCGGTGACGTAGGCCAGCGTGCGCTCAAAGCCCAGCCCAAAGCCGGCGTGCGGCACGGTGCCGTAGCGGCGGAGATCGCGGTACCAGCCGTAGTGCTCCTTGTCGATTGAGTGCTCGGCCATGCGGGCGTCGAGGATGTCAAGCCGCTCCTCGCGCTGGCTACCGCCGATGATCTCGCCAATCCCCGGCGCCAGCACATCCATCGCCGCGACCGTTTTGCCGTCGTCGTTCACCCGCATATAGAACGCCTTGATGTCCTTTGGGTAGTTCATCACGATCACCGGCTTCTTCGCGTATTTCTCGGTGAGGTAGCGTTCGTGCTCCGACTGCAGGTCGATGCCCCATTTGACGGGGAACTCGAATTTTTCTTTTTTTTCTTGCGCCCGCTCCAGTGCCGCGATCGCCTCGCTGTAATCCATGCGCACGAACTCGGACGCGATGATCCCCGAAAGCTTCGCCACCAGCCCCTTCTCGACCCGCTCATCGAAGAAGGCGAGATCGTCCGGCCGTTCCTTCAGCAGCGCCGCGAAGGTGAATTTCAGGAGCTGCTCCGCCAGTGTCGCGTCGTCGGAAAGGTCGGCGAACGCGATCTCCGGCTCGATCATCCAGAATTCGGCGAGGTGGCGGCTGGTATTGGAGTTCTCGGCGCGGAACGTCGGCCCGAATGTGTAGACCTTGCTGAGCGCGAGGCAGTACGCCTCGACGTTGAGCTGCCCCGACACCGTGAGGAACGCCTCGCGGCCGAAGAAATCCTTGCCGTAATCGACCGTGCCCGCCGGCGTGCGCGGCAGGTTGGCGAGATCGAGCGTCGAGACCCGGAACAGCGACCCCGCGCCCTCGGCGTCGGACGAGGTGATGATCGGCGTATTGACCCATAAAAAGCCGTTGTCGTCGAAGAAGTGATGGATCGCCTGCGCCAGCGTGTGCCGCACGCGCGTCGCCGCCCCGATCACGTTGGTGCGCGGCCGCAAATGCGCCACCTCGCGCAGAAACTCCATGGTGTGCGGCTTCGGCTGGATCGGATAGGTGTCCGGGTCGTCGACCCAGCCGGTCACCTCGATGGCGCTCGCCTGCATCTCGAACGGCTGGCCCTTTGCGGGCGAGGGCACGATCGTCCCCGTCGCCTCGACCGCGCAGCCGGCCGTCAGCTTCAAAATCTCATCGGTGTAGTTGGCCAGCGTGTTCGGCGCGACCAACTGCAGCGGATGGAACGCCGATCCATCCGACAAGTGCACGAACGAAATACCCGCTTTGGAGTCCCGCCGGGTGCGCACCCAGCCTTTGACCGTCACCGGCGCATCCGGCGGCGCAAGGCCGGCCAGGATCGCGCGCACGTTGAACGCTCTATTCTCCATTGATGAGAAGTATCATAGTCGCCGATTGCATCGCAATTAAGCGGCGGCGAGCGCCGACCGGCGACGGCAGCTTGGATGAAAATCTGCACGACTGCAAAACGAGCCAAGGCGTCCGCGTTGGCGGGGATAGCCGAGTTCCCGGCCATGCGTTAATGATCCCACGCCCCACGGGACGCGACTGAATTCATGGCCTTCTCCTTCCGCCTCACTGCCACCGACGGCGCCGCGCGCGCCGGCGAAATGACGACGGCGCACGGTGTCGTGCACACGCCGGCCTTCATGCCGGTCGGCACCCAGGCGGCGGTCAAGGGCGTTCATCATGACGACGTGCGCGCCTCCGGCGCCGAGATCTTGCTCGGCAATACCTATCATCTGATGCTGCGGCCCTCCGCCGAACGCATCGCCGCGCTCGGCGGGCTGCATCATTTCATGCGCTGGCCGTACCCGATCCTCACCGATTCCGGCGGCTTCCAGGTGATGTCGCTGGCGCCGCTGCGCAAGATCACGGAGGAGGGCGTGACTTTCCGCTCCCACATCGACGGCGCGATGGCGGAACTGACGCCGGAGCGCGCCATGGAGATGCAGATTCTGCTTGGCTCGGATATCGCCATGCAGATCGACGAATGCGCAAAACTTCCGGCCGAGCGGCGCGAGATCGAACGCGCCATGATGCTGTCACTGCGTTGGGCCGAGCGATGCAAACGTGCCTTCGAAGGTGCTGCCGTCGGCCGCGCGTTGTTCGGCATCGTGCAAGGCGGTGACAACCAAAAATTGCGCCAGGACAGTGCGCGCGCGCTCACCGACATCAGCTTTGACGGCTACGCCATCGGCGGGCTTGCCGTCGGCGAGCCACAAAGCGTGATGCTGGACATTGTCGCCCAGACGGTCCCGGTACTGCCGGCCGAGCGGCCGCGCTATCTGATGGGCGTCGGCACGCCGGCCGACCTCCTCGAAGCGGTGGCGCGCGGCATCGACATGTTCGATTGCGTGCTGCCGACGCGCAACGGCCGCCATGGCCTCGCCTTCACGCGGTTCGGTCCGATCAACGTCAAGAATGCCCACCACGCCGATGATCCGCGGCCGCTCGATGCGCAAAGCCGCTGTCCGGCGGCGCGCGATTTTTCGCGCGCCTACCTGCATCACCTGTTCCGCAGCGGCGAGACGCTCGGCGGCACGCTACTCTCGCTCAACAATCTTTACTACTATCAGGACCTGATGGCAGGCGCCCGCGCGGCCATCGCAGCCGGCCGCGTTGCCGACTATGTCGCGGAAACGAAGGAGCAATGGACCGCCAAACGCGATGTCGGCGGCGACCGCGGCGAATAAATGGCATCTGTAAAAAGAAACCCGCCGGCCGCAAAAAAAACGCAGGTCCGGCGGGTCACTTTACACGCCTACGCAAACGAACCAGCGTAACGCTACGCACGCAACAAGCCGACACACATTTCGTACTCTTGCACATTCGCACTCTTGAACGCCCAGTCGCCATCCTGGTTCCGGCGCCGCGACAGGGACGGGCGTTTCGAGGTTCTGGCCCCGGCCGCCACGCGCGGTGTCCATGGGTCCCGGGGGTACGCCCAGACTAACGCAACACAACTGAAAAGACCGTGCCCTAACGGAAGTCGCAAACCTCGCGCGGCCACAAGGTGATCGATGTGACGAACTCGTGCGCGCAATCATCGCACGCCCAGGCGTGGCGGATCTGACCTTTGAGGTTGAACTCGGACTCCTCGGCGATCAGCAAGACGCTCCCGCAACGCGGGCAATTGGGTCGGCCTAAATCCCGGATCACAGCCTCGCGGGCGTGGCAGGCGAATTGGATGCTCATCGTCGATTCTCCTCGACGCGACCCTCACCGCACCCCGATCTGGCCCTATACTGGGGAGGTTGCGCGAAGTCTGTGGCGCCGGTGCGACGGCTTTATGAAACTGTTCGTGGCCCTTTGCGGCGGCCGGGGCGCAGTCGGTCTCATCACCGATGGCCCGAGATCAGGATGGAGATTGCAATGAACGAGGTGAGGCACCGCACGATCGAGACCAACGGGATTGCTATGCACATCGCCGAGCAGGGCGAAGGTCCGCTCGTCGTGCTGTGTCACGGCTTCCCGGAGTCCTGGTATTCGTGGCGCCATCAGCTCCGGGCCTTGGCCGAAGCGGGCTTCCACGCGGTCGCCCCGGACATGCGCGGTTATGGCCAGACCGATGCGCCCGCGGAAATCGAAAAATACACGTTGCTGCATCTGGTCGGCGACATGGTCGGTTTGTTGGATGCTTTGGGCGAAAAAACCGCGGTGATCGCCGGCCACGACTGGGGCGCGCCGGTCGCATGGCACGCCGCGCTGCTGCGGCCGGATCGTTTTCGCGGCGTTATCGGACTGAGCGTGCCGTTCCTGCCAAGAGGGTCAGCCCGGCCGACCAGCGTCATGCCGCAGCGCGATGACGCGATTTTCTATCAGCTCTATTTCCAGGAGCCCGGTGTGGCCGAGACGGAGCTTGAACGCGATCCGCATTTGACCATTCGCGCCATGCTCTATGGGGCCTCTGGTGAGGCGTCGCGCCCCCGCGCACCGGGCGAAGCCGTCGGCATGGTGCCGCGAAAGGGCGGATTTCTGAGGGGGCTGACCAGCCCGCCGCCCTTGCCATCCTGGCTATCGGACGATGACGCAAAGTATTACGCCGCCGAGTTCAAGCGCACGGGATTTCGCGGCGGTTTGAATTGGTACCGGAACATCGATCGCAACTGGGAGCTCCTGGCGCCCTTCGTCGGACTAAAGGTCATGGTGCCGGCGCTCTACGTCGCCGGCGATCGCGACCTCGTCGTTGCCTTCCGCGGTATCGACCAGCTCCTTCCAAGCCTGTCAAAATTTGTGCCCGACCTGCGCGGAACGATCATGTTGCCCGGCTGCGGCCACTGGACCCAGCAGGAACGGGCTGGCGAGGTCAACGCCGCCATGATCGATTTTCTGCGCGCTCTGCCATGAGTGAGATTTGCGTCCGCCGTAACTGCGGCAACATCGAGCCCAAACACGGCGCCGCAATCAAACGAAACAGCTCTGTCGCCGAGAACATCACCGGGAAGTGCGAGCACTGGCGAGGAGTGAACGGAGACACGCGTTGCTGGTCAGGTTGGACGGATCACGTTAGGGTTATGGATGTCACTCGCATGAGGCGTATGCCACGTCATGTCGGGCAGCGATTCCGACCAGAGCGAAACCCCGACACCGGCTCGGTCGGAATGCGAGTTCTATCACTCGATGGATTTCCCCGACGGCGAGTCCGTCGCCGGCGTATGGGACATTCGGGGGCAATTCGACCAGTACATCGGCCATTATCCAATCTCGGGAAAGACCGTTCTCGACGTCGGCACCGCATCCGGATTTCTTGCGTTTGAAGCCGAAAAACGAGGTGCCCGCGTCACCGCAATCGATGCGCTGCATGCAACGGAGTTCGAGCGCATTCCATTCGCCGGATCACTTCACCAGACCGACCGCCGCGCATGGGCCGCGGGAATGGCCAAATGGCACCAAGGCATCAAAAATGGCTTTTGGTTTGCCCGCCGGAAGTACGCAAGCAATGTCGAGATGGTCTATCTTTCCCTTGCGGAACTGCCGTTTTGGGGTCGACGTTTCGATGTCGTGATTGCCGGTGCAATCATTGAACACCTCGCCAACCCGGTGCCGGTGCTTGCGGACTTGGCGGCGATCGCGAATGAAGCCGTCATCATTGCCTTTACGCCTGTTGACGACACCGACGATCAGATCATGCGAACCATGAACGATTGGTCAAACCCCTGTTACGATTACACTTGGTGGTCATTGTCGCGCGGCCTCTACCGGAGAGTCTTCGCCAATGTCGGTTTCGACGTTGAGTTCGTCACGTCTGTCGCAAGGTTTGTGGGCACCGAGCCCCCGCCGGCGCCGGCGACACGCGAGCATGCACATCCGACCATCATTGCGCGCCGGCGAGCGGGGGCCGTACTCGAAACCTTTCATATACATGACAACGCACATGCCGTGTTACACGAGCAAACGGATGCCACCTTACTTAGCCAACGCAGGGGCGGACTACGCTCGCTGCGGCGCCTGATCCCCGGCAGACTGCGCTCGCTGCGGCGCATGATCCCCGGCAGGCTACGCTCGCTAAGGCGCGAGATACGCTTCTGGGCGTCCGCGATCCGCGCGCATGACAACGCGGATGCCGCCTTACGCAAGCATGCTTTGTCATTCACGACGCCGCCAGGAGAAGGGCAATACGCCATTTCAATTTATTGCCACCGGATGTCAGCCGGGGCGGCGGTTGAACTTGACGTGCAGATCGACAGTGGCGCTGTCGGAATTGGATTCAATGAGCCGACCTTGTCCCGCTCTCTGTCCGAGGAAATCCTGATCCGTGCGGAAGACGGGCGCAAGAAAGTCAGGATTGTGCTCGCGGAAGCGATGCCGCGTGCGGTGCTCGCGGTCCGCAATGTCTCCGGCAACGATAAATCGCAAGGAACAGTGTTCTCCGTCGACAACATCTAGCGAAAGTCGAGCAGGCCGACGAGCGGCTGCCAGAGCTACTCACGCGATGAGTCGCGATGCTGCGCCCGGGCGGAGCACCAGCGTTGCGGTGGGCCGTGCCGCCGCCGATCCGGCTGGCGAAATCACAAAAATTCCTTGTTTCCGGCATGGCCTCGTCTCAAACGTGCGTTTGAATTTCAATCGATCGTTTGAAATGCATCGCGACGAGGTATCATGCTGGCGTTCCAGGAAGCAAAGCGGCCGGTCGGCAACCACACCATAGTCCGGCCGCCATGCCCGAACTGTGGGCGATCGATGCATCTTACTCGCACCACGCCGCGAACGGGCGGCCTTCCTGACCTGCGGACCTTCAGCTGCGGGGAATGCGGCGTTTGGTCGACAGAAGCGGCCAACGACCGAGCCGAGCGCGGCGCGGCCTGAACGCGCGCGGCGTGAAAACTGAATGCTGCGGTGAAATGTGACACCGCCGGCGTGAGCCCCAAGCGCTTTTCGTCCCCCAGGCGCTTGGGGCTTTCTTTCCTCTCAAGCAATATCGTCGCGATCTTGCCGAGGTGGCGCACCCCCGCGGCCAGCTTAGCGACGATCGGCTTTGCCTTTTGCCGGCTGCAACGGCAACAGCGCCTTTTTGCAGTTTGGGCCGCCCCTCGTTCAGGCCGGCCGCGACTCGAAGTGCTGGTAATGGTGAGCCGGCTGGGACTCGAACCCAGGACCCCGTGATTAAAAGACACAAAAAGGTACCGCGACACGTGACGACATTGCCGGACATTTTCCCGTGCAGAACCCCTGATAAACCCTTGCATTGTCGCACTGTGTCGCCCATTGTCATAAACAAGGGGTAACACTCGCAGACACGGGGTAACCGTTACCCTGGTGTTACCCCGAGCAGCCGCCGGGTTGGGCGCAGACTGTCCGCCGAGCACGTGACGCAAGACACCTGCTCCGCAGGGGGTGGGGTAACACATGGCCAGAGCTCTCACTGACATTGCGATCCGCAACCTGAAAAAGGGCCCTAAGCGGCGCGAGATCCCTGATCCGGGCGCCCGCGGTCTATATGTCATAGTCCAGCCATCCGGCGTCAAAAGCTTCGCGCTGCGCTACCGGTACGGCGGCAAGCCCCGCAAACTCACGCTGACGCCCGGCATCACGCTGGCGGCCGCGCGCAAGGCGGCGGCGGACGCCCTCTATCGGCTCGAGCAGGGTCACGATCCGAGCGCGGCCAGACGCCGGGAGAAGCAACAGCAGCGGCTTGCCGCCGACAACACGTTCCGGGCGGTCGCAGAAGAATACTTCCAGAGGGGAGGCGATCCCGGCAAGGGCGGCGGCGCCAACCTGCGCAGCCGGCAATGGCGCGAAGCCGCCCTGGTGCGCCTCGTTTATCCAACGCTTGGGGATCGGCCAATTGGCGAGATCCGTCGCAACGAGGTCAATCGGCTTCTCGACAAGATCGAAGACGCCAGCGGCTCGGTCATGGCCGATCGCGCGCTCGCCATCATTCGCAGAATTATGAACTGGCACGCCACGCGATCGGACGACTTCCGGACGCCGATCGTGCGCGGCATGGCGCGCGCGGACGCCAAGGCACGGGCGCGCAAGCGCACGCTGACCGATGCTGAGTTGCGCGCCGTGTGGCAGGCGGCCGAAGCGGGCGAGGGGCCATTCGAGCGCCTGGTGCAATTCCTGTTGCTCACAGCGGCGCGGCGCAACGAGGCCGCGTACATGCGGCGAGGCGAATTGTCGGGGGCGGATTGGACGCTGCCGGCGGCCCGCAACAAGACGCGGGTGGATCTGATCCGGCCGCTCAGCGCGGCGACGCAGGCCGTGCTCGCCAAGGTGCCATCGCTGGCCGGCTGCGACTTCGTGTTCAGCACCGACGGCCGCAGCGCGATCAACGGATTTAGCCATTTCAAAAAGCGGTTCGACGAGCAGTGCGGCGTAACGGGATGGACGCTGCATGATCTGCGGCGCACCGCGCGCAGTCTCATGAGCCGCGCCGGCGTCAATGCGGACCACGCAGAAAGGTGCCTTGGCCACGTAATTGGCGGTGTACGCGAGACCTACGATCGGCACGAATTCCATGCCGAGAAACGACGTGCATACGAGGCATTAGCAGCTCAGATCGATCGCATCCTCAATTCCGAAGATAACGTCATTTCAATCGACCAGGGTCGGGGATGAGGCGATGATGCACGAGCTTGAAGACATATGGCTCAATGCCATCACCAAATTGCCGGACGCAAAACCGCTCGCTGATTTGTTTCGGAGTGCGACACCGATGCCACCTGGTGCTCGCGACATGATGGCAGAACTTTTGAGCCCAGGGCACCCGGATATTTGTGGCGGCAGGCTTGCCTACGAACAGACTACCGGCCTCGCAACAGCGACTGACAAGTGGTTGCCGATAATTGCCAAGTATCATGAGCAAGTTGGCAAGGGGGAATCGTCTCAGGACGCCGCGGCTAAAGTTGGCGAAAAACACAAAAAAGCGGATCGGACGGTATATCGATATATCAATCACTGGAAGCAGCTCGTCGCACGGCTTAGTGGGAAAGAGCCTTAAGCAGATCGCTGCTGACAAAAATCAACACCAGAAGTGTCAGTGACGCTCGTTCGCCACCTGTGGTTCCTTGTCGTTCGCTATGACGACGGAGAACAACAGCATGGCGACTTCTTCATTGAACAGCGTCCGACTGCCGACGGTGCAAGTTGCAAAACGATTTGGCGTGGTTCCGCGCACAATTGAGCGCTGGCAGCAGGATGACCGACTAGGCTTTCCAAAGCCGCTAACGATCAATTTGCGAAAATATTGGTCACTCGAAGATCTCGAAAAATGGGAGCGCCGCCGAGCTGTGCGGACAGCCGCTTAACTTAAATGCTAAACGCCGCCCCGGTTTGGGACGGCGTTCGCATTTTGGGGCAGGCAGGTCGCGGGCGCGGGGTCCTGAAAACCGATGTGCGCCTGAGGGTTCAAGCCCCTCCTGCTCCACCAACTAACCGACGGGTTACGTCAGCAGCAGTCCAGCAGACCGCGCTGATGTAGCACCGCCAAAAGCCGGAAGGCAAGAGGGCTATATGCAGCGCCATCCCGATCGCGACGAGGGCGAGAGCCCTCAACTCGCAATTTACTACGAAGCTACGCAAGACAACTCGGACGGCTCTCCGTGGCCACCGGACGGTGCCGATTTTTGGTCCGTCGTCACCCGTGCAAATGGCAGCACGACGTGGCGGCGCATAGGCATCACGCTGCGGGTGCGGCCATGACCGTCCATTGCCGCGTCAAGCAACCTGGATTTTGCAACATCCCTGCCGCGGCCGTCCGTGACCGCGCCGCTGTCGTGGCGACGGCGGTGCTGCAGATCGTGGAGACGGCCCCATGCGCGCAATGGCGCGGGCAGATCGAAACCTATTTGCGCGACGAGTTCAGCGACATCGCGCAGCAATCGCTCAACGAGATTCGCCGCAAAGACGAATGAGTCGCCGGCGCTCTCCGCCGGCAACTGCAAACTGGAAAGAAACTGCAAAGTGAAAAAGGATGAAGTGTTCCCTAACAAGTGGCTGAAGTGCGCTGACCTACAAGGCAAGCCAATCACCGTCACGATCGAGAGCGCGCCGCTCGAGACGCTGAAGAGTCCTGACGGCAAGGAGCAGGACAAAATCGTCCTCTACTTCGCGGGGGCCAAGAAGGCCTTGCCGCTCAACTAACCAACTGGGACAGCGTTGCTGAAGTCTGCGGTGACGATAGCGACGACTGGCCAGGGCACAAGATCGAGCTCTACCCGGCCAGAACGCAAATGGGCGGGAAGACGGTGGACTGTATCCGTATCCGTCCCGCCGGCACAGCGCGAGCTGCCGCGGCAGAAGAAGCCCGCGCCACCGCCGCCCGCGGATGATGCGGGCGACATGGACGACACGACTTTTGCACATTCGCTCTCGATAAACTTACGCGATTTTTGCAACCTTTCGGTGATCATATCGACCTCCGTGCTCACTAGGGATAAATGGCAGTACGGCCAAAGCTTTTTCAAGCAGACGGCCGCCGGACGCCATAGATCTGAGGTGGGAAGAACGCATTGCCCCCACTCTAGACAAACGACCAAACAAATAAAAACCCCCGACTGAAACCGGGGGCTCTATTTCCGAAGAGGGCATTACTTTTGCTGGCCGCCCTGTCCGGGCTTCTGGTTCGGCTGCTGATTCTGCTGATCAGGCTTCGACTGGCCGCCTTGCTGGCCGCTCTGATTTGGGTTGTTCTCAGTCATAGCGATCTCCAATTTTTGTGAAGCAATGTTTGAGCGTCATCATTCAAACAGTCCACTTTAGGTAAGCCACAATGCGGCCAAAGCCAGGGTTTTTGAAAAATAAACTTAATCACGGATATTCGAGAGTTCCTTTTGCTTCAAGCGCCTGATGCGTTACAGATTTAGGACAGGAGCACTGACGTTGTGAAAACTGTCTCTCGTCAGCCTTACTATTGAACGGTGGAGGTCGCGATGCTTAGCAATCAGCACTTGCTGTGTGTGAAGTATGGCTAACTGAGTGAGCAATTTTGCTCAGACACCGCTCAGTCAACATGCACACCATCGAAGTGCTGTGACTTCAAGTTTGAAGTCGCGCATGCCTTCGTCGGAGTGCACAATGAACATTTTTTACATCATCGGCGTCGTGGTCGTAGTAATCGTAGTTGCAGGATTCTTGGGAGTGCACCTTTGAACAAGGAATTCGGGAAAAGCCGCAAAGCTCTCATTCCCAATTCATCCTCACATGCTCCGGCACTCAACTGGCTACAAGCTTGCGAACGACGGGCGGGACAACCCGCGAAGGCCGTTGTTAATTTTTGATGGTCTCCAATCGCCATTCTTGAAGAATACGTTGTCTCAAGGAGAAATAAAATCACGTCTTTTTGCAGGTCATATCGCTTTGGATTGATCTGTGCGGCCGCGCTGCTGCTTCTTGTTAATGGCATTGCACATGCCGAAGTTGCGAGCATCTATGGCGGACGTGATGGTCTTTGCGGTCATCGCACCGCGAATGGCGAGCGTCTGAATTGCTCGGCAATGACGGCGGCGCATCGCACGCTGCCGTTCGGCACGCGCGTTCGCGTCTGCCACAAGGGATGCGTGACCGTACGGATCAACGATCGCGGCCCCTGGGTTCGCAGCAGGCATATCGATCTGTCACCGGCAGCGGCACGGGCGATCGGGCTATCCCAGACTGGGCGCGTCACCATGGCCGTCGGATTGTAAAGAATTACGTGGCAACAAAACGTTTCGGGTCAGGGCAGTAAGTCGCGATAATGACGGGCGCGAGCGTGCAACCGTTTTGGTTTGTGAACTTGCCGGCAACCTCCGCTTTGAGACCATTTCGGACCTGGAGTGACTCTGGCGCCGGACGTATCGGTACGAATGACCCATCTGTCTGGACCGGCCGTGTGTTGCAAGCCAGATGTGAGTGATGGAGGGGATTGGTCTTGCGCTTCTGTATCCGGCCCGTGAACAGAGCGTTCATGCTCTTGTCCTCCCCGCTAAATGCATATGACGATGCATTTCTGGCGGGGCTTCCTGACCTCGGCTACGTCTAGCATTACAGTTGCATTTTCATTTTGAGATGGGCGCGGCGTGCTTCCGCTTGGTGAGCTCTTCGCCGGAGTGACCATACGATGATGTGCGCGGGTTGGATGCGCCGTTGTGCAAGCTTGATGACGATGCGGCGGATTTCCTGGATCGACCAGCAGATCAGGAACAATGTCTCGGCCGCAGACGGCGAATC
>Ga0181532_10000862_pt1 | contig 30331 bp, 26 predicted proteins | sample PEATcosm2014_Bin_33_FD_119768 | JGI IMG/M metagenome (GOLD analysis project Ga0181532, IMG submission 119768) | Peatland microbial communities from MTU Mesocosm Facility, Houghton, MI, USA - PEATcosm2014_Bin11_30_metaG | ecosystem: Environmental > Terrestrial > Soil > Wetlands > Peat | place...
ATGCGTCAGCTTTTGGAAGCTGGCGTTCATTTCGGTCATCAATCCCACCGCTGGAATCCGAAGATGGCGGAGTACATCTTCGGCACCCGCAACAACATCCACATCATCGACCTGACGCAGACGGTGCCGATGCTGCACCAGGCGCTGCAAGCGGTCAGCGATACGGTGGCGCACGGGGGACGCATCCTGTTCGTCGGCACCAAGCGGCAGGCGCAGGACGCCATCGCCGAGGCGGCCAAGAAGTGCGCGCAATACTACGTCAATTCGCGCTGGCTCGGCGGCACGCTGACCAATTGGAAAACCGTGTCCAACTCGATCAAGCGCCTGCGCACGCTCGACGAGATGCTCGCCTCCAACGAGGCGCAGGGTTACACCAAGAAGGAGCGCCTGACGCTGCAGCGCGAGCGCGACAAGCTCGATCGGGCGCTGGGCGGCATCAAGGACATGGGCGGGCTTCCCGCCCTTCTGTTCGTGATCGACACCAACAAGGAAGATATCGCGATCAAGGAGGCGCGTCGCCTCGGGGTTCCGGTCGCGGCCATCGTCGACACCAATTGCGACCCGGACGGCATCACTCATGTCGTGCCCGGCAACGACGACGCCAGCCGCGCCATCACGCTGTACTGCGATCTTGTCGCCAAGGCCGTGATCGACGGCATCTCGCGGGCGCAGGGCGAACGTCTCGACGTCGGCGCTCTGGTCGAGCCGGAGGTCGTTGAGGAATTGCCGACCGAGACCGACAAGCTTGGCTTCCAGCCGCTTTCCGGGCCGCGCGGGGTGGCCGACGATCTCAAAAAATTCCCCGGCGCCTCGCCGGCCATCGAAAAGCAGCTCAACGATCTCGGCATCTTTCACGTCTGGCAGATCGCTGAACTGTCGCCGGTTGCCGCGCACAAGATCGGCGAGGAAATCGGGCTTCCCGGCCGGATCGAAGGCTGGATCGCCCGGGCGAAGGAACAGATGGCCACCGAAGCCGAGTGAGCGCTGGCGTCATTCCGGGGCGCGGGCGAAGCCCGCGGGGGGCCGGCCACTTTGGGCTGCAGCCGTTGGCTCGGCCCCGGAATGACGATGGGATAAGGACCAACTGAAATGGCGACGAACATCACCGCGAGCATGGTGAAAGAGCTCCGCGATAAGACCGGCGCAGGCATGATGGATTGCAAGGCGGCGCTCGGCGAGAGCGGCGGCGATGTCGAGGTCGCGATCGACTGGCTGCGCAAGAAGGGTCTGGCCAAGGCCGCGAAGAAGGCGGGCCGAATCGCGGCCGAGGGTCTGATCGGGGTCGCGCTCACGGCGAGCAAGGGACTTGTCGTCGAAGTCAATTCCGAAACCGACTTCGTGGCGCGCAACGACCTGTTCCAGGGCCTGGTGAAGATGATCGCGGACGTCGGCCTCGGCGTCGGGGCCGACATGAACAAAATCCTCGCCGCGCGGATCGGCGACCGCACTGTCGCCGACGCGATCACCGAGACGATCGCCAAGGTCGGCGAGAACATGACGCTGCGCCGGGCCGCCGCGCTGTCGGTCGGCAAGGGCATCATTGCCAGCTACGTGCATAGTTCCGTCACCGACGGATTGGGCCGGATCGGCGTGATCGTCGCGCTCGAATCCGCCGGCAACATCGACGAACTCAAGGCCTTCGGCCGCATGGTGGCGATGCACGTCGCGTCCGCCAACCCGCAAGCGATCGACGCGTCCGGGCTCGATCCGGCGACGATCGAGCGCGAGAAGAACGTGCTAGCGGAGAAGTTCAAAGCGCAGGGCAAGCCGGCAAACGTCGTCGACAAGATCGTCGAGTCGGGGCTGAAGACCTTCTACAGGGAAGTCTGCCTGCTCGATCAGGGCTTCATCTTCGACGATAAGAAGAGCGTGGTCCAGGCGCTGAAGGAGAGCGAGGCGAAGGCCGGCGCGTCGATCAGGATCGGCGGTTTCGTGCGCTACGCGCTGGGCGAAGGCATCGACCGGCCCCGGGGGTGATTTCGGCGGCGAAGTAGCAGCTCTCGACGGCGCGCAATAACACCGCGCTGTTGGGTTTCGCCCGCAAATGCGATAGCCGTATAGTCGCGCTGCTGGTGATTCAGTCCTATGCCAATGTGCCTCTGGAATTGAAATCCACCGCGCTGGCGGCGGCGAGGGGCGGAACGTTGCGATGGCGAAGTCGAACTACCGACGGGTGATCGTCAAGCTCTCCGGCGAAGCCCTGAGCGGTCCGGAAAAATTCGGGATCAACCAACCGACGATCGATCGCTTCGCCGCCGATCTGGTCGGCGTGCATGCGCTGGGAATAGGGCTCGGCGTCGTGGTCGGCGGCGGCAATATTCTCCGCGGCGCACAGATCTCCGAGGAGGGGCTGTCGCGGCCGACGGCCGATGCGATGGGAATGCTGGCGACCGTGATGAACGCGCTGGTCCTCGAAACCGCGATCGAGCGCGCCGGCGTCAGCGCCCGCACCATGTCGGCGCTGGCCATGCCGCAAGTTTGCGAGACCTACGAGCGTGCCCGCGCGCTGCGGCATCTCGACGATGGCCGCATCATCGTTTTCGCCGGCGGCACTGGCAATCCGTACTTCACCACCGACACCACGGCGATTTTGCGCGCCGCCGAGATGGGTTGCGACGCCGTTCTTAAGGCGACCGACGTCGATGGGGTCTATACGGCCGATCCCAAGCGGGACCCGACGGCGAAGCGCTACGAGCGTCTCGATCATAAGGAGGCGCTCGACCGCAAGTTGAAAATCATGGATGCGACGGCCTTCGCGCTTGCCCAGGAGAACCGTATGCCTATCATCGTGTTTTCGATCCGGGAGCATGGTGCGATCGAAACCGTCTTGCGCGGAAAGGGTCACTTCACCACCGTCGGCTGAAGATGTGCGCAGCGGGCGAAAGCGGCCGGTTGGATCGCGGAGGACGCCATGGCAACCACGACATTCGACATGAATGACCTCAAGCGCCGCATGCAGGGTGCGCTGGCCTCGCTCAAGCAGGAGCTGGCGGGTTTGCGCACCGGCCGCGCCTCGACGGCACTGCTCGAACACGTCCACGTCGAGGCCTATGGCAGCCAGATGCCGCTCAATCAGCTGGCCACGGTGAGCGCGCCGGAGCCGCGGCTGCTCAATGTCCAGGTCTGGGATCGGTCGATGATCCACCCGGTCGAGAAGGCGATTTCGGCCGCCAATCTGGGATTGACTCCCTCGACCGAAGGGCAGGTCATCAAGCTGCGCATTCCCGAGCTCAACGAAGAGCGGCGGCGGGAAATCGTGAAGGTCGCCCACAAATACACCGAGGCCGCACGCGTGGCGGTCCGCCACGTCCGCCGCGACGGGCTCGACCTTCTCAAGAAGCTGGAGAAGGAGCACAAGATCAGCGAGGACGACCATAATCGCCAAGCCGACGAGGTTCAGAAGGCGACCGACGCGACCATCGCCGAGGTCGACCGGCTCCTGGCCGGTAAGGAAAAGGAGATCATGACGGTTTGAGTGACGTTGCAAGATCGCAAAGCAAGGCCGCGCAGCTGCTGCCGGCCGGAAGCGACTCGTTTGAGGTGCCGCGCCACGTCGCCATCATCATGGATGGCAACGGGCGCTGGGCGGCCGCCCATGGCATGCCGCGCGTGGAAGGCCACCGACGCGGGGTCGAGGCGTTGCGCCGGACTGTGCGCGCGGCGGCCGATCTCGGCATTTCCGTGTTGACCATTTTCTCCTTCAGTTCGGAGAACTGGTCGCGGCCGCTGTCAGAAATCCGCGACCTGATGGGTCTGTTGCGCCGTTTCATCCGCAATGATCTTGCCGATTTGCACAAGAGCAACGTGCGCGTGCGCATCATCGGCGAGCGCGACGATCTCGATCGCGACATCTGTCTTCTCCTGCAAGAGGCGGAAGATCTGACGCGCGGTAACGACGGCCTCACGCTGGTCGTGGCCTTCAATTACGGCGCGCGGCAGGAGATCGCGCACGCCGCGCGCCGTCTCGCGATCGAGGTGGCGGAAGGCCGTCTCTCGGCCGACGAGATAACGCCGGAGCGCCTCGGCGGCTATTTCCACGCGCCCGATATTCCCGATCCCGACCTGATCATCCGCACCAGCGGCGAGCAGCGGCTTTCCAACTTCCTGCTTTGGCAGGCGGCCTATAGTGAGCTCGTTTTTGTGCCGGTCAATTGGCCCGATTTCGACCGCGCCGCGCTGGAAGGCGCGATCGTGGAGTTTCGCCGCCGCGAACGCCGCTTCGGCGGATTGGTCGCCAATACCGGATCGTGAAGACCGGATCGTGATCACGCCCGACCATCGCGCCGGCCGCGCCGGCGGATCTGTCTCGCCGGGACGAGGCAGCAGCAATCTCATGCTGCGCGTGGTATCGGCGGCCGTGCTGGCGCCGATTGTGCTCGCGAGCACTTACGCCGGCGGCTGGATTTTTCTCGCCGTTTGCGTCATCGCGGCCGCTGCCGTTCTCTGGGAGTGGGCGTCGCTGGTCGCCCGCAACGCCGATCCTCGAATTCTGGCGCCGGGATTGGCGGCATTGCTGGGGGCGGCGGCGCTCGTCGGGCTGAGCTTGCCCGGCGCCGCGTTCGGCGTGATCGCGGTCGGGGCGGTGCTGGCGGGGCTCGTGGTGGTTCACTGGCCGCGCAACGACCCGGCCTCGGGACCGGCCGTTTGGGCCGCGGGCGGGGTGGCCTATGCCGGCGCGACCCTGCTCGGGCCGGCGCTGTTGCGGCGCGATCCGGAATGGGGTCTTACGGCACTTTTATTTCTGTTCGCAACAATCTGGATTACCGACATTTTTGCCTATTTCTGCGGCCGGGCGATTGGGGGTCTCCCGCTTTGGCCCCGCGTCAGCCCGAACAAGACCTGGGCGGGGGCGGTCGGGGGGCTGGTCGGGGGGGTTGCCGCCGGCGTCGCGGTCGCCTATGCGACCGGACTCGGGAGGCTGGGGATCATAGCGGTCATGGCGTTTTTGCTTTCAGTGCTGGCGCAGGCGGGCGACCTGTTCGAATCCGCGGCCAAGCGGCATTTCGGCGCCAAGGACGCGAGCCGGCTTATTCCGGGTCATGGGGGCGTGATGGACCGCCTCGACGGCTTCCTGGTGGCGGCCTTCGCCGCCCTGCTCATCGGAATTATTCGCGAGGGAACAGGTACGCCGGCCCGAGGCTTCCTGCTATGGTAACCCGATGATGCAGAAGCAACCCCGGGCAAGAATTGAGCTGGCGCCCGTGCCGCGTACGGTGACGCTGCTCGGCGCCACTGGCTCGATCGGGTCGAGCACGGTCGATCTGCTGCGGCAGGATCCCGCCCGCTATCGCGTCGAGGCGGTGACCGCGCACCGCAATGCGGCGGCGCTGGCGCGCTTAGCGCGCGAACTCGGCGCGGGCTTTGCCGCCGTCGCCGATCCCGACGCGTATAGCGAACTCAAAGCCGAGCTTTCCGGCTCCGGCATTGAGGCCGCTGCCGGTGCCGCAGCCGTCGTCGAGGCGGCGCTGCGGCCTGCCGATTGGGTGATGGCCGCGATCACCGGTGCGACCAGTCTCGAGCCGACGCTTGCCGCAGCCGAGCGCGGCGCGACGGTTGCGCTTGCCAACAAGGAATGTCTGGTCTGCGCCGGCGCGCTGTTCATGCGGCGAGCCGCCGCCGCCGGCGCCACGGTCCTGCCGGTCGATTCCGAGCACAACGCGATTTTCCAGGCCTTGGGCGCCGGCCGGCGCGAGGATGTGCGCCGCATCGTCTTGACCGCTTCAGGCGGGCCGTTTCGCACTTGGTCGCTCGAGGCCATCCGCAAGGTGACGGTGGAGCAGGCGCTCAAGCATCCGACCTGGACCATGGGCCCGAAGGTCACGATCGATTCGGCCACCCTCATGAATAAGGGTCTCGAACTCATCGAGGCCCACCACCTGTTCGCGTTGGGAATAGAGGCGCTCGACGTCGTGGTCCATCCGCAATCCGTCGTTCATGGCCTGGTAGAATTCCGGGACGGTTCGGTGGTCGCCCAGCTAGGATCGCCGGACATGCGGATTCCGATTGCCCATTGCCTGGCATGGCCGGTCCGCATGGGCACGCCGGCGCCTCGGCTCGATCTTGCCCACCTGGCCACGCTGACCTTCGAAGAGCCCGATCCCATCCGCTTCCCGGCACTGGCGATTGCGCGCCGGGCGCTTGCCAACGGTGGCGCCGCCCCGACGATTCTCAACGCGGCAAACGAGATCGCGGTGCGCGAATTCATCGGCGGCCACCTCGGTTTCGGCGGGATTCCCGCCCTGGTCGAGGCAACGCTTGATGCCGCGGAGCGGCGCGGCGCGACGGCGGAGCCGCAATCCGTCGAGGATGCGGTCGCCATTGACCATAATGCAAGAAGGTTGGCGGCCGAACTCTTGCCCGAAATTGCCGCAATGGCATCCTAACGTTAAGAACTGGGCCGGAATATCAGGGGACTGGGGTAGGCAAGGTCATGGGGTCGTATTTTGTGTCGCATTTGCATGCGCTCGGGGGCGGCCTCGTCGGGTATGTCATTCCCTTTGTGTTTGTTCTCAGCCTTGTCGTCTTTTTTCATGAACTGGGCCATTTTCTGATCGCGCGCTGGTGCGGCGTGCGGATTTTGGTGTTTTCCATCGGCTTTGGGCCGGAAATCATCGGCTTTAATGACCGCTACGGGACGCGCTGGAAAATTTCCGCCATCCCTCTGGGCGGCTTCGTCAAGTTCTTCGGCGACGATAACGCGGCAAGCGTCCCTGATACCGCCCGCGTCGCCAGCATGGACGCGCACGAGCGCGCGCAAAGCTTCGCGTTTCAGCCGGTGCTCAAGCGCGCGGCCATTGTCGTGGCCGGGCCATTGGCAAATTTTCTCTTGGCCGTCGTGATTTTTGCCGGCGTTTTCATGCTGTATGGCAAGCAGACAATGAGCGCGCGGGTGGATTCCGTACAACCGGATAGCGCGGCGGCGGCAGCGGGTTTTAAGCCCGGCGATCTCGTCGTGGCGATCGACGGCCGCCCCATCGACAACTTTGCCGAGATGCAGCGCGTCGTCGGCGCAAGTGCAGGCGAAACGCTCGCCATCACGGTGGATCGCGACGGGGTCCAGCAGGTGCTCAAGGCAACGCCTGCGCTGAAAGAGGTCAAGGACAATTTCGGCAACGTGCAGCGCATCGGGGTACTCGGCATCAGCCGGTCGATGGCCCCAGAGGACTTGAAACTGCACCCCGTTGCTCCGCCTCAGGCCGTTTGGATGAGCGTTCAGGAAACTTGGTCCGTGATCGATCGGACGCTCGGCTATATCGGCGGCGTCATAGCGGGCCGGGAGGCGGCGAACCAGCTCGGCGGCCCGATCCGCATCGCGCAAATGTCTGGACAGGTTGCGAGTTTCGGCTTTGTGCCGCTGATCCAACTCGCCGCCGTCCTGTCGGTGTCGATCGGGCTGTTAAATTTGTTTCCGATTCCGCTACTCGATGGCGGTCACCTTTTGTTCTACCTGATCGAGGGCATTAGAGGGCGTCCGCTCTCCGAAAAAGCCCAGGAAGTCGGCTTCCGCATCGGTCTAGCGATCGTGCTGATGTTGATGATATTTGCAACTTTCAATGACATCGTTCATCTGACGACGTCCTGAAACGATCGCACGAGGGCATGCGGGGGGTGTGGTGAGGGAGGCTGGGTGTCCAATCAAGCTGAGAAAAATATTCGGCGGATTGAGACGTCAAACAAAGAGGGCTCAGGGAGACTGCGAGTAACCCGCCACTGGGGGCGGCCACGAGGGGAATAAGGGCGCTTTGCGCATGGACATGTGGGTGCGGGTAAGACGAGGGCTTGTCGTGGCCGGCTTGCTCCTCGGCGGAGTATTGTTTGGCTTGGCTTCCGGAACGGCATTTGCTGCGCCGGCGGAAACCGGCGCGGCTGCGAACGCGATTGTTGTGCAGGGCAACCGCCGCGTCGAAGCCGACACGATCCGCTCGTATTTCAAGGTCGCCCCGGGCGAAAAGCTCGATGCCGCCAAGATCGACGCGGCGCTGAAGGCGCTCTACGCTTCCGGCCTGTTCGAGGACGTTAACATCTCCCAGGCAGGCGGCCGGCTGATCGTGACCGTGGTGGAGGCGCCGGTCATCGATCGGCTCGTCTTCGAGGGCACCAGCAAGATCAAGGATGAGCAGCTCCAGCAGGAAATTCAGTCGAAGGCACGCGGTACGCTGTCACGCGCGACAGTACAGGCGGACGTTCAGCGCATCATCGATGTCTATCATCGCAACGGCCGCTTCGACATCCAGGTCGTGCCGAAGATCATCGCGCGGCCGAACAATCGCGTGGACCTGGTCTTCGAGATCAAGGAAGGCGAGAAGACCGGCGTCAAATCCATCAACTTTGTCGGCAACAAGGTCTATTCGTCCTACCGCCTGAAGGAGGTGATCAAGACCTCGGTATCGCACTTCTTCAGCTTCCTGCAGACCACCGACGTCTACGACGCCGACCGCATCGAAGCCGACCGCGATCTGATCCGGCGCTTCTACCTGAGCCATGGCTATGCCGATGTGCAGGTCGTCTCCGCGACCGGCGAGTACGAACCTGGCCAGAAGGGTTTCACCATCACTTTCACGATCGAGGAGGGGCCGCAGTACCACTTCGGCGCCATCGACATTCAATCCAACATTCGCGCCGTCGATCCGCAATCGCTGCGGCCCATCCTGCGGATGAAACGGGGCGACGTCTACAATAGCGACGCCGTCGAGAAGACGGTCGAGAGCCTCACCGTCGAAATCAGCAAGCACGGTTATCCGTTCGCCACGGTGCGGCCGCGCGGCGACCGTAATCCCCAGACTCGCACCATCAGCGTGATGTTTGCCTTGGATGAAGGCGTGCGCGCCTATATCGAACGCATCAATATCCGCGGCAACACCAGAACCCGCGATTATGTGATCCGGCGCGAGTTCGATATTTCCGAAGGTGACCCATACAACCGCGCCTTGATCGATCGCGCCGAGCGACGGATCAAGAACCTCAACTTCTTCAAAACCGTGAAGATCACTAACGAGCCCGGCTCGGCGCCGGACCGGGTGGTGATCAATGTCGACGTCGAGGAGCAATCAACCGGCGACTTCTCGATCATGGGCGGCTTCTCGACTGCGGACGGCTGGATGGGGCAGGTATCGATCTCGGAAAGGAATCTCCTGGGAACCGGCCGGTTCGCCAAGGCTTCGCTGACCTACGGCGAGTATATCCGCGGCATCGAACTTAATTTCGTCGAGCCTTATCTTCTCGACCAGCGGCTCTCCGGAGGCGTCGACTTGTTTGCTCGAGAGTCGTTGGCAAACCCCTATCTCTCGTACGGCACCGAGACGATCGGCACCGCTTTGAAACTGGGCATTCCGCTGCGCGAAGACCTCACGATGCAATTGCGCTATTCGATTTATTGGCAGCAGATCACTCTGACGTCGACTATGGACGATTGCAACAACATCAACCCGGATTTCGCCACCACTTTCCCGACGTGGTCCGCCGTTACCAGCGCGTTCAACACCGCGGGCCTCCTCTATCCCGGCTATGCCGCTGCGGTCGCGGCCGGCAACCAGACAAACTGTCTCCTCAGCGGGGCCAATACCGGCCAGGCGCTCATCGGTCAGGCCTCATTGCCGGTCCGTGAGGAGCTTGCCCAGGGCGGCTATCTGACCTCGCTGGTCGGATATGGATTTACCTACAACACGCTCGACAACAACAAGCACCCGACCAACGGCATCCTCGTCAGCTTCGGTCAGGATTTCGCGGGTCTCGGCGGCAATGCGGAATATATTCGCACCACCGCAGATTTCCGCACCTATTACGAAATTGTCTCCGATCTGGTCGGTATCCTGCACTTGCAGGGCGGCGACATGATCGGCCTGACCGGCTGTCCGAGCAGCGCCGTATGCAATAGCAGTGGCGGCTATGTGCGCATGCTCGACGATTTCAAGATGGGCCCCAATCTGGTGCGCGGATTTGAGCCGGCGGGCTTCGGTCCGCGCGACATCACGCCGAACACGGCGAACGATCCGCTCGGCGGCACGATGTACTGGGGCGCCAGTATTGAGATGCAATATCCGTTCTACTTCCTGCCCAAGGATTCCGGCTTCCGCGGTGCCGTCTTTGTCGATTCCGGTTCGGAATGGGGTTACAAGGGCGAGACCCAGTATCCGGCAACCGGCGAAATCAACGGCCTCATTGCCACCAGTGCCGGAACGTTCGTTTGCTCGTGCGGCATGCAATACGCCGACAGTGCGATGCCGCGCGTGTCGGTCGGCGCCAGCGTGATCTGGGACTCGCCTTTCGGTCCGTTGCGGTTTGACTTGGCCTATCCGGTTCTGAAACAGAGCTATGACCGCACGCAATGGTTCCAGTTCGGCGGCGGAACGCGGTTCTGATCGCGGCCACGGCCCTCGTCAACGGCGGGCGCATGCCGGACTTCTTCCCAGTAGAACGCGAGCTGACGATCGGAGAGATCGTCGCGCTCACGCGCGCCAAGCCGCGTGCCGGCATCCCGCTCGACCGGCGCATCGGCAACATCGCTCCGCTTGATATGGCGCGAGCGTCCGACATCAGCTTCCTCGACAATAAAAAATATCTCGGTCAATTGGCCGTCACCCGCGCCGGAGCCTGCCTGCTGAAGCCGCATTTCGAGGACGCCGCGCCGGATACTCTGGCGGTGCTGGTGACGGCGGAGCCGTATCGCGCCCTCGTCGCGGTGGCGCGTGCGCTATTTCCCACCGCGTTGCGGCCGTCCTCGCTGTTCGGCGGCAGCGGACGCGCAGCGAGTGCGCACGTGCATGCCTCGGCGCGGATCGAGGCGGGCGTGACAATCGATCCTCTCGCGGTGATCGGGCCCGGCGCCGAGATCGGAGCGGGCACGCTGATTGCGGCCGGCGCGGTGGTCGGCCCGGGCGTCGCGATCGGCCGCGACTGTGCGATCGGCGCCGGCGCCACGGTGCTCTGCGCACTGATCGGCGATCGCGTCATCATTCATTCGGGCGCGCGCATCGGTCAGGACGGCTTCGGCTATCTTCCGAGTCCGAAGGGGCATCAGAAAATCCCGCAAATCCGCCGCGTCATCATTCAAGACGACGTCGAGATCGGCGCCAACACCACGATCGACCGCGGCGGGATCCGAGACACGGTCATCGGCGAGGGCACGAAGATCGACAATCTGGTGCAAATCGGACACAACGTCTCTATCGGGCGGCACTGCGTGATTGTATCGCAAACCGGACTATCAGGCAGCGTGGAGGTGGGCGATTTCGTCATGCTGGGCGGCCAGGTGGGCGTCGCCGATCATCTTACAATCGGCGACGGAGCCATGCTCGGCGCGCGGGCCGGCGTCATTTCGAACGTTCCGCCCGGCGCGCGCTGGGGCGGCTTTCCCGCCGAGCCCGCGGGCGATTGGAAACGGGGGGTGGCCACCGTTCGTCGTCTAGTGCGCAGCGGCCGCAAGTCCGAGGGGGCGAGCGAATGAGCGGCGAGAAGATGGAGGCGGCCGATATCCGCGAAATCCTGCGGCTATTGCCGCATCGCTACCCCTTCGTCATGATCGATCGCGTCGTTGACATCCGCAGCGATGAGCACGGCGTCGGCATCAAGAATGTCACGATCAACGAGCCGCAATTCCTTGGCCATTTTCCGGAAAATCCGGTCATGCCGGGTGTGCTGATCGTCGAGGGGATGGCGCAGACGGCGGGCGTACTCTGTCTGCGTCACGTAGGATCGCACGAACGTGGCGCCTCGATGTATTTCCTCACCATCGACAAGGCCAAATTCCGCAAGCCGGCGGTGCCGGGCGACACCATCGAATATCACGTCAACAAGATCGCGCGCCGGCGCAACATGTGGTGGTACCGGGCCGAGGCGAAAGTTGCCGGCGTTCTCATCGCCGAGGCCGAAGTTGGGGCAGTCATTACCGGGGGCTAGATGGTGATCGATCCGACCGCGCGGGTCGCGGAGGGCGCGCGCATTGCGGACAGCGTCGAGATCGGCCCCTATTGCATCGTCGGGCCGCAAGTGGAGATCAAAAGCGGCGCGCGCCTCCTCGCGCACGTCCATGTAACCGGCGTTACCACGATCGGGGAAGGTACCGTCGTTTATCCGTTTGCCTCGCTGGGAACGCCGCCGCAATCGGTTCACTATCGCGGCGGGGCGACGCGGCTGGTGATCGGAGCGCGCTGCGAGCTGCGCGAGAGCGTCACCATGAATACCGGGACCGAAGACGGCGGCGGAGTGACCCGGGTCGGCGAATGCTGCTTCTTCATGGTCGGATCCCATGTCGGGCACGATTGCCAAGTCGGCAATGACGTGACCCTTGCCAACAACGCGGTGCTGGGCGGTCACGTTCGTGTCGGCGATTATACGTTCCTAGGTGGGCACGTGGCGATCCATCAATTCGTGCGTATCGGAGAAGGTGTTATGATGGCGGGCATGTCGGCCACTCGCACCGACATCATTCCATTCGGATTTGCGCTCGGCTACGACGCCGCGCTGGTCGGGTTGAACATCGTGGGCCTGCAGCGACGTGGCGCGACGCGGGCCGAGATGCATCGGCTGCGCCGTGCCTATCGCGTGTTGTTCTTTGGCGATGGCGTTTTTGCCGACAGAATAAACGCGGTGGGCCGCGAGTTCGCGGATGATCCGCTGGTGGGAAAAATTATTGCGTTCATCCGCGCCGCGGACAAACGTCCGTTAATGCGGCCTCGCGCCCGCGGGCAAGCCGACGAGCACGGCGATGATGCAGCCCAGTGAGCGGATGGATGGTTGACGCACAGCCGGGACGCGATCCGCTGGCGATCATCTGCGGCGGCGGCAGCTTTCCCGGCGCGGTTGCCGACGCTGTAGCACGGCAAGGCCGGCAGCCGGTGATGTTCGCCGTCAAGGGCTGGGCCGATCCCAATGTGGTCGAACGCTACGCCCACCACTGGATCGCGATCGGGCAGGCGGGACGATTCCTCCGACTGGCCGGTGTCGAGCGTTGCCGGGAGGTACTCTTCATCGGGACAATGCTGCGGCCGCCGCTCGCGCAGATCCGCCTTGATTGGCAGACGATCCGGTTGATGCCGCGCATCGTTCGCGCCTTTCGCGGCGGCGATGACCGCCTGCTTTCGCGCGTGGCGAACCTGTTCGAGGAAGCAGGCTTCCGAATCATTGGAGTCCACGATGTGGCGCCGGAAATCACGGTTCCCGAAGGTGTGCTTGGCCGCTACCAACCCTCGGATCGCGACAGGGCTGACACTTCGCGTGCACTGGCGCTGATCGCCGCGCTTGGGCCGTTCGACGTGGGGCAGGCCGCGGTGGTCGCCGACAACCACGTGCTCGCGGTCGAGGCGGCGGAAGGCACCGATAATTTGCTCACCCGCATTGCCGATTTGCGACGCCAGCGGCGGGTGGCCACGCCCCCGGGTGTCGGCGTTCTCGTCAAGGCACCAAAGCCCGGGCAGGATCGCCGCTTCGATCTGCCGGCGATCGGTCCGCAAACAGTCGAGCTTGTGGCGCGCGCCGGCCTTGCCGGATTAGCGGTCGCCGCCGGCAGCGCGATCATCGCCGAAGCGTCCGCAGTCGTTGCTGCCGCGGACCGCGCGAAAATCTTTCTCGCCGGGGTGCGCGAGGACGCGGCGCGATGAAGCCTGAGCCGCAAGTCCGGCCGCTGTCGATTTATATCGTCGCCGCGGAGGAATCGGGCGACGCGCTCGGCGCGAGCTTGGCGCGCGCGCTGGTCGCGCAGGGCGGCGGAGCGATCAGCCTCTCCGGCGTTGGCGGACGGGCGATGGCGGCTGCGGGAATTGTCAGCCCATTCCCGATCGAGGAGCTCTCGATCATCGGTCTCAATGCGATCCCACGCCGGCTGCCGATGATTTTGCGCCGGATCCGCGAGACCGCGGATGCGATCGTCGCTGCGCAGCCGGATGCCCTGGTCATCATCGACAGCCCCGACTTCACCCACCGGGTGGCCCGCCGTGTGCGGCGCGCGACCCCCTCGATTCCGATTCTCGATTATGTTTCGCCGTCGGTTTGGGCCTGGCGGCCGGGACGCGCGCGCGCGATGCGCGGCTATATCGATTGCGTGCTCGCGATCCTGCCGTTCGAGCCGGCCGCGCATCTGCGGCTCGGCGGTCCGGCCTGCATCTATGTCGGCCATCCGCTGATCGAGCGCATCGGTGAGTTGCGCCCCAATGCGGACGAGGCGCAGCGCCGAAAAGCCGATCCGCCGCTCATTCTTGCCCTGCCCGGCAGCCGGACCAGCGAGATCGGGCGACTCATCGGCATTTTCGGAGACGCGATTGCGCGGACTGCCACCCGCGTCGGACCGATCGAGCTGGTGTTGCCGACTGTGCCTCAGCTCGCATGGCGGGTGGGCGAGGCGGTCGCCGGCTGGGCGGTGACGCCGCGCATTGTGGTCGAGCCCGCTGCGAAGTGGGCCGCCTTTCGCACGGCACGCGCCGCGCTTGCGGCCTCCGGCACGGTGACGCTCGAGCTGGCGCTGGCCGGCGTCCCGACGATTGCCGCCTATCGCATATCCCTCATCGAAGAGCTGGTCGCGCGGCTCGGTGGCGTGCGCACGCGTCTTGCCAGCGTGATCCTCGCCAATCTGGTGCTCGGCGAGAACGACATTCCGGAATTCCTGCAGCGCGATTGCACGCCGCAGCAGCTCGCGGACGCGCTAGTTCCGCTCCTGTCCGACACGCCGCAACGTCGGCGGCAGGTCGACGCCTTCGGCAGGCTTGATCGCATCATGGCGCCCGGCGTGGCGGCGCCGAGCGCCAAGGCCGCGGCAACCGTGCTCGATATGGCGCGCCGCGGTCCCCGCGATCTCGCCGCCGCCGCAGCTGGCCAAGGTTGACGGGGCCGGTTGCCGCACTGGCTAACAGACACATCAGCCGGCGATCGGCTCCTGCTGGCGGTCTTCGGCGGCGGCTTCACCTGGGGCGACCAAGCGGCAGCGAACTGGGACTGCCGGTAAGATAACTGCCGGTAAGATAATTGCCGGTAAGATAATGGTGCGTTAAGTACCGCGCGCTAATCTTATGGCCTTGCTACCCTTTGGAAGCGCCATGGCCGTCGAGCCCGGGTTTCAAGTCCGCCTCGGTATCTATGAAATTGACGCCGATGTCGTCGAGCTGCGTACCGAAATCTGGCGGCTGCTGGCTCCTCGCTTGGATACGATTATTGCGGCGTACCTGGCGCATGTCATCGAGGTTGCTCCGTTATACCGAAAGAAGATGGAAGAGGGCCGGAAGTCTTATACCGACACCTTCAAATATTACGCGGAAAGGCTTTTGAATAATCCGTTCGATGAGCAGTGGGTCAAAGACGCCTACGATCGCGCGACCTCCGAAGCCAAATCCGGCTTGGATATGAGATCGCGCAGCGCCAGCGCGATTGCTCTGCTGAACGACTTGAGTAAATGCATATACGAGCATCATCGATTCTCGCCGCGCAAAGGCCTTCGGCTGTTGAATGCCGCCACTCGCATCTTCATGCTGGACGCCGCCAACGCGGTGGCGTGTTACAACAGTATGGAAGCCCAACAAGCCAAAGCGCGCTCGGAAGAGCTGGCAAATTCCATCAAGAGCTTTGCCCGTTCGGTCGAGGAGGTGCGTGAAATCATCGCCAAGGTCGCCAAGTCGATCGGTTCGACGTCGGACCGGCTCGCCGAGCTGGGCAAGACCGCTTCCGGCCAAACCGATAAGGCGGCGCATGCCGCCGAGGATACCGCGTCCAGGGTCGGTAGCATCGCCGCTGCCACCGACGAGCTCAATGCCTCGATCGAGGAAATTCATGCGCAAGTCATGGGCAGCGCCGAGACAGCGCAAAAGGCCGTATCGCACTCCGCGCGCACCGACACCAATATTCGCTCGCTTTCGGAAGCGGTCGAGAAGATCGGCTCGGTCGTCAATCTGATCTCGAATATCGCTGCGCAAACCAATCTTCTGGCGTTGAATGCCACGATCGAAGCGGCGCGGGCCGGCGACGCCGGCCGCGGGTTCGCGGTGGTTGCTTCGGAAGTCAAGTCGCTTGCCGTTCAGACGGCCAAGGCCACCGACGACGTCGGCAAGCAGATATCCGTGATTCAAGAGGCCATGCGACGATCGATGAGCGAAATCACATCGACCAATCAATCCATCACGGAGATTTCGGGAGTCTCCAGCTCGCTGGCCGAAATGATCATGCATCAGGCACACGCTACCAACGAAATTGCCAAGAACGCCAACAGCGCCTCGCTGAACGCGACAACGGTCACCGATGCCTTGAAGACGATGCAGGATACGATCCGCTGCACGCAGGACGCGACCAACGTGGTGCTTGGCTTCGCGGCGGATTTGTCGAGTCGGTCCTCGGAGATCGGCGACGCCATGGACACGCTTTTCAAGGCGGCGACGCAAAGTTCGACCGTCAAAGAGCTCGCCGACCTGGCGCGGACCTCACGGCGTTGACACTGCAAGACCGCTGCTGGGCATCCCGAAGATTTCCAACAATATCACCGACGCCGAACGGGTTATAATGGGCAGTTCCGGAACGCTCCGCCAATAAGGAATGCCCATGCACGACACGGCCGCTATCGCCGCCCCGCAGCAAAGACTGTTCGCGGGCCATAGCGGCAATCCGCGTTATCTGGAGCTTCATCGACATTACCCGAGCATCGACTATCTGCGCCGGCGTGCCCGCCGTCACATTCCGCATTTTGCCTTCGAATATGCCGACGGCGGCTCGGGCAGCGATGATGCCGGCATCCGGCGCAATTGGGCGGCGTTCGATGCCGTCGAGCTGGTGCCGCGCTACGGCGTCATGCCGTCACTGCCGCCATGCGATGTCGAATTGTTCGGCAACCGCTATGTCGCCCCGATCGGGGTGGCGCCGATGGGCGGCCCGTCGATCGTGTGGCCGGGCGCGGACCTGCATCTTGCCCGCGCCGCCCAACACGCCCGCATTCCTTACACGCTCGGCACCGCCGGCGGCGCCACGATCGAACAGATCGCCGAGGTCGCCGCCGACGTCTTCTGGTTTCAGCTTTCCCGGTTCGCCAGGAACGGCCATGCGATCGGCCTCGACCTTGCGCGGCGCGCCGAAGCCGCCGGCTGCCGCACGCTGGTGCTGACGCTCGATCTGCCGGTGCGCACCACGCGGCCACGCGAAGCGGCCACCGGCATCGCCGGCGCGTTCCGTCTTGAGTTGGGCATCTTGATGCAGATCGCGCGGGCGCCCGGTTGGATCATGGCGCTGTGGAAAAACGGCATTCCGCGCTTCGCCAGCCTGCGCTCCTATGCCGGCGACAACGCATCGCTTGCGGAGATCTTCGTCTTCGCCCGGCGCGAGATGGGCGGCGCCTTCACCTGGGAGGAGGTGAAGATGTACCGCGACCGCTGGAAGGGAACCTTGGTCGTCAAGGGCATCCTGCATCCGCAGGACGCCGAAAAAGCGGTAGCGCTCGGCGTCGACGGCCTGTTTGTTTCCAATCACGGCGGCCGCCAGATCGAGGCGCTGCCAGCGACGATCGACGTGCTTCCCGCCATCGTCCGGCAAGTCGGCAATCGCGCGACCGTCATGATGGATTCCGGGGTGCGCAGCGGCAGTGACGTGGTGCGCGCCTATGCGCTCGGTGCCGCGGCCGCTTTTGCCGGCAAAGCGTTCTTGTGGGGTCTTGGCGCACTGGGTGAGGAAGGCCCCGGCCACGTCATCGACCTCTTGATCGAGGAGACGCAAGCGGCGCTCGCACAACTCGGTGCGCGCGGGGTGGAGGAGGTGCGCTCGGTCACGATCCGGCACCCCGGGGCGCTACAGTTCTGAACTCACGCGCTGCAGACAATGCTCTCTCGAACTTTTGTTGCTCCTGCAAGCGATGCGTGGCCCAGAGTTTCAGCAAAAAGCACCAGCGGTTCATCATCGACAACGAGTACGACGCGCGGCAAGCCCCACTCCGCGGAATCCAGTTACAACTACTGGAACCCAACCGAACGAAGCGGCCGATTGTTCCGATGCTGGTGTTTCTACGGGGATGTTGCGCTGCAAATGGTATTTGGATTTACAAAACACGGTCTAGTACCGAGCCGGTTCGCCCGCTAAAAGATTGTCTAGGACGGAACTTGCCCTATGGCGGTCATTGCCGAACCGAGCACCGACGTCACCGACGACCGGCTTGCAGCGCGCAACGCGCTGGTGCTTGCCGCGGCGCAGGCGCTTGCCGGCGGCAACACCACCGTGATCGTGGCGACCGGCGGCATTGCCGGCGTGATGCTGGCGCCCGATCCGACGCTGGCGACGCTGCCCATCACCTTGATGGCCGTCGGCATGTGGATCGGGACGCTCCCGGTCGGCATGTTGGCGAAAGCATACGGCCGCCGCTCGGCCTTGCAGATCGGATCGGCTTGCGGCGTGCTCGCCGGCATCATCTCATGCGCGGCCATGTTGCGGGGATCGTTCGCTCTGCTGCTGCTGGGCACCTTCTGCGGCGGCCTCTACGCGGCGGCGCACCAATCCTATCGCTTTGCGGCAGCCGACACCGCGAGTTTTCACTTTCGCGCCAAGGCGGTGGCCTGGGTGCTGGCCGGCGGCATGTTTGCCGCGGTGATCGGCCCGCAGCTCGTCATCCTCACCAAGGATATTTGGTCTCCTTATTTGTTCGCGGCGACTTTCTTGGCGCAGTCGGCCTGCGCTGTTCTCGCCGGCGCGGTGCTTACTTTGCTCAAGCTGCCGCAACCCGCCGACGCTCGGCCGTTGGGCGACGGGCGGCCGCTGGTCGAAATCATCGGCAAGCCGCGATTCCTCGTCGCTGTCGCCTGCGGCGTCGCGAGCTACGTCGTGATGAACATGATGATGACTGCGGCCCCGCTCGCCATGGTGATGTGCCACCATTCGGTCGGCGACGCCGCGCTCGGCATCCAATGGCACGTGATCGGCATGTACGCCCCGAGCTTCTTCACCGGTACGCTCATCGCTCGCTGCGGGCTGCGCGCCGTCGTGGCGGCCGGACTGGCCTTGATCGCCGCCGCCGCCGCGATCGGCGTGCTCGGCATCGCGCTGTGGAATTTCTGGGTGGCGCTGGCGCTGCTCGGTATCGGCTGGAATTTTGCCTTCGTCGGCGCGACCACGCTGGTTACCGAATGTCACGGCCCGCGCGAACGCAACAAGGTCCAGGCGTTCAACGACTTTCTGATATTCGGCTCGACGGCGATCGGCTCGTTCTCGTCCGGCGCTTTGCTGGCGAGTTACGGCTGGACGGCGGTCAATGAGGTGGTCTTTCCGGTCGTCGTCGTGGCCGGGCTGCTGCTCACCTGGGGCACGCTGGCGCGGCGTCCGACACTGGTGTGATGGCTGGGAAACGCTAACGAAGCGCCATGATGCCATCACCCCTGTTTCCGCGCGACTTGCCGATCCTCACTGAGCTCGAGCGCAAGGTGCTGTGGCTGGCGAGCTGGACCATCCATCACGCCAACCATGTGCGCGAAAATACCGACGGGCTGAAGGTGGGAGGCCACCAGGCATCCTCCGCCTCGCTCGCCACGATCATGACCGCGCTTTATTTCCACAGCCTGCGGCCGGCCGATCGCGTCGCGGTCAAGCCGCACGCCGCGCCGAATTTCCACGCCATTCAATATCTGCTCGGCCGCCAAAGCCGCGACAAGCTGGAAAACTTCCGCGGCTACAAGGGCGCGCAATCCTATCCCTCGCGCACCAAGGATGCCGACGACGTCGATTTCTCGACCGGCTCGGTGGGCTTAGGCGTGGCGCAGACGCTGTTCGCGTCGCTCACGCAGGATTACGTACGCGCCCACGGCTGGGGGACGGACCGGCCGGAAGGCCGCATGATCGCGCTCCTCGGCGACGCCGAGCTCGACGAGGGCAACATCTTCGAGGCCATTCTCGAAGGCTGGAAACAAGGGCTGCGCAATTGCTGGTGGGTCGTCGATTACAACCGGCAAAGCCTCGACGCCGTGGTGCACGAAGGCCTGTGGGAACGCTACGAAAGCCTGTTTCGCAATTTCGGCTGGGATGTGGTGGTCCTCAAATACGGCTCGCTCCAGCAAGCCGCTTTCGGCGAGCCCGGCGGCGAGGTTTTGCGCCGATGGATCGATCGCTGCCCGAACCAGCTTTATTCCGCGTTGGTGTTCCAGGGCGGCGCTACCTGGCGCAAGCGCTTGCTCGACGAAATCGGCGACCAGGGCCCGGTGACCAAACTGATCGAGCGGCGCAGCGACGACGAGTTGGCGCGGCTGATGAACAATCTCGGCGGCCACGACCTCGCCGCGATCATCGACGCCTTCGACAGCATCGATCACGACCGGCCAGTCTGCTTCATCGCCTATACGATCAAAGGCTACGGCCTGCCGTTCGCCGGCCACAAGGACAACCACGCCGGGCTGATGACGCCGGCGCAAATGGAGACCTTTCGCGCCGCGATGAAGATCCGGCCCGGTCACGAATGGGACCGCTTCGAGGGCCAGCGGCAGCCGGCGGAAACTATCCAGGCCTTCCTCGACCGCGTGCCGTTTGCGAGCGGCGGCGAACGCCGCTTGCAGGCGGCGCCTATCGAGGTGCCGGCCGAGCTTGCGGTGACGATCCAACCGCAGATGTCGACGCAGCTCGGCTTTGGCGCGCTGCTCAACGAGGTGGCGCGCGGCACGACGCCGCTGGCGGCGCGCATTGTCACCGCGTCTCCCGACGTTACCGTGTCGACGAGCCTCGGCTCCTGGGTCAATCGCCGCAAGCTGTTCGCGCGCGAAGCGCTCGCCGACACGTTCAAAAGCGAGCGCATCCCGTCCACCTTCAGCTGGGAGTTCTCGCCCGCGGGCCAACATATCGAGCTCGGCATCGCCGAGATGAATCTCTTCGCCTTGCTCTCGGCGCTCGGCCTCTCGCACGCGATCAACGGCGAGCGTCTGTTGCCGATCGGAACGCTCTATGACCCGTTTATCGCCCGCGGCCTCGATGCCCTGAACTATGCCTGCTATCAGGACGCGCGTTTTATCCTGGTCGCCACGCCCTCTGGCATTACGCTCGCGCCGGAAGGCGGCGCCCATCAGTCGATTATCGAACCGCTGATCGGACTAGGTCAGGACGGTCTCGCCGCGTTCGAGCCGGCGTTCGTCGACGAATTGGCTGTCATTCTCGCCTTCGCGTTGGATTACATTCAGAGGGACGGTAGCGGCGAGCTCTCCGAGCGCAACTGGCTGCGCGATGAGACCGGCGGCTCGGTCTATTTGCGCCTCTCCACCCGGCCCATCGAGCAGATCAAGCGTGAGATGACTCCGGACTTGCGCCAGGCGATCGTCGATGGCGCCTACTGGCTGCGCAAGCCGGGCCCCAACTGCCAGGTGGTGGTCGCTTACACCGGCGCGGTGGCGCCCGAGGCGATCCAGGCGGTCGGATTGATGGCGGAGGACCGCCGCGATGTGGGGCTGCTCGCGGTGACCTCCGCCGACCGCCTCAATGCCGGCTGGACCGCCGCCTGGCGGGCGCGCGAGCGCGGCCTCGTGCATGCCCGTTCCCATATCGAGCGCCTGTTTGCCGGCCTGCCGCCGCATTGCGGCATCGTCAGCGTGCTCGACGGCCATCCGGCGACGCTGGCCTGGCTGGGCGCCGTGGAAGGCCATCGCGTCCGGCCCCTCGGCGTCGAGCATTTCGGCCAGACCGGCTCGATCGCGGACCTCTACCGCCACTATGGCATCGACGCCCACGCCATCATTGCCGCCGCGCAAGCCGTTGCGCCTGGTGGTCCGATCCGTTACCTCGGCGTGGTTTGATCGCGCCGCTCTGCGTACGAATTACGTCGTGGCGTAAAACGTCGATGAATCCCGCCATAGCCATAGGCGCCGTCTTAACGATTGCAGCCCGAGCGAGTTCATACAGGTTGAGAAGCACGATTTATTGGGGGGACTTTCTTGACAAACACCACGAAGACCAAGACTGCATTCGCGCTCGCCGGGCTTGGCGGCTTTGATGCCCACGGCGCCGGATTTCTCAGCGCGGCGTCCAAATGCGGCATCGTTCCCGATATGGTGACGGCGTCAAGCGGTCAAATTATCGTGCTCGCAGAGTGGCTGCAGGGCAAAGATCTCGAGGCGTCGTTGGTAGACCCGGAGCTTGCGCACAATCCAATGGCGCAACTGTCCATTCTCTTCACCGGCTACCCCGGCGTGTTCCGGCCGGCTTATCTGGAAACGCTTGGGCGATGGGCGACGTTCCCATCGCCCAAGGAGAAGCCGCTCGAAACGCTTTTCAACCGGCTTCTGCCGGCTCAGGTCTATGTCCCCACGCGTAGTGCGGCCACGTTCTCGACCATGGCTGACGTCTTCAATAGCGGAGCCAAACTCAACAATCAGGAAATCGGGATTGTCTTCAACGCCTATGATCTGCAGACCGGGCAAGCTGGCAGGGCGTGCCGCCGCATGCAACTTATTTGTTCAAGCACGCGCTGGTGCAGGATGCGGCCTATGGCACGCTGCTGCGCGAGCCGCGCCGCGCGTTGCACGCCCGTATCGCCGAAGTCCTAGAAAGTCAGTTTCCTGAAATTGCCGACAGCCGGCCGGAGCTGCTGGCGCGCCATTGCACCGAGGCCGGCCTGATCGAGCGGGCTGCGAGCCTGTGGGGCAAAGCCGGGCAAAGGTCGCTGGAGCGCTCCGCATTCGTCGAAGCTGCGGAGCAGCTCAGGCGTGCGCTGGCCCAGATTGCGGCCTTGCCTCCAACGCCGGCGTCGCGCCGCGAAGAGATCAAGCTGCAAGTCGCGCTGATAACTCCGCTCATCCATCTTCAGGGATTTGCCGCGCCGGAAACCCAAGCCGCCGTGGAGCAGGCTCGTGTGTTGATCGAACAAGCCGAGGCGCTCGGCGAGCCGCCAGACGATCCGCTGCTGTTCTTCTCCGTGCTCTACGGCTTCTGGACTGCGAGCTATATTGCGTTCAATGGCGACGTGATGCGCGAGCTTGCCGCCCGATTCCTGGCGCTCGCCGGAAGGCAAGGGGCGCCAATCCCGCTCATGATCGGGCATCGGATCATGGGTACGTCCTTGCTGTGTACGGGAGAAATCGCGCAAGCGCGGGTGCACCAGGACGAGGGCATCGCGCTTTGCAATCCGGCCGAGCATCGGCCGTTGGCGGCGCGATTTGGCCAGGACGCCAGGGTGGTTATCTGGTTCTATCGCGCGGTAGCGTCGTGGTTGCTTGGCGATGCCGATGCGGCGCGCGCCGACGCAAATCAGGCGTTTGAGGACGCGCGCGGAATCGGTCAAGCCGGCACTTTGATGTTTGCGCTGCTGCACGGATCTTTGATCGATATTCTGTGCGGAGATTACGCGGCAACGAACGCAGCAACCAATGAACTTGCGGCGTTGGCCGAGCAGAAGGGCGCCTTGTTCTGGAAGGCGTTGGGAATGTCGATACACAGGGGTGCATGTTTGCCTTGACCGGCAAGGCGGCGGACGCCGTTGAAATGATCACATCTGGAATCACCGCTTTGCGGTCAACGGGGGCAACATTGTGGGTGCCGGCATTCTTATCGCATTTGACGACAGCGTATGCCGAACTCGGCCAATTCGACGACGCTTGGCGCAGCATTGGCGAAGCGATGAGTGCGGTGGAAACGACCAAGGAAAGGTGGTACGAGGCCGAGGTCAATCGCATTGCCGGAGAAATCGCGTTGATGTCGCCGGAGCGGGATACCGCGAAGGCGCAAGCGCATTTCGAGCGTGCGCTCGCGGTGGCGCGCTTGCAGCAGGCAAAGTCCTGGGAACTGCGCGCGGCCGTGAGCATGGCGCGACTTAAACGCGATCAGGGCAAGCGGGATGAGGCCCGCGCGCTGCTCGCCCCGGTCTATGGCTGGTTCACCGAGGGCTTCGATACGCTCGACCTCAAGGAAGCCAAAACCTTGCTCGATGCGTTGGCCCCATGAGGGACCCGTGATCGCGGGCCAGCATATCAGCGGCGGTTGACACATTGCTTAAAGGCACTCGCCGCCGTTGCGCGGCCCGTTCATTTTTGGCAATGTCCGCGCCGATTTGCGCCCGATGCGTGGCTTTTGCGCGGGGCATTCCTTCCTTCCGGGCCGGGTTTACCTCTGGCCCCCACCAACCGGGGTCTTTCCATGACCACTTTGTGGCTCATCGTTCTCTGCGGCGTTCTCGCCCTCCTTTACGCCATCTGGGCCACTTTTTCGGTGATGCGGGCCGATCCCGGCAGCGCCAAGATGCAGGAAATATCCGCGGCGGTGCGCGAGGGTGCGCAGGCCTATCTGCGGCGGCAATACACCACGATTGCCATCGTCGGCGTCGTGATCTTCCTCATCGTCGGTTACTTCCTGGGCTGGCTGGTCGGCATCGGCTTTGCGGTCGGCGCCATCCTGTCCGGCACCGCCGGCTTTATCGGGATGAACGTGTCCGTGCGCGCCAATGTGCGCACCGCGCAGGCCGCCATCGGCTCGCTCGCCGGCGGGCTCGAGCTCGCATTCCGCGCCGGCGCCATTACCGGGCTGCTGGTGGCGGGCTTAGCTTTGCTCGGGGTGACGCTCTACTTCGGCTTCCTCACCGGCACGCTGCATTTTGCGCCGAACGATCGCGTCGTAGTCGATTCCATGGTGGCGCTGGGCTTCGGCGCCTCGCTGATCTCCATCTTCGCGCGACTGGGCGGCGGGATTTTCACCAAGGGCGCCGATGTCGGCGGCGATCTCGTCGGCAAGGTCGAGGCCGGCATTCCGGAAGACGATCCACGCAACCCGGCCACCATCGCCGACAATGTCGGCGATAATGTCGGCGACTGCGCCGGCATGGCGGCCGACCTGTTTGAGACCTATGCCGTCACCACCGTCGCGACCATGCTTCTTGCTGCCATTTTCTTCGGTGGGGTCAGTGCCGCCATGGTGGCGCGGATGATGACGTTTCCGCTCGCCATCGGCGGCGTATGCATCATTGCCTCGATCATCGGCACGTTTTTCGTGCGTTTGGGCGCCAGCCAGTCGATCATGGGCGCGCTGTACAAAGGCATGATCGCAACCGCGGTTCTCTCGCTCGTCGGCATCGCCGGGGTGACGCATTATCTCATTGGCTTCGGTACGCTCGATGGAGTGACCTATTCAGGCGCGGAGCTTTTCTATTGCGGCGTCGCCGGCCTGGTAGTGACGGGGCTGATCATCGTGATCACCGAGTACTATACCGGCACCAACTATCGGCCGGTGCACTCGATCGCCAAGGCCTCGGTGACCGGCCACGGCACCAATGTGATCCAAGGCCTCGCCGTGTCGATGGAAGCAACCGCCGGTCCGGCGCTGGTCATCATCGCTGGCATCCTGGTCAGCTATAACCTGGCGGGCCTGTTCGGCATCGCGATTGCGGTGACGACAATGCTGGCGCTCGCCGGCATCGTGGTGGCGCTCGATGCGTTCGGGCCGGTCACCGACAACGCCGGCGGTATCGCCGAAATGGCCGGCCTGCCGAAAGAGGTGCGCAAATCGACCGATGCGCTCGACGCCGTCGGCAATACCACCAAGGCGGTGACTAAGGGTTACGCTATCGGGTCGGCCGGACTCGGCGCCCTGGTGCTGTTCGCCGCCTACAATCAGGACCTCAAGTTCTTCATCGCCGGCGCCGACAAGCACCCCTATTTCCAAGGCGTCATGCCCGATTTTTCCCTGGTCAATCCTTACGTCGTGGCCGGGCTCTTGTTCGGCGGCCTGTTGCCGTATCTGTTCGGCGCGATGGGCATGACGGCGGTCGGGCGCGCCGCATCCTCGATCGTCGAAGAGGTGCGGCGCCAATTCCGCGAGCACCCGGGCATCATGCAGGGCACGGAAAAGCCCGATTACGGCCGTGCCGTCGATATGCTGACACGCGCGGCGATCAAGGAGATGATCATACCGTCGCTGTTGCCGGTGCTGTCGCCGATCGTCGGCTATTTCATCATCTACTTCGTTGCCGGCGGCGGCGCCCAAGGCAAATCCGCCGCCTTTTCTGCGCTCGGGGCGATGCTGCTCGGCGTGATCGTCACCGGCTTGTTCGTGGCGATCTCGATGACCTCGGGCGGCGGCGCCTGGGATAACGCCAAGAAGTACATCGAGGATGGCCATTTCGGCGGCAAGGGATCCGACGCCCACAAGGCCGCCGTGACCGGCGATACGGTCGGCGATCCTTACAAGGATACGGCCGGTCCGGCGGTCAACCCGATGATCAAGATCACCAACATCGTGGCGCTGCTGCTGCTCGCCGTCTTGGCGCACTGAGGGCGGTGCCACATCGTCATTGCGAGGCACGCGCGCCAAAAAGGCGCCGTGCCGAAGCAATCCAGCAGTGCGTCACCGGATTGCGCTTGGTCCCAAAACCTCACTGACCGCCTTAGAACGGCAGGCCGATGTGCGCATTTCCAAGGCTTTGCAGCATGGCCTTGAGCAGATCAGTATCCCCGCCGATTGTCGGGGTCGTGCGGCTGATATAATCGAACACCTTGCCGTCCTTGATGCCGTAGGAGGCGACCCGTTCGACCCGCCGGTCCTTATCGAAATAGACCGCGACCACGCGCTGGTCGGTGATTTTGGCCGGCATGAACGAGATCGGCCGCTCAGCGCGCTGGGAGATGTAGTAGAACGCTTCGCCTGAAACGGTGGCGACGGTCGAGGGCGTGCCGAGCACGATCAGCACCTGCTCCTGCGACGCGCCCAGCCGGATTTGCTCGAGCGCGCCTTCGGGGAGCACATAACCGCGCTGGAACGTTTCGCCGAAACAGCCGCCCAGCGCGAGAGTGAGCGCGAAAATCACTGCATAAGACGCTGCGGCGCGCGTTCCCCCGCTGTGCACCCGACCCCTCCGCATTCCGACATCCACCTTGCGTCCGACGGCCGCCTGCCGTACCTCCGAAACTCACAATTGGCAATTTGCCGCCGTTGGGTGGTATGCGGGCGGACTCCAGGCGGCGAGCTATCCCTATTATCCCTATGATCTTACCGGCGTTTCGGCGAAATCCCCAGAGCCGCAGCATCCACGCGCTCTATGGCATGATCGTGGCGCAAGCGCGCTTGCCGGCGTTTTACGTCGGTTATGGGGTCCCCGACACCGTCCAGGGCCGATTTGATCTGATCGTGCTGCATCTCGTGCTGGTCTTGGCCCGGCTTGGCCGGGATCACGAGTCCGGAGCGAGGCGCGGACGCCATCCGGGACCTAGTCGGGGACGCATTTTCGGGCGAGGTCTTGGGCGATCTCTCGGGCAGGGGTTGTTCGACGCCTTCTGCCGTGACCTCGACGACAATCTGCGGGAGATGGGGGTGGGCGACCTCGCCGTGCCGCGGGAGATGCGCCGCTTCGGCGAGGCGTTCTATGGCCGGCAGGCGGCGTATCGCGACGCGCTCGCCGCTCCCGACGACCGGGAGCTTGAGAAGGCGCTGGTACGTAATATCTTTGGGGCCGTCGGTTTCGATGACAGGGCGGCCCGGCTGGCGCGCTATGCGCGCGCGGCGGCAAAGCTCATCGATACCGCGGAGGAGGACGCACTCATAGAAGGCAAGGCGGTCTTCCCCAATCCTGAGGCCTTTGCAAATGCGTGAGCAGCGATCCGAAAAATATGCTCCGACGCCTTGGCAGGTTCCCGTCGCGGTCGAAGATGTCGCCGAAACCGGTGCGCGCTTCGACTTGGTGGCCGACGCGCAGGTGCGCGCCGCAGTGGCGCGAATGGTCGGGTTGCGCGATCTGCCGCGCCTGGAGGCGAATTTCGACGTAACACGGCGTGGTGCCGGTCGGCTGCACGTGGCCGGACGGGTTTCGGCGACGGTTGGTCAGGTGTGCGTGGTGACGCTCGAACCTCTTGCCAATGAAGTCGAGGAGAGCGTGGATCTCCTGTTTGTGCCGCTGCCGGGGGCGGTGGGGGCAGACGGTGAAACCGCCACGCGCGGCGAGCGTGTCGATGACACGGAGCCGCTGATCAGTGGACTGGTCGATCTCGGCGCGCTCGCCATCGAGTTCCTCATCCTCGGGCTCGATCCCTATCCTCGCAAGCCCGGAGCGGTCTTCCAGCCGCCGCCGGAGGCCAAGCCGGATCCAGGCCCGTTTGCCGCGCTTGCATCGCTCAAGAAGGGTCCGGATGGTCACTGATCGCAGTTGTGTCTGGGCGCCGAACCGCTATTCTCCCTTTCGGTCTCGCCTTCCCCTTGTTCGGATCCGAAGCGTGATCCCGAAAGAGCTTGCCCCGGACTTCATCCGGGGTGGCAACCGGTTTTCGGAAAGGATCATGCTTAAACAAAAAAACCTAGACCATGAGCCGATTCGGTTGAATTGGATCGCGGGCTAGGAGCCGGTCGCAATGTCGCACACGGTCCGCATTGCTCTCGATGCGATGGGGGGAGACCATGGCCCCGCCGTGGTCGTCGCCGGCGCGGATCTGGCGTTGGCGCAGCATCCCGACAGCGAATTTCTCTTCTTCGGCAATACGTCTCTGGTCGCTCCACTCCTGGCCGCGCGCCCGGCGCTCAAATCCGCCTCGCGGCTCGTGCACAGCGAGATTGCGGTCCGGATGGAGGACAAACCGAGCCAGGCGCTACGCTATGGCCGCCGGAAATCTTCGATGTGGTTGGCAATCGAATCAGTCAAAAGGCGGGAAGCCGACATGGCCGTTTCGGCGGGCAATACCGGCGCGCTAATGGCGATGTCGAAATTCGAGCTCAAAACGCTGCCCGGGATCACACGCCCCGCCATCGCGGCGTTGTGGCCGACCTTGCGCGGCGAATCGATCGTGCTCGACGTCGGCGCCTCGATCGGCGCCGATGCCGAGCACCTGGTCGACCTCGCGGTGATGGGCGCGGCCACGGCCCGCATCCTGTTTGGGCTAAAGCGCGCGACGGTCGGCTTGCTCAACATCGGGGTCGAGGAGGTCAAGGGTCTTGAACAGGTGCGCGAAGCCGGCCGCATTCTGCGCGAGGAGCAATGGCCCGACCTCGACTATATGGGTTTCGTCGAAGGCGATGACATCGGCAGGGGCAAGGTCGATGTCGTCGTCACCGAAGGCTTTGCCGGCAACATCGCACTCAAGACCGCTGAAGGCACCGCCCGCCAGATGGCGCAGTATCTCAGGGGTGCGATGACTCGCTCGCTCAGCGCCCGGATCGGATATTTTTTCGCGCGTTCGGCGTTCCGGCAATTGCGCGAGCGCATGGACCCGCGCCGCGCCAATGGCGGGGTTTTCCTCGGCCTCAACGGCATCGTCATCAAAAGCCATGGCGGGACCGACGCCGAAGGCTTCGCCGCCGCGATCGAACTCGGCCATGGCGTTGTGCGCGACGAGCTACTCGCCAAGATCACGGCAGCGCTCGGGCGGTCGCACGGCGAGCGGCAGCAAGCCCTCGGCGGAGCCGCGTCGTGACGGTTCGCCGCTCAGTCATCCTTGGCTGCGGCAGCTATCTGCCGAGCCAGATCCTCACCAACGCCGAACTCGCGCGCAAGGTCGACACGTCCGACGAATGGATCGTGCAGCGCACCGGCATCCATGAGCGCCGCATCGCCGCTCCCGGCGAATTGACCTCGCACATGGCGACGCACGCGGCGCGCGCCGCACTCGCCCATGCCCGGCTCGATGCGCAGTCGATTGATCTCATCGTGCTGGCGACCTCGACACCCGATAATACCTTCCCCGCTAGCGCCGTCTCGGTGCAGGCCGACCTCGGCATCACCCACGGCGCCGCCTTCGACGTGCAGGCAGTGTGCTCCGGATTCGTGTTCGCGCTGGCGACAGCCGACGCGCTGCTGCGGTCGGGCGCGTTTTCGCGCGCGCTGGTGATCGGGTCGGAGACGTTCTCGCGCATCCTCGACTGGACCGATCGCGGCACCTGCGTGCTGTTCGGCGACGGCGCCGGCGCCGTCGTGCTCGAAACGCAGGAGCAGCCGGGCACGCGCGAGGACCGCGGCATTCTCACGGTGCGCCTGCGTTCCGACGGCAGGTACAAATCGAAGCTCTATGTCGACGGCGGACCCTCGTCGACCGGCACGGTCGGCCATCTGCGCATGGAAGGCCGCGAGGTCTTTCGTCACGCCGTGGCGATGATCACCGACGTGGTCGAGGATGCGCTCAAAGTAACCGGTATGACGGTCGCCGACGTCGACTGGTTCATTCCGCACCAAGCGAACAAACGGATCATCGACGGCTCGGCGCACAAGCTCGGTATCTCGCCGACCAAAGTCGTCGTCACCGTCGATCGCCACGGCAACACGTCGGCGGCCTCGATACCGCTGGCGCTGGCCGACGCCGTCGCCGACCGCCGCATCAAGCGCGGCGATCTGTTGCTGCTCGAGGCCATGGGCGGCGGTTTCACCTGGGGCGCCGCCCTGCTGCGCTGGTGAGATCGGCGCGGAAGCCCGTTGACCGTGGGGTCAGAAGCTAATATCGTTGATAATTCAGTACGA
>Ga0181532_10000864_pt1 | contig 30290 bp, 28 predicted proteins | sample PEATcosm2014_Bin_33_FD_119768 | JGI IMG/M metagenome (GOLD analysis project Ga0181532, IMG submission 119768) | Peatland microbial communities from MTU Mesocosm Facility, Houghton, MI, USA - PEATcosm2014_Bin11_30_metaG | ecosystem: Environmental > Terrestrial > Soil > Wetlands > Peat | place...
AAACACTGTGTTGTGCTATCTTCAGACATTCAGAGGCCTCTTTTGTTGCTGCAAACATTGTCTTGTCAACATGTTTGTAACAGAGGAGGCCATTGTTGTCTTCAAATATATGAATTAAGCAGGATAAGAAAGGGTGCGTTTGTGATCCACACCCTTTTTTCTATCTATATATGAATCTGAACCTACCTGCACCGACAACTTTTCCAACTTTAAGGCGGTCACTGTGGATTTGTGAAGAATGGTTTATGAAAACACGAAAGGCTACTGCTTATAGCGACGGGTCGCTCTTTTGTTCGCCTTCCGTTGCGACTTCGCGGCTTTCTTCATTGATTTCCGCTGTTTCTTGTTCGCTTTGTTCAACATCTTTTGCTGCTTCTTGATCGCCTTCCGGGATTGGCGAGCGTTCTGTTCAGGGCTGATGCGTTGAGCATGAGCCGGTATCGAACCTGCAATGCTCAAGACGACCAGCAACATGAAAGCAGCAATTCGTTTCATAACCCGCCTCCGTGCGGAATATCTTGCTGCAATTTTACACCGAAGCTGCGCTCGGATTGGCACTTACGTGTTACTTCTGTAATACTACCTTTGGCGGGTGGAAGACCTTCGTTGACGAGCGAGGCGCCAGTCGCTCCACCGTACGGCTCAGCTAGTGAATCGTCTTCGTCTTCCGTGACATGTAATCCATCAGCAAATACTGCCCGAGCGTGTACGGCGTCGTGAAGTACGCCTTACCGCGGCACATCTGGCTCACTTTCTGGACGAACTGCACCAGACCATAGTCCGACGCCAGCATGAAGGTGTTGATCAGCACGCCGGCGCGTTTGCACTTTGACACTTCCTCGAGCGTCTGGCTGACCACCAGCGGATCGAGGCCGAACGCATTCTTGTATATGCGGCCGTCTTCGAGGGTGAGCGCCGACGGTTTGCCGTCGGTGATCATGACAATCTGCTTCATATCCTTGCGCTGGCGTTGCAGAATGCGTTGCGCCATGCGCAGGCCTTCGCGCGTATTCGTGTAGTACGGGCCAACCTTCACCCTTGCCAGCTGCGAGAGCGGCACTTCCTCCGCCGAATCGTGAAACAGCACCAGCGACAGCGAGTCTCCGGGATACTGCGTCCGAATCAGCTGCGACAGCGCCATCGCTACTTTCTTGGCCGGAGTGAAGCGGTCTTCGCCATACAGAATCATGGAATGCGAACAGTCGAGCATCAGCACGGTCGCACACGACGACTGGTATTCGCATTGATGCACCTGCAGGTCGTTGTATTCGAGGTTCAGAGGAAGTCCCAGGCCTTCGCGCTGGATCGCGCTCGAAAGCGTCGCCGTGATGTCGAGGTTCAGCGTGTCGCCAAATTCATATTGTTTCGAAGCGCCGCTTGCCTCGATTCCGGTTGCCATGTCGCGCGTGTCGTGACGTCCGAAGCTCGACTTACCGAGCGACCCCAGCAGATCGCGCAGAGCTTTGAATCCGAGGAAGTCGAGGCTCTTGTCGGTAATCTCGAACTTGGCCTGCTGCGCGTCGCCTACCTGTCCCCCTACGCTCGATTGCTTGGAAGGGTCATGCGGCCGGTCGATCGAGATGTAATCCTCCTGCTGCATACGCTCGATCAACTTCTCGATCAACTCCTCGAGTTCACCTTCCATCTGCATCTGCTGCAGGCGGTTGCGCATTTCTTCGTCAAACATCTCGCCGTTGAGCAGCGCCTGTTCCAGGGCGCGCTTCAGTTCGTCCAGCGTCTGCTCGCCGTCGGGCATTTCGTACCAGAAATTGTCATTGAATCCGCTCTGCAGGAAATAATCCGAGAGCGCGCTGAGCAGGTCTTCCATGCTCATCTCGCTGGCGGGGTCGGGGACGTATTTGCTGTAGCGGATGCGTTTCATAAGAGCCCAGGTGTCAGGTCTTAGGTGTCAGGTGTCAGGTGTCAAGTCTCAGGAAGAGCGCCGCTCCTGAGACCTGAGACCTTTAGTTAAACCCTCGCTTCCGTCCGAATCCGGGATCCTCCCGCTCAAACGGCTGCTTCTCGGCGACCTTCATCGGCTTTTCTCCCGCGGTAAATACGCGCTCCTCGTTGCGTCCGATTTTCTTGTGGGCGTGCAGGCCTTCGAGGACGAACTCCGCGGCTGACACCTGCATCTCGGGGCTGTCTTTCGGGCCAACGTTCAGCTTGACGAGTTTTTCCATCAGGCCTTGAATCTGGCCCAGGCCTTCCAGCACTTCCTGCGCGGCAGCATTGTCGCTGAGCTGAATCTCGCCACCCAAATCGAACCACTGCACTACCTGACTCAAATTGACGCCGTGAAGATAGTCATCGAACGTCTTCGTGACCGCGGTGCGGATCAACTCGCGGCTCACGTGATCTGCGCCTTTCATCTCGCCTTCGTATTCGAGTTCCAGTTTGCCCGTGATTGCCGGGAGGGCCGCGTAGATGTCGCTGATCCGCGGCACGACCAATTTTTCCTGATGCGTCAGCGCGCGCCGCTCGGCATTCGAAACTACGTTCTCGATGGCGGAGATCGGCAAGCGTTGACTTACGCCCGACCGCTTGTCGATTTTCTTGTCGTCGCGCGCCGCGAAAGCGATGCGCTCGATCACTTCGCCGATATAGTTCGGGATACGCAGCCGCGATCCGTCTCGAGCTATCCAAGCTTCCTGCGCGGTAATCGCGATGCCTTCTTCCACCGTCGCTGGATAGTGGGTGCGAATCTCCGAGCCGATACGATCCTTCAGCGGCGTGATGATCTTGCCGCGCGCGGTGTAGTCTTCGGGATTCGCGCTGAACACAATCGCGACATCAAGCGGCAAGCGGATGGGATATCCCTTAATCTGCACATCGCCTTCCTGCATGATATTGAAGAGGCCGACCTGAATCTTGCCGGCGAGGTCGGGCAACTCGTTAATGGCAAAGATTCCGCGATTGGCGCGGGGCAGCAAACCATAGTGAACGGTGAACTCGCTGGATAGTTCGTGCCCGCCGCGCGCCGCCTTGATGGGATCGATATCACCGATCAAGTCGGCGATGGTGACATCGGGCGTCGCGAGCTTTTCTACGTAGCGGTGATCGGGGGTCAGCCAGGCGATCGGCGTCGCGTCTGCTTCTTTTGCAACCAGCTCACGGCACCGCCGGCAGATCGGAGCATACGGATTATCGTGGATCTCGCAACCCGCGACGTAAGGCATCTGCGGATCAAGCAACGCGGTCAAAGCGCGCAAGATGCGGCTCTTCGCCTGTCCGCGCAACCCTAGGAGAATAAAATTATGCCGCGAGAGGATCGCGTTCACGATCTGAGGCACCACCGTGTCGTCGTAGCCGACGATGCCCGGAAATATCTGGCTGTCTTCGCGCAGCCGCGACATCAGGTTCTCGCGCAATTCATCTTTTACTCTCCGCGATCCGAGACGCTGTGCAGTGAAAGGACTTTGGCGCAGTTCGCCGAGAGTCCGGGCAACACTCATGATAAAACCCCCACAGAAAAAAGCCTTACGCGGATTATACCGCCGCATCGGGTACCGGCTCGTGAGATGAGCCCTGCGGAAGAAAAGGTACTTGGGCGACACCCACGTAGGGGCAGCCGCCCCCGGCTGTCCCTACGCAACCATTAGTTCCAGCGCGCTTTCGCCGCCCGCCGCAATCCAGGCAGAATCGCTTCTAGATAGCCGACTACGGCCTCCAGACGCTTTGCTTCCGATAGCGTCGACAGCAAACTCTGCTTGAAGTCGAGGTCGAGGGGGAGCGATCCCGCGAGTAAGAACGATAGATTGCCGGCTTGCTCGTCGGGGCCGGAGGGTTCTGCCCCGGCTAGCTTCGCGATCTCCGCGTGCAAGCGCACCGCCTGGGTCACCATCTCAGTAGCGGGCTTGCCGGGTTCGTCTTCGTCTTCGTCCTGCACCAGTGAAATTTCGGCCTGCAAGAACGATCGCTCTTCGTTGACCTGGATCACCTCAAAGCGCTCCACCCCACGCGTCAGGATGTCCATCCGCCCGTCGTCATATTTCTTGGTGACGGACATGATCTCGGCCGTGCAGCCGATGTCGGCGACTCCATCGGAAGACGCCCGCACCACCCCGAACGGCTTTTTCTGCTCCAGGCATTCCGCAATCATCTCCTTATGGCGCGGCTCGAAGATGTGCAGCGGTAGCGGGACGCCCGGCAGCAGCACCAGTTCGAGCGGGAAGATGGGCATCAGCGAACTCACGGCATCTCCAGTGCACACGATTTTACGCTATCAGAAAGTCATGTAGGCCTGAACGCATTCGTCCGGGCATGGAGACCCCAGCCCGCTGCCCCTTTGACATAGCTATCACTTGACTAAGATAACCATCTGGGGCTTCGCTCCGTTGGGCGGACGAATGCGTCCGCCCCTACGTGTGCATTGACTTGGCCGCCCTTCACGCGATACAAGAGTCGCGATGGAGATGGATGGAAAAGTCGTGGTCGTAACCGGCGCTTCCATGGGAATTGGGGAAGCGATTGCCAAAGTTTTTGCCGACGAGGGCGCCAGCGTGGTGTTGCTGTCGCGCGATGCCAGTCGCGCCGAGGCCGCCCGCCACCGGGTCGGTCACACCGACCGCACGCTTGCTCTGGCCTGCGACGTTCGCAATCGCGAAGATGTCGACCGCGCGCTTGCCCTCACGCTGCATCACTTTGATCGCGTCGATGTGTGGGTCAATAATGCGGGGGTGGGCATCCGCGACTCGGTTGCCGATATGGAGACGTCGGCATTGCGCGAATTATTCGAAACCAATTTCTTTGGGACGATCGCCTGCATGCAGGCGGTGGTCCCGGCCATGCGCGAAGAAGGCGGCGGGAGCATCGTCAACATCTCGAGCGTTGCCGGACACATCCCAGTGCCCTTTATGACTTTGTACTGTGCCAGCAAGTTTGCGTTGAACGCTCTCGGGAAAGGCGCGCGGATGGAGTTGAAGCGCGACCACATCAACGTGCTTACCGTCTGTCCCGGCTATGTGAGCACCGATTTCGGCGAGCACCTAGTCGCCAACCGTCGGGGCACTGTCCGTCCGCAATCGGTGCGTGGCGTCACGGCTGAGCGAGTGGCTCGAGCGGCCTATCGCGGCTATCGCAAAGGAAAGCGTGAGGTCGTCGTACCCTGGACCATGATTCCCGTCCTAAAGCTCTATCAGTTATTTCCGGGGTTGATCGAGTGGGGCGTGGCTAAGATCATGGTGGGTTCGCGCGCGGGCAGAGCACCCGAAGGTAAAGATAAGTAAATTCGGCTAACTTTCACGCGCCGGCCGCATCGAATGAAATAGGCAGAACTGCAGTCTTCCACCCCCTCCGAAGGGCCGTACGCACGGCGGCCCCGGGGGTGGAGGCTGCTGTTAACTTTTTCGTGCTCCCTTTCGTTAGAATAGGGATTATGAGATTTCCCTCCCGACCTGCGCGGTTCGGTTCCCGCTCGCTTTTTTCCCCAGCAAGACTGTTTAGCGTCGTGTTGCCTGTCATCATGTTGCTGGCCATCATGATCCCGCAGGCGGCGCAGGCGCAAGAAGGCTCCCTCGACAAATCTGGGCCCAAGGGGATCACGGTCGACGAAATCATCAAGCGCTTCGCCGCCAAGGAAAAAGAGTTCAAGGAGGCGCGTGATCAGTACACCTACCGGCAGGACGTCAAGGTCTTGACGCTCGAAGGCGACACACCGGACGGAATGTACCAGCAGGTTTTCGATGTGACCTTCGACGACAAGGGAAAAAAGGTCAAGACCGTAGTCTTCGCGCCTCAGCCTACATTACAGCGAATCATGATGACCGAAGAAGACTTCGACGACATCGAGAACCGTCTCCCGTTCGTTTTGACCTCGGATGAAATCGGGGAGTACGACGTCCTGTATGTCGGCCAGCAAAAACAGGACGAACTGAACACCTACGTCTTCGATATTGGCCCCAAGCAGATCGTCGGCAAGAAGCGCTATTTTCAGGGGCGCATCTGGGTGGACGACCACGATTTTCAGATCGTGGAGACTTATGGCAAGACCGTACCTGACATTAAGAAAAAGAAGGGCAACGAGAACCTGTTCCCCAAGTTCACCACCTGGCGCGAACAGATTGACGGCCAGTACTGGTTTCCTACCTATACGCGGGCCGAGGACACGCTCCACTTCTCCATGCAGGACGTAAAGATCCGCGAGATCATCAAATACACGAACTACCGGCGCTTCGGATCGAAGTCGAGGATCACCTTCCAAGGCCAAGAAGTAGAGAAGGCGGAGCCGAAGCCGGGAGAGCAACCGCCGCCTGATCCACCGAAGCCGCAGTGAGCGGTTTGCCAGCAAATATCGAGATTGTCGCGGCGAGGACGAGTCGATAGACTTGCACGCATGGAACCTCGGCGTTCTTTGCCCACAAAGGGAATCGCGGCGCTTTCTCTGATTGTTCCAGCTCTGATCATTCCAGTCTGCTTGTCGGTCGTGGCGCACGCACAAGCGACCGCGTCTTTCCAGTCCCATGAAGTGCATCCCGACGGAAGCATCACGTTCCGTTATCAGGATCCTGCCGCAGGCAAGGTTTTGCTCATACTCGAAGGTGTAAGCGAGCCACTGCCCATGGAGAAAGACAGCGACGGAGTGTGGAGCGTGGTCACGCCTAAGCTGCCGCCGGAGATTTACGGATATGCGTTTAAGGTGGACGGGCGAGCGCAGTCCGACCCAAAGAATCCTGTAACCATACCGAACCTGATCTCTGTCGGGAACCTGGTGACAGTGCCGGGCAACGTCCCGCAGCTATGGGAGGCGCGCGACGTGCCCCACGGTGTGGTGCATCGTCACTTTTACGCGTCCAAAGTGGTGAGCGGGCTGGTCGACCGGCAGAGTGATTACTACGTCTATACGCCTCCAGGTTACGATCCGAACAAGGGAAAGCGGTACCCAGTGCTGTATCTGCTGCACGGCTGGAGTGACATGGCCAACGGCTGGACAGCAGTCGGGCAGGGGAATTTCATTTTCGATAATCTGATTGCCGCGGGCAAAGTGAAGCCGATGGTGGTGGTGATGCCGCTGGGCTACGGGGATATGAAGTTTGTAACCAGCGGCGACGGAGTGTGGGATGATGACGCGGCGATCAAACACAATGCGAGTCTCTTCAGCCAGGCGCTGCTGACCGAAGTGTTGCCGCAGGTCGAATCCGAGTATCACGTTTTGAAGAAAAGGGACGATCGCGCGATTACTGGGCTCTCCATGGGCGGATTGGAAAGTCTGACGATTGGTCTGACCCACCCGGAGCTATTCGGCTGGGTGGGAGGATTCAGCTCAGCGCTGGTACAACATGATGGGGAGCGATTCTCCGCACTGAATGGAAAGAGCGCGAATCTGCATCTGCTGTGGATTGCTTGCGGGACCGAGGATCACCTCATCACTCCGAACCGCAAGTTCATCGCGTGGCTCAAGTCCAAGGATGTTCCGGTGACGGCCGTCGAAATTCCCGGGATGCATACCTGGATGATATGGCGAGATAACCTGGCGCACTTCGCGCCGTTGTTATTTCAGAGTAAGTAAGAGGCGCAGAATTCACAGTTGTAAATTTGTCATCCTGAGCAAAGCGAGGGATCTGCTGTCCATTCCAGCGGCAGGAAAACAGGTCCTTCGCTTCGCCCAGGATGACAATTTGATTTTGACCGCGTGAGACCTGCTTCCCGACTTTCAGCCCTTTAGTAGAAAAGATACTTTCTCCACTTATCGTCGCTGTGCCCCATAAGGCGCATGATATGGCGACTGGTGTGGAGATTGAAGGAGCGGGGTTCGCGCGCGGGCCTCATGTTAGCTTCGTGCGGAAGCTGGTTGCCTTTGCGACGGTTGCAGGGATGGCAGCAGGCGACGAGGTTCTCCCAGGTAGAGAGGCCGCCGCGCGAGCGCGGAATCACGTGATCCAGCGTGAGTTCGCCGGAGGGCAGCGTGGTGCTGCAATACTGGCAGGTGTTGCGGTCGCGCAGCAGGATGTTTTTGCGCGAGAGCGCGCGCGACTGGTGCGGAATGCGGCGATACTCCAGCAGACGGATCACCGAGGGCACGCGCATGGCAATGCGGGCGGCGTGCAGGAAGTGTCCGTTTTCTTCTTCGGTCATGGCAACGCCCTTCAACACCAGCACAATCGCGCGGCGCGCGGCACAAACATTGATCGGCTCATAGGAGGCGTTCAGCACCAGCACGGGCTGATGCAGCGCGTGGCCATCGCTTTCCTGGTGCACACCGGAGGCGAGCATGGACGCCGGAAGGTGCGACCGCATACTTCCACCGAAATTGTGAAATCGTAACGACATGATTCTTACCCCTGCGCCGTCACGCGCACGCGATCTTCGTCCCCTTCCTCCGAAGTATCCTCTGGCAGATGCCCCGATAACGAGATGACATCGGTAATCTTCTAAGTGCGGGCCACTGTCGCCACCCACCCCCGCGCTGCACCCGCGCGCATTCCGATGCCGTGGTCCCAGTGGTATAGACATCATCAACCAATAAGATGTCGCGGTTCAATAGCCGCGTTGGATCGCCGACCGCAAAAGCGCCGCGCAGGTTCTCGCGCCGTTGATGGCGAGTCAGGCCAATCTGGCTTCCCGTTTCACGGCGCCGCGCCAGGACTCCCGTGCACAATTCAAATCTTTTCGGGCGCGACCGCGTCAGCGCGCTGCGCGCGATTATCTCCGCCCGATTGAATCCACGCTGCGCTTGCTTGCGCGTATGCAGGGGAACAGGGACGACCACAATTGCGCCCACGGGTATCGCCTGCTCCAGGCTGGCAATCGTCTCCGCCAGTATCCGCCCCAGAACCGCCGCCGCGGGTCGAACCTGCTGGAACTTGAGCACATGGATCAGGTCGCGCAATCCGCCGTCATAGCCGCCATAGGCGACTGCTCGCTCGAAGGGAGGACCCACGCGCTCACAAAGCAGGCACCGTGCCTCAGTCTCACAGCGATCCGGCTCAAAGGGATCCATGCAGGCTGCACAATGCAGCGCTTCCCCACAAACGGCGCAGAACGACCCCTTGAGCGGTCGAAGGGCGAGCACACAGGCTTTACAAACGGGGGGTCGGGAAACTCTAAGTAGCGGAGCACCACAGATACGGCAATCGGCGGGGAAAAAAGTGAAGAATAAAGTCGCAGCAACGCGCTCAGCCCAACCGACGAAACCATGCCTTGCCAACTCATGATCCGCCGCTTGGCCCTGGGCAGCCCGTATTCGAAACCCAGTACTACTACTGCTGAAGACGGCCTCCCGCACCCGGCAAGTCGATGACGCATGGCCGGGCTAGGCTCTAGCGCAACCGCGCTAGCCCTCGGTCAGTATAGACGCGGTGCATGTCGCTATGCAACGCGGTCATCGGACTTCGAACCGCCCGCCTTTTCACTCTGGGATTGTTTGCGGCTGGCCTGAAAGCGTTCGAGCACCTGAATCGTGGACCAGACGTAGCTCCGGTGATAGCAACGCTCACAGCGCACCGTTTGCAGCCCGAATAACGGAAGCACACGCTTTTCAAAGAAACCACGAGGGCGGGAGCGACATGCTTCTTGAAAACCACATCCCCGGCAGCGAAATTCTTCAAAAAACCAGCTCCAAGAGGATCTGGCAACAGGGGTCACGAAACACCTCCTGGATGTCAACATTGTAACCCTGATTAAGACGCAAAGTTGCCGATAAGAGTTGCGGATTAAGAGCGCAGTCTCCGTTCAGCCAATTTTCGTAAGTAACAGCTGCACTTGTAAATCTGCCTTTCGGCATGTTAAGGTGCGCCGTCTCTGCTAGTGTGAATCGGCAATGAAATTTCCCGTGACCAAGAGGACTCAATGAGCACTCCTGCGGCGAATACTGAAGCCCCCCGCAAGCATCGCCCCTATGTTCCGGAAACAATGAAAATGAAGGAGTTCACATTCCGGGCCATGTTTCTGGGTCTGATCCTGACGGTGGTGCTGGGCGCGGCCAACGCTTATCTCGGTTTGCGCGCCGGCATCACCATCGCGGCAACGTATCCGGCGGCGGTCATCTCCATGGCGGTATTGCGAGCCTGGAAGGGGTCGCTGCTCGAAGAGAACATCGCCCGAACCGCGGGTTCCATCGGAGAGTCGGTGGCGGCCGGAGCGATTTTCACCCTTCCAGCATTCGTACTGGCCGGAGTCTGGCCGTCTTTCTGGTCCTTCGATTCCTACTGGAAATCGACCGCGCTGATTATGGTCGGTAGCATCCTCGGCGTGCTCTTTATCTCCTTAGTGCGGCGAGTCATGGTGGAAGACCCCGAACTTCCGTTCCCCGAATCGGTGGCGGCGTCGGAGATTCACAAGGCTGGACAGCGCGGCGCGCAAGCTGCGAAGTACCTTTTCTGGAACATCGGGGTCGGCGGAGTTGTGTACATCCTGGGAAGCTTCGGGCTGTTCGCCGCCGGCCAGGACTTTACTTTTGCGGTGGGGAGTTTGGGACGCAGCCAGGTAAGGCTCGGTCTTGCCGGAAGCAAGAATATTGTGGCGGCGGGCGGGACGAGTACCTTTGCGGCGCCTAGCGTAAGTCCCGCTTACCTGGGCGTCGGATACATCATCGGGCTTCGACTCGCCTCCATCCAGTTCGCCGGTGGCGTACTTGCCTGGGGATTGATGGTTCCGCTGCTCATTTATTTTCTTGGGCCGCAGATCAAACAGTACCTCCCGGCCAATACGCCAGATGACTGGACGATCATGGCGTATGCGGTGTGGAAGTTTGTGGTACGTCCGATCGCCGTGGGAGGAATGCTGGTGGGAGCGGCTTATACGTTGTTCAAAATGGGCAAGAGCCTGACGGCGGGCTTCGGTAAAGCGATCAGCGATTTACGCCAGACCGCGGACCAGCGGGCTCAGCTCTCACGTACCGAACAATATATGAGTTCAAAAGTCGTCTTTGGCTTGATTGCGCTCATGTTCGTGTTCATGTGCGTGCTCTATGTTTACCTCACCGGTCTCGTCTGGCCGGCAATCTTGGCGGCCGCGGTGATGCTGGTAGTCGGCTTTTTCTTCGCCACAGTTTCTGGAAACCTGGTCGGCTTCATCGGTTCTTCGAATAACCCGATTTCAGGCTTGACGCTTTCAACACTGCTCATCGCTGCCCTGCTCATGGTTTCGCTAGGAGTCTCCGGAACATCTGGCGTGTTGGCTGTATTAAGCGTGGCAGCGGTGGTTTGCGTTTCGTCAGCTGTCGCCGGTGAGTTGTTGCAGGACTTCAAAGTCGGTTACATTCTCGGTGGCACCCCGCGCAAGATTCAGATGGCCGAGTTAATCGCGGTGGTGGTGGCGAGTCTGGTGATGTACTTCCCGCTCGCGCTCTTGAATAAGTCGTTCGGCTTTGGCAGCCGCGAACTAGCGGCGCCACAGGCCGGTCTCATGGCTACGCTTGCGGTTGGGGTTGTGGGTGGAAACATGCCGTGGCCGCTGGTGGTTGTAGGCATCTTCATGGGCATTGCCATGATCCTGATGCAGGTGCGTAGCCCCATGCTGGTGGCGGTGGGAATGTACCTGCCCTTTGAGACCACGTTCGCGATCTTCGTGGGCGGAGTTTTCCGCGCGCTGGGAGACTGGCTCTCCAAACGGCGCGGTTTCAATTCCGCGCAAGTGGCCCGCGTGGAGAACGCCGGAGTGCTCACCGCTTCGGGGTTAATCGTCGGAGAATCTCTGCTTGGGCTGGTTTGGGCCGGAATTGTGGCGGTGGCAAAGAGCCGCAATTGGGAAATACCGCAGATATTTCAACATCCGTCGTACCTCGCGGGACTCGTAGTAATGGCCGGATTGGCCGGCATCATGATTCGGATTCCGCTCACAAGCGCCGGTGATCCCAACGAACCCGCGCCACCAGTCGGCATGATGTGAGAGCACCATGTGTGGGGACGGGCGCCCCCGCCCGTCCAAGCCGAGCGCAGCTCGGCACCGACGATGGCGCCAAAGCCAAGACAATTTCTGCGTCGTGATACTTTGTGTCTTGTGTGATTTTCGTCCTATGTCGATTGCGGACAATACTGCCCGAGTGCGGGAGCGTATCGCGGCAGCGGCGCGCGGGGCGGGCCGCAATGCGGATGAAATCACGCTGATGGGCGTGAGCAAGACGTCTCCGGCCGAACGCATTCGCGAGGCGCACGCGGCCGGGCTCCGCGTTTTCGGCGAGAACAGGGTGCAGGAGTTTGCCGGGAAGGCGGAGGCTTTGCGCGATTTGCGTGACACCGAATGGCACCTGATTGGACATCTGCAGACAAATAAGGCAACGAAAGCTGCGGCGCTGTTCGACGCGGTGGATTCAATTGACTCCGCGCGGACGGCGGAAAAGCTGAATGCGTCCGCGGAAGGCGTGGGCCAGACATTATCCGTCTTGATCGAGATTAATGTCGGTGGCGAAAAGGCAAAAAGCGGGGTTACACCCGGCTCCGACGAACTGGAGCAGATTCTGCGAGGCGGCCCGGTATGGGGACATCTCAGAATTCGCGGGCTGATGACCGTACCGCCTTACACCGAAGATCCCGAGGGTTCGCGACCTTACTTTCGCCAACTCCGTCAGATTCGGGACCGCATCGCCGTGCGCAACCTGCCGCAGATCGGCACTGCGGTTCTCTCCATGGGCATGTCGCACGACTTCGAAGTCGCGATTGAAGAGGGAGCGACGTGCGTGCGCGTGGGGACGGCGATCTTCGGGGAAAGGGTTAGGGCATGAGGTAACAGCGTTATGGATCCAATGGAGGCAAAGGAGTTCCTCGCTTCGCGAATTGTGAATCAGGCATTGCTTGAGGGTGTGTCATTCTCCGAGATTGAAAGGAGAATGCTCTTCTTCAGCGAAACGCACCCTTCGCTTCCGGACATGTATGAGGTGCTCAACGAGTTCAACGAGTCATACAACATGTTCCCCTATGAGCGAACGGTTTCATCGCTAATCTGCAACGCCCTTCGGCGCGATCGTGAAGACGCTGCGTTGGCTCAGCGATGGGAAGATGCCAAAAAAAGTTTGCGCCGAGAGGACCACTACATTAATTTGATCGCTTGCCGCTCGTCTCGAAGGCACGAGGCCAGTCCCGCCACCAATCCGTAGTGGCGATCGGCCGCCTTCAGCAGCAAGGCCCCGCCGTCAGAACTCCCCTCTCGCTGATCGAACTGGGCCACGACCGGCTTGCGAAAAATTCCTGGGAACAACAAACACTGTGTTGTGCTATCTTCAGACATTCAGAGGCCTCTTTTGTGGCTGCAAACATTGTCTTGACAACATGTTTGTAACAGAGGAGGCCTTTGTTGTCTTCAAATATATGAATTAAGCGGGTTAATGTCATGCTTCAACCAGGACTCGCGTCGGCAAATAGGAAGCGCGACAGTTGATATACATCGGGATCGGCCTTGCGGTGGTCATTGTAATCGTAGGGGTTATCGCATGGAGTCTTTAGTCAATGATCCCAATAGGCCAGACGGCAGTCGGCGTGACCTTCGCGGTCAAAGTCCACCCCCGCGCGAAAAAGAACGCCATTACTGGCGAGGTCGGTAATGCACTGAAACTTGCGCTTACCGCTCCTCCGGTCGACGGCAAAGCCAACGACGCATGCGTAGATTTCTTCGCAAAACTTTTGGAGGTAGCTCGTTCCTCCGTTACTATTGCAGCCGGCCAGAGCAGCCGGAATAAAGTGATCCGTGTGGCGGGCTTGTCGGCAGAGGAAGTGAGGAAGCGATTGGAAGTATGAGGCTAAGCAGTGTCGACATAAAACCACGATGTCGTCCTGAGCGAAGCGAAGGACTTGTGCATTCCGGCGCTACGAGCAAGTACATAGGTCCTTCGCTTCGCTCAGTACGATAGACCATATTTATGTCGCGCAATTTCGAGACACTCAACGAGTAGCCGCGGCATCAGGAGCACGCTTTTCAGGAGCCACTTTTGATCTTCTCCGAACGTTTGCAGGAAATCCGCACCGGCTTCGAACGTCCCTTCTGGGTCGCGAATATCAGCGAGATTTTCGAACGTCTTTCCTACTATGGGGCTTTTGCTTCGCTTGCCCTGTATCTGCAGGAGAAGCTCAATTTCTCGACCGAGCAAACCGGAACTTTGACTGGCTTGTTCGGTGGCATGGTCTGGTTTCTCGCTATCTTCGGTGGTGCCGCTGCCGACCGGCTGGGTTTCCGCCGCGCGCTTTCGATGGCCTACCTGATTCTTGCCGTCGCATATTTTCTCATCGGCTCGATTGGAGCGTCATGGCTGGCGCCGGTGCGCAACGCCGTGCCGCTTGGCCTGTTTGTCGGCTGCATTCTGATTCTTCCAGCACTCGGCATTTCGCTGGTGAAACCTTGCGTGGTCGGAACCACGGCGCGGGCTTCCAAGGAGAACGTCCGCTCCATCGGCTACTCGATTTACTACACGATGGTCAACATCGGCGGCGCTCTCGGCCCTTTGTTCGCCTCCTGGGCCCATCGCCACCTGGGAGTCGAAAATGTGTACCGAATCGCGGCGCTCAGTGTCTTCGCCATGTTCTTTGTGGTCATCATCTTCTTCCGCGAGCCGCGCAAAGCCGGAGATCGGCCTCCGCCTTCGATCGCTACGGTCGCGCGCAACTTCTGCGTCGTGGTGGGCAATTACCGGTTGGTTCTGCCGGTGCTGCTGATCGCCTTGTTGCTGCGCGCTGGGTTGTGGATCTACCCGAAATACACGCTGCCTTGGTGGATGTGGAGCGCGCTGCTGGTTCTGGTTCTCGCAGGGATCAGCCGGTTCATGTGGTTCCTCGTGCTCTTCACGGGCTACTGGGTGGTGTTCTGGCAGCAGTACATTAGTTTGCCCGGCTACATTCACCGCTATATTAGCTCCGAGGCTGACGTCGAGAAGGTCCTCGTAACCGATGGCTTGACTGTGATCTGTCTCACGCTCGCGATAAATTTCCTGACCCGCAGGATTCCGGCATTTCGGGCGGTAATCTTGGGCACGGTGATCACTGCTGTGTCCTGGGTGATTCTCGCGTTGCGGCCGACGATCTGGGGGGTGGTGCTTTCTCTGTTTGTGCTGGCGCTAGGCGAGATCATTCTGTCTCCGCGCTACTACGAATACATTTCGCGGTTGGCTCCTCCGGGACAGCAAGGGACGTACATGGGCTTCGCATTCCTGCCCATTGGCATCGGATCGCTGATCGGGGGCTGGTTTGGAGGAACGCTCGTTCACCACTTCGGGGAAGTCACGCATCAACCGGCGCGGATCTGGTGGAGCGTGACGGCGGTCGGCCTGGCCACGGCGGCGCTGCTGTGGGTTTATGACAGGACGGTGCGGACTGGCGGTTCGGTTCCGGCACAGTAGCGTCTGCCGGTCACAGACCACAGTGACGCCAGGTCACAGCATTTCGCGTGGCACTTCTCATATCATGACCTATTCTTTTTCTCTGCGCCCTGACGGGCGGGAGGGAGCATCGCTACGTTAGGGAGAACATGGCCATGCGCGAAATCACGCCTAGCTATATCGCGGACCACATCCGGCGCGTGCTGAAGGATGGCGGGTCGGCTCCACATTCGGAAGACGTGCAGCACTTTTTCAAGGAAGTAGTGAAGTCGCGCGGCTGGTACACGGCCGAACTCAGAAAATTTGCGGTGCGGTTCCGGCGCAGCATCGCGCGCGAACGGGGAATGGATTTCGTGGTGCAGGTGGCCGACAATCTTTTCTCCGGCCAGATTCTTGAAGAGAAGGCGATGGCTGTTTTCCTGCTGGAAAAACAGACGGAGAATTTTGGGGACAACGAATTCCTGCTTTTTGCCTCCTGGCTCGACCGCGTCACCAATTGGGCGGATCACGACGCGCTCGTGCATAATCTGCTGGGACCGATGGTGGCCGCCCATCCTAGCCTCTGTTGCGAGGTCTTTCGGTGGACGAAATCGCCGAATCGCTGGCGGCGGCGCGCGGCGTGCGTGGCGCTGATTCGGGGAGCGCGCGAGCGGCGATTCTTTGCGGAGATCATGCGGCTTTCGAATCGGTTGCTGCATGACGAAGACGACATGGTGCAGAAGGGGTTGGGCTGGTTATTGCGGGAGACGGCCAAGGCCGATCCGACGCCTACCGTACCGTATCTGATGAAGATCCGAAAGAAAGCGCCGCGGCTGGTGCTGCGGACGGCTTGTGAGACGCTGCCGGTTGCTACGCGAAAGCTAGTGTTGACAAATACTCCTTAGCGGTTTGGATTATGGCGAATCCTGAGTTGCTCTAGCCGCAGGCCACTGCCGAGCCGCGCTCGGCTTGGACGGCCGAGGGCGGCTGTCCCTTCGCAACCTTGGACGGGCGAGGCGCCCGTCCCCACACTAGTCCTCAGTGGCCTTCCTCTTCCAGATATTTCTCCACTTCCGACGCCGCCATGCAGCCGGAGCCAGCGGCGGTGATGGCTTGGCGGTAGCGGCGGTCCTGCACGTCGCCGCACGCGAATACGCCCGGCACTTTCGTGAAGACATTCTTATGCGTGACCAGGTAGCCATCCGTATCGGTTTCGAGCTGGCCCTGGAAAATCTTGGCGTTCGGGATGTGGCCGATTCCAAGAAACATTGCGCTTGCAGGAAACTCCCAGCTTTCGCCGCTCTTCAGATGGCGCAGACGCAGAGCAGTCACTTCTTTCTTGCTGACATCGAGAACGTCGTCCACGACGGTGTCGGTTAGAAATGCGATCTTTGGATTAGCGCGGGCGCGATCGAGCATGATTTTCGACGCGCGAAACTGCCCGCGACGATGGATCAGCGTCACCTTAGACGCGAAGCGCGTCAGAAAGGTCGCTTCCTCCATGGCGGAGTCGCCGCCACCGATCACCGCGATTTCCTTGCCCGAGAAAAAGAAGCCATCGCATGTTGCGCAGGAAGAAACACCGTGACCGATCAGCGCGTGCTCGTTGGGCAGGCCGAGCCAGCGCGCAGAGGCTCCGCTGGCGATGATGAGCGTGCGGGTGTGAATAGTCTCCTTGCCGAAGCTTAACTCGAAGGGATGTTTGCTTAAATCGGCTCTTACCACGTGGCCCATGCGATATTCGGCGCCGAAACGCTCGGCCTGTTTGCGCATGTTTTCGATCAACTCTGGCCCCTGGATGCCTTCGGGAAACCCGGGGAAATTTTCCACCAGCGTGGTCATCGACAACTGTCCGCCCGGCTCATGGCCCTCGATGACAAGCGGCTTGAGGTTGGCGCGGGCGCTATAGAGGGCGGCGGTGTGGCCGGCGCATCCGGAGCCCATGATCACAACATTGCGTATGTCCATAGTGATAAGAACCGTGCTGGAAAACAGTGCTAATAAGATAGATTCCGAAAAATAGAATTCGCTTCAGACCGCGATACGACAAACGTCCCGGACATCCAACAGCCCCGGAAGGGGACGCTGATTCTACGGAACTACCGGTATCGCTAAAGCGATACCCTGGTACGAAGCGTTTGGTTCGAAATACCAAGCGTTTGGTTCGAACCCGAACCCACCGCGGGCCGCTACGGATTTTTCTTGCTGCCACCGCCCGGCTTGGTGGTTGTCCTGACCGACGTTTTCACGCCCAGACGAGCCAGTTCCTGGGGCACCATCTTGCGCACGCCCAGGGCGTCACGATAACGCTCCAGAATCGAAGAGGCGGCATGGAAGATCGGCTCGTAGACGCTCTGATCCGTCGTTGGATTTCCTTCCGCTCCCGCGCACCGCACCAGCACCACCGACGCTTTTCCGAAGTGCTCCAGTTTGACGCGTGAAACCGGCGTACTCGTAGACAACATGGCGGTCGCGGAAACCACCGCGGAAGCACTATCCTCGATCGAAACCTGCATCAGGTCTTTTGGATCGCGCACGCGCAGCGCGAGCGTCTCCACCATATTCGTCGAATCGACGCTGAACGAGTATTGCACGTTGCTGAACAGGGTAGCGTCGGGGAACTCGCGCCGAACCCGAACCCAGTCAGCCGCGGAGACCGCACCGGGCGGCAAGGGCTGCATGCCGGGGATGGGAGTGCTCGGATCGAGCGTGGAATGCCCGCGAGACACTTCGTAGTCGGCCGCGAACACCGGCGTGCCCGGTACCTTGGCTAGCGCCGACGACAATTCCTTCTGCTCGTCGACCGAAGGCGCGCACACGTTGAGGACGTTCACTTTCACCGGAGGCTGGGCGCTTACCGGAGGCTGCTGGGCGGACGCTGCGGCGGCCATCGCCGCGACCAGTGTCGCCATTAGAATTTTATGAGGGAACACGGCGAAATTGTATCAGGGTCGGACCGCACCCGGTGCGCGCCGGAATTTCTTGATCGCCGAGTTCGGAACACCCCTGCTCCGCGTTTGCTGGTGATGGCAACATCTGCCGAGTTTCGCTCGGCGCGGACGAGCGAGACGCCCGTCACCACACGAGCACGCGAAGCTTAGTCGGCGGCTCCGGAATCGGGCTCGATGGCGCCATGCCGGCGCAGCAACTGCGGCAGGTTCTGCGAAAATGCCGAGCGCGGAAGCACCATATCACAGCCCACTTCGTGGGCTTTCTGCTTCAGGTCCCCCTGCACGTGCGAGAGAAATCCGATGATCGACGTTCCCTTTTTCAGCTTGCTCTTCAGTTTCGGGATCAGGGTCAAAGGCTTGGCGTTGGCGTTGTTCAGGTCGAAGATGATCAACGAAGGCTTTTCTTCGCCGTTGCTCTTCATCCGTTCGGTGAGTTCTTTTTCGTTCTTCACGAACTCGACCTTCACGTTCATCTTGCGGCCCGTGTCCTGAATCTTGCTCAGGAAGAACAGGTCCTCGACAAACGCGAAGACGCGCGAAGCCGCATCCTCTCGCGGAGCGGGCAAAGGCTCAGGATCCACCACCGGGTAAGACGCGGAAAAACCGGGCCGTCGCTGGCCTCGGCTGCCGTTGCCGTTGCCGGTATCCATGCCCATATTGGCGCGGTAGCTGTGGTCCATGGGAGCGGTAAAAATGCCCTGATGCTCCTGGCGCTCGCGGCCCATGGGGCCGCCCGCGCCTCGTCTTGGGGGACGCCGTCCACGGCGCCGTTTGTGTTTTCCTCCGCCTGCGGAGGAATGTCCGGGTCCTGCATTCATATTTTTTCTCTTGTTAATCTTCGAAGTTGATCCCCGAAGCTAATCCCCGGCCTGGATCACAGGCCTATTTGTTTCGTCTTCCCTTGCGGTCGCGCTTAGTCGGCACTCTGAACGTGTGGCGCAACGCGTGGCTGACTGCGCGTCGCTCACTGCAAACCGCTACCGGCTGACCAAACCCCACATCGGCTGGATGCTATTCGAGAACGATGTTTAAGTATCGGTGTTCAGACTGTCGATGTTCCGACTGTCGTTGTTCAGACTATCGTTGTTCAGACTGTCCTTGTTCAAACTGTCTTTGTTCAAGCTGTCTCGGCGCCCGGAGTTTTACTTGGCGCGAACGGCCAGCCTGGAAGCATGGCCATTGGGAACACCTTGATGTTACTCATGAAACCGCCGGCAGCGCAAGGGGGGAGTGCCTTTAGTTTTCCACATCGGCCATTACGAAGGTTGGCCGCGAACGTGTTGGCATTACAGCCCGCCGGTTCGTCTGAAGTTCTGTTACGACAACGCCGATATAATACTGGTGAAACCCGCCCCAGCCAGAGAGAAGACACCAGCACCAAACTCGCTTGCGCATCCGGGACAGCGCTTCGTCGCCCGCCCGCCAATTTTTGACCGCGCGCAGAATGTATTTGGGTACGAAATTCTCTTTCGAAACGGGGTTGAAGACTTCTTCAACGCCGATCCCGAACTCGCCGCCCGCTCCACCCTGGACAGCTCCCTGCTTTATGGCATCAACAAACTTTGCAATAGCCGCCGCGCCTTCATAAATTGCACTCGTGAGGTCCTGTTCAAGGATCTAATCACGTTACCCCCCCCAGCCAGACCGTGGCCGAGATTCTGGAGACGGTCGAGCCCGAGGACGCCTGCAAGCGTCTGAAAGCGGCCGGCTATCTTATCGCCCTCGATGACTTCGCGCCCAACGATCCACGGCTGCCGCTTTGCGAGTTTGCCGACACCATAAAAGTCGACATCCGGGCCACCAAGCTGGAGGAACGAGCTGGCATGATGCGCCGGTTTGGCTCCCCGAAGTGCACGATGCTGGCGGAGAAACTGGAAACGCCCCACGAGTTTCATCAGGCTCGTGAGATGGGATTCACTTATTTTCAGGGATATTTTTTCTGCCGGCCCGAAATCGTCGTCGGCCGCGAAGTTCCGGCCAGCCGCTTGCACCATGTGCGACTGCTCGAAATGGTCGCCCGCCGGGAAATGGACGTGCGTGAGCTCGAGAGGATGCTGAAACAGGAAGCCTCGATTTCTTACCGCTTGCTCCGTTGCCTGAACTCTCCGATCTTTGGATTTGCCCTCGAAATCAAGTCGATCCGCCATGCCATGGCCGTTCTGGGGGAACGGGAAATGCGGCGTTGGATCCGGCTCGTCGTCACCGTGGGCGCGGCCGAGCAAACGTGCAGCGAACTGGTGTTGATGGGATTAGCCCGCGCCCGTTCTTGCGAACTGCTCTCCAACCGGTTGCAGGCGAATACCGATTTGTTCCTGATGGGGCTGCTTTCCATGATGGACGCAATCCTTGAGGTCAGCATGGAAGTGCTCCTCGAACAACTGCCACTGGAGCACGAAACCAAGTCGGCGCTGCTCGGCCAGAAGAGTAGCCTCCGGCCCCTATACCAACTCATGCTGGCCCAGGAATCGGGAGAGTGGTCGCAATCGAGCGAACTCGCCAGACAATTGAAACTCACCGCTGAAGAGGTCGCCTCAACCTGGTGGCAGGCGCTGCAGTGGGCGCAGGACAGGAAGCGACCGGCGGCGTGTAAGAAATCGGGTCATCGGGTGATCGAAAGTCAAAGGCGTTTTAGTTTAGATCGCCCGATGACCCGATTTTTCTACGGTGCTTCGATCAACTCCATCTTGCCGTCCCGCGTCCGGTGCAGCACCATCAACGTACCCTTGGGATCGCGGAACACGAAAACATCGCGGTCCCGGAAATGCGCCTCTTTGATCGCTTCTTCCAACGTCATCGGACGAAGCGCAACCGAGTCCTTGGCATACACCAGATGGACTTCGGTGGACCGCGCCACCGACGGAAATTTATGAACGAGAACGGAAACAGTGGTGTTCTCCGCCAGTCCGAGCGCCGCCTCAATGTTGCCTTCCAACGACTGGCCATCAAACTTCTTGACCGCTTTGCGCTTCTTGCTCAGCCACTTCGTTTTATATTTGAGCGCCTGCCTCTGCAGGTGGTCGAGAGCTTCATTAACGGCTGACATCATGTCGGCGGTCTGGGCCAATCCAACAATGGGGCCGTTCGGCGGGTTGATCGTGATTTCGGCTTTGTGCAGGCGCTTCTCGACGGCCAGAATCACTTTGCTTTCGAATCGGTCACCCAGAATTTTGCGGATCTTGTTAAGGCCGGTTTCAACTTCCTTGCGGACGGTGGGAGTGATTACATACTTTCTCGCGGTGTATTCCACGTTCATCGAACACCCTCCTGAAAACGAGAGATCAGAAGTCGAACTGTATCAGTAATGTCACGACCTCAGACGCGCTGCGAGCTGCGAGCAATCCCTCACCGCGCGGCTCCAAGCTCGTAGCCCGTAGCTCGTAGCTATTTCTTAACCCGCCTTTGGTGCGTGCTGGGAATCTTCATATCTTCCCTATACTTGGCAACCGTTCGGCGAGTGACTTGGATGCCCTGCGACTGCAAAATGCGGGTGATCTGTTCGTCGGTCAACGGCCGGCTTGAATCTTCTTCTTCGATCAGCTTCTTGACGCGGCGTTTCAAAATCAGGAGCGAAGTGCCGCCGCCCTCGGGCCCCTGCACGCTCTCTGAGAAGAAATACCGTAACTCGAACACGCCCTGCTGGGTGTGGACGTATTTATTGGCGACGGCGCGGCTGACGGTAGAAGGATGCACGCCGATTTCTTCGGCTACTTCTTTGATCATCATCGGCTTCAGCTGATCGATTCCGCGCTCGAGAAAATCCTGCTGGCGCGCCACGATCGAATAGCACACCTTGGTAATGGTCTGCTTGCGTTGTTCAATGTTCTTGATCAGCTGGATGGCGGACTTGTAACGATCTTTGACGTAGTTACGGGTGTCGCGGTCATTACCGTCGCGGGCCAGCAGGCGCTTGTAGGCGGGATTCAAACGCAACTGCGGCATGTCTTCGTCATTCATGATGACCAGCCACTCGTCGCCATGCTTCACGAACGCGACATCGGGCTCAATCAGCCGCGCTGGAACCTTGTTGTAGCGCAAGCCCGGCCGAGGATCGAGCGTGCGGACATAGTCGAGCGCCGCCTGCACCGCTTCGACCGGACGCCCGATCGCCCGCCCAATTTCTTTGAACTGCTTCAACGTCACCGCGCGCAAATGCTGATCGACGACGGCAATCGCATCGCGCACCACTTGCTCGGTGAGCGCATCGCCGTTTGGGTGCAGGTGCAACTGCCCGAGATGGTAACGCAACTGATAGAGCAGGCATTCGCGCAGGTCGCGACAGGCGATGCCCGGCGGATCGAACTGGCGCACAACTTCCAATGCTTCGTGCAGTTCGGCAACATTGAAGGTTACAGCCGGAATCTGGGCGGGCGCTGTCGCTGCCCCGGTAGCAGCGCTTTCGTGGCTTGCCGCGCCGGGCAGCGGAGCCTCCATTGTCATGCCCTGGTGAATATCCGGGGTTGCATCCTGCGCCGCATCCTGCGCAACACTCGTGGGGTGGCGGGGCTCTGCCCCGCCACCACACAAGTCAGCTCCGGGGCCTTCCTTGGTCAGTTGCAAATAGCCGGCGTCCAATGCAGCGAGATCCTCGGAAGCAAGCGCAGAGGCATCAAAATCTGCTCCAAGCTCTTGACTTGCGGGCAGAGCTTCGGAGGGCTCTGCGACAGCGAGCCCCAGCGCCTCGGCTTCCCCAACGACCTTGGCGGCCACTTCCACATCTGCTTCGGGGGTCGCGACCGGGGCGATTCCCAGCAGTTCTTCATCGCTGGCAATCAGGTACCCTTCTTCGTTCAGGTTCCCAATGATCAGCTCAGCGGCCTGGTGCACCGGCGGCCGAACAGAAATCGCACCCAGTTGCCAGAGCAGGTGGTCGCTCAGGTTTCCCGGCTTCGAAAGGAAGTTCTCGAACGAAGGCTTCTCGATCTCTTCCATCTCTCCCGAACTGCGATAGCCGGGATCCAGATAATCCTGGAAGAACGAGCCAAAGTCGATCTCCTCGAAGGGATCCTTCTTCTCATCCGCGATGGTGGGACCCTCTTCCGGCGTGGCGGTCGCCTGCGAGGCCAGCCGGTCGCGCTCTTCCTCCTGGCGTCCGACATCATCGAGCAGTGGAACGGCATCCTCCAGCTCTTCCAGCACCGGGTTCTCGACCATCTCGGCATTGATCATGTCCTTGAGCTCGAGCTTGTTGAGCGCGAGCACGGAGACCATTTGGACGAGGCCCGGCGTCAGAATCTGACGCTGGGATAGCTTGACGTTCAGTCTGTGCTGAAGAAGCACCATTTCTCCCTAAGATTTATTATTCCCCACCCACCCTGCCGCCCCATGATGTCCCATACAGACGACCGGTACATCGGAGTGTGGAAGGATTAGCTTCTCACGCACCGAGGTGGATCGTGCGAGCACGAAAGGTCAATGGGTCCATGCCTTAGTAACCAAAAACAGTTCCCGATTCTCAGTTCTCTGTTCTCAGTCAACCCGTTTTTCTGAGCACTGAGAACGGAGAACTGAGAACTCACACGAGAGAGAAACTTTCCCCCAAATAAACCCGTCTTACTTCCGGATCGCTACCCAACTCTTCCGGCGTACCGGAGCGGAAGATCCGTCCTTCGTTAATGATGTACGCCCGATCAGTCACCGACAATGTCTCGCGGACGTTGTGATCCGTGATCAGTATCCCGATGCCGCTTGCTCGCAAATCGGAAATGATCTTCTGCAAATCCAAAACGGCGATCGGATCGATTCCCGAAAACGGCTCGTCGAGCAAAATAAATGTGGGGCTGATGCAGAGGGACCGCGCGATTTCTACCCGCCGCCGCTCCCCGCCCGACAACGCATAGCCGCGATTCTGCCGGATATGCTCCAGTCCGAGCTGGTCAATCAGCTTCTCCGCCTTCTCGCGGCGTTCATGCCAGGAGATAGGCTGGACTTCCAGAACCGCGAGAATGTTCTCTTCGACCGTCAGTTTCCGAAACACCGAAGCTTCTTGTGGGAGATAGCTGATGCCGTACTGGCGCGCCCGCAAGTACATGGGAACGCTAGTGATATCTTCGTCGTCGTACAACACCCTGCCGGTATCGGGAGGAACCAGACCTACAATTGCATAGAAGGAAGTGGTCTTTCCGGCGCCATTCGGTCCCAGAAGGCCCACTACCTCGCCTTGCAGAACCTGAAGGCTGACTCCGTTGACGACGCGTCGGCCACGGTAGGATTTCCCAATTTCGTCGGTGGCCAGCGTGTGCATTTATCGTGCCACTTGCGTCCTAGTCACGGCCGGGGATGTTTCTTGACCTTCCACGAGCACCCTATCATCGCGTCTAAAGAAAGTCAACGAATCGCCCGTAGTTTTGCCTCGTTCGGCATCAAAAATGCTAGGAGGACCGCCCGTCAGGACGAACCTGTCGTCCGCCGACGTGTATACCAATCGGTCGCCCGTCGCGCGCCGCGTCGGTTGCGTGAGCACAACCGAGTGCTCGGCAATGATCCGGTCCACTTGGCCAGGCGTTACCAGGCTGGTCGCCGCTTGCGACTGGCTGCGCGGCCGCAGAAATACCGTCATCTGCTGTCCCGTCATCGTAGCGTCGGCCTCTTTCGCGGTCACCCCGCCATCCAGAAAAATTCTCCGCTCCGCATCGGCGTAGTTCAGACGCGCGGAAGTGATGTGGATTGGAGTGACCTTCCCGTCCTTGTCCACTTGCACCACCACGGTCGAGACCGGCTGAAGCGGAGTTCCCTGCGACGTCCCCTGCGGATTTCCCTGAGCAAAGAGAGATCGATGGTCGCGATCAAATTGCAGGATGGGAGCCTCCACCAGGTTCGCGCCTTGCCACAATCGCGCATCACCCGTGTACACCGCAATCGCCGAGGAACGATGAGCCGTCATGCTGCGGCTGGTCACGTGGATCGGGTCGGAAGAGGCGAGCATAGCCCCATCTGGTTGCGCCTTTAGATCGGAGTACGTGCTCTTGACATTGCCCTCGGCAAAGGCGTCGCCGGTCGCCCGGTTCATGCGAAGCGTCTGGGCGGTCGTGGTCATGCCGCCGTCCACCGCTCGAGGCGATCCGGTGAGCACCATGAGTTGATCGGCCGTCGTATACTCTCCGCCCTGCGCCCAAGCCTTCTGGGTGCCATCGACATAGGTAAAGCCGCCCGTCTGCGTGATCGACCGGACCCCGCCCTCGGGCAGAAAAACGACATCGAGCATCTGACTGGTCGATACTCGATCAGTCTGCGCCGGAGCGCCGGTCTTAGTGGATCCGGCCTTGCTCGCGTCGATCTTGCTCGCGTCGACCTTGCTTGCATCAATGCTGCTGACGATCTTCGCGTCGGGTTCTCCATGCAGCGTGGCCAGGCGATTCTTGTCCGTGAATTTCGCCGTAAACTTGGCGGCGGTGACTACCGTTTTCTGATTTGCCCCCGGTTGCGTGATCACGATTTGCGGCGGTCCGCTTGTGTCGGCCCGCTCCAGTAGGCGGCCGTCTTTCACCATGAAGTCCATCTCCGGGGCGGTCATCTCGACGTCTTGCTCGCCTCCCTTCGCCGGCGTCGACAAGAGTGCGGAAGTTGACACCGGCGTCGCAACCGCCACCAGAGTCCCGCTCCGGCTGTTCTTCTGTGACAGCCGCACGCCGTCTTCGGCATGAACCCTCTCCAGCAACTGCTGCCCGGCAGAGCTGCCGGCAAAGTGCAGCGTTACCCGCCCCGCAGCAGCGTCAGCGGGCTGCGCTCCCAAGGAAGCGAGTTGCACGTTGCCGGTGAGAATGGCCACGGTGAGCAGATTCCGCGTTCCGGTCAGCCACATTTCGGCGCGGTCGGAACGCTCGTGGGTCTCTGAACTGCCATGGATCTCGCTCTTCACGTCGCCCTCGGCAAGAATGCGATCGACCGTGTTGTCTTCGCGCAGGAAGAACGTCGCCTGGTCGGACCACCCTTGCTGCTGGTCCCGGCTCATGTGCACCGTGTTGAGCACCACCTGATGAGGCTGCTTCGTAATTACGCCATGATCCGCATCCAGATGCACCGGCTGCGGCCGGTTGACGGTCATCACGACCGCCGACAGCAGGTTCATCGTGCCCGTCTTGGCCACATATTGAAGGCCCACTGCCGAACCGGACGCCTGCGGCGTCTGAAATACGACCTTGCCCGTGGAGGAAGCGTCCCCCGTATTCTTATTGAAGACCAGCCCATCGGTTTCAAGATGAAGTGGGACTCTGGTTTGCTCGGGAGGCGACTGGTCGGAATGTCGAATCCCCTCAGGGTTCGCTTCCAGGTCAATCAAGACCGTGCCCTTCGCGTTCACAATGCCCGACGTGGGATCGTACTCGAAATCATCCCCGGCGATCCGGTCGAAGCGGCTGGCATCCTTGCCGAAAATGACGATCTTGACGTTGTGCAAGTCCGCCCGTCCGCCCTCTTTGAACTGCACTGCCTTGGAAGCGCTCACCGTAAACTGGGTGCGGCCTTCTACGGACTTGGAGATGGAAAAGCCTTCGGCGGTCTGCTGAATGTCCAGGCCCATTTTCGCCGGTATGTCGTAGACGACCTTGCGCACACGCCAGCGCGCGTAGAAATACATCCCCGCGACCGTAGCAATCATCAAAATCGCGCCCATCGCGAACCAGCGACTCAGCCGTGAAACCGGAAGGGTCATTAGAAGCTAGTGTAACCCGTGAGCCGCGGCGCAGTGTGCGAGCGCGATGCCTTAGTACCGCAGATATCCAATCCCCACCCGCATATGGTGCAGCAGGCTGTCGGGCGTGGTGAATGCAATGGTCAGTCCCAGCATGGCGTGGACGATCCCGAGGGGATAGATGCTGCGGTAGCGATGGAACATTTCGCAGAAGAAAAGGGCGCCGATGAGCGTCGCGGTAGTGAGGATCGGACTGGGCAAGTGGGCGGCGGCAAAGAGCGTGGACGCTATCCAAACCGCGGCCGCGCCGCCATACAGTTCTTCAAAGCGGTTGAAGAAAAATGATTGCAGTATGAATTCCTGAATCAAGGCCCAGAGTACGTATCCCCATACCGACTGCAAGCCCGGAAACCACGTCGGATTGGCGGGAATCTGGCCGCCCGCCCAGTTCACCAGAATCATCGCGAAAGCAATCGTTGCCAAACCAATTCCCAGCACCACGCTGGCGCCGGACATTTTCGGCAAACCGAGGCCAAGGCGCTTGAGCGACGACGGGTCAATCAACGCGTCGATCAGGACGAGCGCCAGAATCGTGATGGAGGCGATGACGGCCCAGCGATTCCGGATCTGCCGCGTCGGGGCCCAAAGCGCAAACTCCAGAAACAGAAACACGATAGTGATCTGCGCCCAAACGAAGCACCGACGGAAGGCGGTCGCGACCACGGGAAAGGTTTTCGACTCAACCGCCATTTTGTCCCTCGCTAAAACCAGAACGACCAAATGGCGTCCACGCTGGCATGAGTGATCGCCGAGGCCGGCACTCTCCCTTGCTCACGCCATGCTCGGCCGTAGAAGATCCCGGCGATGCTTGCCAACACGACATAGCGCCAGTTGAAGTGCGTCGATCGTTTGTTGAAATGGGAGAGTCCAAACAACACAGCCGTGATCCCAAGCGCCGCTCGCCGTCCCACCCGCCGTTCCAGCAGGTTCTGCACCCAGGCGCGAAAGAAAAGTTCCTCTGGAACCGCAATGAAAACGAAGATATAAATCCACTTCAGAATCATCGAGAACTGCGGCGCGTGGCCATGCGGATGGAGAAAGCCCAGCGCCAGCCCCAGCGCGAGAACTATGGGAGTAAAACGGGCCAGTTCCCGCAACCCGGTCTTCCAGTCGCTCCAGCGGAAGTGAAAGTCAAAGCCGGTTCCGCTGAGATGCCGGATCGCGACGAATCCGTACAAGGCAGCATCGACGAGGAGCAACTTGCCCAATCCCGCAAGCCCGTCTGGCCACGCTCGCTCGAGCCAGCGCAAATCAACCGCCAGCCCCAGCGTCAGCAGAATGATCGCGTCCCGCCAATTGCCGCGTTGTTCGGGATCGGCGATGGCGGCCTGCCCCAGCAGCCACGCGATCGCCACGGGCAGCACGGCGTACAGAGCACACCATTTCCAGGAAAACATCTGATGCGACGAGGAAATCAGGACGTAAGGGAGCGCGCAGAGCGCGGGTATCGCGGTTCGTATGGTCGACGGCCAGCGGGCGCATACCTGCCCTACCCGTTCGCCGGCAAATCCAAACAGTGCTGCTGGCGTCAGCTCCAGCCCAAGCACCGCGATAGCCGCCGGCGTCGCGTTTTGCATGCGATTATTTTAATTGCTAGCGGGATTTATACCCGCCGTACCAGCGTTCCGGCCAGGAGATCGTGCAGACCCTGCTTGCGCTCCGTGAGGCCGACCATGATGAAGCCGATGCCCAGGATTAGCCCGGAAAGCCACTTCGCAAAATGCCTTCCCGTCGCGGTTTCGAAGGAGATTCGGTTGCCATTGAGATCGGTAACTTTCATCCCGAAGATCATCTTGCCGAGCGTCGCCTGATACGACGAGCTCTCCATGAAAGCTTCATACAACCAGGAGGCAAAAATCGAAACGATGAGGGTAAGACCGCCGCCGAAAAGAGCAAGCCCTTGATGGGGAACACCGCTCATCATGCCTGCCAGCCCGAGACCACCGAAAATCAGGTGAATCGGAGACACCACCACCCGCACAATGATCCCGTCGATAATGGCAGCAACCACCCTAATCCAGAAGCCCCCGTAGCGAACTCCTATCGCCGGCACGACCGGCTGATACGCAGGCGCTGGGGCTGAGTAGGGCGATGCCGGATTGGACGTCGCTGGGTTGGCGGACGTCGGGCTCGTAGGCGCTCCGCAACGATTGCAAGATTGAGCGCCCGCGGTATTCTGCGCGCCGCACTTGTTGCAAAAGAAAATTCCATTCATGACCCGGCACTATAAAGACGGATTGGCGTCTTGTCAAAAGGGAAAAGCAGGACGGCAGAAGCAGATCACAGAAACGATTTCGCTCAGCGGGCGCGCACCACATCGCGCAAAGTCAGTTCCAGCCCGCCGAATTCAGGATGGTCGTTCATGCCGAGCGAATAGGCGATGTCGAGGCGGTCTCCGGCCAGCAACTGCAACCGGTCGCAGGATTCCTTCAGCCCCCAACCCATTGCTTTGAACCCGATGTTGTGGCGCCAAGACGAAGACGATGAGGACGACGACGACGATGATGGTGATTGTGCGGCGGGGCTCTGCCCGGCCGGGACGGGGCTAAGCCCCGTCACCACACGAGCATCTTCCGCGCGTCTTTTTGGAATCGCCGCGGCATCGGGATGGCAGCCGGGAGTGAAGTCTTGCACTGGCGCCGTGCCGGCGCCATTGACGGCCGGCGCAACTCGCAGCCTCACATGTTTGTCTTTTACCGCCTGCGGAGGCGCCATCAGCCGTACTGCTCGCGCGGCAAAGATCGGCTCGCGATTTTCCATCCCAAAGGGTTCCAGCAAAAGCAGAGCCTGGTGGAGTTCGGGCGTGACTTCTACCAGCGGCAGTTCCCGATCGAACTCCAGTTGCGGTTCGAAATCGGCGGGAGTGAGACGGGCACGCGCGTAGCCATCGAGATGCTCGCGCAACTTTTCCACGTTGGCACTGGGCAGCGCAAAGCCAACCGCATGTGCGTGTCCGCCGTAACGCGAAAACAGCTCGTGACACGATTCGATCGCACGCAGCAGATGGAACGCCGGGATCGACCGTCCCGATCCGTGCGCTTCGGCACCGTCCCGGGAAATGACCAGGGTGGGACGCCCGTGGCGTTCCACCACGCGCGACGCGGTAATGCCAATCACGCCGCGATGCCAGCCCTCGCCATCGACCACCACGCAATAGGCCTCGCGCAGCGGGGGCTCTTCCTCCAGCCGATGCAAAATGCTGTCCATGATGCGCCGCTCTTCTTCCTGGCGCTCGGCGTTCAACTGGTCAAGCCGGCCGGCAATTTTGCGCGCGCGCTCCGCGTCTTTCTGATTGAAAAGATCGACCACGTCGCGCGCCACATCCATGCGTCCGGCAGCGTTCAGGCGAGGCGCGACGCGGAAGGCAACTTCGGTCGCCGTCAGCGCCCGCCCGTCGCCGAGTTTCGCAACTTCCAGCAGCGCCTTCAGGCCGACG
>Ga0181532_10000865_pt1 | contig 30278 bp, 24 predicted proteins | sample PEATcosm2014_Bin_33_FD_119768 | JGI IMG/M metagenome (GOLD analysis project Ga0181532, IMG submission 119768) | Peatland microbial communities from MTU Mesocosm Facility, Houghton, MI, USA - PEATcosm2014_Bin11_30_metaG | ecosystem: Environmental > Terrestrial > Soil > Wetlands > Peat | place...
CGCTTCAGCCTGGCGATCAGCTCGCTGGACACTTTCCTGAACGATCCGCCACCGGGGTTCAAGAAGAACTCGTTCCAGTTCACCACAGGCCTGAGCTACGCGCTCCGATAGACGCGGAACGAAAGCCGTGAAAAGTCCCTGGCAAACGCGATCCTATGGATTAAGCTTAGTACGCGCATTCGGGATTATGGCCACGTATTGGAAGACCGTTTGCTAACGCGCGCGGCTCTGATCGGAGCCACGGCAGTAAGGGAGCGGTCTTTCCGAGCATGCGACGCGGGGAGGCAAGGAACGGGGGAGCGTTGCGGGCGGTGCTAAGCCATTGAGAAGAACGAAACCAGATCGACTCCGGAAGCACCAAACCTTTGGAGCAAACCCCGTGCCCGTTTCACAGGAACCGCGTAAGATCCGCTATCGCTTGAAGAAGCTCGGACTATCTGTTGCAATATTGTCTCTCATTGCCGGGAATGCGGCAGCGCAGCCGATAATCAGTAGCGAGGCATATGGGGCGGTGTGGGGCATAGTGAATGCCGCCAGCTTTGCCACGCAGGGCCTGCCGAACGCGCCCATCGCCCAAGGATCGGTCTTCGCAATCTTCGGAACGGGCTTAGGGCCAGCGGTTGGGGTGCAGGTTTCTGCATACCCGCTGGCAACTTCCCTCGCCGGAGTATCGATTACCGTTTTGCAACCGGGCGGTGCAATGGTTGCGGCGATTCCACTCTATGTCAGCGCTACGCAAATTAACGCCGTCATGCCCTCGGACGCGCCCCTGGGTTCCGACACGATCACGGTGACCTTCAACGGCCAATCCAGCACTTCGTCGTGCTCACAGTGCTCCGGCCCCACGGTTCAAGTAGTCCCCGCTAGTTTCGGTATTTTCACCGTCAATCGAGCCGGAAGCGGTCAAGGCGCGTTTACGAACGCGAATAATCGCCCGATCTCATACACCTCTCCAGCCACTGCGGGTGAGGTGCTGAATATTTGGGGCACGGGCCTCGGTCGAATCCAAGGAAGCGATACGGAGCCTCCTGCGGCTGGCAACATAGGGTCCAACAGCCTGATGGTGTACGTCGGTGGAGTCGAAGTCGCCTCCATCTACCATGGGCGCTCACCTTGCTGTAGCGGGCTTGACCAGATCCAATTTCAAGTGCCCCCGGACATTACCGGCTGCAACATTCCTCTAGCGGTGCAGATCGGAGACGGAATCGTGAGTAACTTTGTGTCCATCGCTATCGCATCCAGTGGTGGCGCATGTTCCGACCCTGATGGCATCTCCTCCACGGATCTCGCCAGTTTTGCTGTCCAAGGTTTTGTGTCCAGCGGCTATATCAACCTTGCGCGCACGTCTCAGGCGGACTTCGGATTCGCTAATTTTGAAAAGTCCCAGTACGCAAACTTCAGCCTGACTCAATTGCCGCTCCAGATCCTGAGCTTTGGCGCCTGCTCAGTGTATACATACGATGCAGCACAAACCGGCCTTAATTACTATGTGGATTCAGCAACTCCAACCGTGAATTCCGCCCCGGCCGTCGCCTTGGATGCCGGGCCGGTCATTACCATCAACGGGCCGAACGGTGAGAAACTGATCACGCCAATCGCGGCTGGCTCCGGCAATTACGAAGCAACCCTCGGGTCCGTTTACCCGCCTCCGCTCTATCTTTCGCAAGGCTCCTATACGATCGCCGGCGAGGGTGGAAAAGAGGTGGGGCCCTTCACAGTCAGCGTTCAAATGCCGGAGCCACTGACTTGGACGAACCAGAGCAGCTATTTCTGTAGTCTTTCAGAGTGTAGCGTAGTTACGCGTGCCAACGGCGCCACCGTAACGTGGAGTGGAGCGGACCCCAACGGCTACGTGATCATCAGCGGTAGCTCGTGGAGCCAAACCATCACCATTGACAGCGGTAACGGAGCTGGACCCGGTTACTTCGGCGGTGTCGCCGGCTTCAACTGCACCGCCAGGGCTACGGACGGCCAGTTCACGATCCCGCCGACCGTACTGTTGGCTTTGCCTCCGAGCGGGCTTTTCTACGATAACAGCAATCCAGCGGTTCCGGAAGGGTCTCTTCAGGTCACAAGCGCCCTGCCGCCCGTGACGTTTAGCGCCACCGGGCTAGGCATAGCCCAAGCAATTTCATCGATCTCGATTTCTCAAACTGTAACTTATCAATAGATGATATGTGGCTGCGCTGTGGCTCCAGCCATACCACGGGCTTGAGCTACGCGCTCCGATAGAGATGGAGCCGCTCCATTCCGCTCGAAGCTCCGTCACAGACGCCGCTAGCGGTTGGCAGGCGAAAGCGCCTGCCCCACCAGGACAGATCAGCAACTTTCAAGCTAGGTGGGCACGCGATTCGCCTGCCAGACATTTTCAACAAGTTCCTAGTGGTGGTCGGGCCCCCGCAGTGCGCGCCGTTCGGCTGGCTCTCGCGTAGGCGGCGGCTGGGTGTGTTGCGGGGCCTGGACGCGCCCTAGTGGAGGTGCTGGGCGGGCCTGTGCGTGGAGTTGCTCTCGAGGTAGCGAGGCTCGCGCGTGCGTTGGCGCCGGATTCTGTGGATTCGACGCCCGCGCTGTATAGATTCGTTTTTGCGAGGCGTGCTTGTGAGTCTTTGATCGCGAAGCCGTATGCGTCGGCTGCGGACGCGCCGCCCGCGCTGAAGCCGAATAGGTTCGCTTTTGCGAGGCCTGCGTATGCGTTGGCCGCGAATTCGACGCTCGCGCTGGCTTTTGCGCGGCGTGCGCGTGCGTCTGCGGCCGTGCAGTCGAGCGCGCCAGCCGGTGTTGCGCGCTGGGCGGTTCGTAGGGCCGATTCTGCTTTGCCGGGATGCGCGGTTGCGAATGCGAGGGCGCTGGCCGTACCGCTGGAACGCGCGAGGATCCGTTCTGCGCACGAGCAGGCGCCGGCGTCCGCCGTGGCGCAGTTGCCGTGGAAGGACCCGGCCGCGGCGCGTTTTCAGTTCCTGCAGGCAGGTTGCGCGGAGCCGTTGCATTCGCAACAAGTGGTGAGACCGGGCGGGCCTGCGCCACTACGCTCACGTTTGGCCGGGCCTCCGGCGCAGAGCGCGCAATTTGCTGCAGTTGCGCAGCCGGCAATGGCCGCCCCGGATTCTTCGCCAGCAGGGCTTGCTGCTGCTGAAACGATGGACGCGGCGCCGGAGGAGTTTCTCTCGCCACAACCGGGCGGTCGATCACTGCGGCAGGCGGGTGCGCAGCGCCAGACCCCGAAACCGGGTGACCCAATACGCTGGCTATTTGCGGGGCAACCCGCGGCGCCGGCATCGCCGTCTTGATCGCTCTGATTTGGTTGGGCTGTACTTTGACTGCAGCCTGCTGCACCGGACGCGCGCCGGTCAGGGCGTTTTGCGGTACCGCCATCACCGCTCCGGGAACCGTCCGGTTCATGTAAGTCTGGACGGGAACCGACCCGGTACGCGCGTATTGGTCGTACACGTTGGCGACGTATCCGTTGTTGATGACCGCTGTATTCGTCACATTGATACGCGTCACGTAAGCGCGGCTCGCGGCATATCCGGGGATGAACACGTCGCTGGGGCCCAATGGGAACCACCCGACGCCGAACCCGCCGCCGAATCCGATCGAAACTCCAAAGCCGCCACCGAACCCAACCCACGCCACCAGCGCGGGCGCGTAAACCGGCGCCACCGCGATCGGACCGGGGCACCATCCCCAGAATCCATCGATGTACGCCCAGCGCCCGTAGTGAAATGGCGCGAATCCCCAAGGCTCTTCATCGACCCAGGTCCAACCCCAAGGCTCGACCCACGCCCAACTGCCGTACTGATAGGGCGCCCAGCCTGCCTGCGTGACGCTGGGCACCCAGACTTCGCCATAACCCGGAGCTGCGCGCCAGGATCCATATTCATCCAGATCCTGGTACCCGACCACGTCCGGTGAGACATGGCGGGACTGCGCGTACCGGTCTTCGTGGCGGTTTCGCGAGATCACCCACTTGTCGAAGCTGTCGTAACCCGGAGCTTGGTAAACCTTGTAGCGCGCCGCTTGATCCTTACCGAAGATGGCGGCCTGTTCGCCCATATGCACCGCGAATGCTCCGCCGGGTCCGGTCACGTGGCCTTCCCCGTCGCGGACCGTAACGTAGGTCTGCATCGTATCGGGATTCGCGTCTAGACGGTACTCGCCGGGTCGCGAGATGGTGAGTGCCATATTGGGAGTGTCGATCTCGATATTTCCTTCCAGCCTGCGTACTCGCACATCCAAAGCTCCCTCGGAGAGCCGCACCTGTGCGTGCTGGTCGTCGAGGTTCAGAAATTGGAATGCGGTGCGATCGCCGAGCCGGAAGGCGGCGCCAGGCACGTGGACTTCGGCGCGCGCGCCCTTATCCGCGAAAAGTTGATCGCCGGTGGTGAGCGGCCGGTTGATGGTTGCCGGAGCCCAGTCGGTGACTCCGGCGGGCTGCAACGAAACCGGTCCGGAAATAAAGCTGAGGCGGCCGGCACGCGCCGGCGGGTCTTGCGCAGGCAGAACCGCCACCAATGCCAGTGCCAGGAAAAGTAATCTTCGTAACATCCTTTTCTCCTGATATTTGGGAGCGAGCACGCAGCGTGCCGCACCGGAACCGTTATGGGCCAGCGTGTGTGGTGCAGTACGGACTGTGAAACCGATGGTGCTCTTGAAAACATTGACAGGCGCAACCTCGGGTGCCATACTGTAGCCAAGAACACCACTGCACTGTGGTGTTGAACGGGATGCAACCATGGCGACCTTGATCACGCCTTCGTCGGCAGTCTGTATTTCGCCCAACAATCTTTCCCTCGATGAAATTATTTCCGTGGCGCGGCACGGGCAGAGCGTCGCGTTGAGCACGGACGAGGAATTCCGGCGGCGGATCGGCCGTAGCCGCGAAACTCTGGAACGGAAGCTGGCCGGGGGCGAAGTGGTCTACGGGGTCAACACGGGTTTCGGCGGCAATGCCCGCTTTGTGATTCCGAACGATGAACTGGCGCACCACCAGCAAAATCTGCTCGAATTTCTCTCCTGCGGGGTCGGCGAATCTTTGCCGGAAGAAGCCGTGCGGGCTGCCATTCTGTTGCGCGCGAATGCGCTGGCCCGCGGGCTTTCGGCCGTGCGCCTGGTGGTGATCGAGCGATTGCTGGACCTGTTGAACCACCGCATCACCCCCATCGTGCCGCGCTATGGTTCGGTCGGAGCCAGTGGCGATTTGTGCCCTTCGGCCTACATCACGCGCGCCATGTGCGGGCGCGGCGAGGTGTTCTACAAAGGATGCCGCGTGCCCGCCGGCGAGGCTCTCGACCGCGAAGGCATCGCGCGCCTGGGCCTGGAAGCGAAGGAAGGGCTGGCTCTGCTCAACGGCACTACGGTCATGACTGGTGTAGGCGCGATCGTGGTGGATGAAGCCGATTATCTGTTCCGGTTGTCGCTGGGCGCGCTGGCCCTGGCCGCCGAGGCATTGGGCTCTTCGCCGGATTATTATCACCCGGCGATCCACATGGCCAAACATCATCCCGGCCAGCTTGCCGTGGCGGAGATGCTCAACTCCCTGCTGTTCGATTCGAAGCTGGCGGTTCCGTTGGACGATATCCGGCATCGCGTAGAAGAGGCCGGCCGCAGGGCCAACGGGAACCACAACGTGGCGGCGGCCACCGAATCGATCCAGAGCCCGTACTCGCTGCGCTGCGCGCCGCAAGGCCTGGGGCCCATGCACGAGACGCTGGAGCAGTGCCGCACGGTAATCGAGCGGGAAGCCAATTCGGTCAACGACAATCCGTTGATCGACGCGGCGGCGGACCAGGTTTACCATACGGGCAATTTCTACGGCGCACATATCGCGCGCGCCATGGATGGCCTGAAGCTGGACCTCGCCAATCTCGCTAACTGGCTGCACTCGCTGATGGCGCTGTTGATGGACGACCGCTTCTCCAACGGGCTGCCGCCCTCGCTGAGCCCGCACCCGGGTGTCTATCAGGGCTTCAAGGGCATGCAACTTGTGCACACCAGCCTGGTCACGGCCATCCGTCACTGGTGCGCGCCCAGCCTGATTCACACGCTGCCCACTGAGCAGTTCAACCAGGATATCGTCAGCCTGGGCACGCACTCCGCGCTCACCGCGATGGACATCGCGCGCCTGTTGCGCAACGCGGTGGCGATCACGCTGCTGTCCACGGCGCAGGCGATCGATCTGCGCAAGGGCGGGGACCGCATGGGTACAGGCACGCGGCGCGTTTATCGCGCGATCCGGTCAGTGAGCGCTTTCGTGGATGCGGACCGGGCGCTCGATGGGGACATCGCCGCGGTGGCTGGGCTGATCGAGCGGCGGGAAATTCCGGTGCTGCGTAACTGACGCAGCGGCGGGTCTCGGTGTGGGGCACGGATACGCCGACACACGCAAGTTAAGTCTGGCTCCGGCAGATCAGACTCCCAGTGCAGTTCGTTGCACCGCCCCAACTTGAACGCAAGGAGCTCCCGCAAACTCAAAAAGCAAGCAACGATTCGCGGTTCGCGCTAGGATGTATAAAAGCGTAGAGGGGTCCGCGATCTGCCCGATGCACGATAACCGCAATAATGGTGTCATCCGATTCGGTGCTTTCGAGTTCCGGCCCGGCGCCGGCGAACTTCGGAAACACGGGATCAAAATCCGATTGCAGGGCAAACCGCTGCAGTTGCTCCAGGCGCTCCTCGATCGACCCGGAGAAGTGATCGCCCGGGAAGAACTGCGGGACCGGCTGTGGGCGGCCGATACCTTCGTGGATTTCGAGAGCGGCTTGAATACGGCGGTCAACCGCCTGCGGTTGGCCCTGGGCGACTCGGCCGAGCATCCCCGTTATATTGGAACGCTGGCCCGTAGCGGATACCAGTTCCTGGCGCCGATCAGTGAAGCCCCGCCACCCGTGGAGGAAGCGTCGGTGGCGCCTCCCGCACCAAGCGAGGCTCGGCAGCGGCCATCCAGCAGGTGGCCGATCGGAGTTGCCGCGGCTCTTGTTTTGGCCTTAGGCCTGCAGTTCTGGCTGCGTCCGAGACCGGTTCCACAACTTGCGTTTCACGAGGTCACGTTTCGCCGGCTTTTCATCCAGGCCGCGCGCTTCGCGCCCGACGGCGAGAGCGTGATCTACGCGGCAGGCGAACAACCTGGCAACCGCGAGCTCTATGTGGCAAACACTTTAAGCCCGGAATCGCGGCCTTTGGGATTCCGCGGAGCGACGCTGGCTTCTGTTTCCCACTCTGGGGAACTGGCTTTGGTGACCTATAGCGATCCGATGCAGGATGGCCTGGTGCGCGTGCCACTAAACGGTGGAGCGCCCTTGCCCCTGGATCGCAACGTTTGCTGCGCCGACTGGTCCCCAGACGGCGCGACGATGGCCGTCATTCGACCTAACATGTGGCCTACCACGCTTGAGTTTCCGCGGGGCCAGAAGATCTTTCAGAGCGCGGGATGGCTTTCGGATGTTCGCATATCGGCTTCCGGCAAGGAGGTGGCGTTCATCGAACATCTCATCCGTGGCGACGACGGTGGCAGCGTTATGGTGGTGGATGCCACTGGGGCCGTACGTACGCTGTCGGGTGGCTGGGCCAGCGCCGATGGTCTGGCGTGGGCGCCGTCCGGGCGGGAAGTTTGGTTTACCGCCGCCCGCACCGGGGCCATCCGCTCGCTTTACGCAGTCAGTCTCACGGGCAAGGTACGCCTGGCGGCATCCTTCCTGGGTCCCCTGACACTCCGCGACATCTCCCGTTCCGGCAGGGTTTTGATTTCGCGCGAACAGTTGCGCATAATGATGACAGGCATTTTCAACGGGGACAATAAAGAGAAAGACCTTTCCTGGTTCGATTTTTCGCATGCCGCAGATATCTCCGAGGATGGCCGCGTGATCCTCTTTGACGAAACCGGGGAAGGCGGTGGCGCGCATCACGCGGTTTATATCTGGCGCTCGGACGCGGCCAGCGCCATGCGCGTGGGAGATGGTTATGCGATGGCTCTCTCGCCGGACGGAAGCGAGGCCGTCACCATGCCGGACGGCGATCAGACGCGCTTGAATCTCGTGCCGCTCACGCCGGGCCAGTCGCGCACCCTTTCCGGACACGGGCTCACATATGATTGGGTGCGCTTTTTCCCCAGCGGTCAGCGGCTGCTGGCCGGCGGCAGCTTTCCGGGCGGCCCACTGCGCGTATTCATACAGGCGCTCGACGGCCGCAAACCGGTGCCCGTGAACACCAGCGCTTATCTTGAGCATCCAGCGATTTCGCCGGATGGCACGTTGATTGCCGGTGTGGATGCGGAGGGGAGACTCGTGCTGCTGCCTGCCACCGGGGGCGACCTCAAGGTGATCGCCACTGGATTCACGGCGAGAGTACTGCGTTGGAGCAAGTCGGGCAAAGCGCTGCTGGCGCAGACAGACGGCGTTCCCGCGAAGCTCCTCCGCGTGGATCTCGCGACCGGAAAAGCGACTCCCTGGAAGGAGATCGCCCCCTCGGACTTGGCGGGCGTCAACACCATCTGGCCGGTGGTGCTCTCCGCGGACGAGCGGACCATGGTTTATTCTTTCCGCCGCAATCTTTCGGAGTTGTTCGTAGTGGATGGCTTGATGCCTGCGCCAGCGCGCCACTGATCTCGGCCGACAAACCCTCTGTTTGAAATCGGTTATCGATCTAGAAACAGGTTAGGCTGCATCCATTTGAAGGACTGGCTGCCGTCGAGCAATAATCACGCGCGCACTTTCAGGTTCGCCGGCCCAAGCGGTCCAATCAACAGCGCGACGCGGTTGGAGGCGCGGTCGAAGCTAGCAAGCGCAACCATAGCGGTTTGGAGGTCAGTCTCACAAAACACTGCTTTCGATCTGTGTACGATCTTAGCGAGACATCCTTGAACTTACTGACGGAGTCCCTGCTCGCTAAAGGCAAAGGCAAGGAAGTTGCTGCCATGATGGAACTAAACCTGGAAGTCAACAGCCCGCTATCCGGTTGGGGCAGCAACTTGAGAGCTATGGCGCACAGAGCTAGCGGTGACACATCGAAAGCGATCCAGGACTACAAGAAGATTCTGGAAGCCAATCCGGATTAACTCATGGGCAAAGCAGCAGTTGCACGAGCTTGAGGGCGGCTAGAAGTAGCGCGCGTTAACCGCTGACGCGCGCCTACAGTTAGATGGCGTGCCTCTGGGTGCACGGCACACCTCGCTTATTTTCCAATCTCCCTGGACGGCAAACAGATCGACGGCTTCGATACCGAATAGAGGCATGTACTTCTGTCCAAGGTTGGGGGCGTGACCGGAAAGTGGTCGCCACTGCTTTTGGCGCCTATCATTACCCCTGCGCTGGAAACTCTCGAATCCCGCTGGTCTCAGGGCAGGCGTCAGGCATACTTTTTCGCATAAATATGGAGAATGGAAATACCAACTTCAGGAGATCGTCCATTCGACTTGCTGGCGTCGGGTGCGCGCGGTCTCCCTGGTCCCGGGCACTCCGGATCTCTTGGCTTAATTGGTAAGATCCAGCGTCAATAGGCGTCTTAGAAGCGTCAGTAACATCTCTCTCCGCAATCATTTACCTGTATAGAAACAAGTTAGCCTCCATCCATTGCAAATTACTCGTCAGTAGACCGAAGATCGCTTGCATTGGTGGGCACGATTTCCCTCCAGCGTTTCTTTAGCATGAGTCGTACAGAGGAGAAAAAGTCATGAAGTTCATGAAATTAAGGATGAGCCTGCTTGCGGGCGCTTTGGTTGTAATGGTGGGTCTCGCGTGCCCTCCGGGTTTCGCGCAATTGGTCAGCGGTAACCTGACAGGCACGGTTTACGATGCCAGCGGAGCGACTATACCCAACGCCACGGTGGTGGCGCACAACGATGCCACCGGCGTCGACAACGCGGCCACCTCGACGTCCTCGGGCGAATACCGCATCGTGAACCTGCCGGCGGGGACGTACACGATCGTCGTGATGGCGGGGGGCTTTTCGAAAGCAGAGCTCAAGGGCGTGCAGATCGAACTAAACGTCACCGCGACTGCCAACGTTACCCTACAGATTGGCAAGAGCGTGGAGACGGTGGAGGTTAGCGCCACCGCGGCAGCGATCGATACGACCACGGCGCAGCTTCAGAACACTTTCGAGACCCAGCAGATGATGGAACTGCCCACCGCTTCCAGCGGTTCGGGAGTGATTAACCTATCGCTGCTGGCGCCCGGTGTGGCAACCAGCGGCGGCATCGGCGTAGGCACCGGTCCAAGCGTTGGGGGCCAACGTCCACGGAACAACAATTTCACCATCGAAGGCATCGACAACAATAGCGGCGGCGTCACGGGTCCCCTGGTTGAGGTTCCGAACGACGCCGTAGCAGAATTCACCTTCCTGCAGAATCAGTTCAGTTCGGACTTCGGCCACTCCTCGGGCGGCCAGTTCACCCAGGTGGTGAAGAGCGGCACAAACGAGTTTCACGGGGCGGCCTACGACTATTTGCTTAACAGGAACCTGAACGCCGCGGATAACCTGAACTTCGTGGAGGGCATTCCGCTGCATCCGCGATTCGACGACAACCGCTTCGGCGGTATCTTCGGCGGCCCGATCAAGAAAAACAAACTGTTCTTTTTTGTCAACTACGAGTACAATCCGATCGGCACGATTGGCGCCAGCGGAACGGTTTGCGCTCCGACGTCGAATGGGTACAACACCCTCAACAGCATCTCCGGCATCGACCAGACCAACCTGAGCGAATTGAAGAAGTATCTGGGCACGGCTCCGGCGGCGTCTACGCCGGGGGCATGCGGCGACAGCGCCTATCCTTTGGTCGGGCCCGGAAATGAGTCCTTGGGAACTCAAACCGGCGGCGTACCCGTTGAAATCGGATTGGTTCCGATTACGGCGCCCGCCTTCACCAACAACGAGTTCGCCGTTGCGTCCGTGGACTATAACATCTCGGACAAGGATTCTCTGCGGGGCCGCTTCGTTCTGAACCGTACAGGGACAATCGATTCGAGCGGCTTCCCTTCTGTTTTCTACCAGACCGTGCCCGCCAACGCCTACCTTGTGGCGCTCTCGGAGTATCACACCTTCACGCCCACCCTGGTCAACGAGTTCCGTTTAGGGTACAACCGCTTCTCCAGCAACACCCCGGCCGGCAACGTCACATTCCCGGGACTGGATTCATTTCCGAACATCGATATCTTCGAACTGGGCGGTGTGAATAATACATTCGGCCCCGATCCCAACGCGCCTCAAAGCACCGTGCAGAACCAATACCAGGCATCCGACACCCTGAGCTGGACCAAAGGCGCGCATACCCTCAAGTTCGGCTTCGACGGCTGGAAGCAGATCTCGCCGCAGACCTTCACGCAGCGGTCCCGCGGCGACTACGAATGGACCTATCTCTCGGACTACCTGTTCGATAACTATCCGGACTCCCTCGCGGAGCGCACCTTAGGTGGCTCGAAGTATTACGGCGACCGGGTTCTTACGGGCTTTTTCGCCAACGATAGCTGGAAGATAAAGCCGAACTTCACCTTGAACCTGGGTCTGCGCTACGAGTATCAGACGGTGCCCTACAGTGAACGACTGCAGACGGACAACTCGATCTCCAACGTTGCAGGCTTGATTACATTCGGCGAACCGCAGCCGCAGAAGAACGCCATCATGCCCCGCATCGGTATCGCGTACTCGCCCGGCACCAGCGGCAGAACGTCTATTCGCGCCGGTTTCGGCATGTTTTACGACGTGCTCTACGATAATCAGGGACTACTTACACTTCCGCCACAGGCAAACAACACGATCGACGTAGCCGGGCAAAACAAGAACGGCTTTCTAGCCAACGGGGGCATTCCGCCGAATGTAAGCAGCGGGCCGTTGACCGCGGCGCAGGCAATTGCCGAAACGAGTGGCTATGTCCCGGACGCGACCCGGCCGGAGACGATCTCCTGGAATGTTGGCGTCCAACATGTATTCCATAACAACTACACCTTTGAGAGCCGTTACGTGGGCACGCACAGCGTGCACCTGTCGGTCCAGGATCGGTTGGATGAACAGCCGGTGGTCAACTCCTCGAACGCGCTACCGTTGTACCTGACCGCACCGAGCCAGGCGACGCTGAACGGCTTAACCAGCACCTTAGCCGGCCTGGAGAGCGCTTTCAACAATTCTTGCGGCGCCAACGCCTGTGGCCTCGCACCGGCCTACCTGAACGCCGGCTTCGGCAGCAATATCACCGCGTACATGCCCTGGGGCAATTCCATCTACCACGGCTGGCAGAACTCTTTGAGCCGGCGTTTCTCCAACGGGTTGCAATTCAACGCAGCCTACACCTGGAGTCACGCGATCGACGATTCCACTGCCGACGTGTTCAGCACCTATCTGACGCCCCGCCGTCCGGAAGACTCGACCAACCTGGCGCTGGACCGCTCCAGTTCCGCGCTCGACCATCGACAGCGTTTAACGTTCCAGACGCTTTACGATCTGCCGTTCTTCAAGCACTCTAGCTGGTTCATGAGGAACGTCGTGGGCAACTGGGAATTTGCTCCTATCTACACCTATCAAACCGGTACGTTGGTGGACGTCCAGAGCGGAGTGGACGCCAATCTGAACGGCGATTCCGCGGGCGACCGTACGTTTATCAACCCGGCCGGACAGGCGAACGTAGGGTCCGGTGTGACGCCGCTGATGAACAGCGCCGGGCAGACTGTGGCTTACCTGGCCAACAACCCGAACGCCCGGTATATCCAGGCCGGCTTGGGCACGCTGCCCAACGGTGGCCGGAACACCTCGCAACTTCCGCCCATCAACGATGTGGATATGACGATCGCCAAGAGCTACAACTTCACGGAAGGCAAGAAACTGCAGTTCTCGGCCCGCTTCATCAATCTACTCAACCATCCGCAATACGTTGGGGGCTTTTTAAGCGACGTAGCGCCGGTTCCGCAGACCAGCACCGCGGTACATGATTTCCTGGAACCCCAGTCGGGAATCTTCTTGCAACCGTCGCAGGCGTTTTCAAGCAACCCGCGCCAACTGCAGCTCGCGCTCAAGTTCACATTCTAAATGAGGCTGATCGATAGCCGTATCGCCGGTTGTAACCAAGTGGCAAAGAAAGCCGCGACCGCGTCAAGTTAAGCCTTGCCGGGGGGCGCGGCTTTCGAGGCAGAGGGCGGCCTGTCGGCGGCGTTCGGGAGAGTCAGCGTGTCTTGGAATTCTCTGGGGTCGAAGCCGGTCAGGCTTAAGTGAAGGTCGGCCGCCGGGTCGTGACCGCAAGCGTTTGCTCACGACAGAGACACTCCCGCCACTGACGCGCACGCAGGCACCGTCCGCCGGTAACAATCGCCTTGGCCCGCCGGGACAGCATGGAGCACCTCTTTTGATGGGGATCGGTCGTTCGTAGGGTCAAATCGGTGGCGAGCTGTAGACTCGCCGCGTCGGCAGCCGCCAAAGCTCGATCCAGAGCATCTAGCATCGATGATCTTGCGATTGATAACGGGGCTCTCAATCGAGCCCGGGAGATCGATGACTATCTGACGTCTGCTGCGCGCGTCTTTAGTAGCTGGAACCTTGTCGCGATCGCATCCTTCGTCATGGGCATGTGCTCAAGTGCGGTCCGCGGAGTTGGCGCACCAAGTCGGCATCGGTTGCGCGCGAATGACTGCTACCCGTGTGCGATCCGGCAGTTTCCGAGTGCTCCGTGACTCGACCGCTTACTAACGCGGGGTTCCGAGAGTTTACGGCTTCAATTCGAACACCGTGCCGGCATTCGACGCACCGCCGCTGGAAGTCGTCCCGTAGAGCACTCCATTCTTGCTGATCACTAAGCCCGCCTGAGGCGCTGACCCGTCGCCGCCGCCCGTGAAGTCGTGGAGTACGCTTTCAGTCCAAGCCCCACCCGGAGACGCCGGCGGCGTCAACGAGAACACCGAGCCATTGTTCGAGGTTCCGCCGGAGTAGGTGGTGCCGTACAGCACCCCGTTGGGGCCGATCACCACACCCAAGGGAAGAGCCCCATAGCTGCCGCCGCCGTTGAAACTGTACAGTGTGGTTTCAGTCCACGCGCCGCCTGGAGAGGCCGGGGGAGTCAATGAGAACACCGTGCCATCACCACCTCCGCAGCGGTCCGTGCCGTAGAGCACCCCACCGCTGCCGATCGCGACCCCCCCGCCTGCATACCCGGGCGAGGTCAGCGGAGAGACACAAGGCAAGTTGTAGATCAGGGTTTCGGTCCACGCGCTACCTGGGGATAACGGCGGAGTCAAGGAGTACACTACACCACATTCAGCGTCAGGGGCTAAGCAGACACGGGACTCAATGGTCCCAATGGTCTTGCCGTAAAGCACTCCGCCGCTGCCGATCACCAGACCCGCGAAGGGAACGGCTCCGTCGTTAGACTCGAAGGTCTGCAGCTCGGCCTCGGTCCACGCGCCGCCCGGAGCTGCCGGCGGCGTCAACGAGAACACGGTGCCGCTAGGGCCTGAGGAAGAAGTAGTGCCGTAAAGCACTCCGCCGCTGCCGATCACCACGCCCGCAGCGGGATTGAACCCGTCGCGGACAGCGAAATCGTGGAGCACCCTTTCCGTCCAGGCTCCGCCCGGAGACGATGGCGGCATCAATCTGAACACGGTGCCAGAGTTGGAAGTTCCGCCCGCGTGGGTGGTTCCGTAGAGCACCCCACCCTTGGCGATCACCACACCCGCCCAGGGATTGGCCCCGTCGCTGCCAGTGAAATCGTGGAGCACCGTTTCCGTCCACGAGGCGCCCTGAGTGGTTGACGGCACCAATTCGAACACGGTGCCCAAGTTGGAGGTCCCGCCGGAGCTCGTGGTGCCGTAAAGCCCACCGTCCTGGGCAATCACGACACCCGCCCAGGGATTGGCCCCGTCGGGTTGACCCGTGAAGCTGTACAGAGTTTTGAACGAACTGGCATCCTGTGCAAGGCCGAAAGTTGCCGATATACCGACCACGGCTACAATTCTGGGAAGTTGAAGTATTCGCATGGAGGTTCCTCGTTGAGTGACAGGTTGGTTTTGTTGGCCAGCACTGGCGCAACCGCCGGGCTGCCAATTTGCCCCATATCGGTAGAAGACGGAAATTCCGGCTGAAAAACCTCAAAACGGCGGAGCCGCTCTCGAGGCGGCTGAGGGCGGAGATCTTGAACCAGGATTCCCATTTTGGCATCCCCAGGCTGGGCAATATTATACCGGAAATTGTGATTTGGTTCGGCGTAACCGAATAGTTAATCGTGGTGCTGGCAACCGAGGGCAGTTGGGCCATCAGGGTGAGGCCGCCAACACGGTGGCGAGCACTACACCAGACTGACGCACTCCCCTAAGGGTGCGACTCACAGCTTCTGCAGCGTAATTCACTATCTTCCTCATTTCTGGTTTGAACATGGGTTTTCCGGCTGCGTTACGGAGCATAGCGGGAAAGGGCCGGCCGGGCCATGGAATCGATATGGAATTAAAGCGTTCCTAAACATCGTGGTTGTGTTAGCCAGTTGCGTTGGAGTGCTACAGGCACTTGGCCTCTGGACTCCGGTGGTTAGCCTATGGAGTAATCTCAGACACCGCTGGGTCTCCCAGTGATTTGGCGTTCGATCTGCTTCGGGATTGTTCAAGCGAGCGTGCCAAGCGTTCCAAAGCCGGGGCAAACGTAGCGGCCGGCTGGAACATCCTGCGCGCATCGTCGGGCAGTGCGCGGAGTTTCATGGACCGAGTCAGCGTGCTACGTAGTTACGGGCCACTTGGCTGAAGCATTCCACCTGTCGAGCCTGCCACGCCGCTTCGCGTCTCAGCTCTCCGGCCATCAGCTCCGCCACTCGCGGCGCCATTCGCAACGCGGCCTTCGCGTTCAGAAACAGCGCGCGTGTACGCCGCGCCAGGACATCTTCGACGGTGCGCGCCATCTCGTGGCGTACAGTCCACACCACCTCCGCGCCCGTATAGGGAAGCGCCGGATCGAGCGGCACGGCGAGCGACGGGTCCGCCCGCATCATCTCCTGAATCGGCGGGGCGTCCGAGCCAAACACCCGCAAATGGCCGAACTTCTCAGCGCCGGGATGGAAGCCGTGCAGGTTCAGGTGCTCCGTCACGCAAGGCTTCTCCGGTAGACGCGCCAGCATGGCCGCCTGGTTGACGCAACTTTCCGCCATGTGGCGATAGGTTGTCCACTTGCCGCCGCAGATCGTAAGCAGGCCGGACGGATCTATATGAATGGTGTGGTCGCGCGACAGGGCCGCCGTGTTCCCACCTTCGGACGACTTTACCAGCGGGCGGATCCCCGCGAACACGCTCAAGATATCGTCGCGCGTGGGCTTGTGGGCGAGGTACAGCGACGCGGTGCTCAGGATGAACTCAATCTCCTCTTCCATGGCGACCGGTTCCAGCACGGCGTCGGCGATGGGCGTGTCCGTGGTGCCGATGAGCGCATGGTCGTGCCACGGAATCGCGAACATCACGCGGCCATCGCTGGTGTGCGGCACCATGATGGCGCTCTCACCGGGCAGGAACGAGCGATCGAAGACCAGGTGAATTCCCTGGCTCGGCGCGATCATCGGCGTGATGGATGTGTCCGCTTGCCGGCGGAGATTGTCGCTGAAAGGGCCGGTTGCGTTGATCACCACCTCGGCTTGCGCGTGGAATTCGTCGCCCGTCTCGGCATCGCGCGCGACAACGCCGTCGATGAAGCCTTCGGCGTCCTTTGTCAACCCCGTCACGGAAACGTAGTTGAGCGGGGTGGCGCCCTGCTCGTACGCGGTGGCCACCATGTCGATGAGCAGCCGGGAATCGTCGAACTGCCCGTCGAAGTAGATGACGCCGCCGCGCAATCCTCCGGTCTCGATGGTGGGCAGCCGTTCGAGCGTTTCTTCCTTCGACAGAATGCGCGAGGTGCCGAAGCCGTACTTGCCGGCCAGCAGGTTGTAGACCTTCAGGCCGAGGCCATAGAACGGCGCTTCCCACCAGTCGTAGTTCGGCACTACGAAGGCGCGATCGTGCACCAGATGCGGCGCATTTCGCAGCAGCAGGCCGCGCTCGCGGAGCGCTTCCATGACCAGCGAAATATTGCCCTGCTCGAGGTAGCGTACGCCGCCGTGGACCAATTTGGTGCTGCGGCTGGAGGTGCCCTTGCCGAAGTCGCTCTGTTCGAGCAGCAGCACGTCGTAGCCGCGCGTGGCCGCATCGATGGCCACGCCCACGCCGGTGGCGCCGCCGCCCACCACGATGATGTCCCAGCGCCCGGAGTGCGCGTGGAGACGGCCATACACGTCGGCCCGGTTCATGTGCGCTTGTTTCCCAGCGGATAGTATACCGTGGCCGGCGCGCGGAGCAGGTGGGCGACATAGAAGTGAGCGTTTGCCTGAGAAGGCAGACCGGCGAGGACACAGACGAGAAGCGGCGGCATCACAACTGGATTTACGTGTGCTGAGCGGGCGCTCGACTAAACGATGAACGACTATTTAAACTCCGCGCACGCTACGTACTTCATCGCCAGCGCGGACTCGGCAAAGCGTTTGCGTTTCTCAGGGCCTAGCAGAGCGAGAGGCGGAAACCGATTCAGGCTTCGGCGGACGAACGCCAGGATCCTTGCCAGTAATCGCGTTCGCAACTCGCGCTCGAAGCGATACTGGCACGGGCGCAGGCGGACTGGCCGCCTTGTGTTTGCCATAGACGAACAGCACTGTGGCGGCGAGGATTTTGAGGCCTCCGAGGCCGATGGCCCATCGAAAACGGCGAGGGATACTCATGTTGTGTGTCCTCGATTCTCTGCTGTAGAGTGTTCGGTCCTCGGCGAACATTACAAGCGATCTTCCGGCGCGGGCGAAATGTGGGGGTACCGCCACGCACGCGTGAAAATCCGCCGGACTTACTCCAACACACTCGTCTGCAAGAAAGCGGAGTTCCGGATGTAACGATCTCGCTGTCAACTGCACTGAGAAGCGAGGGTTTCTATACGAAACTCACTTAGCATAAAGGAGAAGAAAAATGTCCACCAGTGTATTCGTGCCGCCCCGGCTCCAGCAGGGGCCCATCTCGACGCTGTTGCAACTCGGTCCGCTGGCATCGTTGGTGGGTAGCTGGAAGGGGAGCGGCTTTAATGTAATCTGGCGGCCCGACAACCCCGAATCGCAGCCGGGCACCCAGACCAAACGCTTTCTGGAGCTCAACCTGACGAGCGAGACGCTCGACTTCGAACTGATCCCTGGAGTAGTGCCAAACCGGGGGCTGAACCCGCAGACCGATCTCAGCCTGTTCGGCCTGCATTATCTCCAGCGGGTCACGGACGCCGACCTGCCGCCGTTCTCGACCGCGGGGCAGGCGCTGCATCTCGAGCCGGGGCTGTTCATGAACGTGCCCGCGAGCGTGGACCCTCCAGTCTTGCCGAGCATCGTGCGGATGGCCAGCATCCCGCACGGGGTCTCGGTGTTGATGCAGGGGACGACCCCGGACACCACGCCGATTCCGGGACCGCCGACCATACCTCCCATTTACCCCATCGCGGTTCTCCCGGCGTTCACTCCGCCCGCCGGCGCGCTGGGTCTGGGTATCCAGCCGGTCGACATCCCACCGCCCGGTGGGGACGGCCTCGAGCACACGAATGCGATCGAGGTCGACATAACCAACGATGTTGCAGGCTCGCAGAGCAACGGCCCATACCCGGCGTCCTTCCAGGGGTTCATCAACGATCCCAACTCCGTGTTGAGGAATGCGATCGCCGGCCAGGACATCCTGGGCACGGTCACGATCAACCTCTCCACGAGCGGCGTCGGTAGCGGCATCGAGAACATCCCGTTCCTGGGGATCGCGAACCCGGCCCAGAATCAAAATCCCAGCGGCCCCGCCAACGCCTTCGTCGCGTCGGCGAACGCGACCTTCTGGATCGAGTGGGTGAGCATCCCGGGCGGGGTCGCTCCGCCACTGCCGGCCGGAGGCGCGGGGCGGCCGCTTCTGCAGATCGAGCCTTTCTGGCCGAAGCCGACGTTCCTGCAATTGCAGTACTCCCAGATAGTGATCCTGGTTTTCAACGGCGTGCTGTGGCCGCACGTCACGGTAGCGACGCTGACGCTCAGCAACGGGTAGCCGGGGGCCGGGCGGCGGGCTCGAACGGCAACGCGTGTAGCCGCGCGGCCGCGTCGAGGGCCACACTCACGCCGGTGGCGCCGCCGCCCATCACGATCATGCCCCAGCGCCGGGAGTGCGCATGGAGACGCCCATAGGCCTCGGCACGATTCGAGTTGCGCTCGTTTCCCAGTGGATCATAATAGCGTCCGACGGCAGCGGCCGGCGCGTGGACGCGTGGCAGTATGACGGATCGCGATTTGTCGTAGAATAGAGGGTTCGGGCCGTGGCGCAGCCTGGCTAGCGCGCTTGCTTGGGGTGCAAGAGGTCCCGAGTTCAAATCTCGGCGGCCCGACCAAATTCCTCAAAGAGTTACCGACACCGACCCTCCCCGGACCGGTGGTTTGGCGTCCAATTGAAGTCCAAAACGTGGACGCCGGCCACCCCTCTCCCGCGCACGCGAAAAGACTGCTCCAATTCGCGGCACTTCTCTCATCCTGGAAGACCTGCCAATCCTCCACCCACTACCCTCCGGGCTACGCCTGAACGCAGAAGGGGTCGCCGAAAACGCGTTCTTTTGATCATTTCGGCGCTGTTACGCGAGCCAAAAGCCGCCCGCCTGCACACGCTCGATCCACGCCGGCGGAAATTTTGCGAGACCGTAAATGCGCGATCTCAAACTCCGGCTTCACCGCGGCACAATCAGTGCCCACGTATCGTTTACGAATCCGCTGGGCGTATCACCTCCGAAAATCGTTACCTGGTTGGCTGCCGGATTATAAACGATGGTATTCTGCGTATCACCCGGACCGCCCCGCGGTGCAGGCTGGGCTCCGGTGAAGCCGATCAAGTCCCATTGCGGCGTTCCCCCCGATCCGTTCGAGTTGTTGAGCACCCATACTTCGTTGACTTGTCCGCTCAGCCCTGTCTCCGTATCGCCCCCGAAAATAATCATGCGGTTGGCGAGTGGATCGTACGCCGCGGTCGAACCGATCCTGGGGGAGGGCCCAGTTCCCACCGGGGCCAGTTGTACCCACTGTGGGTCGCCAGTTAATCCGTTCGCTCCGGTCAGGACCCAGACTTCGTTGGAGATGGGTCCCAAACAGCAGACCCAACCGCCAAATACTGTCATGCGGTTAGAGAGCGGGTCATAAGTCGTGGCCCGCATGGCATTGGACGGCGGGGGCCCGCCTGTGGGATTTAGCTGAGTCCAGGTCGGCAGCCCCCCCAACCCGTTGGCGTTCGTGAGGGTCCAAACATCATTGAGCGGCCCATAAGTGCCAGTCCCTCCGGCGATCACCATAATGTTGTTAACGGGATCGTAAATCGCGGCGTGGTCCGAGCGCGGCTGCGGCCGTGCGGCGGATTGCGGCAGCTTCTCCCATTTCGGTTTGCCGCGCGCGCCCACGGCATTGATTAACACCCAAACATCTCCCAGTTTGTCGGAGGAGCAGTTCTCGGCATCGCCGCCATAGATCGTCATGCGGTCGTGAACCGCGTCATATACAGCCGTCTGGCCCCGCCGGACCGGTGGAGATCCAATCGCCCTCCGGGATCGTATTGATCCAAGCGGGCGTGCCTGACCCGTCCTCGGGGCTCAACAGCCAAGTGTCGTTGAAGTTCGCGCCTGGCGATCCACAATAAGTAGAGGCCCCACCGAATAGAACCATGCGGTTGACCGCCGCATTGTAAACCGCTGTGGCATCCGCTCGTGGCGCAGGCAGCGAGCTTATCGGCGAAAGCTGAGTCCAACTCTGCGCCAGCGCTCCGCTCGCCAAAAACAAAGCCAGCAAGGCCAACACGGCCGCGTGGCCTCTGAAAGTGTCGCAGCCAAGATTCACGATTATCCTCCTCGTCGTTCGTCGATATTTTGCCGCATCGGCGGTCTATCTTGTTAAGTAATGTAGTGCGGAATGCCGGGACGAGCAATAGACCGCGCCTGTCCTCTGGCTGTCCTGCTAAACATATGCAGGCAATGAGGATGAGGCGCTGCCTGTCTGCACTACTCCGGGCCACGCTAATCGATGAGCGTCAGGCGGAAAGACTGAAGCCGGGACTCGACGAGCTTTTGATAAGTGCGTTAATAAGGTTGGCCCCCGTTTCGACTGGCCCAGCCGGTTGCTTCTTGGGCGTTGGGCGGAAGCAGCAGGCGGAAGTTGCCTGAGTCACCCTAGCAGTTAGACGCTGGCAAGAAGTCCGCTTGCGCAGCCTGGCTAGCGCGCTTGCTTGGGGTCCAAGAGCTCCGCAGTTCAAATCTCGGCGGCCCGACCAAATTCCTCAAAGGATTACAGAGACCGACCTTCCCCGGACCGGTGGTTTGGCGTCCAACTGGAGTCCAAAACTGGACGCCCGCCCCCCTTCCGCGCACACCAAGAAAGCTGCTCGAGTTGGCACCATTGGTCTACGATTCGGAAACGGAACGATCTAGAGTGTGGGAGTTCGGTGAGTATTCCTACGGTCGCTCAGGCTTGGATGCGTTCGCACCGCGGCGGGCGACCGGGCTAGGGATGCTGATCGTTTTGCTCACGGTGTTGGGATTGACGAAAGAGGTCCCGCCGACGAACTGGTTCGACACCGGGCGAATCCTGGCGTTCGCAATCCGCTTCTCCGCCGGAACAGACTACCACCATGCGGCGTTCGAAGAGCCGCGTTGAGACTGGCGAGCGCCATAAACGGTCCATCGAGGTGGCGGCTAACTCCTCAAACAAATAGATTTGGCCGCATCTTTCAGCTCGAGATTTCGTTCTCTGCATTACTGCCGGGTAGCTGGAGCGACCCGCTCGCGGTGACTTCGGACACGCGCAGCCGCTTCACGGTAAGGTCCTGAATCTCGAGGGATTTGAACTCGGCGCTCTCGATCAATACGCGGCGAATCACCAACCTGCCAATGGCTAACGCGCCGATTGCGAATGCCCCAACGGCAGCCACACCGATCGCGGATGCCATCACTGCCAGGGCGCCGATGCGCAGATCTCTTGAGCTATTGAGGTTCTTCATCTATCCACCTTCCCACTACGCAAACATATACAGGCAGTCCGTAACCATTGAGATCCGTTGCATCGATCTGTTCGGGTTGGAGCGCTCTTGCCTTGTAGATTGCAATTGGATAGCCGCGTTTTAGTTATTCTCGCCGGTAGGCCTCCGCGCCCGGAAATCGAAGCCGCCACCATGCGAGAGTCGTGCATCAGGTCGCACCGAGGCGCGCAGAGCTTTCCGGCTGCCGTTCACAGCGGACTTTCGGGCGAGCCCATCTACGCTTGGGTCAGGTATGCTGCATGTCAGTTGGAGGCCATCCGCTGGTTCCGGCCGGCCAAGCGGTTGCCATAACAACCTTGTTCCCATCGACTTGTCTAAAAGAACGGCATCGTCTACTTTGCAGGCGGCTTGGTGGAATCTCCCGGCGGATTCCTACCACGAATGGGGTACCGAAAAAACCCGCATCCAGGGGACTCCATTTGCCATTCTCCCCGCTAAGCTGACGTAAGCGGGTACTGTGCTGGTGCTGTGTCGTGCACGCCGTTGCGTCCAAATACTGAGAATAAGGTTGGCGGGTTCAGGGGGATGCGAGAAATGGGGAATAGTCGTTGGCCCAAGGACTGGTTTTCGGGTCATCGTCGTGAGTGTTTGTTGTCGGGCCGGGAGCGCCGGGCATTGGGGACCGGAGTGAGTCGTCGTTGCAGGTCCTGTTGGGAGCCCGCGGCGGACTGGCGCTCGGAGCCGGGCGGGAAGGCTTCAACGCTTTGAATCGCATCCAGCCTGCAGATCCCCGTGGCAACGGCGGGCGGTGCTACTCTTGATCGCACATGGGCCAATCAGCCCGAGAGGGTGCCGGCCGGATTGGAGGGATGGTTTTGAAACGCAGTCCGTTGCCTCGCGCTCGAGATCGATTACAAAGTGTTCCGCTCGCCGTTCTTGTGGGTGTGCTTTGTCTGCAGCTCAGCACCTGCAGATACTCCCCGTCGCCCGCTGAGCCCTCCATCGAGTTTAGCCGGATTCCTCCGGCCGGCGAGGGCAACTCGGACGCGTTCGAGGCGATCGAGGGTCGCGTCCGGGGCGCCCAGCCGGGTCAAAGGATCGTGCTGTTCGCCCAGGCTGGAATGTGGTGGGTACAGCCCCTGGCGGACCACCCCTTTACCACGATTCAACCGGATTCCAAGTGGAAGAATGCAACGCATCCCGGTTCCGCTTATGCCGCCTTGCTCGTAGACTCGCGATATCATCCTCCGATGACGGTTAACACCCTTCCGGAGAAGGGTGGACCCGTGCTGGCGGTGGCGATCGCCGAAGGCAGCCAGCCGCACCCCACTTTCCTCCAGTTCAGTGGATATCAGTGGGAGATCCGTGAAGATGCGCTGCACGAGGACATCGGCGCTTTTGTCAAGCGTCTCGGTGAGGCCGTAGGCAGGATGAACTTTTATGACTCGGCGAACACGTGGACAGATCGGAGCGGATTCCTCCATCTCCGTATTGCCGGGCAGGCTGGGGGGTGGACGAGCGCGCAAGTAAAGCTCTCACGGAGCCTGGGATATGGATCGTACAGGTTCGTCGTGCGTGACATCTCCCACCTGGAAGCTGCCGCCGTGTTCGTATGCGGCCCTCCCAGCGCAATGGACATTGAAATCAGCCGCTGGGGCGAGCCGGAAGATAAGAATGCGCAATATCTGATCCAGCCCTATGTCGTCCCGGCGAACACGGTGCGGTTCACGGCGCCCGCGGGAACGCTCACTCATTGGATGAACTGGGAACCGGGCCGGGTGGCGTTCAAGACAGTCCGCGGTGCCCCGGTGAACGAGCGTCCGAATATCGTCGCCGAACACGCTTTCACCTCCGGAGTTCCCTCGCCCGGCAATGAGAGAATCGAAATGCGGCTATGCGTCTTCGACAACAAGCGCAATCCGTTACAGCACGGAGCCGAGGTAGTCATTGAGAAATTCGAATTCCGTCCGTAACATGCCCATTCCCGGCTGTTGGCCGGCCCGGCGCGAGGCGGCCGGCGCGTGCCCCGTGTTCCGCTGGTTGTTGACCAGCCTCACCGCTTTCGCCGGCGGCGTCTTTCCGATCAACACGGCATACGCCATCGATCCGAATAGGGCGATGTCGCAGTATGTGCGCGACCGGTGGGGAACCGACCAGGGATTTCCCCGCGGACCGGTCTATGCGATCACCCAAACCGCCGACGGATATCTGTGGATCGGAACCGAAGCCGGACTGATGCGATTCGACGGATGGAGCTTCCGCTTGGTCAAAGACGATTCGGGAGCTTTTACTATTACGAGTGTTCTTGGGTTAGCGCCAGACAATGACAATTGCTTATGGTTACAATTGCAGGACCTGAGCGTGCTGCGTTACTGCCACGGCGTTTTCGGGAGTCCTGCGTCCGACTCGAAACCGTATACCGGTATTCCAGCGATGAGCAGAACAAGTCACGGGGATATTTTGCTGTTGAAAATGGGATACGGCGCGTTCACTTTCCGCGCTGGCCGATTTCAAATGCTCGCTTCCGCGAGCGACCTGCCCCAGCCCCTTGAAATTTCCTTGGCCCAGACACCCAATGGCGATATTTGGATGGGCACGCGGGACGCAGGACTCTTTCGTCTGGGCGGCGGCAAGACTTCGGCGATCAGGAACGGTCTGCCCGATTTGAAGATCAACTGTCTGCTCCCCGCCAGCGATCGGGATGTATGGGTCGGCACGGACAACGGCATCGTGCGGTGGAATGGCAGTGAACTCACCGCGGCGGGCATACCGGCATCGCTCAATCATTTCCAGGCTCTGGCGATGGCCCGGGATCGGGATGCGAACATCTGGGTGGGCACCGATTCGCGCGGACTCCTGCGTTTCAATTCTCAGGGTATCGCTTCCCTCAATGAGAGCGGCCGCGCTTCGAGCGAGGCCATAACGGCGCTGTTCGAGGATCGCGAAGGAAGCCTGTGGATAGGAAGTGGCAGCGGTCTGGAACGACTGCGCGACAGCTCATTTGTCACCTATTCGCTGCCTGAGGGGCTGCCCACCGATGGCAGCAATCCGGTTTTCGTCGATTCCGCAAACCGCGTGTGGTTTCCCCCCGTGGATGGCGGGCTATGGTGGGTTGAGGGCGGGCGGCACGGACAGGTTCACAAGGCCGGGTTGGATGGCGACGTGGTCTACTCGATCGCGGGCAGTAAAGGCGACTTGTGGCTAGGCAGAAAACACGGCGGCCTGACTCATCTGCATTTGAACGGTGACGCAGTCGCGGCTGAAACGTACACCGAAAAGGACGGATTGGCTCAGAACAGCGTTTACTCCGTTTATCTGAGCCGTGATCGAGCGGTCTGGGCCGGAACTCTGAGCGGCGGAGTCAGCAGGCTCAGCCACGGGAAGTTCACCACGTATACAAACGCAAGTGGCCTGGCGTCGAACACGGTTGCATCTATTCTTGAAAGTTCCGACGGTACCATGTGGTTTGCGACACCGAACGGCCTGAGCGCGCTGTCAAACGGCCGCTGGCAGACTTATAAGCGCGCCAGTGGTTTGCCGTCGGAAGATGTGAACTGTCTGCTGCAGGATTCGAAGGGTATGCTCTGGATCGGCACCACGGCCGGTCTCGCGCTCCGGGATGGTCCCAATGGCTTTCGAGTGCCCGCCGGAGCGCCACCTTCGCTGCGCGAGCAAATTTTTGGCCTGGCGGAAGATAGGTTTGGATCCTTGTGGGTATCCACCGCAAATCACGTGCTTCGAGCGAATCGGGACAACCTGTTGCGCGGCGCGCTGGCTGACGGAGATATCCGCGAGTATGGACTTGCCGACGGATTGCGCGGTGTCGAAGGGGTGAAACGGCATCAGTCCGTACTCGCGGATCGGCTCGGACGCATCTGGTTCTCCTTGAATCGTGGAATTTCAGTGGTCGATCCCGCCAGGCTGACAGGCAACTCCGCGCCGGCTTTGGTCTACATTCAGACCATTTCCGCGGATGGCCGGGCAATCGAACTGCGAGGTCGGGTTCACATTCCTACGCGCCGGCATCGAACGGTCTTCGGCTATGTGGGGCTGAGCCTCTCTGTCCCCGAGCGCGTCAGATTTCGATACATGCTCGATGGATTCGACCACGGCTGGAGCGAACCCATCGCGGACCGCGAAGCTGTCTATACCAACCTCCCTCCAGGCTCCTATCGATTTCGGGTGATCGCGAGCAATCCGGATGGTGTTTGGAACAAAAACGAGGCTGCCATCTCGCTCGTTGCCGATCCGTTGTTGTGGCAAACCTTTTGGTTCCAGCTCTGTGCCGTCCTGGCGTTCGCGGCTGTAGTCTTCGCCGTGTACCGGTTTCGGTTGCACCAGTTGACCAGCCAGCTCAATGTACGGTTCGAGGAGCGGCTGGCGGAGCGAACCCGTATCGCACAGGAACTCCACGATACGCTGCTTCAGGGCTTCATCAGTGCCTCCATGCAAGCCCATGTCGCGGCGGATCGCTTGCCCGCCGACTCGCCGGTAAAGCCGATCCTGGCCCGGACCCTGCAACTGATGGCGCAGGTGATTGAAGAGGGCCGTAACGCGGTGCGAGGATTGCGCGCGACGGAGAGCGCATCTCTGGATATCGAACAGGCGTTTTCGCGCATCCCGGATGAGCTGGCCCAGGAGAAGATCAACTTTCGCGTCATCGTCGATGGTGAGCGGAGACCCTTGCGCCCGGTCCTCAGGGACGAAGTGTACCGGATCGGGCGGGAAGCGCTCAACAACGCATTTCGCCATGCCCGCGCGAAAAGCATCGAGGTCGAGCTAAAGTATACTGCCAGCCACCTGCGTTTGCTGGTGCGGGACGACGGTTGTGGAATCGACCCCCATGTAATCGGCTCAGGGCGCGATGGACACTGGGGCCTTTCGGGAATGCGCGAGAGGGCCGACCGGATTGGCGCGCGGCTGCATGTTTTCAGCAGCGCCACAGCCGGAACGGAGATCGAACTCTTGGTTCCCAGCGGCGTTGCTTTTCAGGATAAAGGCGACCGGAGACTGAGGGGGCCGGGTAAGCGGCAGACTCCATGGAGTAATTCCCGAAAACTGCCGAAACCCGAGAATGGGAAGGGCAAATGAACGATCAACCTCGCATCCGAATACTTAGCGTCGACGACCACCCTCTTCTTCGGGAAGGGATTGCCACCATCATCGACAATCAACCGGATATGTTGCTCGTATCCCAAGCATCGAGCGGCGCCGAAGCCATTCAACAATATCGGGAGCACCAGCCAGACGTTACGCTCATGGACCTCAGACTCCCGGATCTGAACGGCATTGACGCTATGCTCGCCATCCGATCGGAGTTCCCGAACGCCCGCATTATCATGCTCACAACGTTTGAAGGAGATGTCGAAATTCAAAGAGCGCTTGAGGCGGGAGCGCGTGGGTACCTCCTCAAGAACATGCCTCCCAGCGACCTGGTGGAAGCCATCCGTCAGGTACACGCCGGCAAGAAGCGCGTTCCACCCGAAGTGGCGGCGCAGCTCGCGGAACACATGAGCGATGAGGACCTCACTGCCCGTGAGATTGAAGTGCTGCGGCAACTGGGCGGTGGCAATCGGAACAAGGACATCGCCGAACGCCTGTGTATCTCCGAGGAAACCGTCAAGGTCCATATCAAGCACATCATGGACAAGCTCGGCGCCAAGGATCGGACCCAGGCCATTACGATCGCCGTGCGCCGGGGAATTATCCAGTTCTGATTCACAGAGATCCCCCGAAAGTGTTAGGAAAAGATTCCGGAACTTAGGGATTCTTGCTACGAAACCATCGCGTACACTACGTTCAGGTGCGCTTCGAGAGCGCCAAGTGATACGAGGAGACCCCGCTGCAACGGTTATATTCCGCGTTCCCTGGCGGGTTGCCAGGAATCAGCCTGCTGCTGCTACGAGCAGTGTTCGGCATAACACTACTGGTTCAGGGGGGATTTTATCTGCGAGGGCCGGATCCCGCGCCGGGTGCGTGGTTCGTCGGCTTGACGGCGCTGGCCGCCGGAGTTCTCCTGCTGATCGGCTTTCTCACACCAATTGTCGGCGCGGTGGTCGGTGTGGGAGCCATCGGTATCGGGCTTTCACTGCTTCCGGCATGCACGCCGACTCTATTCGAATCGACGACACCGATTATCCTCGCGGTAACGATGTTGCTTGCCATTATCGTGCTCGGCCCTGGTGCGGTTTCAGTCGACGCACGCATCTTTGGGCGTCGTGAGATCATTATTCCTTCTCCAGATTTCACGCAAAGGTAGTCTGATTCAGCATGCATACGTCTGTCTCCGCGACCGGCCGGATCTTCCAATGTCGGCAATATAGCCGCGATTCGAACGCATAACGCATCCTTCCGGCCGCGATACGAACTACTATACCGGCCAATGTTCGGGTGCATGGACAACTATCGCACCCCCAAAAGCGCCGCGGAACATTCCACAGTGCGGAGGAATTGGAGAAGGCTGTCTACCGTTGGCTGTCAAACTGGAACGGCGATCCAATCCCGTTCGTCTGGAAAGCCTCTGCCGACGTCATCCTCGACAAGGTCCGGCGCTGTAAAGAATTGTCTAAGACAGGAGACCAGCGTTTCGCGATCCTCAGCACCCAAGACGCGGCGCGCAATATGCTGTTCAGGCGACCGACGCACTTAATGCCGCGCACGTCGAGGGCGTGGTCCACCGCGATCTGAAGCCAGGCAACATACTGGTCACCAAAGCTGGCATAAAACTGCTCGACGTCGGCCTCGCCAAAGTCGCAGTGCAATTCAGCGTGAGCGATGCTACCGCCAGGATTACCGAAACAATCACGAAAGAGAACATCATACTCGGCACACTCCAGTACATGTCGCCGGAGCAATTGGAGGGCAAGGACGGCCCGGTGGCGGCGGCGAAAGCGGCGCTCGAATCGTACATCCGGCAGCGCGCCCTTGGAGCTGGCGCCGGCCGGGATCACGGCGAACGCGATCCTGGCGGGCGTGACCGACATACCTGCGTTGCGGGTGATTCCGGGGCACGGGAAGCTGATGGAGATCGCCAAGAAGCGGAACCCGCACAAGCGCCTGACGACGCCGGACGATGTGGCGCGGTGCGTTGTGGCGCTGTGCCATCCGGCGACGTATTGGATGACCGGGAACGCCTTGCGGGTGGATGGCGGCGAGAGCATCGTAGGATAGGAATGATATGAACGACGAACTGCCGTGTCTCGACCTGCTCGAAGCGACACCGGCGATACTGCGCGGGCTGATGTCGGAGATCTCGGATGAGGACGCGCGGTGGAAGGCGGCGCCGGACCGCTTCTCGATCGCCGAGGTGCTGGCGCATCTGTCGCATTCCGAGGGTCACTGCTATCGCGCGCGGGTGGATCGATTTTTGGCAGAGGAGATGCCGGAGCTCGAACCGGACGATGCGCAGATGCACCTGGAGCTGTACAAGAACGGCGATCCGGAGGAGGACTTCGGGCACTTCGGGGACCAGCGGGAGACGAACATCGAACTGCTGCGCGGCCTGCCGGCGGATGCGGGCTCGCGCAAGGCGAAGCATCGCGCGGCGGGCGAGATCACGCTCTCGCAGATGCTGCACGAGTGGGCCCTGCATGACTTAGGGCACGTGCGGCAGATCGCGGAGCTGGTGCGGGCGCGGAAGTACCTGGCGGGAGCGGGTCCGCTGGGGGAGGACTATCAGCTGAAGCCATGATGATACGGCGATTGTTCGGGCTCGCGTGTGCGGGCACGCTCGCGGCGCAGACGTTCATTCAGATGCCGGACCTGCAGTTCGGCATGTTCACGAAGAACGCGAGCTTCGGGCACGAGACGGTGGGCCTGGAGTTCGCCATCGCGAGCGCAAACCGGCTGAAGCCGGCGTTTGTGGTGATCACGGCCCGACCTGATCAGCGATCCGGTGAGTTTCCTGGAACCCAGGGCGCCGGGCGAACAACGGCATTAAGAATTAATAGCGGCGATCATGTCCGAGTCCGCTGTGTTTATCGAGGCTGTGGTGCGCCCTTGGGAAATGATTTCCAGCCTGCCTCCCTGGCCGGCGGATGCGAACGGGAAGTCCCGGGTAACGCCATGTCCGGGAACGCCACCCTTTTTGCCCGCCAAGAGACCTGCCGAATGGTCGACCCTTTACTGAAGGCTACGCCCGTCCATGAATCCGGGGAAGGCGTATAGGGGCCCGTGACCATTGTGGCTCCCGGCCGTTGGCCTGACCCGTCAGCGGCGGAAGACCTCCGCGTCGCGGCTCCCGTTGGCTGAGAACGGGCCGGACGCATCCTGCTACGGAAACGCCCGGACACGCCAGCC
>Ga0181532_10000870_pt1 | contig 30203 bp, 30 predicted proteins | sample PEATcosm2014_Bin_33_FD_119768 | JGI IMG/M metagenome (GOLD analysis project Ga0181532, IMG submission 119768) | Peatland microbial communities from MTU Mesocosm Facility, Houghton, MI, USA - PEATcosm2014_Bin11_30_metaG | ecosystem: Environmental > Terrestrial > Soil > Wetlands > Peat | place...
CCTTCTGCGGGACCTGCTTCATGCAGACCAGGATCTTCACCGGCACTCCTTGGGCTCTACAGCTGCTGTTCTTAGCATACGCGAAACGGGCAAGTATAAATGACGGGCGGAGAGATGGGAAAGGTTCGCGGGCGTCGCGTTCCAAACTGGGAATGCAAGATCCTTATTCTGCTCAAAAGAATGCCCTCGATTACTGACAAATAGGCACCAGTCGACCTCTCACTCCATTTGCTTCTTCAACTCGTAGAGCAGATTCAGCGCCTCCAGCGGACTGAGTTGGTTCAGGTCCGTCTCCTTCAGGCGATCCACGATCTTTTGTGACAACGGAGTGAAGATGGTGAGCTGCATCGGAGCGGGCCCGCGCGCTTCATCGTGTGCCAGATGTTTGACCGCGCTGCGCTCCGCGCTTTCATGTTCGGCCAGAACTTCGCGTGCGCGGTTGATGACATCGATGGGCAGCCCAGCCAGCTTCGCAACCTCAATGCCGTAGCTCTTGTCGGCCGCGCCCTCCTCGACGTTGCGCAGAAAAACAATCCCGCCGCCGCTTTCCTTCACTGACACGTGATAGTTCTTCACGCCGCTCAGCCGGTCGGCCAGTTCCGTCAGTTCGTGGTAGTGAGTTGCAAACAGCGTCTTGGCGCGAGTGTTGGTATGAATGTATTCGATGGCCGCCCAGGCGATGGCAAGCCCGTCGTAGGTCGCCGTGCCGCGGCCAACCTCGTCGAGCAGAATGAGCGAGCGCGACGTCGCGGTATTGAGAATCGCAGCCGTCTCCGTCATTTCGACCATGAAGGTGGAGCGGCCGCGCGCCAGATTGTCAGCTGCGCCGATGCGGGTGAAGATGCGGTCCACCAGCCCGAGCCGCGCGGAGCGAGTAGGTACGTACGATCCCATCTGCGCCATCAGCACGATCAGTGCTGCCTGCCGCAGGTAGGTGGACTTGCCACCCATGTTGGGCCCGGTGATAAGCAGGATGGCATGAGTGGCGCTATTCAGGTAAAGATCGTTAGGCACGAAGCGATCGGAGACGCCTGCAATTTCCAGCTGCTCGATGACGGGGTGGCGGCCCTCGACGATCTCGATATCAGCACTGTCGTCCAGCTTGGGACGGCAATAGTTGCGATTCGCTGCAAGGGAAGCGAAGGCAGCCAGCAGGTCAATTTCGGCCAGTGCCAGCGCGGTTTGCCGGATGCGGCGCGCCTCGGCGGCGACGGCGGAGCGCAGCTCGGCAAACAGGCGGCGCTCGATCTCGACCATCTTTTCCTGCGCGTCAAGTACCTTGGCTTCGTATTCCTTCAGCTCAGGTGTGGTGAAGCGTTCGGCGTTCACCAGCGTCTGCTTGCGGTCGTAGTCAGCGGGCGCGAGATGCAGGTTCGCCTTCGAAATCTCGAGGTAATAGCCGAAGACGCTGTTGAACTTTACCTTCAGCGATCCGATGCCGGTGCGCTGGCGTTCGCGCTGCTCAATCTGCGCGATGTATTGCTTGCTGTTGCGGCTGAGGTCGCGCAACTCGTCGAGCGTGGCATCGACGCCGGAGCGGATCGCGCCGCCATCGGCGAGGGTGAGCGGCGGATCATCCTCCAGTGAGGAGAGAATGCGGGTGCGCAGGTCAGCAAGCTCGTCGCACTGGGTGTGCAGCAACTGCAATCGTTCAGCAGGGAAGTGGGACAGCGTAGTTCGTACCGCGGGAAGTTTGGCCAATGAGGTCGCCAGCGCCAGCAGATCACGTGGATTGGCGGTCTCCAGCGTGACGCGGCTCAGCAGTCGCTCCAGGTCCAGGATGCCTTCCATCGAACGGCGCAGCTCTTCGCGGTCGACCAGGTCGCTCACCATGGACTCCACCGCGTCCAATCGCTGGCCGATCTCCGCCAGGTCAATTGATGGGCGCAGCATCCAGGCGCGCAGCAGACGCTTGCCCATGGGCGTTACGGTGCAGTCCAGGCAACGAAAGAGTGTGGCATGTTCGCCGGAGCCGGCGAAGAGCGGCTCGATCAACTCCAGATTGCGAACGGTGACCGCGTCGAGCACCAGGCAGTTCTGGCGCTCATAGAAACCTATGCGGTCGACGTGATCGAGTGAGCCGCGCTGCGTGGTGCGAACGTAATGAAGGATCGCTCCCGCTGCCGTCGCGGCAGCCGGGCGGTTGGCCAGGCCAAAGCCCTCCAACGACAGCACACCGAAGTGATTTTCCACCTGCGGGATGGCGTAGTCGGGCGCGAAGACCCAGTCGTCGAGAGGCGTCTCGGCCCAACTGGCATTCTCGATTGACGCGATGCGCGGGGCGGCAGCGGCTTGCGTCGTCGTGGTCCGCGGTTGATCGAAGAGCGGCAGCGATGAGGCAAAGAGCATCTCGCGCGGCCGCAGGACCAGCAGTTCTTCCCGGATGCGGCGTTCGGCATCGTCACCGACGAACTCGGTCGCGCGAAACTCTCCGGTCGAAAGATCAAGTGCTGCAAATCCCACCGCGCTTCCGGCGCGCGCGACGCAGGCGAGAAAGTTGTTCTCCTCCGAGTCAAGATGCACGTCCACGGCGGTTCCCGGCGTGAGCACGCGCGTGACCTCGCGCTTCACCAGTGCCTTGGCGAGCCGCGGATTCTCCATTTGCTCGCAGATGGCGACCTTGAAGCCCTTGCGAATGAGCTTGGCAATATAGTTGTCGGCCGAGTGATAGGGCACGCCGCACATGGGAATCGCGGCGCCCTTTTCTTTGTTGCGCGAGGTGAGCGTAATTTGCAACTCGCGCGAGGCTACCACCGCATCCTCGAAGAAAAGTTCGTAGAAGTCACCCAGGCGGAAGAACAGCAGCGCGTTGGGATGCTCTTTCTTGATCGCGCTATATTGCCGCATCAACGGTGTGGAGGGCTCGCTCATGGGAAGGAACTGCGCGGATTATAGCAGCCGAAAAATGCCGCAGCGCATCTTGCAAACCCGGCTCCGGCCTTCTAGAGTCAATGCTTCATGGCAACCATCATCCTTTTCGAATGCAGCAAGTGCGGCGAGAAATATCCCCCGCAACCTGCCCCAACAATTTGTCCCAAAGACGGCGGCCCGCTTTATGTGCGTTACGATTTGGAGGCGATCCGCGGCGCCACAACCCGCGACTCGATTGCCGCCGGGCCAGCCAGCATGTGGCGATACGCTGCGGTCTTTCCCGACGTCGAGCCGGTAACTCTTGGCGAAGGATTCACGCCACTTCTGCCGAGCCGCAAGTACCCCAACCTGCTCATCAAGGACGAAGGCCTGAATCCCACGGGCTCGTTCAAAGCGCGCGGAATGAGCGCGGCGATCACAATGGCTCGGCACTATGGGCTGAAGAAGCTGGCCGCGCCCTCGGCGGGAAATGCTGGAGGAGCGCTCGCCGCCTACGCAGCTGCTGCTGGTCTGGAAGCGTATGTCTTCATGCCGAAAGATGTGCCGATCGCGAATCGACTGGAGGTGGAGGCTGCGGGTGCGCGCCTGACCCTGGTCGACGGACTCATCAGCGACTGCGGCCGCATGGTTGCCGAGCGGAAAGAGCAAGAGGACTGGTTCGACGTCTCGACGCTGAAGGAGCCATTCCGCGTCGAAGGCAAGAAGACTATGGGATATGAGGTGGCCGAGCAGATGGGATGGACCCTGCCCGACGCAATTCTGTATCCCACGGGCGGTGGTGTTGGCTTGATTGGAATGTGGAAGGCATTTGAAGAGATGGAAGAGCTGGGCTGGATTGAAAGCGGCAAGCGGCCAAAGATGATTTGCATTCAGGCCGAAGGCTGCGCGCCGATCCCGAAAGCGCTGCAGGAGGGTGAGGCTACGTCGAAGATGTGGCCTAACGCGCACACGCTCGCTGCCGGACTGCGCGTACCGAAGGCGTATGGGGACTTCATCATCCTCGACATCGTTCGCAAGAGCTGTGGCACAGGGATTGCCGTGAGCGATGCCGCGATTATGGACGGCGCGAAGGAGATGGCGTCGACGGAGGGCATCTTTCCCGCGCCTGAAGGCGGAGCTGCGCTGGCGGCATACAAGCAATTACTGGAGAGCGGATTTCTCGCCGCCTCCGAGAAAGTTGTGCTGTTCAATACCGGCTCCGGCTATAAATATCTGGATGTGTTCGCGAAATATTGGGGCGTGGAAGCATTCGCCCCGCCAGCGAAGTTGCCGGCTTCGAGGAGCATGGGCGGGATCATCGCGCCGTACTAGAGAATCAGCACTTGGCACTGGGCATTTAGCACTTGGCAATAAGGAAGGGCGAGGCCTGCTAAAAGCCAAGTGCTAAGGGCTAGTCGCTACCTTCAGGAGGCTTGGCACGTGCGAGACTTCGATAGCTTATCGCAGAAGGAAATTCTTGCTCTGGCCATTTCGCTGGAGGAAGAAGACGAACGAATTTATTCCGATTTTGGAGAAAGCCTGCGGGAGAACTTTCCCGGCACGGCGCAGGTGTTCGAAGAGATGCGGCAGGAGGAGATTGGACATCGCCGCAGCCTCATTGAACTCTACAAGCAGAAATTTGGCGAGCATATTCCCCTGATCCGGCGGCAGGATGTGCGCGGCTTCGTGCAGCGCAAGCCCATCTGGCTGAACACGCCGCTGCGACTGGAACAGATCCGCGCGCAGGTGGGAGCGATGGAAGCCGAGACGCGCCGCTTCTATCAGCAGGCCGCGACGCGGGCGGAGGACGCCAGCATCCGCCAGTTGCTTGACGACCTGGCCATTGCCGAGACTGCGCACGTGGAGCGCGCGGCCGCGCTGGAGAAGAGCGAACTAAAACCCGAGGTCCGCGAGGAAGAGGCTAAATCCCAGCGCCGGTTGTTCGTCCTGCAGATCGTGCAGCCGGGGCTCGCGGGCCTGATGGACGGTTCGGTGTCGACCCTTGCGCCGGTGTTCGCTGCGGCTTTCGCGACGCGAAACACCTGGGACGCGTTCGCCGTTGGCCTCGCCGCTTCACTCGGCGCAGGCATCAGCATGGGATTCGCCGAAGCGCTCTCCGATGACGGCAGCCTGACCGGCCGCGGCACGCCATGGTTGCGTGGTGTCGTTTGTGGAATGATGACGGCGCTGGGCGGCATCGGCCACACACTGCCGTATCTGCTTCACAACTTCAATGTCGCCACCACGGTTGCGATTGGCGTGGTGTTGCTGGAACTGGCGACGATCACCTGGGTGCGCCATCGCTTCATGGACACGCCGCCGCTTTCCGCTGCCCTGCAGGTCGCATTCGGAGGAGCGCTGGTGTTTGCCACAGGAATACTGATTGGCAACGCGTAGCTTGGGTGGAGCACCGCCTCAGCGCTGTACAGAAACTGGCTAAGTCTTGTTTGGGGCATGAGGTGACCTCCGTCACCTCATGCCCCAAATTTCATGGATGGGGAAGCTTGTAATGCACGCCTGAAAGGCGTGCTCCACCCCTCGATCACGAAATGCTGTACCATCGCAGCGGGGGTGAAAATTATGTCGTTTCGCAACGGGGACAAGTCTCGGGAACATCGGCTGCGCAAAGCCAAAGAGAAGAAGCGCGAGAACGTTCGCAAGTTGGTAATCAAGAGTGACGCGAAGAAACAGTCGCCGGCAGCGACCTCGGTCAACAAGTAAAGTCAGGAATTGCGAGCGGTTTCTTCTTCGATCACGTCTTGCTCTTCCCGGCCGCGCGGATAGGAATACATCTTGCTCGTGATGTTGGGCGTCGCGTGACGGCGCTCGGCAATCATCTCCGCGACAATGGCGACGGCGATTTCCTCGGGCGTCACCGCACCGATCTCCAGCCCGACGGGCGCGTGGACATTAGCGAACTTCTCCGCCGGAATACCTTCCTTCTCCAGCTCTTTGTAAATCGAGATGGTCTTGCGTTTGGAACCGATCATGCCCAGGTAGCGTGCCCGCGCGTTGACCGCCCAGCGCAGCACGCGCATGTCATCGCGATGTCCGCGGGTGACGATCACGATGTACGATCCTTCCGGAGGAAGCAACCGCGCAGTTACTGCGTCGAAGTCGTCCGCAATGATCTCGCGGGCCTCTGGAAAGCGCTCGCGATTGGCATAAGACTCGCGGTCATCGACCACGACGACGTCAAAGCCTGCGGTCGTCGCAATCTTGTACAGGTTGTAAGCGACGTGCCCCGCGCCAAAGATGTATAGAAGCGCGGGAGGCAGCACGGGCTCGATGAAGATTTCCAGCGTGCCGCCGCAAACCAGGCCGGTATCGTACTTGGGATTGTTGTTGAGGTTGAAGGTGAGCGAGCGCGGCTTCTCTTCTTCCATTACCTCACGTGCCGCTTGCCACACTTCAGCTTCCACGCAACCGCCGCCGATAGTGCCCGCAATGGAACCGTCATCGCGCACCAGCATCTTCGCGGTCTGGAAGGAGGGAATGGAGCCGCGAACGTTGGTGATGGTGGCGACTGCTCCACGCCGGCCTTCACGGTGCAGCTGCACGATTTGTTCGTAGATGTCCATGAGGGCAGCAATTAGTAATTAGCAGTTAGCAATTAGCCAAAATACAGACGGTCTTACTAAAGCTTAGATGTATTTCTGCGCATCCGGACCCACTTATTGAGTTTACTTCAGCATCCCGTGCTTGTGGAGGACCTCCTGCAGTTGGTCGTGTGGCAGCGCCGGAACGACCCAGTAGTCAGCGCCGACCATCGTCTTGGCCGCGATCATTGCATTGATGACCGACTCGTCTGTCGCTTCGATCACGGCGGCGAAAATCGGATTTAGCTTCCAACTCTGCATGCGCTCGACCTTCGCGTTCGGCTGGGTGAACACCGCGGTACTGTTGCCTTCGTCACTGCCGATATTCGCCGTGGAAAACGCGAGGAAGATATCGCCGGAGCTGTCGCCCTCAATGGCTCCCAGACGGCCCAATCCAACCGAGACGCGGCGCGCGAGGCGCTTCAATTGGTCCGGGGTTAACGGCGCGTCAGTTGCAACAATCACTATGATGGAACCCATCTCGGGCGGGCGAATACCGTCAGCCGTACTGGTGACGTTTGGCTCGCAAACCGGCGCTGGCGTGCCGTCCCAATTCGTGGCCGGCGGGTCCATCTTCTTCTCGACGCACCGCTTCTGCAGCTTCATCTCGCGCGCAACGGGAATGCCCGCGACAAGCAACCCGCTCGAGTATCCGTAGTTGCACTGCACCAGCACGCCGACCGTGTAGCCGCCGGCCTCGGCGCCGAGCTTGCGCGACGACGTGCCGGTCCCACCCTTGAAGCCGTTGCAGACCATGCCGGTGCCTCCACCGACGTTGCCCTCGAGGATCGTGCCGCCCCTGGCGGAGTCGAGCGCGTCCCAAGCGTCCTGCGCGGTAACGTGCTGGCCCCTGATATCGTTGAGCGGCCAGTCGGCAGTCTCCGCCGTTACCGGGTACCAGAACGCGCCCGGCTGCTTGCGCTTCACCATCCACGCCACTGCCGCATCGCGCACCACTCCCACGCTGCCGGTGTTGGTTATGAGAATGGGTGTCTCCAGAACACCGCTCTCTTCAATCCAGTGTATTCCGGTCATGTCGCCATTGCCGTTACCGGCGAAGTAACCAGCAAAGACGCTCTTCATAATGGCCTTGCCGCGCGGCAGAATCGCCGTCACACCCGTTCGCACCGGACCTTGACCGATCACGAGGCGGCCCTCGCCGGAGATCAACGTCTTGTAACCGACCTCGACACCGGGAACATCTGTGATCGCGTTCAGCGGGCCGGGCGTGCCGTCGAAGGGAACGCCAAGATCGCGGGCGCGCGCCTGAGATGAGTTGGAGGCGGCGGTGTTCTGGGCTGGTAGGAACGTCGAACCGAATAGCGACAAAGCCAGCACGAGGATGAAGGCAATTGTTCGATGCATCAGATTCTCTCCGATTTTGCGAGACAGCGCCGGTGTAACTACGCGCCCAATGGTACAGCGTTGCGGCGGCCCAGAGTAATATTCCTACTGCGGCATTTGTTCGCGAATGTGGTTTACGGCATTGGCGGAGGAGCGTAATGAAAGCAGTTCGCATTCATGAGTTTGGTGGTCCTGAAGTTCTCAAGTACGAAGATGCGCCCGATCCCATCCTGCGGAAAGATCACGTCCTGGTGCGCGTCCGCGCTTGTGCGCTGAACCATCTGGATCTGTTTGTGCGGAATGGGCTGCGCGGCGTAATCCTGCCGCATATTCTGGGAAGTGACATTGCGGGCGAAGTGGTCGAGGCCGGCGAGTACATCATGGACGTCAAGCCGGGCACGCGCGTGCTGCTGGCGCCGATGGTCTTCTGCAATCACTGTGAGCAGTGCACCAGCGGACACCAGAACTTTTGTTCGCAGTTCGCGGTGCTGGGCAACGCGGTCGATGGCGGCAATTGCGAGCTGATAGCCGTCCCGCGGGTGAACGTCATTCCGATTCCTGACTCGCTGGATTTTGTGTCGGCTGCCAGCGTTCCTCTCGTATTTCTCACCGCATGGCACATGCTGCTGGGCCGGGCGCATTTGCGCGCCGGGCAGACGGTGCTGGTGCTGGGCGCAGGCTCGGGCGTGGGATCGGCTGCGATTCAGATTTCGAAGATGCTGGGTGCCGAGGTCATTACTACCGCCGGCGACGAGCGCAAGCTGGCCAAGGCACGCGAACTCGGCGCCGATTACACCATCGATCATTACAAGCAGAAGATTGCGGATGAAGTGAGGCGAATTACCAACAAACGCGGAGTGGATGTTGTCTTCGAACATGTGGGACAGGCGACGTGGCCTGACAGCATGCGCTCGCTGAGGCCGGGAGGAACACTGGTAACCTGCGGCGCAACGACGGGCTACGAAGGCAACCTCGATCTGCGCGTGCTCTTCTCCAAGCAGTTCTCGCTGCTGGGCTCCTACATGGGCGAAATGGGCGACTTGTACGAAGTTCTGAAACATGTGTTCACCGGCAAATTGAAGCCGGTTGTCGATCGCACGTTTCCCCTGAGCGAAACCCGGGCCGCGCATGAATACCTCGCCAAGAGCGAGATGTTCGGGAAGGTAGTGCTGACGCTGTGAGGGCGCGGGTAGCGGTGCTGTAGGAGCAGGAAAAGAAGCTGGCTCTAGCCGCTGAGGTAAAGCAGACCGTTACCTCAGGCGCTAAAGCGCAGGGTTCGGAGGAGCCCGCATACTGCACGCCTGAAGGCGTGCTCCACCCTGGACCGTTTACGCAGTCATCATTTGGCTGGCCGTTGCGTCTTGAGTGCCTGTCATCACATCAAACCCAGTAGGTATAATATTGAGCGTCATGGCTGAACAGCGCATTCCGCATTTCGACAATCCCGAGAGCGGTCACGAACGCTTCGAAAACCTGGTGGGCCCGGAACACAGCCGGCGCGCCATTCTGCGCGCCACGTTCGGCGAGCAGCAGCACGAGGGCGTGGTGATGGCTTCGATGGACGCGGTGGTGAACTGGGTGCGCCGCAATTCCATCTGGCCGATGACCTTTGGCCTGGCCTGCTGCGCCATCGAGATGATGTCGATGGGCGCGTCGCGTTTCGACATCGCGCGCTTCGGCGCGGAGGTATTTCGTCCCTCGCCGCGGCAGTCGGACCTGATGATTATCGCGGGTCGCGTCTCGCAAAAGATGGCGCCGGTGATCCGCGAGCTTTACGAGCAGATGCCCGAGCCGAAGTGGGTGATCTCGATGGGCGCGTGCGCGACGTCGGGAGGCGTGTTCAACAATTACGCGCTGGTGCAGGGCGTGAATCAGTGGATCCCGGTGGATGTGTATGTGCCGGGCTGCCCGCCGCGCCCGGAGCAGTTGATCTATGCGATTATGCTGCTGCAGGAGAAGATCAAGAACGATCGCGGATCGTTTAAACGCGCATTGAATCTGGAAAAAGCGTAATCAGCGGATTGGATTTTAGAGTCGCCCGCCCCTTGAAGGGCGGGTGTTCGCGTTTCTAGCGATAAAGCAATTTTGCGGAAGACTCAGGCGTATGATCCGCGACCGCGGATCAGTTCTTGGAGCTTCAGCCAGCACGGAAATCGCGCACGTCCTCGTGCGCGCGCCAGAGAACAGCGGGAGGGTGCTGACGAAGTGCGGCCAGCTTTTCGTTAATGGCTTCCACGTCTACTTTCGACCAGCTGACCGATGAGATCTCGATGTTTCCGCTTGGCTCGATGTAGAAGAGAGTGGGAACGTTGGTGATCCCGTATGCGTTCGACACGGCGTAGTTCTTGGGATCGTCGAGCGCGACCGGGAAGGTGACGCCGTATTCCTTCATGAACAATGCTGTGTCGCGTGCATTGTCTTGTGAAACGCCGAGTACAGTGGCCCTGGCATCGCGGTTCGCCTTATACATGCGCTCGAAGAACGGAAAGGCATATTGGCAGACGGGACAGCTGACTTTGAAGAACGCCAGTACGACCGGGCCCTTGTTTAGCGCCTCTTGCAAGGACACATGCTTGCCGCCGACTGTGGGAAGTGAAAATTCTGGCGCGCGGACACCTGCGGTCAATGTAACCACTCGCTGAAACCTCCGAAAAAATCTACTCAATGACATATAGATTCACCCGCGCTGTCATTGGACGCAAGCGACAATCGACGAAGGACTTTGCGCGTCAAGCCGGTGAGCGGCAAACGTTGGCTCTGCTGATGAGTGACCCACCGCCCATTAGTTACGAAATCGTGTAACTGCTCGGGCAGAACGGCGAAGACTGCGACCCGGTAATCCGTGTCGGTGATGGAGTGGCGAAGTCGCAGAAGCGGTGTGTCTCCATTCGTCAGGCCGGGAGCCAGCGTTGGAAGTTCCCACATGCCGGCCATGAGCGAGGCGTCGGCTGGCCGGCGGACGAGGAGCACAGAAGAAACTCTTCGCGCGAGAGCGTAACTGATTGACTTGCGTTCCCGGGCGGCTTGCGGCTGCGGGGGTTCAGCGCCGCGAGACTTGCAGAATGGGTTCAGCGGGCAGATGGCGCACTGCGACACCCGAGGAGTGCAGATGGTCGCGCCCAGTTCCATCATCGCCTGATTGAAATCGCCTGGACGTTCGCGGTCGAGCAAGATATCGGCTTGCGGCCACGCAGTTGCCTTACTTTGTTCCTGTCCGAGCAGCCGTTGGAGAACGCGTTCCACATTGCCGTCCACTGCGGCGACGGCCTCACCAAACGAGATGCTGGCGATTGCCGCCGCAGTATAGCGGCCGATGCCGGGAAGATACGCCCAATCTTCGGCAGTTTGCGGGAACTTTCCGCGCCGCTCGCGTGCAATCAATTTGGCGGCCTGGTGCATTCGTCTGGCGCGATGGTAATAACCCAGCCCGCTCCACATTGCGAGGACGGAAGATTCGCGAGCGGCTGCCAATGACTTAACCGTCGGAAACCGGCGGAGGAAACGGGCGTAGTGGTCCAGTACGGCAGCCACACGCGTCTGCTGCAACATGATTTCGGAGACCCAAACAGGATAGGGATCGCGATTGCGGCGCCACGGCAGGTCGCGGCGATGCTGGTCGTACCAGCGCAGCAAAGTGCGACGGAGGGAACGAAGTTGCGCCGAGGTCATGCAGTCGCGATTGTACAGCGCAGAGTTACGGCGCCGGAGGTGATCCGGGCTGCTGGCTCTGCTCCGGCGCCTCTTCGGGAGCACCGTGACGGCGCAGCAATTGCGCCAGATTCTGCGAGAACGCGGAGCGCGGCAGGACCATGTCGCATCCCGCTTCCTGCGCCTTCATCTTCAGCTCGCCCTGCACGTGCGAGACAAATCCGATGATGTTGGTGGCCTTCTTCAGCTTCGACTTGAGCTTGGGAATCATGGTGAGCGGTTTGGCCGCGACGTTGTTCAAGTCGAAGATAATTAGTGATGGCTTGTCGTCGCCGTTCTGGCCGATTTTTTCCTGGAGATCTTTCTCGGTTTTGACGAACTCGACCTTCACGTTCATCTTGCGCGCCGTCTCCTGGATTTTGGCCAGGAAGAAAAGATCGTCAACGAAGGCGAAGATGCGAGTGGGCGAGGCCTCGGAGGTCATGGGCAGAGGTTCCGGCTCGGGTGGAACAAACTGCTTGCCCAGCGGCTGGCCCATGCGGCCGCGGTTGGGCCGGCGCGCGTTGCCATTGTTGTTGCCCTGGAGCGCGCGATAGCTGTGGTCCATGGGCGCGGTGTAGATGCCGCCGCCAAGCGCGTTCTGGCCGGCCGGGCGCGGACCGGACTTGCGACCAGGGGGACGGTTCTTGCCGGCTCCATGGCGCTGCTGTCCGGGCTGTTGTGGTTGTGCTGCCCCGTGCGCGACGGGTCCACGGCGGCCGCGCCGCCGTCTGCGTCCCTTCCCTCCGGGATTTCCGGAAGGAGGATTCGATCCTTGATTCATGCTTCTCTCTTATGTTTGACCCGCAGGTTGCGGGAACCCACACTTTACGGACCGCTGTTCCGCGCAGTGGCGTACTTATCACTCGCTGGCGTGGCTGCGGTTGGATACTTCGCTGAAATCGATTCAGTAACGTCCGTCTGGCGCTCGGAAATTGGGCGCGAGGAACGCCTGCACGGGAAGTGCGGCGATTTGGAGGACGCTCCTATCGTACCCAGCTTTGCGGCTGGAACGCAAGTATAAAAGCTTGTCCCTGCTTAGGATGCGCCCAATTGGCAAAGAGGTGTTGTTAATTTTGGAGCGAGATCCATATTGGGTTTGCCAATTACCGATTTCGGTACCTCTTGCCGGTGATTTCACCGTCCGAGTTTGCCATTGAGACAGCGCGTCCTTCAGCTTGCGATTTTGAGGACGGCCCGCAGTGCGTCAACCGCCAGCTGCGCTGCGTGGCCCGAAGCTGGCGGCAGACTGCCGACGGCGCGAATGACGGCCTCTTTGTCGATTGAGCGCGCGTCCGCAATTGATTTCCCCTTCGCCAACTCGGTCATCGCCGAGGCGCATGCCATGGCTGGGACGCAGCCCTTGGCGCGGAAGCGAATTTCGGCGATGCAGCCGGCGGTAATCTTCACCGCCAGCTCCAGAATGTCGCCGCACGCGGGATTCTCAATCCGCTCCTGCGCGCTGGCATCGGGCAATTCCCCGGAATTGCGGGGATGCTCGAAGTGATCGAGAAGTTTGGCGGAGTACATAAGCGCGAGACGATATTATCCCGGCGGCGGATTTGTTTACCACCCCTCGGCTTCGCTCGGGGCAGGCCGACACAGAGACACAGTGACAGGGGAAGGTTTTCCTTGCATGGAGTGAAGGGCTTGCCACATCCGGAAACCACAAGAGTCGTATGCCCTGCTCTAAGAAATTGAAGGGACTGACTCTGTGTCTCTGTGGCTCTGTGGTGAAGATGGTCAGCTTCGTATAATCAAGCTGACTTGAACGCCATGAGCCACACGCCGCGACGGATCGCTTGTCTGCAACCGAGCGCGACCGTGACTTTACGTGACTTGGGCCTGCTGGATCGGATTGTTGCCTGCACCAAGTACTGCGTTGACGTGTGCCCTGAAGTAGCCGATGGCTCGCGGCTGATTGTTACGGATTCCTGGTCGGCACAGGCTGGGCAGATTCTGGCGGCGCGGCCTGACCTAGTGCTGGCTTCAGTCCCCTATCAGAGCGAAGCTGTCTCCGAGATACTGAAGGTGGGAGTGCGGTTTCTCGGCCTTGCTCCACGAGCGCTCGCCGACATCTACATCGACATCGCAGCCATCGCCGGAATCATGGGAGTGGCGGAACGCGGCGAAGCCGTCATCGCCGGAATGCAAAGCCGCATGGAGGCGGTGCGAGAGCGTGCGGCAGGCGCAGCAATAGTGAAAGTCTTCTGCGAGGAATGGGGTAACCCGATCATGGCTTCGGAGCCGTGGGTCGCCGAACTGGTAAAGGCCGCAGGCGGCGAGTTCATCGGTACACCTGGCAAAGCAACGACGGCCGAGGAGATTGCTGCCGCACAGCCCGACGTGATAATGGCGGCCTGGTGCGGCGCAGGAGATCGCGTTCCGTTGGAGAAGATTGTCGAGCAGCGCCAGTGGCAGGGACTGCCGGCGGTGCGCAGCGGGCAAGTCTTCTGCATCCAAGACGAGTTGCTGAACACTCCGGCAACTACGCTACTCGGCGGACTGAATGCCATTGCGTGGGCGCTTCATCCCGAGCGCTTCGAGCGGCCGACGGGAATCCGGCAGATAAGCATTTAGCATTTAGCACTTAGCATTTAGTCTTAGCACCTAGCAATATCGATTACGCTGGGCCCGCATTTGCCAAGTGCTAAGTGCCAAATGCTAAATGCCAAGAGCTATGCGCCTTGGTGCTGCGAGCCACCGCAAACGCCGACCTATGGTAGAAAAGGAAGCGCATGCCTACTAGTCAACAGAAGCTTGCCGAAGAGCTCACCACGCTGGCCGAGGCCGCGCCCAGTGCCGAGGACCTTATGAGTATCATCGTTGGCCGCCTGCAGGAGCGGCTCGGCCACTTCGACTGGGTTGGTTTTTACATGATCGAAAAAGCTGGCTTCGGCCAAGAGCCGGTGCTGGTGCTTGGACCCTACGTCGGCGCAGTGACGCAGCATAAGCGCATTCCGCTGAATCAGGGCATCTGCGGAGCGGCGGCTTCGTCCGGACAAACGGTGGTGGTGGATGACGTCAAGTCCGATCCGCGCTATCTGGCCTGCTCGCTGGAAACCAGGTCGGAGATTGTCGCGCCGGTGTTCGTGAAGGGCAATGTGGTTGGCGAGCTTGACGTCGACAGTCATACGCCTGCGGCGTTCAATGATGACGATCGAAAGCTAGTGGAGCATTGCGCCAGCCTGGTCGGCAGTTATCTGGAGAAGACGACATGAGGGACTCCTTCTGCTGCCCAGCGGAGCAAGGATGATCAAGCAAGTGGTGGCAGCGCTGATTGTGCGCGGCGACGAGATTCTCTGCTGTCAGCGGACGGAGTACCAGGCGCTGCCGCTGAAATGGGAATTTCCCGGCGGCAAGATCGAAGCTGGCGAAGAGCCTCCGCAAGCGCTGCAACGCGAACTGGAAGAAGAGCTGGGCGTGCGAGCGGAGGTCGGCACCAAGGTTGCGCAACTGCAACACCATTATCAGAACGGCAATGCCGTGGAACTCCACTTCTTCGTGGTGGAGCGATACGAAGGCGAGATGCAGAACCGCATCTTCCGCGAGATCCGCTGGATGAATCGCCGTGAGCTGCCGACGCTGGACTTTCTCGACGCCGACCGCGCGCTGGTGCGGCAGATAGCCGCGGGCGAGGTACTCTAGGGGCTTCCGAAGAAAAGCAGGTCCTCGCGGGCTGAAGCCCGCTCGTAATGATAAAAATATTGAGATTTGGCAGATCAGCTCGGAGTCAACTCTCGCCCAATATCAGCTGGCGAATCGATCGATCAATAGCCCGTGCCGGAGGCCGCGATCGCTGACGGACAGCTTGTCCTTCTTGAGCTTGTCCATCACCGTCTTGACGATGCATGCGCCTGCCAGGATCACGTCGGCGCGCTTCGGCTGTAGTCCGACGATGGTGCGGCGATCATCCAGCGACCTGGTGCGATAGAGTTCGATCTGGCGCTCGATCTCGGCGCGTTCGAGTACCGAGCCCTGAATGATGTTGGGATCATACTTCGCAAGCTGGTGTTTTACTGCCGCGATGTTCGTGATCGCGCCTCCCATTCCGACCAGCGCATCAGGCGAGTGCTCCGTATCCAGACGTGCCATGTCGGTGGAGATAGCAGCGAGCGCGGCGGTGAGGTGCTCGGGAGAAACAATGCCGCCGAGACTGTACTTCTCGGTATAGCGAACAGCTCCAACGTTCAAGCTGAAGCGGTCCGAGACGACGGAACCGCGGCCAAACGTGAATTGGGTGCTCCCTCCGCCAGTGTCGAATACAGCCAGCGATCCCTCTTTCAGATCAAGACCAGACTTGACCGCAAGATAGGCCAGCCGTGCTTCTTCATCGCCGCGGATGACCTCGATACGGACGCCAGAGCGCTGCTGAACCGCGTCGATAAACTGTTGGCTGTTGCGAGCCGTCCGCATTCCCATGGTGCCGACCGCCGCGATGGCCGTTACGCCGTTTTCTTTGGCTTCAGCAGCCATTGCGGCAATGGCAGTGACGGTCCGCTCCATGGCTTCGCTACTGATCTCGCCGGTCTTTTCCAAACCCTCGCCGAGCCGCGTGATCTCGGCGCGGTCTACCAGAGTGAGCCAAGTTCCGTCGTCGCGCCTCTCGCTGATATTGAACTTTACCGAGTTCGTGCCGACGTCAATCACCGCGTAGCGTGGCATGGTGACACTCCTTAGCTTTTCATCCCAACGAGTTGTTTCAGGCCCCGCGGGTAGCTGACATTTTCGAAGCGGTCCAGCCCAAGTTTGCGCACGGTGGCAATCACCTGATCGGGATCTTCCAATTCCAGCGCGACCGTGCGAGTTTTCTTGGCCTCCGCTACTACATCGGTCAGCTCGGCCATGCAGCCGTCGATGGTGAAGTGAGCGCGGCTTTTGTGAATCTTCACTACGCGCAGGCGCGCGCCTGGCTCTGCGAGTTCGTTGATGAACTGCTGAAGCGTGTAGTCCGCGCGGGTCAGCGCGGGGGCGGCGACGCCGAGGATGTCAAAGACTCTCGTCACCTCCGCGGCGGGCAGAGGGAAGGAGCCTTTCATCACCGGCTTCCATTGCTCCAGACCATCAGGGTTGACCTGCTGCAGCGTCTTGATGTCCATCAACATGTCGCGGACTTTGACGTTCTCATTGTTGGCGGGAGAGAGAAAGTAAATCTCATCGCTTTCCTGGACGGCGCCCGACGCGGCAAATTGCTTATCCGCGTTACCAAAGTTCTCGCCGAAAGTGCGCCACTCCCAGCGAGGAATGATTTTTTCCATAAGTGTTATCTACTCCCAGGCGAAGAAAAGCGCCACTAGATAAATTTACAGTGGCTGCAGAGACGATGTTCGGGCCCTTAGCTCTCAGGGAATATCTGATTAAGTTGGTTTCTCGAAGGGAACAGCCTTCAGGCCGGCCGTAAAAGCCGCAAGATCAATGCGGCTTTAGCCGCTGAGGGACATCACTTGACTTGTCAGGACTTCCTTAGACCTTGCCTTGAGCTCGGCCGGACCGTGCCAGAAGGCTATGGCCTATTCAATATTTCCATATCTATCGATACATAGAACCAGAATGCCTATTGCGGGGCCGGAAATAGCCCTAGAATCCACGAAGAGGTAGTTGGGGTACCCCGGGGGGCCACCTGGAACGCTGAAGGCCGCCAGAACGCCTCTAAACGCCAAGGCTGCGTTTTCCCGATTTGGAACCGGATGCCGATCAATAATCTCCGGAAGCATGGCTAATCACTCATTGGGATCTCGGATCTCGGCCGGTTCAGTTAAGGCGAAGTTCTGCAGCGGTTAAAGCCGTGTTGATATTACAGCGTGAACGGACTGCCTGAAGGCCGTCCCCTTCAAGGAGCCCGGACTTAGTCAGAGCTTCCTTAGCAAAAGAAAAAGCGGCAGGGATAACGAAGAGGATCCACGAGACCAAGAGAAACATCCTGCCTTCCATAGGCCTGTGTCTCAGTGGGGAACTCGTCTCTACTGCGCGAAGGTTTTTTCGCGCTGCACGTAGTGCTTCTGAAAGTAGTCGCGATACTGGCCGCTGCGCACATCGTCCAGCCACTGCTGATTGTCGCGATACCACGAGATGGTGTCCGCCACACCCTGGTCGAATTGCACCTGCGGCCGCCATCCCAACTCGCTGCCCAACTTCTCGCAATTGATGGCGTAGCGCAGATCATGGCCTGGCCGATCGGTGACGAACTGAATCAAATCTTCGGAGCGTCCGAGCGCCTTGAGGATCAGCTTCGCCACGTCGAGATTTCGCATCTCGCAACCGCCGCCGATGTTGTAGACTTCGCCCTCACGGCCGTGTTGCAAGACCGTGTCCAGCGCGCTGCAGTGATCGCTGACGTGAATCCAGTCGCGAACGTTGGCGCCCTTGCCATAGACCGGCAACCGCTGGCCTGCCATCGCCTGCGCGAGCATCAGCGGAATGAACTTCTCAGGGAACTGGTAGGGCCCGTAATTGTTGGAGCAGCGCGTGATCAGCCCTGGAAACTTGTGCGTGTGAAAATAGGCCAGAACCGCCAAGTCGGATGCCGCTTTGGTAGCTGAATAAGGACTGTTAGGCTTCAGCGGGGTGTCTTCGAAGAAGTGTCCTTCCTCGCCGAGGCTGCCATACACTTCGTCGGTACTGACGTGCACAAAGCGCGGCACTCCGGCCGCGCGGCACGCTTGCAGCATGTTGTAGGTGCCCTCGACGTTGGTCCGCACGAAGGCCGAGGCATCCTCGATACTGCGATCCACGTGGCTCTCGGCGGCGAAGTGAATGACGGCATCGCAGCCGCGCACGTGGTCCAGCACACTGCGATCACAGATGTCCATCTGCACAAAGTCGCAGCGGCCCTCGCTCAGCGCGGGCTCCAGGTTCTTGAGATTGCCTGCGTAGGTCAGCTTGTCGAGCACCACCAGCTTCCAGTCGGAGTGCTTCGCCAGCATCTGATGAACAAAATTTGATCCAATGAATCCTGCGCCGCCCGTGACCATTAATTTCATGCGCCACGCACCTGAACGGTTTCTTCCGCGCTGCGCAGGACCTTCTCGCGCACCATGTTGCTGGCATGCCAAAGCGATTCAAATGTGCCGGCATCGGTCCACCAGCCATTCAGCAAGCCGTGGTGCAACGAGCCTTCTTCGATGTAGCTGTTGTTTACGTCGGTGATCTCGTACTCACCGCGTCCCGACGGTTTCAGCCTGCGAATGCGATCGAAGACCGTCGCATCGTAGAAATAGACGCCGATTACCGCAAACGACGAGAGTGGCTCCGTCGGCTTCTCTTCAATGCGAATGATGCGGCCGTTGTCGAAGACAGGCACACCGAAGCGCTCGGGATCGGTGACCTCCTTCAGCATCACCATCGCACCCTTCTCGAGCCGCTCGAACCTGGTCGCGGTCTCGCGAATGTCGCCTTCAATGATGTTGTCGCCAAGCACGACGCAGATATTGTCACCCTTGGCCCAGGGCTCCGCCAGGCGCAGGGCATCGGCGATGCCCCCTTCGCCCTCCTGATAGGCGAAGCTAAGCTGCTGCAGTCCGAACTCCTTGCCATTTTGCAGGAGGCGCAGGAAATCGCCCGCGTTGTGGCCGCCGGTGACGATCAAAATGTCGCGAATGCCGGCGTCCACCAGGATCTGCAGCGGGTAGAAGATCATCGGTTTGTCGTACACCGGGAGGAGGTGCTTGTTGGTAACACGGGTCAGCGGATATAGACGCGAGCCAATACCGCCTGCCAGGACTATGCCCTTCATAGGTCTCCGTTCATTGGTGGCGAACAGTGCGAGCTACAGGTTCCGCTAAGAAGGCTGGCGGAATTGCATTGCCGCAGCGCAAGGGGATGAACTGTTCATCAACTAATAACTCAAGATTATCAGCGAATCGCATCCTGCATGGCAAGCCGCAATTGTGCGCGCCAGTCGGGCAGCGCAATCCCGAATGCCGCCTGTATCTTTGCATTGGAGAGCACCGAATTACGCGGCCGGCGAGCGGGAGTTTGATATTGCTCGGTGGTAATTGCGACCACGCGTTTGGCCTTGAGCTCGCCGCCGAACTCGCCCGTCTCGGCTGGCCAGGCGAGTAGGTCTTCGTAGTCCTCGAGGATGGCTTGCGCAAATCCCGCCCACGATGTTTTACCCGCAGCGGTGAGATGAAACAGACCGCTCTGCCAGGCCTGTGTGTAGCTTTTGCGCTCAAGCAAACGGGCGAGAATGATGGTCGTCGATTCTGCCAGGCCGCGTGCCCACGTCGGCGCGCCGTATTGGTCACCGACCATCCGCAGCTCTTCTTTTTCGCGGGCCAGACGAAGCGCCGTGCGCAGGAAGTTCTTGCCTCGAATGTCATAAACCCAGGTCGTGCGCAGAATAATATGCGCGCTGCCGCTGGCCATGATCGCTTGGTCGCCCTCGAGCTTGGTCTGGCCATAGACGCTCAAGGGACCGGTGGGATCGTTCTCTTCGTAAGGGGCAGGCTTGCTGCCGTCATAGACGTAATCCGTGGAGTAGTGGACCAACATAGCACCGGTGCGCGCGCACTCTTCGGCGATCTTTCCCGGAGCAGCTACGTTGATGGCGCGCGCCAGTTCCGGTTCGCTCTCGGCCTTGTCTACGGCAGTGTAAGCAGCAGCGTTGACGACGATGTCAGGCGCAAAGTCGCGCACCGTGCTGGACACCGCATTCAAGTCGGTCAAGTCCACTTCTTGGATGTCGATCGCCATTATTTCGCCCATGGGAGCGAGTGTGCGCTGGAGGTGCCATCCAACCTGTCCGTTTGCGCCAGTTATAAGCAGTCTCAGACTCATGGCTGGTACCTCGGCAACTGATCGTGAGCGATTTGAGCCAGCGGAAGGTAGCGCATGTCTTTTTCCGAGAGAATGGGCGATGGCGTGTCCCAATCGATGCCGATGTCAGGATCATTCCACAGCACACCGCGATCATCGGCGGCATCGAAGTAGTCGCTGCACTTGTAGAGGAAGTCGGCATTATCCGATCGCACCACGAAGCCATGCGCGAAGCCCTTCGGGACGTAGAGCTGGGCATGGTTCTCACCCGACAAAACTGCGCTCACCCATTTACCGAAGTGGGGCGAGCCGAGGCGGACGTCGACGGCGATGTCGAGAACTTCGCCCCGCGCGACGCGGCACAGCTTGGCCTGCGGGTTGCGCAGTTGATAATGCAGCCCACGCAGCACTCCGCGCGAGGAATGGGAATGATTGTCCTGCACGAACGTCTCGCGAATACCCGCCTCGGCGAGGACGTTCTGGCGGTAGGTCTCCATGAAGAAGCCGCGCGGATCTTGGAAGACACGCGGCTTGATCAGTAGTACTCCGGGAAGTGAGGTTTCGATGATCTGCAAGTTTGTGCTCTTGGATATTGGGCGATCTGCAATTGTATGCATAGGATTCGTCGTTGGGAGTAAGCGGATCTTTACTGCTGCGAGCCGGGAGCCGGACGCAATGATTACAGGTTAGCATGCCACTCTGGATGCCAATTCCCTGGACGCTGGTCCCTAATCCCCAAACCCTGACAACCCGACGGACGATTATAATTGCGTGCTTCCCTGAAAACTATGCCCTGCTCGGCCATTGTCGTGACCCACAACTCCGGCGCGACCATCAGGTCATGCCTGGAGGCGCTGGCTGGCGAGGATTGCGAGATCGTGGTCGTCGATAACGCTTCAGCCGACGACACGGTGCAGCGCATCGAGGAGTTCGTCGCGTGGAATCCGGTCCGCCTGATAGCGAACGAGGAGAATCTAGGGTTTGGGGCGGCCGTAAACCAAGGAGCGCGCGAAGCGACAGAGGATGTGCTGCTGATGCTCAATCCCGATGCGATCGCGGAGCCGGGAGCCGTAGCTGCGTTGCTGCGATGTCTCGAAACCACGCAGGCAGGCGCGGTCGGTGGCGCGCTGCTGGAGAGCGATGGCCAGCCGGCCCGCGGCTTCGCCTTTCGCAGAATCCCGACGCTCGCAGAACTGCTGTATGAGGTGCTGTTGGTCAATCAGTTGCGGCCGGGAAATCCGGTGAACCGGCGCTATCGGTGTCTGGACGCCGACTACTCGCAGCAACAGGAAGTCGAACAGCCTGCGGGAGCCTGTTTGGCGATTACACGTACAGCGTGGGACAGTCTACGCGGCTTCGACGAGCAGTTCTTTCCCGTCTGGTTTGAAGATGTCGATTTATGCAAGCGGCTGCTCGATCACGGTTTGAAGATTTTCTACTGCCCGGAGGCTCGCTTTCGCCACAGCGGGGCCCACAGCGTGGGACAACTGTCGTTTCGCGAAAAGCAAATCTTCTGGTACACCAACATGCTGCGCTATGCGAGGAAGCATTTCGCTAAAGGGCAGGTTTTTGTTCTGCGACTGGCGATTATCAACGGAATGTTGCTGCGCTCGGTGGCTGCATTGTTCGGCGCGCGAAAAGCGCCGCTGGGAGAAGCATTATCAGCGTATTGGGGAGTGGTGCGGGCGGTGTGGTAGCGAGTGTCGGAGCTAAGGGTGCACAACCCGCAAACCGAGATATTTCTCGAAAGGATCGAAATCGCGGTCGCGATGAAGGAGCGAGTGTCCAGCCTCCAGGCAGAAGGTTGCGATCAGGCAATCAATCGTCTTACGCACCGTGAAGCCGTTTTGGCGCAACCTGCGATAGTTTTGGGACGCGGCTACGGCAAGATCGATGCCGCCCGGTTCGAAGACATGAAAATTCTCCAAAGTGCGACGCACATTCGCAAACGCAGCGTCGCTCCGAATACCCTGTAGTACCTCGCAGAGGATGATGTCAGTCAGTCCAAGCCGCTGGTGCCCAGTTTCCCGTTCGAGCCACATGGCTTGGTCGCTTGCCGTTCCACCCAAGTAGTCGATCCATACTGTCGTGTCAACGATAACCATGATTACGCGGCTAACCGGAGTTTCTTCCCAGGCGCGACTTATTCAGGTCGCCTTCCCACTGCACTTTGCCTCGCAACTTGCGAATCGCGATCTGTGAGCGTGTCTGTACCAACAACCGAAGGGCTTCTTCTACGGCTGCCTTCTTGGTCGCAGCGCCACTACGACGCATGGCTTCGCGCATCAAAGCGTCATCGATGTCGATATTGGTTCGCACGATTGTCTTCTCCTGATGTGTATACATTCTACATTTATGTGTATTCATCACGCAATCAGAAATGGAAAATGATGTTTAATCTTCGAAATTACCGGTGAGATTGGACGCGGATTTCGAACAACTTTGGCCAAAGCTTTCCGGTGACGAAGAGCCGGTCCGACTTCGCGTCATAAGCGATGCCGTTCAGAACGGCGTCGGAACTCTCAAGAGAACGCTTGTCGATGATTCCGCTTAAGTCGATCCATCCGAGGACCTTGCCGGTGCGCGGGGAGATGCGGACGATAATATCGCTCTGCCAGATGTTGGCGTAGATTTCACCGCGAACGTATTCGAGTTCGTTGAGGTTCTCGATTCCATGGCCTGCGTTGTCGGTGACATGGATGCGCCGGGTCTCGCGGAAGGACTTGGGATCGAGAAAGCGGAGGTATGAACTTCCGTCGCTCATGATCAGGCTTGCGTCATCGTGAGTGAGGCCCCATCCCTCGCCAAGGTACGGGAACGTCCGCAGTAGCGAGAAGCTGAAGCGATCGTAGACGAAGCCTTTCTGCGCCTTCCAGGTCAACTGAACCAGAGTGCTGTCCCAGTCGGTGAGGCCTTCGCCAAAGTATTCGCTGGGCAAGTCGTACTTCTGCAGGACCCGTCCGGTGAACAGGTCCACCATCCGTATCGACGACCTGCCATTGAGGCCCGTACTTTCGTACAAATGACCATCAACGTAAAGCAATCCCTGGGTGAAGGCTTTGGGATCGTGCGGATATACGTGAACGACCTGATACTTATCGGCAGGGGCTGAGATGGGCGGCGCAGCAGTTGCAGAGACAACGACCGCGCAGAGAAAGGACATGAGAACAATTAGGCGTCGAGACATGAATGGCCAGCTTAAGGGAAGGGAATCGCTGACGCAAACGGCTCCTGCGCAAGCCGGAGAAGCGATTGCTCTTCCACTCGTGCGCCGTCATGCTAAGATTGCCGGAGCGCGAGGGGCGCATCCGGTCCGCGGAAAGGACAGAAGTCCACCCGATCACAATAATTCGTGTTCTTGCGAACTAACTTTCTGCCCGTCAATGCGGACCTGGGGCGTACGAAAGGAAGTTCGTCATGCCGGTAAGACCGCTCCCGTCGAATCCCAACCTCGACCACCTCAAATATCAAGCGAAGGACTTGCTCAGGGGCCATGCTGCCCGCAATCCAGGAGATGCCCAGCGGATCAGGGAGTTTCATCCGCGTTTCAGAACTGCCACGGACGCCGAGATCTTCGGCGCCAGGCTCAGCCTGAGCGACGCGCAACTCGCCATCGCTCGCGAGTCTGGGTTTTCGAGCTGGCCGAGATTGAAAGCGCATATCGAAAAGCCAACCCTCTCCGATCGACTGAATTTGCCGCACCATGAGCGAATTGAAGACGCCGTTTTTCGCCGCGCCGTGGACCTTCTGGATGCAGGCGACGTATTAGGTTTGCGTACCCACTTGCGGCAACATCCAAAAGTAGCGCATCAGCGCGTGGTTTTCGAAGGCGGAAACTACTTTCGGAATCCCACGTTGCTGGAATTCGTCGCAGAAAACCCGACTCGCCGCGGCACCCTGCCGGAGAACATTGTTCAGGTAACCAAGGTCATTCTCGACGCCGGCACCACACAATCCGCACTGGACGAGACGCTCATGCTGGTGGCCAGCAGCAACGTGGCGCGTGAATGTGGCGTGCAAGTTCCATTGATCGATCTGCTGTGCGAATACGGAGCCGATCCTAACACCGCTATACGAACTGCGGCCATGTTTGCGGAGTTCGAGGCGGTGAACGCCTTGATCCGGCGTGGCGCCCGGATCGATTTGTCCATCGCGTCAGCTCTGGGGCGCATCGAGGAAGCCCGTCGCCTGCTCCCCGATGCTGACACCGAGGATCGCCACTGGGCACTCGCCCTCGCATCGCAGTTCGGTCATCTTGAGATTGTGTGAATGTTACTCGATGCGGGCGAGGATCCAAACCGATACAACCCGCTCGGAGGGCATTCGCACTCCACGCCATTGCACCGGGCCGCGGTCGCCGGCCACCTGGACGTGGTCCGCCTTCTGGTGGAACGCGGGGCAATGCTGGATTGGAAGGATACTCTGTGGCAAGCCACGCCTGCCGAGTGGGCAAGACACGAAGACCGCACAGAGATTGAGGCGTACCTTCGCGCGCAAGAAACAGAGAGTGCGAAGCGGGAGTAAAGCGAACCGTCAGCCCGCTCTCCTATTGCCCAGCAGCCTCGCGATCCGCGAGCAGCAGTGCTTGCGTCTGGCTGATGCGTCCTGCCGGAATCGAGGGATCGGCGGCACGCAGCTTGGGGAAGGCTGAGACCTTGTCCTTGCCGCTCACCAGCCAAAGGATTCGTCGTGAACGGTTGATCACGGGATAGGTCAAGGTCATGCGACGGCGGCCCTGGTATACGCCGGTGATCGCGACGTCTCTGTCCATCACGTTGAGCACGGGATCATTCGGGATGAGCGACGCGGTGTGGCCGTCGGGACCGAGGCCAAGATGGGCGAGATCGAGCACCGGCGGCTTACCGGCGACGCTTTCCAACGTGTGCGCATATTCCTTCGCCGCGGCCTCGACGTCAGGCAACTCCACCGGCATTGCGTAAATCTGTTCCGGCGGAATGGGTGCGTGCTGCAGCAGGCTGTCGCGTAGATGCACGTAGTTGCGATCGGGATCACCGGCGGGCGCAATGCGCTCGTCAATCTGGAAGACATGCACGTTGGGCCAGGGCACATCTTCGGTGGCGAGGTCGGCCAGCATGAGCCACGGACTCTTGCCCCCGCTGACGGCCATAACGAAGCGGCCGCGCGCAGAGACCGCGGCGCGCGCATCGGCAGCAATGATCGCGGCCGCGCGCCTGGCCAGCGAGTCGCCATCAGGAAGGATTTCTACGTTCATAGTGGCTATTTCCCCGCCGCTTTCTCCAAGTGTCCGCCGAATTCGTAGCGCATGGCAGACAGAAGCTTGTCGGCAAAGTCGGCGAGACCTCGCGAGCTGAAGCGCTCGTACAGAGCGGTGGTCAGCACCGGCGTTGGCACGCCTTCGTCAATGCTCGCCTTGATGGTCCATCGGCCTTCTCCCGAGTCGGAGACACGTCCGGCAAATTTCGCCAGCTGCGGGTCTTCAAGCAGCGCCGAAGCCGTCAGGTCCAGCAGCCAGGAAGCGATGACACTACCGCGACGCCACACCTCGGTCACGTCGGGCAGATTGAAGTCGTACATGTAGTGCTCTGGATCGCGCAGCGGCGTGGTTTCGGCATCCACCTCGCCCTTGTGCTTGCCGATATCGGCCGCCTTCAGGATATTCAGTCCCTCGGCATACGCAGCCATGATGCCGTACTCGATGCCGTTGTGCACCATCTTGACGAAGTGGCCGCCACCGTTCGGGCCGCAGTGCAGATAACCTTCTTCGGCGGTGCCGCCGATCTTGTCACGTCCCGGAGTGCGATCGATATTTCCTATGCCCGGCGCCAGCGTCTTGAAGATTGGATCGAGATACTGCACTGCCTTGTCGGGGCCTCCGATCATCATGCAATAGCCGCGCTCCAGGCCCCACACGCCGCCGCTGGTGCCGACGTCGACGTAGTTGATGCCCTTGGGCGCGAGCTCTTTTGCGCGGCGGATGTCATCGATGTAATAGGAGTTGCCGCCGTCGATGAGGATGTCGCCGGACTCCAGGTAGGGAACGATGCCGGCGATGGTCTCGTCCACCGCAGCGGCAGGAACCATCAGCCAGACCGCGCGCGGCTTGTTCAGCTTCTTGGCAAAGTCCTGCAACGAAGAGGAGCCGACGGCCTTCTCCTTCACCAGTTCTTCCACCGATTTGGGGAACACATCGAAGACCACGCATTCGTGGCCCGCCTTCATAAGGCGGCGCACCATGTTGGCACCCATCCGCCCCAGACCTACCATTCCTAGTTGCATCGTTTGCTCCTCTTGCAAGAAATTGTGCCCGGCGCACCGGACAGGGCGCCAGAAAAGCCCGAAAAGCAGATCCCTCACCGACTAAAGTCGGTTCGTGATGACAAATATATAGGACTTGCGACGGCACACCGAAAAGGCGTGCCATCTCAAACCCGCCAGATCGACGATCTTCTACGCGCCCTGGGTCAGGACTACGCTCTTGGACTCGATCACCTTCATGAGCTCATTCCATGAATCGGAGAACGCTTGGGCTCCCTCAGTCTGCAATTGAGCTGCAAGCGCATCCACGTCGACGCCGCTCTTCGCGAACTCAGCTATCACTTGCTCGCAGTCGCCGCCATCCCGCAGCATCACCCCTCCCAGCTCACCGTGGTCGGCGAAGGCCTTCAGTGTCGTCTCCGGCATGGTGTTCACTGTGTTGGGCGCGGCCAGCGCTTTGATGTACATGATATCGGAGGCGCGCGGATCCTTAGTCCCGGTGCTGGCCCACAGCAGCCGCTGCGGGTTGTATCCGGCCTTCACGATGGCCTGCCACCGCGGACTGGCCAGCAGATCGACATAGGCCTTGTACGTGCGTCCGGCAACGGCGATGCCTAGCTTATCGCGCAGATTGTCGGGAACCGACTTCGAAACCGCGACGTCCCAGCGGCTGATGAAGATCGAAGCGACAGAACCAATCTTCGTATCCAGTCCCGCAGCAATACGGCGCTCGATTCCGCGCAGGTAGGCTTCGGCCGCGGCCAGATAGTGTTCGCGCGAGAACAGTAAGGTCACATTGACGGAAACGCCGGCGAAGATGGCCTCTTCGATGGCCGGCAGACCTTGCGGAGTGCCAGGAATCTTGATGAAGAGGTTAGGACGCGCGGCGCGCGCATGCAACTGTTTCGCAGCCGTCAGCGTGCTCGCGGTGTCGTAGGCCAGCAGAGGCGAGACCTCGAGCGAGACCCATCCATCCACACCCTTGGTCTGGTCGTGCACCGCGCGGAACAAGTCGGCCGCGCGCGTGAGGTCTTCCAGCGCCAGCTCGAAAAACAGCCCCTCTCCAGATTTTCCCTGGCTCAGCTTCTGTTGGATTGCGGGATCGTAGGACGCACTTTTCTTGATGGCCTGGTCGAAGATGGTGGGGTTAGATGTGAGTCCGGTGACCGAGAAATCGTCGATATAGTGCTTGAGCGTACCGCTGTCCAGCAGGTCGCGCGTGATGTTGTCCAGCCAGAGGCTCTGGCCCAGATCGTGCAAAGATTGCGTCGCCTTCATTCTTCACCTCACATATCGTTCTGTTGAAACTATCAGCGAACCCGCCCGGCTTCAACTGGGAGAACGGAATTTAACATGATTTGTGGATAATTCGCCTGGAAACCCAGCGACAAAATCCTCGACGCCGCCTCACAGGGGCCAGAGATTCAATTGGTGGCGATTATAAGCTCCCCCTCGCGAACTGGAACTCGACCGGCTCTCTGCGACACCCTGGTTCCTGAGTCACACCAGGTTCTTGAGTCACACCAGGTTCTTGAGTCACACCAATGTGTGACGCATGAACATTGGTTTTCATTGAACCTCACATCTGCTGGTGATAACGTTAATGAGGTTCGGGATATGAAGGTAGGCGTTTCTTGATGCGGACGCGGCCCGCGGCGGCAGGTTGTCTTGACGATGGTCGCCGGTTGTTATAAAGGTTACGGTCTGCGGGGGAATCGCTGATTCTGCGCATGTTTCCTCTTCCCGGCATTTGGCTGTCTATAACCTGGGCTACTACTCTAATCATATTTTTCGAGGTGCGGCGTGGCGTCTTCTTACAACGGAATCCCTTTGCCCTCCAGCGGGACTAAGATCACTTACGACGGGAAGTTCATTATTCCCGATAACCCCATCATCCCCTTCATCGAAGGCGACGGCACCGGGCGCGACATCTGGAAAGCGTCGGTGCGGGTGTTCGATGCGGCGGTCGATCTGGCTTACAACGGCAAGCGCCGCGTCTCCTGGTATGAAGTCTTCGCCGGTGAGAAGGCGATGGACCGCTTCAAGAACTGGCTGCCCGACGACACCGTGGCGGCCTTTCGCGACTTGCGTATCGGTATCAAAGGCCCATTGACGACCCCCGTAGGTGGCGGCATCCGCTCGCTCAACGTCGCCTTGCGGCAGATCCTCGATCTCTACGCCTGCGTGCGGCCAGTGAAGTATTACAAGGGCATTCCGTCGCCGGTGAAAAACCCGCAGCGAATGAACATGGTGATCTACCGCGAGAATACGGAAGACGTTTACGCCGGCATCGAGTGGAAAGAAGGCACGGCGCAGGCGAAGGAACTGATCGACTTCCTCAACAACAAGATGCTGGCGGGCACGAACAAGCACATTCGCGAGGATTCTGGTATCGGCATCAAGCCGATTTCGATCACCGGAACCAAGCGCCTGGTGCGCATGGCCATCAAGTACGCGCTGGAAAACAATCGCAAGTCGGTGACGATCGTACACAAGGGCAACATCCAGAAGTTCACCGAAGGCGCTTTCCGCGAGTGGGGCTATGAGCTGGCGACGCAGGAGTTCCGCAGCCAGGTCATTACCGAACGTGAGAGCTGGATTGTCGACAACCTCGACAAGAATCCTGGACTGTCGATTGAAGACAACGCCAAGATGGTGGAGCCGGGCCTGGAGTTTGCGCAGCAGGACTTCCGCGATGCGCTGTACAAGGAAGTGCAAGGCGTAATCGACAGCATCTATGCCACGCATGGACACGGCGCATGGAAGTCGAAGCTGATGATCAACGACCGCATTGCAGACAGCATCTTCCAGCAGATTGTGACGCGGCCGGACGAGTATGCGGTGCTGGCCACGCCGAATCTGAACGGCGATTACATTTCCGATGCGGCAGCCGCGCAGGTGGGCGGATTGGGCATCGCGCCGGGAGCCAACATCGGCGATCAGCACGCCATCTTCGAGGCTACCCACGGCACCGCGCCGAAGTATGCCGACAAGGACGTGATTAACCCTGGCTCGGTGATGTTGTCGGGGGTGATGATGTTTGACTTCATGGGCTGGCACGAGGCCGCGCGGCTGATCGAGGACTCGCTGGAGCACACCATCCAGCAGAAGACGGTGACCTACGACTTCGAGCGCATGCTGGAGGGCGCGACCAAGCTGAAGACCAGCGAATTCGCATCGCAAATGATCCAGAACATGGCGCCGGTGGCCGCGGTATAGCGACGTAAGCTGTCAGTTATCAGCTTTCAGCCGTCAGCTAAACATCAATCACGTTTTTCCAAGAAGCACCAGGTCGACGACATAGACGGCCTGGTGCGTCACATAAAGTTTTTATTTGAAAGCTGACGGCTGACAGCCGACAGCTAATACTGTGAGGACTCATGCGTAAAAAGGTAACCGTGGTTGGTTCGGGCAATGTGGGCGCGACTGCGGCCCACTGGCTGGCGTCGAAAGAGCACGCCGACGTGGTATTGATCGACATCATCGAAGGTGTCCCACAAGGTAAGGCCCTCGATCTGCTACAAGCGATGCCGATCGAGAAGCGCGACTCGTACGTTCTTGGTACCAACGATTACGCCGATACGGCGAACTCTGACATTGTGGTAATCACGGCGGGCATTCCGCGCAAGCCGGGGATGAGCCGCGATGACCTGCTGAACACCAACTTCAAGATCATGAGCGATGTGGTGGGCAAGGTGGTGCAGTACTCGCCCGATTGCATCCTGATCA
>Ga0181532_10000873_pt1 | contig 30165 bp, 30 predicted proteins | sample PEATcosm2014_Bin_33_FD_119768 | JGI IMG/M metagenome (GOLD analysis project Ga0181532, IMG submission 119768) | Peatland microbial communities from MTU Mesocosm Facility, Houghton, MI, USA - PEATcosm2014_Bin11_30_metaG | ecosystem: Environmental > Terrestrial > Soil > Wetlands > Peat | place...
CGGCCTCGACCGGAGAGCCACATGAGCTCGTGGGCTTGCCCTTGTCGCAGGGCACTCCTGACGGCGCTGAGGTTGCCCGCGCGGCTGAGCTCATCGCCGGCTCCAGGCGGCCCATCGTCTGGGCAGGCGGAGGCGTGGTTGCCTCCGGCGCCGTCGAGGAGCTGCAGCGGTTCGTGCGACGCCTGGGGGCCGGGGTGCTGACGAGCCCTAACGGGCGCGGTGTCATACCCGAGAACGATCCCTCCTGTATCGGAAACCTCACCTGGGATCCAGACGTGAGGGCACTTTGCCTCGAGGCGGACCTGCTCGTGGCGGTCGGGACGCGTTTTCAGGGGACGAACACGGAGAACTGGAGGATGAAGCTGCCCGCCCGGCTCGTGCACTTGGACCTCGACCCCACCGTGCCGGGCAGGAACTACCCCGTCGAGGCGGCAGTGGTCGGTGACGCCAAGCTGACGATCGGAGCCCTCTTGGAGGCGTTGGACCACAGGCAAGTGCCGCCGGTCCTCGCGGAGCCACTCTGGGCCGACCGTGTCGTCGCGGCCACGCGGTCGGCCCGGGAGCGGCTGCGGGGCACCCTCGGCGTTCAGGTCGGTCTCCTCGACGCGTTGGCCGGCGCCATCGGTTCGGGCACCGTCGTCGTCAAGGACTCGACCATCTCCGCGTACACGTGGGGCAACCGGCTGTTGCCAGTGATGCGGCCCCGGACCTCGATAATGCCGAACAGCTTCGCGATCGGGCTCGGAATGCCGCATGCGCTCGGCGCAGCTGTCGGTTCCCCGGTGCTACCGGTCGTGCTCCTCGTCGGAGACGGCGGGTTCGTCCTGTCGGCGAGCGAGCTCGCCACTGTGGCTCAAGAGGAGCTCGCGATCGTGGTGCTCGTCTTCGTGGACGGCGGCTACGGGATACTCCGCAACATCCAAGAAAGCCAGTACGGGTCACGCGAAGCCCACATCGGCGTGGACCTCAAGCGCCCCGACTTCTGCGGCCTGGCGGCGGCATTCGGGATCGGAGCCGAGCGCGTGAAGTCGGTCGCCGGCTACGACAAGGCGGTGAGACGGGCGCTCGGCGAGCGCGCACCTTTCCTGATCGAGGTGGACCTGGACGCCATCGGCCCGATGAAGGTGCGCTACACGGGCACGTCCAAGCCGCCCGCGCGTTATTAGGCCAAGGCCCCGACGACCCGGTGCATGGCGTCGCAGCCGGCGTCGACCTCTTCTGTCGTCATCGACAGCGCCGGGCGGAGGCGGAGCGTGCGCTCGCCGCAGCCGAAGGCGATGACGTGCTCCTCGTTCCAGAGCTTTTGCAGCACCGAGGTGCGCAGCTCACGGGTGGCAAGGTCGATGGCGGCGACAAAGCCACGCCCGCGGGCGTTGGACACGGCGTCCGGCCAGGAGTGCTCGAGCTCGACCAACCTCTCGAGGAGGTGGTGCCCGACTTGGGCGGCGTTGGCGATGGCACCTTGTCGCTCGATGAGCTCGAGCAGGCGGCGCGAGCGCACCATGTCGGTGAGGTTGCCCCCCCAGGTCGAATCGATGCGGCCGGAGGTGACAAAGACGTTGTCCTTGACCTCGTCCACGCGTCTGCCGGCCATGACGCCCCCGAGCTGCACCTTCTTGCCGAAGGCGACGAGGTCAGGGGAAAGCCCGAGCTGCTGGTAGCACCAGGGCGTGCCCGTGGCGCCCGCGCCAGTCTGCACCTCGTCGACCACGAACAAGGCGTCGTAGCGGTGGCACATCTCCTCGATGGCCGAAAGGAACTCCGCGCGCAGGTGGCGGTCGCCGCCCTCGCACTGGATGGGCTCGGCGATGAAACAGGCGATGTCGTGCGGGTAGGCCTCGAACGCGGCCCTGGCCTCTTCGAGGGCCGTTGCTTCGCTGGCCTCGACCTCGGCGCGGTGGGCATCGAAGGGAAAGCGCAGCGCGGGAGAGGAGATGCGCGGCCAGTCGAACTTCGGGTAGCGGTCGGTCTTGACCGGGTCGGTGTTGGTCAAAGACATCGTGTAGCCGCTGCGGCCGTGGAAGGCGTGGCGCAGGTGGAGGACCCGGGTGCCGAGCTCGGGCGGGCGACCGGCCGCCTCGTTGCGGCGCGACTTCCAGTCGAAGGCGCACTTGAGGGCGTTCTCGACAGCGAGGGCACCGCCCTCGATCAAGAACAGATGGGGCAGCGCCGGGTCCCCGAGCACACGGGTGAACGTGGCCACGAACTCGGCGAGCTGGACTGTCGGCACCTCGGCGTTGGCCGGCTTGTTGGAAGCCGCCTCGACGAGCTCGTCGCGCGTCGCCGCGTCGTCTGAGAGCCCGGGCGGGTTCATCCCGAGCGGGGCCGAGCCGAAGAAGGTGTAGAAGTCGAGGTATTCGGTGCCGTCCCGGGCGTCGACGAGCCGGCAACCGTGGCTCTTCGACAGGTCCAGCACTATGGGGAAGCCGTCCACGAGCATGTGCTCGGCGAGGCGCTCACGGACCTCGTCAGGCGCGATATGGCACTGATCCTGGGTCGTTTTCATTACCGGAGCGTACCGCTACTACGCTTTCGCGAAACACAACCGCTGAGGAGAATAGCGATGACCTTCGAGCTCAGCTCGTTGATCGAGGCCCGCCAGGGTGAGAATTTCCGGCTCCACAGTGAGTATCTGAATCCCCAGCTCGTGAAGGTGCTGAAGACCCTCGGCTTCGACCGCTTCTACGTCAGGGGAGAAGGCTCGTACCTGTACGACCGGAACGGAGAGCGTTATCTCGACTTCCTGGCCGGGTTCGGTGTATTTGCACTCGGACGCGGGCACCCTGTGGTCAAAAAGGCGCTGCACGAGGCGCTCGACATGAACCTGCCGAACCTCGTCCAGCTCGACGCCGCGCTGCTGCCCGGGTTGCTCGCAGAGGCGCTGGTGGCCAGGACCCATGACGGGATCCAACGGTGTTTCTTCTCCAACTCCGGCGCGGAGGCGATCGAGGCCGCGATGAAGTTCTCGAGGTACGCGACGAAGCGTCCCCGGATACTCCACGCCGATCATGGGTTTCACGGCCTTAGCCTGGGGGCGCTGTCGCTCAACGGCGGCAAGGAGTTCCGCGAGGGCTTCGGAGCGCTTCTGCCTGGTTGCCACGAGGTGCCCTTCGGGCAGATCGACCCTCTCGAGCGTGAGCTTCAGCGTGACGACGTCGCGGCAGTGGTCCTCGAGGTCATCCAGGGAAAGGGCGTGAATCTCGCCTCGGACGAATACTGGGCCGCCGCCGCGGAACTGTGCCGCAAGCACGGGACTCTTCTCGTCATCGACGAAGTCCAGACCGGCCTCGGCAGGACCGGCAAGCTGTGGGCCCATGAGCACTACGGTTTGAGACCCGACATCATCACTGTGTCGAAAGCCCTCTCGGGCGGTTTCATCCCGGTCGGGGCGATGATGTGCTCGTCGGAGGTCTTCGATCGCGTCTATTCGAAGATGGAGCGAGCCGTCGTCCATTCCTCGACCTTCGGGCGCAATCAGCTCGCGATGGTGGCGGCGCTCGCAACCTTGCAGACGATCGACGACGAGGACATCGTCGACCGGGCACGCGTGAGCGGCGAGGCATTCATGAAGGGCTTGGCGCCCCTGGTCGAAAAGTACGAGCTTTTTCACGAGGTACGCGGCAAGGGGCTGATCATCGGACTTGTCTTCGGCGAGCCGACCTCGTTCGGGCTCAAGTCTCGCTGGAAGATGATGGAGGGTGCTCGCAAGGGGCTCTTCTCCCAGCTGGTTGTCGGACCACTCTTCCATCGGCACAGGATCTTGACCCAGGTCGCCGGCGACAACATGAACGTTGTCAAGCTGCTTCCCCCGCTAATCATCGGTCAGGAGGAGGTGGACTACTTCGTCGAAGCGCTCGACGACGTGCTGGAGGACGCCCACCGCAACTCAGCCCTCCTGTTCGAGTTCGGCAGGACCCTTGCCAAGAGCGCCCTCAGAAGGGAGCCCTCCTGAGCTCGACTGGCCCAGGTGGCCCGGGTATGCAACCAGTGGAGGCCATCAGGCCAGGTGACAGGATGCTCGTGACGGGCGCGGCCGGCTTCATAGGCTCGGCTGTGACACGGGCGCTTTTGGCACGCGGAGCCCAAGTCGTCGCTCTCGTGCAGCCCGGGGTGCCGAGCGCCAATCTCGACGGCCTGGCCGTGGAGCCTGTCGTGGCTGACCTGCGAGACGCCTCGGCCGTAGCGGCCGCCGCCGCCGGATGCCGCATGATCTTCCATGTCGCCGCGGTGTACCGGTTCTGGACGCCAAACGCGGCGGACTTCTACGAGGTCAATGTCGGCGGCAGCCTGAACGTGATCGACGCCGCCAGGGCCCGCGGAGTCGAGAGGGTCGTCTACACGAGCACCGTCGGCACGATCGGCTTGGACGGGACGGAAAAGGGCTTTGCGGCCGACGAGACGGCATGGGCACGCATCGGCCATCTGTTCGGGCTGTACAAGCAGTCGAAGTACGTCGCCGAGCACGAAGTGCTGCGCGCCGGGGCCCAGGGCCTGCCGGTCGTCCTCGTCCAGCCCACCTTGCCTCTTGGCCCCGGTGACCGGGCTCCGACGCCGACCGGAAAGACGATCCTCGAGTTCCTGAACGGACGCATCCCCGGGTGGTTCGACACGGCACTGAACGTGGTCGACGTCGACGACGTCGCCGCCGGGCACCTGCTCGCGGCCGAGCTCGGAGCCCAGGGGCGCAGCTACGTGCTCGGTGGCGAGAACCTTGCGCTTCGTGAGATCCTCGACGTGCTCGCTGCAGGAACCGGCCTGCCCAGGGCCACCTTCAAGGTTCCCCGGCAGGTGGCCCTGATCGCTGCGCACGCCTCGGACCTGGTCGAAGGGCGCCTGCTTCGCCGTGAGCCGAGCGTTCCGCTCGAGGGAGCGCGGATGGCTTCGACCCGCATGATCTTCAGCGACGCTCGGGCCCGCAGTGAGCTCGGCTACAGGTCCCGACCCGCCGTAGAGGCGATCATGCGCTCGGCGCGTTGGTACGCGGAGAACGACTACGTGTCGGCGAAACGACTGGCGCGGATCCGCTGGAATGACGTGACCGACTTCCCGCTCGGCGGTCACGCCGCGAGACTCAACATCGGGGCCGAACCGGGTCGATCCCCGACGGGCTCCGCTTGATGATCCACCGGCCCGCGCGCGAACCCTCCGGTTTCGCGCGCGATCGCCGGCGCGGCCCGGCCCGGTTGGCGGCACTGGTCGTGTCCCTGGCATGCGTGCTGCTGCTCGCGTCGTGCAGCTCCAACCGGGGCGCCCCCACCACGACCTCGAGTGCCGTCACGAGCACGACGACGACTACGCCCGCAACGACTTCCTCGACGACCACGACCACGACGCTCCCTGTTCCCGTTGCCGGGACGTCGATTCTCCGCGTCCTGGTCGCTGCGCTGCCACCAGGTGACGTGGCCCTTCCTGTCGTCTCGGAGGGAAGTGGCGCCTGGTCCAGGATGGTTCCGATCGCGTACCAGAGCTTTGGGAGCGGTCCCGATCTTCTTCTCATAGCGGGCCAGGACGGGACCATGTCGTGGTGGGATCCGACGTTGTTGTCGGATCTCTCCAGTCATTACACCGTGACCATTTTCGACCTTCCCGGAACAGGCTACTCAGGACCGGCTAGGAGCCCGCTTTCACTCCCCTGGCTCGCTGACATGACTGCAGGACTGGCACTCACCATTGGGCTCAATGATCCCGTCGTGCTTGGCTGGGGTCTCGGCGGCGAGATCGCCCTCTCTTTGGCGGAGCGCCATTCCGAGATCGCGTCGTCGCTTGTTCTAGTCGACACCTCTGCCGCCGGTGCCGGTGCGTGGCGCCCCACGCCCGAGGTCGTACGGCTCCTCGCGACGCCGGGAGTGACCCCGTCGCAACTCTCGCGCCTTTTGTTCCCGCCGACGACCACGGGACTGAGGGACCGCGTGCAGTGGCAGAACGACCTGTTCTCGGGGACTCCTGACTGGCCGACGGCGACGACCGTCAAGGCCGAGGCTGCGCTCCAGGCAGCAATTTGGAAGAGCACGATGCTGCTGAGGTACCTCCCACGCGTGAAGGTGCCGACCCTCGTTGTCTCAGGTGCCGACGATGTCGTGTTTCCGTCGGGAAACGCCAGTGAGCTCGTCAGCGAACTTCGTCACGCGTTGTTGGTCGTGCTCCCGGACGCGGGCTACGACGCGATTGGCCAGGACGCGCCGACGTTTGTCGCCGCGATCGAGAAGTTCACCGGCTAGCAGCCGGCACAGTTCCGCTCAGCGATTCGGATCGCAAAGCTGGAGCTAGAGGCGTGACTGGTACGGGTCGTTCTCAAAGTGCCGCGCTCGTCCGCCTGGCGTCCGGACTGTGATCGGAACGCTCGTACCATGCACGGAGCGGAATGGGTCGCCCTCCAGCTCGTTGAGCGTCCGGCGCTTGTCGGTCCTCGCGTCGCTTGTCCCGTCGGTTCGTTCTGTTCGCTGTACCGGTCTCTCTGTGTTCTCGATGTTCGCGCTCGCACGTGCTTGCGAACCGGTGGTGCCCCCGGGCTCAACTGCAAAGAGCACATTGGAAGGTGACGGCCGCACTGTCACCTCGGAGGTTGGGCGAGGATCCAAAGCTGCGGAGAGCAGCTGCGATCGGCGGCTTTGGGAGCTCGTGGTGAGGACATTTTGGCTGCCACCGGCGCGCCGTGCCCGAAGCGGGAACTGGTGAAGACGTCAATCTCCAGGGCGGTGCAAGTGTCGCCTTCGCGAGCTAATCACGGGCCGTGGTCCTGTCATGTGCCTCGTTGGGGTCGGTTCCCGCCAAGCGCAAGAGCCCGAGGCCGTCGTGAGGGACACAGACGTACAGCACGTAGGTCCGCCCCGCCCGCTGGGCTTCGGCCCAGCCCAGGACCTCGGTCACCTCGGCCTCGCTGAGCTCGTACTCGTCGCTTGATCCGGCGGGCTCGTGGAAGTGGACGCGATACGAAGGGCGGTCGATGCCCCATGTCTGATCGCGGGGATCGACCCGGCGCACCCTCACGGGGCAATTATCACCGCCCTCGAGTCAGCGGGGAGTGCCGAGCCGACCGTTGGCGGCGCGCCCTGTGAGCGGGCCGTTGCCACACGATGTAGAGGGGAGCCGGCAGACCACGACCTGTGCCCGGTTCGGGGGCAAGCCGGGCCGTTCGGGCGCTCGACCCGTTGTGCGGTTCTCGCCCGGGGGAGGTCCGCGAGCTACCGGACGAGGAAACCGGCCTCGTTTCGAACCGGCTCCTCTGTCACCTCCACGTTCTCGACTCTGGCCCGCGGAGGGCCCGTGCGGCACCACGAGACCATCTGGCTCACCGCCTCCGGGGACCCCTCGAACACGGCTTCCACGGTGCCCGCTGAGCAGTTCCGTACCCATCCCGCCACGCCGCGGGCCAGTGCTTCGTTGCGGCAGCTGTCGCGGTACCAGACGTTCTGCACTCGGCCGGTTACGACCACCTTGAGCCGCTGGACACTCATGGCCGTGAGGCTACCCGGAACCGGTGAGCGTCACCCAAGCGTCCCCGTCGTCGCAGACGCCTTGGTTGTCACCAGTTGTGCCCCGGTACGATCGTCTCGGATGACTACCCTGGCGGTTCCGCCCACGCGCTCCAGGCGTCAGGCTCTCGGGCTAGGTGCTTCCGGCTTGGCATCGGTCGGTTGGGGTTTTGGGGCCATCTTCGCCAGACTCGCATCGGCTTCCGGCCTCGTACTGTGCTTCTACCGACTGTGGTTGGGCGCCGCGCTCTTGTCGCTCGCGGTGTACGCCTCCGGGCGCCGACTGCGCTGGGAGGACTTTCGCGCCTCCTGGCTCGGCGGTGTCTTCCTGGCCGGGGACATGGCCATGTTCTTCTGTGCCGTCAAGCTCACCAGCGTCGTCGACGTGACGGTCATCGGCGCCGTTCAGCCGGCTCTCGTGCTCGTCGCTGCGCGGCCCTTGTTCGGCGAACGGATGGGACGCTGGGACGTCTTCTGGATCCTTGTGGCCATAGCCGGCGTCTCAGCAGCGGTGATCGGGCCCGGAGTTACGAGCCACAACCAGCTCCTGGGAGACCTGCTCGCCACCGGGTCGATGCTGTCCTGGTCTGCCTACTGGCTTGCGTCCAAGCACGCTAGGGCGAAACAGAACGCCTTGGAGTACACCGCTGTCGTCACCATCGTGGCGGCTGTCGCCTTGAGTTTGGCCGTGCTCGTGTCAGGGCAGTCCCTCGCTCGGATGCAAGCCGGCGACTTGCTGTGGATAGCCCTGCTGGCGGTCGTGCCGGGAGGTGCCCATCTGATGATGAACTGGGCCCACCGTTACGTCGACGCCTCGGTTTCTTCGGTGATCGGGTCGAGCAACCCGGTCGTCGCGGCTTTGGCCGCGTTGGTCATCCTCGGCCAGCCCCTGACGGTTGTCCAGGTCTCCTGCGGCCTCGCTGGACTTGCAGCGATCGCCATCGTCGCAGCGCGGCACCGCCACCCTCTCGAGTCCGCGCTGGAGTGACAGGGCGCAACGAGGGTGAAGCGCCCTCCGGTCGGAACCAGCGCGGACCGGACCGCCCCATGTCGGCGAACGAAGAGAGCAGGAAGTGTCGAAGACCTCGCTCGTTAGACTTCCGGCCATGCGCGAGCCGGCAGCTGAGGCCTCCCGGCGGCCTGATGAGCTGCAAGAACGGTTGTCGACCCGTCCCGCCACCCGTCGTGCGACCGCGGCGGTCCAGGTGCTCGCCGCAAGGGGGGTCGGTCCCGGCTTCGAACGTCCGGACCGTCTCGCCACCGAGGAGCCAATGGCGATCCAGGTACGGGGACGGCACCAGGACCCGGTGAGCGTTGCTGTGACGATGCGGACGCCGGGCAACGACTTCGAGCTCGCCGCCGGCTTCCTCCTGAGCGAGGGCCTCGTCCACGGACTGCACGAGATTGCCGGCGTTCGCTACTGCGATGTCGCCCCCGAGGAGCAGCACTACAACGTCGTGACCGTGGATCTCACCGTGCCGTTCGCCGTTGACTTCGCCGAGAGGCACTTTTATGCATCTTCGAGCTGTGGCATCTGCGGAAAGGCCTCTCTCGACCAGGTCGAGATCGACTGCCCGGTCATCGGACCCGGCCCGCTGATCGCCCGCTCGACGATTGTCTCCCTGCCCGAGGTGCTGCGCGCCTCCCAGCACATCTTCGAGCAGACGGGCGGCCTTCACGCCGCGGCGCTGTTCGACCCGCAAGGGCGCCTCCTCGAGTCGCGTGAGGACGTCGGGCGGCATAACGCGGTCGACAAGCTCATCGGCCACGGGCTTCTCTCCGGCGCAATGCCGCTCAGGGACCGGTTGCTGCTCGTGTCGGGACGGGTGAGTTTCGAGATCGTCCAGAAGGCGGCCGTGGCCGGCATCCCCATCACCTGTGCAGTCTCGGCGCCGTCGAGCCTCGCGGTCGAGGCCGGCGAGCGACTCGGCATGACCGTCGTCGGGTTCCTGCGCGGCGACAACTTCAACGTGTACAGCCATCGCGAAAGGGTGGATCTCGAGGCCTGACGGCCGCACAGCCGGCCGGGTAAGCGAGCGCTAGGCCGGCGTAGCCTCCGCGAGGAGATCTGCGGCTAGGACAACGAGCGGATCGAAGCCGCCGTTGTGGACGTTGTCCAGAAGCTCGCGCCGCATCAGGGGCGGCCAGAACATGCGGATGTGCTCGGCTACCTCGGCTGCGGCCTGCGCCTGTGGGTGGTGGCGGAAGTTGGCCGCAATCTGGTTGGCCATTCGCACTAGATCAGCTCTTACCATCGGTCGATACCTCAGCGCAGGGCCGGCACGTCGGCGTCCACCCGGTCGGGCAGGACGCTCGGGGGCCCGGCGCTGCCGCCCACATGCACACGCGCCCGCACCTGCACGGCCGTCACCTTGTACTCAGGGCAGTTCGTCGCCCAGTCCGAATACTCGGTGGTCACGACGTTGGCACCTGTGACGGGGTGATGGAAGGTCGTGTACACGACCCCTTGAGGCACGCGGTCGGTGATGTGGGCACGTAGCTCAGTCTCACCGGAACGGCTTGCCAGCGTCACCCAGCCCCCCTCGGCCACACCGCGCTCGTCCGCGTCGTAAGGGTGTATCTCGAGAAGGTCTTCGGGATGCCACGCAACGTTCTCCGTCCTTCTCGTCTGGGCGCCGACGTTGTACTGGGAGAGGATGCGACCGGTCGTGAGGATGAGCGGATAGCGACGGTTCGTCCGTTCATCTGTCGGTATGAACGGAGTCTCGACGAACCGGCCCTTGCCTCGGACGAACTTGTCTATGTGCATTATGGGCGTGCCCAGCGGGGCTGCCTCGTTGCACGGCCATTGAACGCTGCCGAGAGCGTCGAGCTTGGCGAACGACACGCCGGCGAAAGTCGGAGTCGTCGAGGCGATCTCGTCCATGATCTCGCTGGAGGCACGGTAATGCATCGGGTAGCCCATCGCCGTGGCGAGCTCGCAGACCACCTGCCACTCCTGTTTGCCGTTCCTCGGCGCCATCACGGGACGGACCCGGTTTATGCGGCGCTCGGCATTGGTGAAGGTCCCGTCCTTTTCGAGGAAGGACGTTCCAGGCAGAAAGACGTGTGCGAACTTGGCCGTCTCGTTCAAGAAGAGATCCTGAACGATGCAGAGCTCGAGGTGCGCGAGCGCCGCCTGCACGTGATGGGTGTTCGGGTCGGATTGGGCGATGTCCTCGCCCTGCACATAGAGGGCCTTGAATGTCCCCTCGACCGCCCCGTCGAACATGTTGGGGATGCGCAGGCCAGGTTCCTTGTCGAGCGGTCGTCCCCAAGTCTCCTCGAACAGGTGGCGAACCGCGTCGTCGGACACGTGGCGATATCCGGGGAGCTCATGGGGGAATGAACCCATGTCGCAAGAGCCCTGCACGTTGTTCTGTCCTCGCAGCGGATTGACCCCGACACCTCGCCTGCCGATGTTGCCCGTCGCCATTGAGAGGTTCGCCAAGCCCATAACCATCGTGGAACCCTGGCTGTGCTCTGTGACCCCGAGGCCGTAGTAGATCGCGGCGTTGCCACCGGTCGCGTACAAGCGGGCCGCGGCGCGCAGGTCCGCGGCCGGCACGCCGGTGACTGCCTCGGTCGCCTCGGGGCTGTACTCCTGCGCCGAGATGAACGCTGCCCATGTGTCGAAGTCTTCCGGTTCGCAACGCTCGGCCACGAACCTGTGGTCCACGAGGTCCTCGGTCACCACGACGTGGGCGAGAGCGTTGACGACGGCCACGTTGGTACCAGGTTGCAGCTGCAGGTGATAGTCGGCCTCGACGTGCGGCGAGCGGACGATCTCAGTGCGCCGCGGGTCGATCACGATGAGCTTGGCGCCCTGTCGGAGCCGGCGCTTCATGCGGGAGGCGAACACAGGATGCGCCTCGGTCGGGTTCGCTCCGATGACGACGATGACGTCACTTTCGTCGACCGAACGGAAGTCCTGAGTGCCGGCCGATGTCCCGAAGGTCTGTTTCAGGCCGAACCCGGTGGGGGAGTGGCAGACCCGCGCGCAGGTGTCGACATTGTTGTTTCCGAAGGCGGCCCTGACCATCTTCTGCACGACGAAGACCTCTTCGTTGGTGCAGCGCGAGGAGGTGATCCCCCCGATGGCGGCGATGCCGTGGCGAGCCTGGATGGACTTCAGGCGATCAGCCGTGTAAGAGATGGCTTCTTCCCAGCCCACGACGCGCCACGGGTCGGTAATGGCCTCCCGGACCATCGGCGTTAGCACCCGTTCTTTGTGCGTCGCGTAACCCCAGGCGAAACGGCCCTTCACACAGGAGTGGCCTTCGTTGGCGCCACCCTGTTTGTAGGGCACCATACGGACCACTTCGTCCCCGCGAAGTTCGGCCTTGAAAGAGCAGCCGACACCGCAGTACGCGCAGGTCGTGAGCACGCTGCGGCGTGGTACCCCCAGGGTGATGACCGTCTTCTCCTCAAGTGTCGCGGTCGGGCAAGCCTGCACGCATGCCCCGCAGGAGACGCACTCGGACCCGAGGAAGTTGCTGTTCCCGGGAGCCACCCGCGAGTCGAAGCCGCGGCCCGCGATCGTCAAGGCGAAGGTTCCCTGGATCTCCTCGCAAGCCCGCACACAGCGCGAGCAGACGATGCACTTTGAGGCGTCGAAGGCGAAATAGGGGTTGCTCTCGTCCTTGGACGCGTCGAGGTGGTTCTCTCCGGCATAGCCGTAGCGGACCTCCCGCAGACCTACGGCACCCGCCATGTCCTGGAGCTCGCAGTCGCCGTTTGCCGCGCAGGTGAGGCAGTCGAGGGGGTGGTCCGATATGTACAGCTCCATCACGCCGCGGCGGAGCTTTTCGAGGCGCGGTGTCTGGGTGGAGACCTTCATGCCCGCTTCCACGGGCGTGGTGCAAGACGCGGGCGTGCCACGACGCCCGTCTATTTCCACCAGGCAGAGTCGGCATGAGCCGAAGGCGGCGAGGCTGTCGGTGGCGCACAGCTTCGGAACGTCAATGCCGACGAGCCCGGCGGCATGCATGATCGAGGTGCCCTCCGGCACGCTCACAGCCAGCCCGTCGATCTCGAGGCCGACCGTCGCCGGGCCTGGCTGGGCCGGGGTTCCGAGGTCGTGGTCTTCGAGAAGCGTCATGGCAGGTCTTCTCGGGTCATCGTCGACTCCCTCCCGATCCGGCTGCGATCGAGCCCAGGTCCATTATGGCACCGCGGCGCCACTAACAAGTCCTCGCGCCTCACAGCAGGGTCGCCTCTTTAGGAGCAAAGTCCTCGGGGAAGTGCTGGAGGGCGCTGCGTACGGGAAGGGGAGTGAGCCCACCCATCGCACACAGCGATCCATCGACCATCGTCTCGCACAGGTCTTCGAGCAGCTCGAGATTCGCCTCGCGATTGTCCCCGGCGATGATGCGGTCGATGACCTCGACGCCTCTCACGGCTCCCACCCTGCAGGGCGTGCACTTGCCGCACGACTCCTCTGCACAGAACTCCATGGCGAAGCGCGCTTGGCGACTCATGTCGACCGTGTCGTCGAATACAACGATGCCGCCGTGCCCCACCATGGCGCCGACCTCGGCGAACGCCTCGTAGTCCATCGGCAGGTCGAAACGGCTCGTCGGCAGGTAAGCACCTAGGGGACCGCCGACCTGCACGGCCCGTACGGGCCGGCCGCTCGCGGTGCCGCCGCCGTAGCCCTCGACGAGCTCGCCGAGGGTGATTCCAAAAGCAGTCTCGACGATGCCGCCGTACCTGATGTTGCCTGCGAGCTGGAAGACCTGGGTCCCGCGCGAGCGCCCGACGCCCAGCTCGCGGAACGCCTCGGCCCCGTTGGCGAGTATCGGTGGCACCGTCGCGAGCGAGAGCACGTTGTTCACGACCGTCGGCTTGCCGAAGAGCCCTGCGATCGCGGGGAGAGGCGGTTTGGCCCTGATCACTCCCCGCCTGCCTTCGAGGCTCTCGAGCATGGCGGTCTCCTCGCCGCAGATGTACGAGCCCGCGCCCACGCGCAGATACAGGTCGAAGGAGTGGCTCGTCCCGAGGACCGATGGCCCGATCCAGCCTTTCAGGTGGGCGATGTCGACAGCCGTTGCCATCATCTTGATTGCGTCAGGGTATTCGGAGCGGATGTAGATGTAACCCTCGCTGGCCCCCACGGCCAGCCCAGCGATCGCCATGCCCTCGATCAGCAGGAAGGGGTCTCCCTCCATGAGCATGCGGTCGGCGAAGGTACCACTGTCGCCCTCGTCCGCGTTGCAGGCGATGAACTTGAGTTCGGAGTCCATGTCGAGAACCGTCTGCCACTTGATGCCCGTCGGGAAGCCCGCCCCGCCCCGACCGCGTAGACCCGAATCGGTCACCGTCGTCACGATCTGCTGGGGCGTCATCTCGAGCGCACGGCGAAGTCCGGAAAGGCCGCCGGTCGCCTCGTAGTCAGCCGCCGACAACGGGTCGTTGACCCCGACTCTCGAGAATGTGAAACGCGTCTGGCGTCTCAGCTGCGGGATCTCCTCGGTCCTCCCCAAGAAGAGCGGGTGGGGCCCGCCGTCGAGCATCCCGGCCTCCATGAGTTCACCGACGCCGCCGGCCTGTACCGGGCCGTAGGCGACGCGCCCATAAGGGGTGGAGACCTCGACTAGCGGCTCGAGCCAGAACATCCCGCGCGAGCCGGTGCGCACGAGGCGGACGTCTCGTTGGCGAGCGGTCGCCTCCCTCACGATGGCACTGGCGACCTCATCGGCGCCGACCGAGCACGAAGCGGCGTCGAGAGGCACGAACACTGCGACAGGTTCCATCACTGCTCCTCGGTGCCACAGGTGGCGAGGAGCTCGTCGAGCCGGGCTTCGTCGATCCTGCCCTTGAGCCGGCCGTCGATCATCACCGCCGGCGAGAGCGCGCAGTTGCCGAGACAGAACACCTGCTCGAGGGTCACCGCGCCATCGGAGGTCGTGTCGCCGAACTCGACGCCGAGGTAGTCACGCGCGTGCCGGGCGAGGCGTTCGGCGCCCATGGACTGGCAGGCTTCCCCGCGACATACGTGGACCACGGACCTGCCCGGCGGCCCGGCGCGAAAGTCTCTGTAGAAGGTGACGACCCCATAGACCTCGGCTTTGGACAGGTTCAGCTCGCCGGCCACGAGGTCGACTGTGCGGTCATCGATGTGGCCGAACACGTCCTGCAGCTCGTGAAGGATCGGCATCAACGCGCCACGTTGCGCTCGATGCTTCTCGACGATGGCTACGGCCCGCTCCTGCGACCAAGGCACGTAGGAGCTTCTCGTCTTCGAAACCATCGCCACACCTCATTCGGGTTGCGCAGCCCGGCTGGAGTGCTCGTCAACTCCGAAATCGAACTTGAGTCCCAAGGCCATCTTAACGAACCACGCCGACTTGCCACCTCAGTGGGGAGACGCGCCCCGGGCCGGTATCGGCACGGTGCGGGCTTGCCGCTCAGCCGCACACGAGCGATCCGCGGGTCGCGAGCACCTCGTCCGTCTCGGGCCAGGTCTTGAGATCCGAGAGGATCACGGCCAAGTCCCACAGAAAGGGCGGTGGCTCCTTCGTCCAGCTCTTCGCGGGACAGTCAAATGGCGAGAGTTCGCGACAGGCTCGATCTGCCCAGCGCCAGGCGTGACCGAAGAGCCCCGGCCCGGCGCGAAGGTTGTACCTGCGCCTGAGCTCAGTCGCAATGAGCGCTTCCCGAAGGCGTTCCGGTGTGCTTCGGACAGATCTCGAAGACCTCTTCCGCCGGCCGGTCCCATCAAGGTTGTAGTCCTCAACGCAGCTGATCAGGCGATGCTGGGTCTCAGCGTCTGCGCCGCCTGAGCGAACCGATCGCCGAGCTCGTCGTCGTCAGGCAGGCCGAGCACCGCGGTGAGAGCTGCAGCCCATCCGTGGCAGAACAGCTGCCAACCGTCGTGAACTTGAAGCGCAGAGCTCCCTGCTTGAGCCAGCGCGTGTTGGTAGAACTCGAGGTCACCCCGGTAGTTCAGCTCCCAGACGACTGAGCGCGGCGGAAAGCGCGCCCGGCCGGTTATCGGCGAGCCAGGCCGGTCTTTGCCCAACCCGGTCGCATTGACGATCAGCGACCCGGGCGGCGCCTCTGCGACGAGGTCGTCCCAGGGCCGATTGCCCACATGTCCGGCGACAGGACGACCGGCCGTCTGAGCGAGCTGCTCGACAGAGGCGCCGACGGCGTCGGCACAGACGAATCGTAAGGGTGGGCGGGTCGCGAACAGGTGCTGGGCAAGGGCGCGTGCCGTGCCGCCCGCGCCTAGGCATACGACCTCTCCTTCAGACTCGGGCCAGATTCGGTCGACGACCCGCCCGACCGAGACTGGGTCACGGGCGAAGCCCCACAGCCCGGCGGACGTGCGTCTGACGGCGTTGACCTCTCCGCATGAGATTGCCAAAGGATCGAGCCCGGCAAACAAGCTTCGCCCGGCGCGCAAGACACTGATCTTGTGCGTGGTGATGACAGCCCCGGCGACGCTTTCGTCCTTGGAAAGGCCGGCGAGGAATCGAAGGTAGGCGTCGTCGTCAGCATTGAGAGCGATGTCGAAGCCGCGGATGTCGCACCGCGTGGCCAGCACCGCCTGCCAGGCTGAGATGGCTTGATGGACCAGAGACGCTCCCGTCGTGACGCCCAGGAACACGACGGTGGTCATGGCGAAAAACTAACCGGCGTGGGATACCGCAAAGGAGTCAGCGCGCCAGGGCGCGAGGTCAACGCTCGCTTCTCCTGCGCGAAGTCCCTGACCGAAGCCTCAGCTCTTGCGACGGAGTGCCCCGACCGCCTCCTGAGCCTCGTTTGCGATCTGATGGGCGGCTTGCCAACCCTCGCCCGCGGGCAGGAGGGGTTGCCCGACGACGATGCGGATCGCCCCCCGGCGTGGAAGGCGCCGGCCCGCAGGCAGAATCGCCCTCGTGCCGATGATCCCTACGGGGACAATCGGGCAACCGGTGTTCGCGGCCACGACGAAGGCCCCGAGATGGAAGCGCCGAAGCTCGGCAGTGACCGTGAGCCCACCCTCTGGGAACAAGACGATGGAGCGCCCTGAGCGCACCACCTCCTCCAGGGTCGCCAGGACATGTTCTGCGGGCGACCGTCCCTTTCCCCTGTCGCTTCCAACGAAGACCGCCCCTATTCGCCGCAGGAACGAGCCGACGACCGGTTGGCTCGACAGGACGCCGCCGGCCACGAACACGACCGGCTCCGAGAACATCAGGCCGATCGCGAACGAGTCGAGGAAACTCTCGTGATTTGCAACGTACACGCACGCTCTGCCAGCCAACGGGCCGCCGTCGGTCTCGAACGAGATGGCGAGACAGGTACACAAAAGCCGCGCCATGACCCAGGTGAGCTTCCAGCGCCAGGTGAGCTTCGGCAGGAGGACGAGGGCAGGCCAAACGAGGGCACCGACGACGCAGAGCAGAGCCCAGAAGGCGACGCCGTACAGGGTGTCTCCTAGGTGACGGGCGGCACCGGAGCAGCTCGCGCGAAGACTTGCCGGTCCACGCGCAGGAGCTTTCTTGGTCGGGTCACCGTTCATGACGAGCCAGTTGGCAGAGGCTTGTTCCCCGTGTAACGCGAGCCGAACGCCTGCCAGTGGGGACGCCGGCGCCACGGGCTGTCGAGACCGCGCCGGTCAAGGAGTTGCACGACACCTTGCGATCATTGCACCTCCGTTGCCACGTGCTGGCGCGCTTGAAACTGGCGCACGCCCCGCCGAGGCATCGGTTCCCCGGGCGGGGTCAGCGCTCAACCGAAGCGGGTTGCTACCGCACAACCTGGGGCGCTTCCTCCGCCCGCGGTTTGCCCTCGATGTGCGAGACCGTCGGTTCCGACTGGTCCGGGCGCCGGCTGTCGCACAGGGCGCAGGATCAAGTCCGTGCTTGCTCATTCCAGGGCTGGTCACCATAGCGATCGAGGTGCACGACGGCGCCGATCGGCTTGCGAGCCTTGCGGCCGTAGCGTCCCGTGGGCCAGCCGAGAGTCACGATGCAGCACGGCTCCACGCGTAAGGGCAGTTCGAGGACCCTGCGAGCCACAGTGTTGGACCACAACGGGAGCGTGATGAGGGCACCGCCGAGGCCGACAGACCTCGCGGCCAGAAGAAGGTTCTGGACGCTTGGGTACAGCGAGCCGTAGTGGCTCGACACCGATATCGGAGGTCTCGGGACGAGAGGCACACGGACGCCTCCCCGCAAACAGCACACGACGAGAACCGGGATCTGCTCGAAATGCTCGACCTGCCAGCTGACCGACTTCAATATCTTGGTCGTTTGCTCGTCTGGCTTTGCGAGCCGTGAGAGGCCGCCGTACACGGTCCAAGCCCGCCGATACTGCGCTGCCAGCGAAGCCTTGACTACAGGGTCCTTCACGACCACGAACTCCCAGTTCTGGCCGTTCGACGCGGTCGGGGCCTCGAGTGCCAACTCCAGGCATCGCAGCACGACGCCGTCGTCGATAGGGTCAGGCAGGACTCGGCGGACGGCGCGCTGGGTGAGCATTGCCTCTGCCAGGGGCATGGCGAGGCGTGCCTCGACTTCGGCTGGATCGCTCGTCGGAGTCAGGGTCTCGTCCATCGCTGAAGTTTGGCGGATCTTCTGCCTCTGGTGCACAACCGCCTGCGTCGCCGTCAGATCCTGTCTGAGTGCTCTCCCTACGCCGTCGACCGACATGCCGAGGCATCGAGGCGTTCGCGACACATATCAACGCCTCTCATGGCCCTGTCGGACGCGAGAAGAAATGTCCGGCTTCCGTGCGAGGCAAGGTCCGCTTCACGACGGCCGAGTGCTGCTATCGCAGCCGGCGATTGCGCGTGCCTGATAGGTCGACCGGAACGGCAAATCCGCGCCTTACGAGCGGAGGCACCTCGCGCGAACGCCAGGCATTCGCGAGGTTCACGAGGACGATGCCACCCCAGGCTACGGCGAGGCCTGCAACATGCCCGTAATTCCCGGCAACAGCACTGATCGGAATCCCGATCGCCAGCGAATAGACCAACACCCCGCTGCCACCGCGTCTTCGGGACGCTCGCAGACCGGCTCCGAGCTCGGCAACACGAGCGTCGACGCGCTCGTCAACTTCCGTGGTTAGCCGCTCGACGACGGCTTCAACGAACACCTGGTCGTACTCGTCTCCAAGCTCCTTGTGAGCGGCCAGGATGGCAGACCAGTCATCACTGCGAGAGTCATTCGCCACAGGGCGAGAATCGCGCCACCAGGGAAGTACGTCAAGCGAGAGAGAGAACGCGAAAGCGAGTGGTCCGACTGGATTGGTTGCGTTTCAAACAATGTCATGCGTGACCGTGCCGGTGGTCGCGAAGTCAGGGTCGTTGAAGCACGACCATCTCAGACGTCGCGCGACGTAGCCGGTCCGTGGCCGGTAGGGCCCGCAGCGCCTCGACGGCAGGTCTGGTCACTTCTTCTATAGCGGTTTCGTCGAGCTCGCGCATGGCCGGCCATTGGCGGTAGGCGATCGCCCTCAATTCATCGGCCGGCGACGAGTGCCATTCGCGTTCGAGTTCGTGAATGGTGCCTTCGAAACCGGCCTCGCCCGCCCAGGCGAGCACTTCGTTCATCGACACAGCGCGTGGGCGTCTGGCTTCCCGGCGGGCGTCCACGCGGGCACTCATCTCGGCGAGGATATTGCCCACCTGGTCGTCGGCAGCCGGGCGCTGGGTGGTACACACGACGTATAGGCCTCCCGGCCGGATCACCCGGCCTGCCTCACGAAACAGCGCTTCCGGGTCGGAAACCGAGTGGATTACCCATACGGAAAAGGCATGCGCGACGCTGGCCGTGGCGAGCGCCATGTTCATCGCGTCCGAACGCACGACAACAGGACCCAGGCGCGACCGGGCACGGGCCAGCATCGGAGCGGAGACATCCAGGCCGACAACTTCCCGTCCGAGCCGGCGCAGACCGAGCGCTACGACGCCCGTGCCCACTCCGATCTCCAGGATCGGCCCTGGCCCCGCTGGGAGGTGCGCGTCGATGTCGGCGGCGTACTCGTCCCCGCGTCGTTCGCCCCCACGGGTCTCGTCGTAATGCTCGGCCAACCTGTCGAACTCGCTCATTGCCGAGATGTTGTCATGATTGAGCCGTGTTCCGGACGCCTGCGGCGTGCTCGGTTACATCGGCGCTGCGTGCGGTCATTCGGTGTGACCGACAGCGGTGTAGACAAGCCGCGCGGGCCGTCGATCACGGGGGGAGGCCCTATTCGAGGGCAGAGTTCTCGATCCAGAAGTCCACGAGTTCGTTGGTGCCCTCCACATCGACCTCGGAGTCGGTCAACGAGAGGCGCCGGTACAAGACAAGTGTCAAGCTGACCGCCCCGCCCGACACCCTCGCCGCCGCCGAGTGCTCGCCGATGAGGACATCGAACCGGTCAGGATGGAGCTCTACGGTCCACGCGCTCTGCGTGTCGGTCGCGCGAAAGACGATGTTCTCACCACTTCCTCGTAGGTTTGCGACCTTGGGCGAGAAGTAGGCCGCTTCCGCAAGGTTGCCGAGGAACTCGTCGATTGTGTCGGCGGCAACATGGGCAGCTATTGACGGGCGAGCGCCTGTTGCGAGTTCGAGGTCAAAACGGTGGACGAGGGTCTCATGGAGTTGTCGACGCGACCAGAAACGTACGTGCTGATCTGATCCCCAAGCCCACATCGAGTCCGTGGGTTCGCTCGCCCGCAGAGTCCCCACCAAGGTCGCACCGCCACGGCGGATCCACTCGCCGTCGACGGGACCTTCGTCCGGGCCTATCTCTGCAGACGGGATCCGCCCCGAGGCGCGGACCCGGACGAGGTGCTCCGCCCACCGGTGGATGGTGCCCAGGTGCAGGGTGAGATCGCGCACAGTCCAGCCCGGACAAGACGGCACCGACAGCGACGGTGACGCGGTTTCAACCAGAGCGGCGAACCGCGCGATCTCTGCTTCGAGAAGATCACAGTGCTCCAGATGGTCCATTGCTCCCAAATTATGTTCCGTACGGGCCAACGGCGCCCCTGCAGCTCCTGACGCTTAAACGGGGGTCCGCGCCTTGCAGTCGAGTTGTCCCTACCGGACCGGTGGGTGTCAGCAGAGGGTGTTCAAAAGCCCGTTCCCTCTCCTTGCAGGCGTTGGGGAAGATGCTTCATACCGCTTCCATGCCGAAGCGAGCCATGAGCGCGCGCTCTTCCTCGCCCGACGGAGATCCTTCGCGGTTCCACAGCTCGTGCAGTCCGGCGAAGTATTCGTCCATCGCGGGGGCGTGGATCACAAGCAGGCGAGCTTCGGTGTCAGCCGAGTTCCCGAAGGTGTGCGCCGTGCCGCGAGGCACGAGGACGAACTCCTCCCGACCAAGGGTCAGGTTCTCGCCCTCGACCGTGACCGATACCGAGCCGTCGAGCACGAAGTACGCCTCTGAGCAGTTCGTGTGCCGATGGGGCGGCGGCCGACGGCCCCCCGGAGGCAAGGTGCGTTCCATCAGCGACAAGTCACCGCCATCTTGCTCTCCCAGAGCCTTGAACAACATCACACTTCCCCGGGCTGTGTAGCGCCTCTCGCCCTCACCAGGTCCCAGTACCGCGTGGATCATGAGAACCTCCCGACAGACTTTCGACTCGGCCAGGACACGTCCGCAAGGCGCGTAGATATACGAGACCGGAGCAGCATTGTTCACTCCCCTTTCCCGAAAGGGACCCCCGGGCAGCCCCGCCGGGAATCGTCGGTCGCCGTCACAGACTCGAGTGACCGGGGATCAACCGAGCCTGGCCGACTCCTCGATGTATATCGACATCCCCCGGCCGAGGAGGTCGCCGGCAAGGGCACTTATGACTCCGACGCCGTCGACGTTCAGGCTGGCCCTGATTATCCAGCGCTGGAACTGCTCGTCGTCCCGGAGGTGGTCCAGCTTCGCCCTCTCGCCCCGGACGAGGAAGAAACCGTTCAGGTCCCCCCCGTGCACCTCGAGCAAGAACGGCTCGAACGACTCGATCTCGCCCCGGGCTTTGAGCTCACCGAAGTACTGCACTCCTTCGCCAAAAATGGCAGTCGCGGCAGCTTCGCGGCCACGCGCCGGCCTATTCCATCCAATGAAAAGCAGATTGTCCGACATGTCGAATCCCCCCTTGGCAAACTTCGAAAACCGCGACTCTAATGGCTCGAGCCCGCCACGACACTGGTGGGTTGGACGGCTGACTGCGAGCTACGAGTCACAGCGGTCGCGCTGGCATGGAAGTCCTGGTCCCCGCGCCGGGCGACCATCAAAACTCTGAGGAGAGTCCTTCTGGCGAAGTCCAGTGCTCGCCCGTGCTGCCGTCTTCGACACCGCCTCTTTCGAGCCATCCCTCGATCGGGAGCCGGTCCAAGACGATTGGCAGCGCCCGGGCGAGCTGCTCAGGCGTGAGGCCCCATCCGCTGGTGATGTGGGGAGTCCATGTCCCGGGGTCGAAGTGCGGCCACGGTTGGACCTCCAGGGACCGGACTGCACCGTGAACTCGTCGTTGCTCCTCGAGTAGTCCGCAGTCCGCGACACACGCCAGGAACAGAAAGCCGCACCTCCCGGCACGGTCCGAGGTGACGGGCCGAAACGGCGACTCGCTCGGGAACACACCGGCGGACTCGACCAGGAGTTTGATGGGTTGACTCGGTAGGGGCTGGGCTGCTTCGAGAGCGGCTCTCACCGGCATGTATTCGGCGACGGTGAGCGAGACGTGGGGCTTGTGCAGTCGATGGGTGTGGGTCGCCATGGACGGTAGGCCCTGGGACGCGATCTCGTCCCAGACGGTCCGGATCAGGTGGCTGGCGTTGTCATCGGGCCACAAGATGATGCCTCGGCTCACCGAGGCGCACCGTAGCGCGCTGAGCTCCGATGTGGCCGTCACCGTCCCGCGGACTGTAGCGGCCGAGTTCAGAGGTCGAAGGCGGACGTACCCAGAAACTGAGGTGGTCCGGATCATCCGGCACTGTCGGGCCCTGCTCGCTCGACGGTCATGCGCAACAGGACGCGCCGCTCACGCTCCATGGCTGCGCGGTACTCGTCCCAGTCCGGGTGCTCGCCCCCGGTCTGGCGGTAGTACGCGATGAGGCCGTCCATCGCCTCGGGGAGCGATACCACCTCGACCGCGCCGTCCACCTGGACCCACTGGCCGTAGAAGCCGTCGGTGAACACGAGAAGCGAAGCCCTCGGTCGGCGCTTCAGGTTCCTGGTCTTCTTTGCTGTCTCCCGGGTGGAGACGACGACGGTGTTGCCGTCGACGCCTGCCGTCACGGGGGAGAGCTGAGGGCTGCCGTCATCGCGCGTCGTTGCCAGAACGGCTCGGTGATGCTGGGTGATGAATGCCAAGGCGTCGCTGAGTTCCATGGCGCCGAAGACTAACGCCGGGTTTCCGGCGCCGGTCCGGGAAGGCGCCCGCAAGACGCCAGTCAAGGGCCAGAGAAGCTACCCGTGAGGCGAGCCATGCGGATCGACGCGCGACAAGACAAGGGGCACCTCGACCGGGATTGCCTTGAACAGTCTCAGCTCAGCTGTACAGAGCGGCCTGAGGTCACTGGCTCGGAAGGCCCGCCACCATCGCGGGTAGGTCGCGGTTCGCGAGGCTTCCGTTTCCCAGCTGGCCGTAGCCGCCGTAGCCCCAGGCCCAAAGGTTCCCTTGTCGGTCAAGGGCGTAGGCCATGTCGCCACCCCCGGCAACCTTCGTCACATGGTTCAACCCCTGTACTCGAACCGGCAGGTCGCTGCTCGCGACGCTGCCGTCTCCTAGCTGGCCGTAGGCGCCGTAGCCCCAAGCCCAGAGGTTGCCCTCCTTGTCGAGGGCGTAGCCGGTCTCAGAGCCCGCTGCGATGGCGACAATGCCCTCGAGACCCTTCACGCGTACCGGCGTACTGCTGAAAGGGTTGTTCGCGCCGCTGCCAAGCTGACCGAGGCCATTGTCGCCCCAAGCCCAAACCGTGCCGTTGCCGAGCAGGGCGTAGGCGGTGTCCCAGCCTGAGGCGAGGGCCGTCGTGCCGGCGAGACCGGGCACTTGCACCGGCACGCTCGAGAACAGGCACGTGGAAGCCGGCCCAGTCGACGAGGTGCAGGGTGGAATGCCGAGCTGGCCGAGGCTGTTGTCGCCCCAAGCCCACACGGTGCCGTCTCGCACGAGCGCGTAGCCGTTCGATGCTCCCCCAGAGAGCGCCGTGACATCCGAAAGCCGAGTCAACTCGTGCGGGACGCCTGGACCGGGGTCGGAACTGCCCGTGCCGAGCTGGCCAAAGCCGTTGTCGCCCCAAGCCCAGACGTTGCCGTCCCTGCGGAGGGCGTAGACGGAGAACGCCCCTGCGCTGAGCGAGACAACCTCGGTCACTCGGTGGACTCGGACGGGCAGCTGCTGCGCCAGGTCCGCCGCATTGCCAAGCTCATCCTGGCCGTTGGAGCCCCAGGCCCAAACGGTGCCGTTTTGAACCAGGGCGTAGGCCGTGTTCTGGCCCCCAGCGATAGCGATCACCGATTTGAGATCACTCACCTCGACGGGCACAGTCGTCTGATACCACTGCCCGGCGACCCCGATCTGACCCTCTAGGTCGTCACCCCAGGCCCACACCTGACCATCGTCGAGAAGCGCGTAACCGGAGTAGCCACCGGCGGCGATGCTCACGACGGCCCGACTCAAGGTGTGAGCGCTGGCTCCTTGAGAAGGGCTGCCAGAGGCAGGGCACGTGCCAGCGAGCAGGGCCAGTGAGGCGAGTGTGCCGAACACGACGCCAAACGACCACCTACCGGCGGACATCGACCCCACGGTACCGCCATTCGGCTGAGGGGCGGCTTGCGCCTCTTGCGGCGCAAGATGACGCTTTGTCGCGCGGCAGGCCGGCGGCCGGCCGGCTGCGACGGGGGAGGGGACGACTGCGTCCTTTTGACGTTGCCCGCGAGCCAGAGATCCGTCACCACGCCTTTCGATCGCTGGTTCCACCGTCGCTTCCGTGGCAAGTCTGAGGCAGTCCTAGCCACTGCTCCTGAGAATTCCTGTCTTCCCCGGTTAGATAGCCTTCCGTCGGTGGGAGCCAACGAAGAGGAGGACCGCGCCAGGATCGAAGAGCTGCGCGCTCGTTGTACTCGGTTCCTCAATGGCCATGGGAACCGTCCTCCGAGTGAGCTCCTGGCTCGGATTCCGGACGACACCCGAGCGGATCGATACGGCAAGGGCGGAGTTGTCGAGGAACTCGAGGTGGAGGTGGCCGGTCTACTCGGCAAACCCGCGGCCGTTTTCGTGCCGACTGGGACCATGGCCCAACAGGTCGTTTTGCGTGTTCACGCAGATCGGCGCGGTCGGCGCAGTGTGGCGTGGCATCCGGCGTGCCATCTCGACTGGCATGAGGGTCGCGGCTACCAGTGGCTCCACGATCTGGTCGGGATTCCCGTGGGCGACATACGAGAGCCGCTGACCCTCGCCGCCCTCGCAGCCCTCGCCGAGCCACCGGCCGCTTTGTTGATCGAGCTGCCGCAGCGAGACCTCGGCGGGGTCCTGCCCCCATGGGACGAGCTGGTGGCCATGACCGCTTGGGCCCGTCAGCACGGCGCAGCGGCACACATGGACGGAGCCCGTATCTGGGAAGCGGCCGCGGGATACGGGCGTAACGAGGCTGAAGTCGCCGATGTCTTCGATACTGTCTATGTCTCTTTCTACAAGGGTCTTGGTGCCATTTCCGGCTGCTGCGTGGCTGGACCGGTCGATGTAGTCGCGGAGGTGTCGCAGTGGCGGACTCGCCACGGCGGACGGGCCTTTGCCCTTTGGCCGTACGCCGCATCGGCGCTCGCGGAGCTTCGTAGCCGCCGGTGCCGCATGCCCGATTACCTCGAGCACGCTCGCCGCATCGCCGCGGCCATGACCGGGTTCGACTGGGTCCGGGTGTTGCCCGACCCGCCGCAGACGTCGATGATGCACCTACAGCTGCGGGTGTCCAAGGCGGAGTTACTCGAGCGTGCTCTAGCTATAGCGGACTCCGAGGGCATATGGACGTTCCCCGAACCCTTTGCCCTGGACGACCAGGCACAGCTGCGCATAGAGATGTCTGTAGGAGATGCCACCCTCGGATTCAGCCCCGACGAGGTCCTCGGTTTGCTCCGCCGTCTCGCAAACGGTAGCTAGCGCCGGAGCCTCCAGTGCTGCGGTCGCGGAGTTCTCGTTGACCGGCGCGGGACCAAGGGCGTAGCTCTGTACATTTCTCGCTCGGGCGTCATACGAGCCAACAGGGCTGTCGGTAGGTGAGGTGGCACAATTTCTTGGCAAGTCGGCGACATCGTCGGGTCCGACGCGGGACACCGTTCTCAAGAAGTCCCTCCATTGCGCGCCACGCCGGGGTGAGGTTGATTTCACCGTTCCGCTGTTCGACCAGTTCAGGAAGCGGTGGATCCCCGACCTTGCGACTCTTCGAGGAAACTGACCAACGTTCCTAACCATTTTTCCAGCTTCATACGGATTCCTCTGTAGATCCCAGCCCGGGACCGTTTATCGACACGTCGGGACTCCTCAACTGCCGAGTATGAGCCGGGCTACCTGCCCGACAACCTCCGCATGCATATCCGGGAGCGTATGGGAGTTCATGTCGAGGGTCATTGCGATGTTCGCGCGACCGAGGCGACCGCTGCGCTGACGATCCTAGGCGCCGATGCCAATGGGCTCATCGGTCTCCCTCGTGCTGAGGAGCGGGCACGAGACGCCCGACTGGCGCAGCTTCGGACAGCAACGGTTTTGCCCAGAATCGAGGGTCCCGCCTACGAGTTGCGTCTCGGCGACCTGCGCGAGGTGTGGGCCGACGTGCCGGACGGCTCGATCGACTGTCTCGTGGTCGATCCGCCCTACGACGAGGCTGGTATCCCGCTGTTCGAAGACCTAGCGCGCCTGGCGCTTCGCGTCCTCAAGCCGGGCCGTCTTGCTGTCGTCTACTGCGGTCACCTCCACCTCGATACTGAGATCGAGCTGCTCGCGAAAGGCGGCCTCACCTACGTGTGGCATGGAGTGAATCTGCTCCCAGGTAGGCACACAGAGATCCATTCCCTATGATCAACGGACGTCACAGGTCTGCGCTGTTCTTCTCGGCGGGCCTTTTCCAACCTCGCATATGGGTCCACGACGCCTACTTCGCCGAAGGCCGGGGAGGTCCCGAAGAACGCCCTGACCACAAGTGGCAACAGGCCGTCGAGCCTGTCCGGCATTGGATCCGCCAGGTCTCAGAGCCGGGCGAGGTCGTGTTCGACCCGACTTGCGGCTCCGGCACGACGGGTGTCGCGGCACTCATTGAAGGCCGGCGCTTCCTCGGTGGCGACCTAGACTTGGCCTACGTCGAGACGACGAGACGGCGGCTCGAAGAGCTGGCAACCGTCGCCGAGGACGGCGAGCCCGATGACGCGAGTTGAGGTGCGAAGGCGCGCGTGGCAGATCCGGCCAAGGTGGTGGTCGCGCGTAAAGCGCTGGTCACAGCTATCCCGAGGCTATGCACAGCCACCACCTATACTCGAACAGGTGTTCGGTCTTGGCAAGGAGGTGAGGACGGTGCGAACATGGAGTTCCGTGGGGATTGCTGCCGAGGACGAAAAGCTTGGCGAGCTTCTTCTGTACGTCGCCCACCGCCTGGAAGACGATCCGCGTGGTGGGGCAACGAAGATCAACAAGGTCTTGTTCTTTTCCGAGTTCGCATTCATGCGTACACACGGACGCCCGATTACGGGGGTGGAGTACCAGAAACTCGACCGAGGACCCGCACCGCGACGCCTCTTGCCGATTCGTAACTGGCTCATCGAGTCAGGCGCTGCGCGCCTCGATAGTTCGTTCTCCTATGGCTACCCTCTCAGTCGACTGATTCCGCTTCGCGACTTCAATCGGGCGCTGTTCAGCGAAGAGGAGATTGCACAGGTTGACGAGGTAATCGAAGACTTGCGTAGCCGCACTGCCATCCAGGCGAGCGACATGTCGCATCGCGAGATCGGGTGGCGAATGGTCGAGAAGGGAGAGACGATCCCTTACGAGGCCGCGTATCTTGTACCGAGTTTCGAGGTGACAGACAAGGTGCGTAGGCATGCAGAGGAGCTGGCGAGCCGGCTGTCAGAATAGTGGTCGGTGGACGAGGTTAAGTGCAGCGACCTTCTGTTGGAGCATGCTCGTGAACTGTTCCCTCCCGGCGGCTCTGTCGCGGGCAGCCCTTCATTCGAGCTCTTCTGTGAGGGACCACTTCGTGCTGCGATCGAGTTGTTCAGTCGCCAGTTCGACGAAGCACCGGAGGCGGCGGCAGGCGTAAAAGTTTGGGTCACGATCGCTCCGCCGTGGTTCCCACCTCTCGTCTTCTACGCCGCGCGAGTGGGCGATCACATCGAGCTTCTCGACGTGACGAGCGAGGACCCTCAGGAGTACTGGGCGATGATCGAAAGTGACCCACACGATTGAGGGCCTGATGCTGCCACGCGTCGCGCCCGGAGGAGTAGGCAGATCGTGCTGACGCTGATTCATGTCTCTTTCGAGAGTGATCCGCTGATCTGGGTGCCCGCGTGGCTCACGCTGGCGTTGCTCGTTACCGCCGCGATTGTTGCCGGGCTGCAGGTCAGAGAAGCCCGGCGCCTTCGAGCAATCCAGGTGCGGCCGTACGTTGATGTCGACTTCGATCTGAGTCGTCCGCCGATGATCTACCTGGTGATTCGGAATACCGGCAACGGTAGAGCGACAAACGTGGACGTGACCTTCGACCCGCCGCTCACATCCAGCCTCGACAGCGAGGAGGATGACCGTGTCGCGAGCTTCGTTGGACATTCTTGGCCCACCCTCGTTCCTGGCAAACGCGTCGAGACGCTCTTCGATTCAGCGATCGCGCGCCTGGCGGACAACAGTGCATTGCCCCTCCGTTACACAGTCAGCGTTACATACTCGGCACCAGACTTTCCGAAGGAGAAGTTTCGCGATCGATACGAACTCGACATTGGCGCGTATCGCAACATGCACTACACGCGCGAGCGCGGAATCGAAGACGTTGCGAAGGCGCTCGACGGTTTGAAGAGGGTCTTCGACAAGTGGGATCACAACGGAGCGCTCGAAGTCGTTACCACCGACCGCAAGCAAGCAGATGAAGAACTCAAGCAATTCTATGAGGAACGACGACTTCTCTTCGGGGAACGCGCTGCCGAATCCCAGCCAAGGCCCGTAGATTCGGTCTCCGAGGGGCCATCCTCACAAGAGGACGCGGACACCGAGGGACCGTCCGGCTCATGAGCTCTGTATTGGGCAACATCGAGGATGAGTCCTGAGTCCGCACGGTCGCTGGAGGGTCTGGACAAGCGGTACGTTGGTCCTTGACACATAAGTGTCCCCGGCGCCGGTTGCACGGCCCGGGGACTGGCACAGGAGGCGTTATCTCCCATGCGTTCCGCAGGTTAGCTGTCGGCTCCGGCCGGCACCACGGCCCTCACTCTTACGCCCGAGGACGTCACCGATTCGATGGTGGTGCTCGCCGAGACCTACTCCCGCTCGGACCTCGCTGGCATCTGTGTCGCTGACGGCTTCGGAGTGAGGGTCGTAGTGGAACGTGGCGCTCTCGAGGTCCACGACGGTGTCGGTCCGCACCGGCGCTCTCGCCGCTACGACCGGGCCACTCATGGCCTGCGCCGCCTCGTGATCCTCAACGCAGCCGGCATGGTCACCTTGGACGCACTCCGTTGGTGCGCGAATCTCGGCATCGGAGTCCTGGTGCTCGGGTCTGACGGCACGGCCCAGCTCGCCTCGACACCTCGCATGACTGACGATGCCCGGCTCCGCCGTACCCAGGTTCTCGCGTCATTCGAGCCATACGGACTCGACGTCGTCCGATGGCTCATGTCCCGCAAGATCATGGGACAAGGAAGGCTGGTGCTCCGACGCTTCGGCGACTCAGAGACGGCCGAGACAATCGGCGATCTCGCCCTCGCCACCGAGGGAGTCGGGACGATCGACGAGTTGCGCCAGATCGAAGCGAGCGACGCCGCCCTCTGCTTCGGGGCCTGGTCCGGCCGCGAAGAGTGTGCCCCGAGATTTGCAGCCAAGGACTCGCGACGGATCCCGCCACACTGGTCACGCTACGAGGGCCGCCGCTCGGTGCTCGCCTCGGCTGCCTCGAACCGTAAGGCCGAGCGACCGGTGAACGCGATGCTGAACTACCTCTACTCGCTCGTCGAGGCGGAGGCGATCTTCGCGTGCCAGGCTGTCGGACTCGATTCCGGGCTCGGGATCGTCCACGCCGATGCGAAGGGCCGCCGGTCCCTCGCTCTCGACCTCATGGAACCGGTACGGCCCGAGGTCGACAGCTTCGTGCTCGATATGGTCGAGCGGCGCACATTCCGCAAGGCCGCGTTCACCGAGACGGCCGATGGACACGTCCGCCTGCTCGCGCCGCTCACTCACGAGCTTGCCGAGACGATACCCCAGTGGGCCAAGTCGCTCGGCCCGATCACCGAGCACGTCGCCCACGTCTTCGGCAAGGCGATGGACGGCTCGCATTCGGCTTCTACCCCACTCACCTCCCGTCCTCTTCGCGATGCGCAGGCGGTCGTGAAGGCGCGCAAGGTGGAGGCGACCCGCCGCGCCGCCGCCAGCAGGACGCTCCAGCATCCTGCTGCTCAGCCGGCCGCTCTTGCGTTGTGGACCTGTCCCGACTGCGGAGGCGCCCTCACCAACCCTCGCCATGTCCGCTGCGAGGCCTGCATCGCCGCCGACCCGGCGCACTCGCCCGAGATCAGTAGACGGCGCGGC
>Ga0181532_10000880_pt1 | contig 30039 bp, 20 predicted proteins | sample PEATcosm2014_Bin_33_FD_119768 | JGI IMG/M metagenome (GOLD analysis project Ga0181532, IMG submission 119768) | Peatland microbial communities from MTU Mesocosm Facility, Houghton, MI, USA - PEATcosm2014_Bin11_30_metaG | ecosystem: Environmental > Terrestrial > Soil > Wetlands > Peat | place...
AGAACGACACGTGTGCGAAGTTTCATAAGATTCTCCTCGATTGTGCGAAAGTTTGGTGCTGATTACGATGGATGAGCTGCCCGTCAATGCAGACGACCTGCGTCGGAGCGGCTCACGGTTCGGTGCTGCGATCCCAAGCCTGGAAGCTGCTAACTTCGTTTGGATCAAACCCTGGGGGTGAATGGAAGTTGCCAGGATTAGAAAAAAAAAGAATTGCGGGCAGGAGGCTGCCAGTGTGGAGTCGGCGAGACGCGGCAGGCCGCGTCTCTACGTTGATTCTTTCTTGTTCGCCAGTTCCCAAGCTTTCGCGTATTTCCAGGAGACGTAGACGGCGTGATAGAGGTGTAGAAGCAGGCCTTCGCGGCCGTCGAGAAATCCGAGACGGAAGAAGTAGTTGTAGATGAATGTTGCGCACGGGCGCAGGACGATGTTGAACACGCTGAAACCGTGTTGGCCCTTGGCGACTGCCATTTCGGCGCCGAGGGACGAGTAGCGATTCATGTGGTCGATGTAATCGGATAGCGTGGGGTAGGAGTGGTGGAGGAGGGCGCCTCGCAGGCTACCGGTCGGGCCATTGAGTTTAACGTCCTCATGGACCTCCCGGTTCTCGAAAGTTCCCGCGCCGCGACGGAAGAGACGTAGCTTCGGATCAGGCCAGAATCCACCATGTTTGATCCATCGGCCAAGAAAGTGATTCTTGCGGGAAATCCAATAGCCAATGGGCATGCCCTTGATTTTGTCGGGATGCCTCGATTCGGATGCTTGCTCCATCGTCAGACACCAGTTGTCGGCGCGCTGTGCCGGATTGACCGCGCTGATCGCTTCATGATTCTCGAGCTCAGCCGTAAGATCCGCTCCAACTTCTTCATCCGCGTCCAAACTCAGAATCCAATCGCTCGTCGCTTTGTCGATCGCCGAATTCTTTTGCGCGGCGTAGCCTTTCCACTCTTCGACAAAGACTTTCGCGCCGAAGGATTTTGCGATCTCGACGGTGCGGTCGGTTGAGCCGGAGTCAACGACGATGATCTCGCCTTTGCCGTCGGCGATCAGCGGCTGCACGCTGGCTAGCGTACGCCCGATGTTGGACTCTTCGTTGTGGCCGATGATCACGACGGAGAGGATCACGCGGGGCTCCTGCCGATGCCAGCTGAGAGCTTGCCGAGCTTTGCTCGGCTTGGACAGCCGAGGGCGGCTGTCCCTACGCGAGCATTTTCTACGCCCGCATTGCCGATGTCCAAGAACGTCACGGAGAGAGGATACGCGACCTGCGGCGGCGTTCAAAAGAAAAACGCCTGCGAAAAGGGAAACGCCGGGTGGCGTTGCCCGGCGTTCCATCATAGGATTTCTTGCTGCGGTTGCGGCGCTACTGTTGCGGTTGCGCCGGAGGGTTCGCAGGCATGATCTGGTCGGCTGATCGCGGCGCCACGTGCGGAATGTTCGGCGCGTGCGTGGCCTGGCCGCGCTCGGCATCGGCGATCAGGATGCCGGCGTGATCGAGTAGAAGACCGATGGCCCGATCCAGTTCGACCTCGGCCTTTTCATACAGGGCCTTGGCGGAGACAAGCGTGACTTCAGCCTGGGTCATGGCAGCCTGGTTCTGGAGCACGAGAGTTGAGGTGGATGCGCCGAGCGCATACTTCTTTTGTTCGGCATCGAGAGACTGGCGCGCCAGATCCACGGCGGCTTGGGCGGAAGCGACGCTGGCGCGATTCTGCTGCACTCCGAACTGCGCGTTGCGCACCTCGATGCGTACCTGGTTCTCGATCTGTTGAATCCGAAGCTGGGCCTGCCGATATTCGAACTCCGAGCGCACTTGCGTTGCCTGCGCGGCGCGGTTGCGGAGCGGGATGTTAAGACTCACGCCCATCCCTTTGTCGGGCGCAGTGGAATTCACCAGTTGGTTTAACGTTGCGCTGTAAGAGACGTTAGGCGGGGCCGTGTAGCTCGTGACACCGCAAAATGCCGGTTCCTGAGCGCATACGTAGTTCTGATTCGGATTGCCGCCCAGGCCTGCGCCGCCGTAGTAGGCAAACAGGTCCACCGATGGCAGTAGTGCGCTGCGGATCGCCTTGTTACTGATGTCAGTATTGGAAAGATTGATACGCTGTTCCGCGAGTTCTGGGCGATGACTGAGCGCATCGTTGACCAAGTCCTGTGTAGGGACAATCGGTTCCTGCGCGGGTAATTCCATGGTCGAGGTGGGAATCACTTCGGCGTCGGCCAGTGCCGGATCGACGAGCGTGCGGCTGATCGCGTTCTTCATGAGGAGTTGCTGCAGTTCAAGATTGGTCAGCGCAAGGGTCAGGGTCTGCTGATTTGAGGCAACTACGCTCTGCGCCCGAACTACTTCGATGGGAGCAAGGGTCCCGATTTCCACCTGCTTCTTATTGTCGGAGAGAGTCTTTTGCGCGAACGTTAACTGCTCCTGCTGGACCCTGACATTCTCATAGGCGTACACCAGGTCCCAATACATGTTTTCGATCTGGTCGACGGTCGTGGTGATTTGCAGGCGGAAAGCTACATCTGAAATTTCCCGATTGTTCTTGGCAATCTGAATGAAACGAGTGTTCGGGCTGAATCCAAAGCCCTGCAATAGGTGCTGCGTCAACTTAAACTGAAAGTTGGAATTCAGGGCCGGAGTCAAGGAGTTGAAGGAGTTATTGGAGGTCACCCGGGTGTTGTTGAAGCCGATCGCCATATTCGTGCCCCATTGGAATCCCTGGGTGTAGGTGAAATTGCCCGTAGTCGTGTTCTGGCTGCTGCCACAAAAGGGGCTGCCGCAATTGATCTCCTGGCGGTCGAACTGCACCGCGCCGGTGATAATCGGATCGAAGCTGGCGATCTGCGGGCCGCTGCCGAAGGTTGATCCCACCAGTCCGGCTGAGCCGACGCCGGCGCCGCCGGCCGCGACCGAAGTTCCACCCTGGCCCGAGCCGACTTGTGTGCCAAGACCGCCCACACCGCCGCCGGGTGTGTTCTGCACGACACCGTTGTTGACACCGAGAAGGGTGTTGGAGCCAGATTTGGCACGCCACACGTCGGTATCGGCGATGTTCAGGTTGTAGCGGGCGATGGCGATATCAAGGTTATTTTCGAGTGCCAGCGCCACAGCGTCGTTCATCGAGATGTAAAGCTTGCCGTCGTGCATGAGTTGGTCGATGCGCGGCGTGTTGGCGAGATTCGGTGGCGGTACGTGCCGCGCGGTGTAGGGCGCGAGCGGGTTGGGGAAAGATGACTTCGGTTTCGAATACTCCTGCACATCAAACGGCTGCGACGATGACGATCCGGCACTTTGGGCCGTCATGTGCGACGAGGGCGCGCTGGGCGCCGGCGAGGCATCCTGCGCCCACCCGGCGCGTACCACGATTACCACAAGGAAGACGATGGCAAGGAAAAGGGCGGCGGCCCGCGGAAACGCAGTCAACACGCTAGAACGTTGCATTCGTATCATCTCCATTGATCAGACTCGATTGGATCACACTCGAGCGATCAGGCTTAAGAGGAACGGACGTAGTGGTTCACCCTTTTGCTAACACTCAGCTAATACGTAGAACGACAGGTAAGAGTTCCTTGCAATCTTCTCGGTTCAGTCTTCTCCCTGCTTCTGCATCCTGGGGAAAAGACAATCTCCTTCATTGATCGTAAGCAAATGTGATCGTAAGTGAAATAGTATAGCTGACGCGCCGTTGCGCTTTCGGTGACGGCGGCGGTGAAACCTTGTAAATACCTAACGATGATGCTCAAGCAGCTTAGGACGCGAAAAAGATCGTGCGTAATCTCAGACTGATCCTTTCGTATGATGGCACCGAGTTCGCCGGCTGGCAGGTGCAGCCCGAGCGGGCGACGGTGCAAGGCGCGCTGGCCTCAGCCATTGGACGGTTAAGTGGGGAAAATGTACTGCCCCAGGGCTCCGGGCGCACCGACGCGGGCGTGCATGCGCTCGCTCAGGTGGCCAGTTTTGCGACCGCTTCCGCAATTCCGGTCGAAAACTGGATGAAGGCGCTGAATGACATTCTGCCCCCCTCGATTCGGGTGCTGGAGTTGACGGAGGCCGCGCCCGATTTCCACGCACGTAAGTCGGCGCACGCCAAGACTTATCGGTATCGCATTTACCGCGCAGCGATCTGCCCGCCATTTCTGGCGCGCTATGTGTGGCATTATCCGTATCCATTGGAGGAATCGGCGATGGTTGGCGGCGCCGGCGTGGTTGTGGGCGAACACGATTTCACGTCATTCGCAGCGGTCGATCCGGAGCGGGTGGAACGGCTGTCGGACTGCGAAAATCTTAACCACAGGGGGCACGGGGGAACACAGGGACACACGGAATACCAGGTAAGTAACGTGCGCACCGTCTTCTCTTCCAAGTGGATGCGCGAAGGCGACGAATTCATCTATACGGTTCGGGGCAGCGGATTTCTTCATCACATGGTGCGGAACCTGGTGGGCACATTCCTGCTGATGGGGAAGGGCACGGTGAGGCTGGAGGATTTGCGAAGCATTCTCGACGCGCGTGAGCGCAGCTCGGCCGGCCCGACGGCACCTGCCAGCGGGCTCTATCTGGTGGGGGTGGAATATTGAGGCGAACAGGCAGCACCAAAGTTTTGTCATCCTGAGCGCAGCGAAGGATCTGCTGTCTCGTGCGGTGAAAAAAAGAAGGTCCTTCGCTGCGCTCAGGATGACAATTCGATAGAAGGATGGAAGGCTCTGGCGCGACCGCTCGGCCCCGCGTACACTTCTTCGCAGATGGCCACCAACGTGGAATTCGCCGTGTCCCGCATCGCTTCCGTAAACCCGGCGACGGGCGAAGTTCTGGGCGAACTGGATAGCGCCGGTCCGACCGAAGTGCGCGCTGCGGTAGCTCGCGCGCGCGCCGCGCAGACGGACTGGAATGCCTGGGGCATCCGCAACCGTGTCCGGATGGTGGGGCGATTTCAGCAGATTCTTCTTGCGCGCAAAAGCGATATCGCACGGCGCATCACGCAGGAAGCCGGTAAGCCCTTGGTCGAAGCGTTGCTCACCGAGGTTCTGGTCGTGCTCGACGCGGCGCGATTTCTGATGGAGAACACGTACGCGATCCTGCGCGAGGAAAAGCTGCCGCACGGCAATGCCGCGATGAAGACCAAGGCGGGGCGCATTCTGCACGAACCGTATGGCGTGGTCGGAATCATCTCGCCGTGGAATTATCCGTTCTCGATTCCGGCGACTGAGGCTTTGGCGGCTCTGGTGGCGGGAAATGCCGTCGTGCTCAAACCCTCAGAGTTGACGCCGCTGATCGCGCTTGAATTGCAAGCGCTGGTGCGCGAGGCCGGAGTTCCCGATGGCGTTTTTCAAGTGCTCCCGGGCGAAGGCGAGACCGGGGCTGCGCTGGTGAAAAGTGAAATCGACAAACTGGTCTTCACCGGAAGCGTCGTGACCGGCCGGAGAATCGCACAGATCGCCGCCGAACGCCTGCTTCCGGTGGTGCTGGAACTGGGCGGCAAGGATCCCATGCTGGTGCTCGAAGACGCCGATATCGACGTCGCCTCGAGCGGCGCCGTCTGGGGAGCGTTTGTGAACGCGGGGCAGACCTGCTTGTCGGTTGAACGGTGCTATGTGCATCAGAGTTTGTACCCGGTTTTTTTGGACGCCTGTTGTGAGAAGGCGCGCAAGCTGCGCGTGGGCAACGGCATGGATCCGGCCACCGAAATCGGCCCCATGATTCACGAGCGACAAGTGCGAGTGGTGGAATCGCAGGTGGCGGATGCGAAGCAGCGCGGCGCGCGCGTGCTGGCCGGAGGCATACGGCTGCTCGATCTGGGGCCAACATTTTTTGCGCCCACGGTGCTGGGCAGCGTCGATCACAGCATGCGCGTGATGCAAGAGGAAACCTTTGGCCCGGTATTGCCGATTGCGCTTTTTCGCGACGATGCCGAGGCGGTGCGCCTGGCCAACGATTCCGACTTCGGACTGGCTGCCAGCGTCTGGACGCGCGATCGCGCTCGCGGCGAGCGACTGGCGCGCCAGATCAACGCCGGCACGGTGATGGTGAACGACGCCGTGTCGTGTTTCAGCATCAGCGAAGCTCCGCATGGCGGCGTGAAGGCGAGCGGCATTGGACGAACGCATGGACGCTGGGGTCTGGAGGAAATGGTGCGCGTAAAGTATGTGGATAGCGACCTGGTTCCGCGCATGAAGAAAATTTGGTGGTTCGGCTATGGCGGCGGATTCGCGGGTGAGATGGAAAGCTTTCTCGACTTGTTGTACGCGCGCCCGCTGCGCGAGAAACTGAAAGCTGGCGTGCGTTCCGTTGGAGCGCTGTGGCGGAGAAAACTCTAGGCATTGAAAATTGTTGTTGCTGTATCCGCTCGCGTGGGGACGGCCGCCCTCGGCCGTCCGAGCCGAGCACAGCTCGGCAACTGCCGGTAGTCACGGCAAGTCTGGTTTCGCTATAGAATGCAGAGCATCCGCCGGGCTTGGCCCGGCTGGACGGCCGAGGGCGGCCGTCCCTACGCAAGCGTAACGAAATGACAGGAAAGTGGAACAATCATGATCGACTCCCGCACGTTTTTGCGCCATACCCTTGCTACCCTTGCCTACCGTGGAGCGAAAGCCATCCGTAATGCTGGGCCTGCCTTTGCCGACTATGGCTTGCCTGAAACTTCGCGCACGCCGGCGAAGATTCTTGCGCACATCGGCGACTTGATGGACTGGGGTCTCGCCATGGCTGACGGCCGCCGCGAGTGGAAGGATTCTTTGCCCCTGCCTTGGGAAAAAGAATGCGAGCGCTTCTTTGCTGCCTTGAAAAAGTTCGACGATTACCTGGCGTCGGAGAAGCCGCTCGAAGTCTCCGTCGAAAAATTGTTTCAGGGCCCGATCGCCGACGCGCTTACCCACGTGGGGCAGATCGCTATGCTGCGGCGGATGGCTGGGGTCCCGATGAAGGGCGAAAACTATTTTGTTGCCGAGATCACCATCGGACGCGTCGGGGCGGATCAGGCGGCGCCGCGCAAGGAATTTTGATTAGCAGACTTCGCGCGTGAGCTCTTATTCGTTCAGGACTCGCTAGGTAGTGTAATTGCCTGGTTGCGACGATTACCCCTCAACGTGCGCGTTGGTAAACTCGGTGGTTGCGGTCGATCGCAAAGGACGAATAGCAACGCGGGTGCTGGGCCAGTTTGAAATCCACAGGGCATCGCATTCGGTACAAATCCGTGGCATCATGGGTGCGATCGAGCTGGTTTGCGGGGCTGAGGAAAAGCTAGCGAGGATCGCAAAAACGAAACGGAACCCGTGCCAGCAAACCGGAAAGGAAGTGACGCCATGCGTGGGCAGCAGATCAACCGCGTTAGCGGCAGAGTGCTAATCATCCTGTCTCTTGCAGCGTTGCTTGCGGTGCTCAGCGGGTACGCTCAGCCGCCCCAACCGGATGAAGGCACAGCGGCACATATCTTTCAGTTGTCAATCGTGGCGCTGGTGCCGATGATCTTACTTTTCTTCGCAACGGCGGATTGGACGCGGCCCTTACGAAGCGCGCGACCATTGGCAATTCCAGCCGCCGCTTTGGTTCTCGCGTTTGGAGCGCTGTATTACCTTGAACACTATCGGTAAACTGCGACGCATCCGTGGATCTACTACCCGACTGGTGCGTCCTTGGTCGAAAGGCCGCAGCTGAGTAAAATCGCGAGAAAGGATCCTTGCAAAGGCGCACAGGAGATTGAATGGCTTCCGGCGAAACGGCAACCGCAACTATGACCACGACTCCGCAGCTTCCCAACCACAAAGTCAAGATTAAGAAGACGGGCCAGCGTGCCTGCAATGAGAAAAACGAAAAGGGCAAGTTCTGCGGCGGACACCTGAAGCGCTGGTTCTACACCGTCGACGTGCTCGAAAAGGAATGCGGTTGCGCGGAGAAAGCCTGGGGAACTGACCGCGAAGTGTATCGCTGCGAATTCTGTCAGACGCTCTACTTGCCCAGTCCCGGAGATCCGCGCGGGATGAACGTCGCGGGGCGAGGGCAGCTTTCGGTGTTTGGGTTAACGGTTCCTCCCAAGGAAGAGAAAAAGGCGTAGCGTCTCTAGTCCGGCTCCCGCGCCAGTTCTGGACTCGGCACCGTCTCTCCCTCTAGTTCCTTGTGGCGTGCCGCTCGCTGCTCATTCAGCATCTTGGTTGCGGCTGCCAATTCTTCGCGGCCTTCTTTCTCGCGTCCCATGCGCACCAGCACCTGCCCGCGGAGATAGCGGGCGCTGGCGTGACTACTGTCGAGCCGGATGACTTGATCCAGTTCCGAGAGTGCTGCCGCGTAATGCCGCTGGTGCTCTTCAATCTTCGCCAGCCCCATAAGCGAGACAATTGATCGCGGATCGAGCGTCAGCGCCTTGCGATAATTCTTTGCCGCCTCGTCCTCGTTTCCGACCGTCGATTCCACGTTTCCCAATTGTTCGTAGGCGAAGGGAACGTCGGGCTCAATCGCGATGTCCTTGTGAAATTCGTCGCGAGCACGGTCGTAGTCCTGCCTGTGGATATAGGCTAGCCCCAGATTAAAGTGCACAAAGGGCAGCTTCGGATCGGCCTGCGCGGCCGCTTCCAGTTCCTTCAGCGCGTCGTCGTACTCTCCGCGATTAAGATGCGCCTTGCCCATCAGCAAATGAAATTCTGGAGAACCTTCCCCAATCTCAACCAGGCGGCCCATAGCTTTTTCTTCCAGCGCCGGGTTCTTGGCCTTATCCGCCGCATGCTCAAGCACGTAGAGATAATTCAGCTGGTCTGACGCCTTTCCCCATAATGGTTCGAGCGCGCCGATCGCATCCGTCCAACGATCGTTGAAGAAGTAGCATAGGCCGAGCAGATAACGGGCTTGATAGGAATCGGGCGACTGTCGCACCACCGACTCAAACGGATGGATCGCCCCCGCGAAATCGTTCTGGCGGAAATATACGAGTCCGATGTTCAGCCGGATGCCGGCCACGTCCGGTGCGAGCTTCTCGGCCTTGTGCAGGGTTTCGAGGGCTTGCGGCCACTGCTTGCGGCGCATATGAATCACGCCGAGGTTGGCGTAAGCCCCCGCCACGCCGGGGTCGATCGCCAGCACCTGCCGGAACGCGTGCTCGGCTTCATCCAGTCGCCCCGCATGCAGCGCGGCTTCTCCGGCCTCAAACAGTTTTTGCGGATCGTGCTCCTGCGAAGCTCCGGTCGTTGTACTTGCCCGCGCCGTGGTCTGGACACCTGTTGTGTTGGTTTCACCACTCGTTATTCCACTCGGAAGAAAAAGCATGAGTACCACGAAGGGCATGCGCATGCTTGACACTGGATTCATCGTCCTGTAGTGTCCGCCAGCAAGAGGCTGAAATACAAGGTGCCCATGGAATCTGCTGATTCGAAGCCTACGCGAAATACCTCGCCGGCGAAATCGCGCGGCAAATCTCAGCCCTCCCGCAGACGGTCGCAGTCGGCCGCGGTCACCATTCGTGACGTCGCCGAGCGCAGCGGATTTTCTTCCGCCACCGTTTCTATCGTTCTGAACAATGCGCCGCTGGCCCGCTACATTCCCGACACGACCAAGGGACGCATCCAGCGCGCCGCGCAGCATCTCGGCTACCGTCCCAACCTGTTTGCGCGCTCGCTGCGTGGCCGGCGCAGCCACACCGTGGGGGTCATGGTTTTCGACATGACCGATCCTTATTGCACGCTGGTGTTGCGCGGCATCGAGAACACGCTCTTTCAGTCGTCTTTTCTGCCCATTCTCACGGATGTGCACAATGAGCGCAGCCGCTTCGAGCGCTATCTCGAAATGCTGCTCGACCGCCGCATCGAAGGGCTCGTCGTCCTGGCCAACTGGCTGTTTGTCGACATCAACGTCCTTGCCGACCTGGAGAAGAACAACATCCCGACCGCGACCGTGGGCCGCGAGCTCAAGAACGAGAAAATCAGCTCGGTAATTGTGGACAACGCGGCCGGCGCCCGCGCTGCGCTCGATCATCTCCATTCGCTTGGTCATCGCAAGATCGCGTTCATACGCGGCCCTCGCCAGTTGTCGGACACCGAGCCTCGCTGGCGTGGCGTGCGGACACTGGCCCGCGAACGGGACCTCGAACTCGACTCGCGGCTCATCGTCGATCTACCAGAATCGGGAGATCCGTTTTCAAGTTTTGAACAAGGATACAAATTAACGGAGGAATTGCTACGCCGACGTCGTCCTTTCACCGCGCTGCTGGCCTTTGATGACATGACGGCTTTCGGGGCCATTCGCGCGCTAGCTAAAGCAGGAATTCGTGTCCCCGATCAATGTTCGGTGGTGGGCTTTGACGATGTCGCGCCGGCTGCCATCTATTCTCCCGCACTGACCACCGTGCGCCAGCCCATGGAAGTTATGGGAACAGCAGCGGCAACCATTGTGCTTGAGGCCATCAACGCCACTCTGGAAAAGAAGCCGACCCCGACCATTCACCGCCGAATTGTTCCCGAGCTGATCGTGCGCGAGTCGACCCGTAGCGTAAAGTAGGTGGATGGCAAAAGCTCCGCATTTTCTCTTGACAGGCGGAGCCTCCTGAAGCACTATTGATACGTTTTAATAAAGGCATTTGACTGCTTTTGAGGGTGGCGCCGGAAGGATCGATGGCGCCCCAGGCAGTTCTGAGTGGGGGACCCCGGATGAATCTCGATAAGAGCGCCGTGCTGAAGAGCGTCTGGTATTAGTTCTGTGTCGAATCGGTGAGGGAGTTAGAGGTGAGGGAGTTGGATATGAGAATTCGTCTCTTATGTGGAATCGTGGTGTTACTGGCAGTGTTCTCCGCTGTGAACCTTCACGCCCAAGACACTGGCGCGATCACCGGCACGGTCCGAGACAACACTGGAGCGGTGATACGAGGAGCTGAGGTTAAGATCACCGGCGACGCGGGTGGTATCCAACGATCGACCTTGACCAACTCAGACGGTGACTATCTGGAAGCCGGTCTGCGAGGCGGCACTTACAACCTCACCATCAGCGCGAAGGGCTTCAAGACCTTCAAGGGCAAAGGAGTGGCATTGTTCGTCGGTCAGAAAGCTCGCGTGGACGCTACGCTGACAGTAGGCGACATTGCGACTGAGATCGTGGTGCAGGGCGAGCAACTGAGTCAGGTCGAGACCCAATCTTCCGACCTGAGTGGCACGGTAACCGGAAAAGAAATCAGCCAGCTCCAACTCAATGGCCGCAACTTCACCCAGCTTGTGACGCTGGTTCCCGGCGTGAGCAACCAGACCGGACAGGATGAAGGTACAGTCGGGGTTGCGGGCAACGTTTCCTACAGCATCAACGGCGGCCGTACCGAGTACAACAACTGGGAACTCGACGGCGGCGACAATATGGATAACGGCAGCAACACTACGCTGAACGTTTATCCCAGCCTGGATGCGATCGGCGAGTTCAAGGTGCTGACCTCCGATTACGGCGCGCAGTACGGTCGCAGCGGTTCGGGCACGGTAGAAGTGGAGACTAAGTCGGGAACGTCATCCTTCCATGGCGACGTTTACGAGTTTGTACGAAACAACGATTTTAATGCGAAGAATTATTTTGAAACGGCGGTGCCGCCTTATAAGAAGAATGACTTTGGCTACACTTTCGGCGGACCTGTGTACATACCGGGCCACTACAACGATAGCAAGACCAAGACTTTCTTCTTTTGGTCGCAAGAGTGGCGGAAAGAAGTGGTTGCGGGGCAGGTGTTTAATACCCCTGTTCCATCAGCGGCCGACCGGACTGGCAATTTCTCAGATTTGTGCCCTACGGCGGGTACGCCGTTCGCGCGTTTGGAATCGGACGGGCAAACTCCGACGCCCTACTTCGACTGTCCTGGAACCTCCATCACGGGTACTACCATCGGCGGCGAGCCTGCGTTCAACACTTTCCCGGGGAATCAAGTCCCAATGGACCCCAGTGGCAATGCTCAATACCTGCTCCCGCTGATTCCGGCGCCCAATGTCGGGACTTTCGGCTTTCAGTTGTCACCGACTCAGCCAACCAACTGGCGTGAGGAACTGGTCCGTATCGATCAAAATATCAATAGCAAGAATCTGGCTACGTTCCGCTATATTCACGATTCCTGGGACACGGTAAACCCGGTTCCGCTGTGGACGAATATTGGCAGCTTTCCAACCGTGCAAACCAACTTCGGGGGACCTGGGACCGGTTTTGTTGCTCGCCTCACCTCAACGATTTCACCCACACTGCTGAACGAGTTTGTCTTCAGCTACACTGCCGATCACATCATCCTCCAAAATACGGGTGCCTGGAAGAGACCGTCGGGAATGACAATGCCCGGGCTGGTGAACGATACCTTCAATGGCAGCCTACCAGGCATCAATTTGATTGGAGGCAACACTTACGGCAACTTCGGAGAGGATCCCGGCTACATTCCTAACGGCCCGTACAACTCCAATCCCACCTATACCTATCGGGACAATCTCAGCAAGATCGTCGGAAAGCATAATCTCCAGTTTGGAGTGTACATAGTGGCAGCCCAGAAGAATGAATTCGGTGGCGAGCTCGCCAATGGGTCGGTGCCGGGCTATTTGACTTTCAACACCTCTGCTCCGGGATCAACCGGGAACGCGTTTGCGGACCTGTTGACAGGGCAGATCGCCAGCTTTGGACAGCAAAGTCAATTCGTAAAGTATTACAACCGCTACAAGATCGTGGAACCCTACTTCCAGGATGATTTCCACGTGACCCCACGACTGACTCTTAACCTGGGCTTGCGCATCAGCATGTTTGGTACTTATCGCGAGAAGGAGCATCAGGCTTTCAATTTCGACCCAGCCTTCTATAAAGCCGGGCAAACCACCGTCAATCCGGATGACACGGTTAATAACCTGACCGCGAACGGACAGGTTCCCACAGTTAGCAATTTGCCAAATGGCATCGTTCAATGCGGTGTCACTCCCGGAGTGCCGGTAAGTTGTATGAACGGTCACCTGTTCAATCCCGCGCCCCGAATTGGTTTCGCCTGGGACCCCTTCGGCAATGGGAAGACCGCTATTCGTGCTGGCTATGGTGTCTTCTTCGAACACACCAACGGCAACGAAGCGAACACCGAGTCACTGGAGAACTCGCCGCCGCTGGCGACCTCGGTAGTACAGAACAACATTTCCGGATATGCGAATATCGGCGGTGGCGGCGGTGGAATCAGTACGACTCAGTTTCCTTTGGGGGTGGTAGCGATTCCCACGAAAGCCATCTGGCCGTACATGCAGCAATGGCACTTTGATATCCAGCAAGAGATCGCAAAAAATACGATCGCTACGGTTTCGTATGTGGGAAGCAAGGGCACGCATTTGACTCGCTACACGAACATCAATCAACTACAGCCGGTGTCGGCGAGCCAGAATCCTTTTTTGGTCAACAACGAAACTATGGGCGGCACTTGCGGCCCGTTGGATATGTACGGCGTTCCAACTAACGGGACCACTCCGATGGGTGTCAGCGTCCCTTATACCCCGTATGTCACCCCCGGCCCCGGTGTTTTGAGTCCGGCCGTCAATTTCGGAATTGCGAATGGCTGCACCGACCCGAACACCGGCCAAGCTACGGTTGCCGACGCGTTCCGCCCCTACGCAGGCTATGGCAACATCAACAACCTCTCAGATGCGGCCTCGTCAAATTACAACGCACTGGAAGCCTCCATTCGTCGCAACGTGGGTAGCCTACAGGTGAGCTTCTCTTACACTTATGGTCACAGCATTGACGACTCCTCCAGTCGCCAAGATTCCGGGATGGTGAATTCCTATGACCTGCCTGCGAACCGCGCCAATTCAACCTTCGACCAGCGGCACACGCTGACCGCGAGCTATGTGTGGGACTTGCCTTTCTTCAAGAGTCCTGGCTTAGCCAACAAGGTGCTCGGCGGGTGGGAGTACTCCGGCATCATGACTTTCGCGTCGGGAACGCCTTTCAGCGTGCTGCTCCCGTCCGACAATGCGGGTGTATCCAATGGTCTTACCAATGCCGGTAGTGCGTTCGCCTATGCGGATAAAGTCTCCGACCCAAAGAGCGGGATTCCACCAACACCCCCGCCGAGCGGGGGAGTGGTAGCGGGACCTTTTATTTACAATCCCAATGCCTATGCCTCGCCGGTTGGGTTGACCTTCGGAGACTCTGCGCGGAACTCACTTACTAACCCGCACCGCATCAACTTTGATATGTCGCTCTTCAAGCACATTAAGCTCACGGAACGCTTTAACTTCGAGTTGCGGGCGGAGGAGTTCAACGTATTCAATCACACGGAGTGGGGTTACATCGCGGGAGATGGCGGATCGGGGGCGAGCAACAGTTCGAACCTGACTTCGGGGACGAATGTGTTCACCGGTGCTAACTTCATGAATGTCCTGACCGCACACAATCCGCGCATCCTGCAACTGGGGGCGAAGCTGATCTTCTAGAAGAAAGCCGCTAGAAGAACGCCGCGCAAATAAAAATCCTGGCTCACTGCGAGCCAGGATTTTCTTTTTGCACCTCAATATTCCGACTGACGGTGGCCTGAGTGGCCGCGCGACCCTCAATCCGCCACCACCGCCTCCTTCCGCGCCCGGGTCAGCACGGCCAGGCCCTTTTCCAGATCGGCGATCAGATCCTCAACATGCTCAAGGCCGACGGACAGGCGGATCATTTGTTCAGTTACGCCCATCTTTTTTCGCAACTCCGGAGCGATCATGGCGTGTGAGGTCAGGACTGGAATCGTCACCAGCGAATCCACTCCACCGAGGCTCGGCGCCAGGGTAAACAGATTCAAGGCCTCGGCCACGTGGCATGCATCGGCGCCGCTGCCATCCACCTCGAAGCTCAGAACGCCGCCCGCGCCGGCCAGTTGCTTCTTTGCGATGGCGTAGTCTGGATGCTCCTTTAGCAGCGGATAGTACACTCGCGCCACCTTCGGATGCTGGCTCAGGAAATCGGCGACCCGCAGCGCGCTTTTGTTCTGGCGCTCGACGCGGACGGCCAGCGTCTTGATTCCGCGGAGCAGCAGAAACGCCGCGTGCGGATCCATGCAGCAGCCGAGGGTGGTGCGCGTGTGATGGATCTGCTCGATCAAATCGCGTCGTCCGGTGGCGATGCCACAGATCAGGTCGGAATGCCCGCCAAAATATTTTGTTCCCGAATGCAGCACCAGATCGATACCCCACTCCGCCGGACGGCAATTGATGGGCGTGGCAAAGGTCGAGTCAATGGTCGAGATCAAGCCATGCTTGCGAGCCAGCTCGGCAATCTTTTCCAGATCGACAACCCGGAGATTTGGATTCGTCGGCGACTCGATGTGCAGGATCTTTGTGTTGGGCCGGATGGCGCGCTCGTGCTGCTCGATGTCATTGGTGTCGACAAATGTCGTTTCGATTCCCACCTTCGGCAGCCACTGGGAAAGAAACTTGATCACACCGCCATAAATATCGCGTTGCGCCACGATATGGTCGCCGGCCTTCAGCAGCGAAAGAATCGACGTGGTGATCGCGGCCATGCCCGAAGAGAACAGCAGCGCCGCATCCGTGCCCTCCAGTTCGGCGATGGCATTCTCGGCAACGGTGTGCGTGGGATTGCCGTAGCGCGTGTAGAAGCTGTCGGTAGGCGTGACGCGCACTTGCTCCTGCAGGTCGGTGACTTCGAACGTCGAAGTCTGATAAATTGGCGTGGACAGCGGACCGTTTTTCTTGGCCAGGCTGGTGCCTCCGCGTACCGCCTCGGTTTCCTGGCGAAACTCGTGCTTTTTCATTTCGAATTTCCCCGTCGTCGCCCGAAGCAGACGGGGCAAGCCCCGTCTCTACACTAGCTTCTTACCGTCGCCGCATGCAGGGCGGGCACGGGCGCCAGCCACTCGGACGACCTCGCGTGCCGGCCGCTTACCAGTTTGTCGAACTCCTGCTGCAAGGCGCGAGTGACGGGCCCAGCCTTGCCATCACCGATGACGCGGAAATCAATTTCGCGCAGCGCGACAACTTCAGCCGCTGTGCCACACACAAAAACTTCGTCGGCAATATAAAGTTGATCGCGTGAGATAGGTTCCTCGACCACGGAATAGCTTAAGTCTCGAGCCAGAGTGATTAGGCTGTCGCGAGTGATGCCTTCCAGAATTCCCGCCCGCGGCGTCGTGGAGATGGTCTTATTACGAACGATAAATAGATTTTCGCCGGTGCACTCGGCCACATATCCATCGGGTCCCAGCATGATCGCCTCATCGAAGCCGGCACGTTGCGACTCGGTCTTGGCCAGAATCGAGCTGACATAATTACCCGCGACCTTGGCCTTGGTCATCATGATGTTTGGATGCAACCGCGTGAACGACGCAATATTGGCGCGGATGCCGCGATCCTTCGCCTCGGTCCCCAGAAACTCTTTCCATTCCCACACCGCGACCACGAAGCGCGGTTGGCCAGCCTCGACGGTCAGGCTCATCGCGCCGTCCAGGTAAATCATCGGACGGATATAGCAGGAGGAAAATTCGTTCGCCGCAATCGTCTGGTTGATGGCCGTCTTCACCTGCTCGGCGGTAACCGGCAACTCGCGAAAGCCCACGATGTGAGCGGAGTCCATAAGGCGTTCCACATGTTCGTTGAGCCGAAACACAGCCGGCCCCTGGGCGGTCGAGTAACAGCGGATCCCTTCAAACACGCTGAAGCCATACTGCACGGCGGCACTCACAAACGGGACCACGCCTTCGCTTGCGGGTCTCAGAGAATCATCGATCCATATGTGACGAGCGGTGGCCATATTCTCCTTCAGCACAGCTGGAATCCTTTAAGATTACCTGCGCTGCCCAGCCGCGGCAAGGCGCAAGACATGCCCGGCTACACATGGCCAAGCGTTTGTAATATCCTTCACTGATCTACACTCATGATCTACGCCCATCGAGCTACTCTATGAAAAAAAAGAAACTGAAAACGATCGCTAGAAAAACCGCCGCCAGAAGAACAAAGAAAGCGGCACGCCCAGCGAGTAAGGTCGCGCTTAAGGGCACCGTCCTGAAAGGCAAGGGCCAGGCCGAGTTGCGCCACATCCCGTGGAGTTCGGTCGAAGTCGAAACCCTGAACCCGCTGCTTGGACGCCATTTCGTGGTCGGGCAGAACGTTATGCTCGCTCGCGTCCTGCTCAAGAAGGGATGCCTCGTTCCCGAACACAGCCATCACAACGAGCAGATCACATACATCCTGGAGGGCGCGCTGAAATTCGGGATCGACGGCAAAGAGATTGTGGTGAATGCGGGCGAGGTTCTGACCATTCCTCCCAATATGCCACACTGGGCCGAGGCGCTGGTGGACACCGTCGATCTCGACATTTTCAATCCGCCGCGCGCCGACTGGATGAATAAGACCGACGATTATTTGCGGTGAGCGAAGGCCGGACCGCAGAGTGCGCAGAGATCACAGAGAAATTCGAAGGGGAAAGAACCGGCAATATCTCTGCGCTCTCTGCGATCTCTGCGGTTAGCCCGTATGATGTACATGTCCTTTTGCTCGGGTGATAAAGCAAATTGTCGATCGCTCAAAATACGGAAACCACCGCGAAACTCCGCTGCATTTCTTGCGGCGCTACGCCTGATTCCGCGGGCCAGGATTTCCGCTGCACTGCCTGCGGCGACCTGCTGGAATTCTTTTTTCCGGGATGGACGCTCGACCAGCTGGACGGGGCAAAGCCCCGTCGCCACACGGACCCTAAGCCCAGCCACCACACGGACCCAGCGGCACTGAAGTCGCTCTGGCTCCAACGCCGCTCCTCTCGCGATGCGCTTGACCAGAGCGGAGTCTGGCGCTTTCGCGAACTTCTTCCCCACATTCCCAATCTCGAAAAGCACGCCCTCACGCTACACGAGGGAAACACGCCGCTCTACCACCTGCCACGGTGCGCGCGCGCGACCGGAGTCGAGAATCTTCACGCCAAGCACCAGGGCATGAACCCGACCGCATCGTTCAAAGACACGGGCATGACCTTCGCTGCCTCGTCGGCGCACCAAGGCAAGTTCCGCTGGGTGGCCTGCGCCTCCACCGGCAATACATCGGCGTCCATGGCCGCCTACGCCGCGCGTGGCAACATGCACAGCCTGGTGCTGATTCCGGATGGGAAAATTTCCTGGGGCAAGCTCTCGCAATCGCTCGACTACGGAGCCCTCACCTGCCAACTCCGCACCGATTTCGACGGATGCGTTCAGATTCTCAACGATCTTGTCCGCCAGAAGCCGGTCTATCTGCTGAATTCGGTGAATCCGTATCGCATCGAAGGCCAGAAGACGGCGGCCATCGAACTCATGGAGCAACTCGGGTGGGAGCCGCCGGATCACATCATCGTCCCCGGAGGCAATCTCGGGAACAGCTCGGCGATCGGCAAGGCGCTCGTCGAAATGCGCGAACTTAAACTGATCTCGCGCCTGCCGAAGCTTTCCATCATCCAGGCGCAGGGCGCGAATCCGTTCTACCGCTGCGTGCATGAGTTCGGAGGCAAGAAGCTCGAACCGATGACTGCCGACACGCTTGCGACGGCTATCCGCATCGGCAATCCGGCCTCTTGGAAGAAAGCGTTGCGCGTTTTGCAGGTGACTAGCGGCCAGGTCGAACAGGTTATGGAAGTCGAAATCGCCGCTGCAAAGGCCGAAATCGGCGCCGATGGCATCGGTTGCGAACCGGCCTCCGCTGTCACGCTGGCTGGACTCAAGAAGCTGCGCCGGAGCGGATTCGTCAAAGCGGGTGAGTCCGTCGTGCTGATCCTGACCGGCCATTTGCTTAAGGATCCCGACTTCACCATCAAGTTCCATCGCGGCGATTTGTTCACCGAAAGTAGGGGAGCGACCGAGGCTACTCAGGCAAAATATCTGCAGCGGGCGCCGATTGTGCTCGATGCCAACCTGGCGGCTGTTATTGCCGCCCTCGACGCGGCTGAGAGAAATTCATAGCAGTTCGCCTCGAATTCGTGTATAAAACACAGTTCATTGTGATTGCCGATTGTTGGGGATTCGGCTGAGTTCGCACCGGGCTAAAGCCTTCCATTTCTGTTGTTTCGGGTCAGATTGGAGGGGAGGCTGAGAGATCCGATAACCATGCCCAGCCCCTAAAGGGACATTGATTTCGAAAATCTTGCGGCATCGCTAAAGCGATCCCTGATACGAAGCCCAGTTTTTTCCGCAGCCTTGTTAGGTCGCGGAGGAATTTGCTTTCTAACCTATGCCTTCACGTCCCACGTCTCTGGACCGCTCGCTGCGCCTGGCGCTGCCGGCGTCCTCCGCCAATCTGGGCCCCGCGTTCGATGCGGCTGCTCTCGCCTTAGATTTCCATCTCCGCGTGCGGGCCGAACGCGCTCCCGACTTCTTCGTCACCGCCGAAGGCCGCGACGCGCTGACCTGTGCCCGGATGGAGAACCACCTGATCGTCACCACTTACTGCGAGGTCCTCGAGTCGGAGAACCGCAAGATCGCGCCCTTGCGCATCCACCTTGAAAATGAGATCCCGATCGGCCGAGGTTGCGGATCGTCCGCCGCCGCCCGCCTGGCTGGCATCGCGCTGGCCGTACATTTCGGACATCTGCGCTGGAAAAATGACCGCATCGTCGGCGAAGCTTCCATGCGCGAGCACCACCCCGACAACGCCTCCGCCTGCTGGATGGGCGCGCTCACCGTGGCTCGCATGGCCAATCAGGTTCAGGCGCAGGTGGTTGAAGTGAAGCCGAAAGGGAAGTGGCCGCTGCTGCTGGCTGTCCCCGATGCTCTGCTCTCGACCGAGCAAGCGCGCCGCGTGTTGCCGTTCCAGTACTCGCGTGCCGATGCCGTCACCAACATTCAGAATTCGATGCTGCTGCTCGCGGCCTTCACGCAGGATCGTCCTGATCTGCTTTCATCGGCGCTCGAAGACCGCATCCACCAACCGTATCGCGCGCCGCTCTCGCCGCTGCTTCCCGCGCTCAAGGAACTCACCGGAGAATCCGGCATCCTCGGCGCTGCGCTCAGCGGAGCGGGCCCGTCGGTGCTGGTGTTTCTCGACCCGAAGGTCCCGGCAAAGAAGGTGAAGCAGAGAATTGCCGCTCACCTTACCAAACGCCGGCTCACCGCCGAACTCATTCTCACGCAAATCGCCCAACACGGCGGACGCGACGGAGCCGACTGGCGCAAGCATCATCCCTCGGGAAGAAAATAAGTTCCCTACTGCCGACTGGCCGGAGGCACGATACCGTTCATGCGCAGGTATTCCACCATCTGTCCGTAGTGATCGAAACCATGCCAGGAGAAGATCAAACCTACGCTGAGTCGCGTGGTCTTTGCCTTGCCGTCGGAAGTGGGAATGGGTTCCAGGGCATTCGCATCGGTAATGGTTGCGACTGCCTTGTGGGCATAGGCGAAGGAATCTTTCAGGTACTTGAGGATGTCGGCCTTCGACTGCACGCTATCGGGGCCCCTTCCGTCGTTAGCGTCGATGGGCGGCTTTTCGCCAAGGATGTGGGCTGCAATGAGGTAGTTGCTGGCGGCAACGTGCTTAATCTGTTCAGCGAACGTACGAACGCCCTTAAACTCGCCGTTCGTCGGCGCGAAACCGTACTTCTCTTCCGGCATCGCTTCGGCTGCGGGAATAAAATCGCCCTCCAAGTTTTTGATCGCGCCGTCGAGCACCTGGCTGATGGTTTTCTTTTCGTCTTTCATTTGCGTTGGCGTTTGCGTTTGCGCCAGGCCAAAACCGCAAAAGACTAACATCGCTCCCAAGATCGCAGTGACCGTGATTGTTTTCATCTTTATCTCGCCTCCCGGTAGACTTAAATGTTGCATCAATCTCTTACCACGGCGGGCGTCAGGTCCAGTTCACTCGCTGTAATGCGATGTCCGCGCAGCGCGAATACTCCCAGCGCCAGCACCACCGCGGCCGCGCCCAGCGCATCCGGAATGCCAATTCTTTTCGCCACCGCGCCCCACAGCGTGGCTCCCACCGCCATGCCTCCCTGCAACACCAGCAGGTAATACGACAGCGCCCGAGCCCGCACATACGCCGGACACATCGTCTGTGCCGCCACATTCAAACAAGCCAGAATCCCGATCCAGGCCGCGCCCGCCACCAGCATCACCGCACACAGCAGACCAAACGTCGCCGTGCGTCCCGCGGCAAAAGTCATACCGGCAAAAATCACGATGGCGGTGCCGACCACGCCATCCACCGACAATCTTTCCCGCAATCGCGGAAGCGCCAACGCTCCCAGCAACGCGCCCAGTCCAAAGCAGCCGAGCAGCACGCCATAGCCCCTCGCCCCATACGGACGCGCAATGATCGGCAACAACGCCAGCATGGCAACCGCCGCCACGCTGAACGTTCCCGTTCGCAGGAGGACCGACTTCGCCAGTCCACTCTCGCGCACATAACGGAACCCATCGCCGATCGCAGACCAAACGCGCTGAGGCTTGGGTGGAGCCTCAATCGGCCGCCTCCAGCGATAGAGAAATAAGATCACACCCAGAAACGAAAATGCGTTCAGCAAGAACGTTGTGCCGCAGCCGACCGCTGCTACAATAACGCCGCCCAACGCCGGTCCCACCGCCCGCGCCACGTTGAAGCCCGCCGAATTCAGCGCCACTGCCGAACCATGTTGCTTGGCGGGAACCAACTCCGGCGTAATCGCCTGCCATGCCGGATCATTCATCACGGCGCCGAGGCCCAGCAGAAACGTAAACAGCAGCAGTACCCACGGTCCGACGCAACTGGTCAGCGTCATGATGCCAAGCGTCGCCGAAGCCAGCACCATCCATCCCTGCGTCAGCAACAGAAATCGCCGCCGGTCAACCATATCCGCGAGTGCGCCTGCCGGCAGGATCACCAGGAACACCGGCAAAGCCGCAGCCGCCTGCACCAGTCCAACCATGAACGGATTCAGGGTCATCTGCGTCATCAGCCAGCCGGCGCCTACGTTCTGCATCCAGGTGCCGGTGTAAGAAATGACCGATGCAATCCAGAGCGAGCGAAACAGCGGCTCGCCTAACGGCGCCCAGGGGGAAATCGAATGCCTCTCGGCGATCGGCGCCACAACCGGCATTTTGATCATTTCCGCCATTAGATTGCTCGTGGAGAGCCGGACGTCCTCGCCCGGCGACCTTACAGATGACGGGCGAGACGCGCGTCGCTCCATTAACGCATCGCGGGTTGCGCAAACGGCCATTCCCGCCGGCGCCACGCCCGCACGGTGTAAATTGCAACCCCGACTACCAGGATCACCGCCGCGTAGCGAACCTCGCGGAGAAAATCTTTACGCGAGATCAGGATAAAAATGAAGCTTGCCGACGCCACCAGCGCCGGCACCGGATAAAGCCACATGCGAAACGGACGCGGCATATCCGGCCGCCGTATGCGCAGCACAATCACGCCAATGCTCTGCACCAGAAACTGCAACACGATGCGGATTACGATCAGCGCGGCAATCAAGTCGGCCAGCCTCAGGAAACAAAACACCGCCGCAACACCAGTCAGGGCGAGCAGCGAGACATACGGGAAATGGTGCACCGGATGCACCCGCGCAAAGGCACGAAAATAGTTGCCGTCGAGCGCCGCTGCGTACGGCACACGCGAATAACCCAAGGTCAGTGAAAATACCGACGCGAATGCCGTCCACATCACCAGCACCGAAATAATCGAAGCCGCACCATTCCCATACAACCGCTGCATCAGAGTCGAGACGACATACAACTTGCTGTTCGAAGCCCCCGCCTGCGCCAGTTCGCGCCACGGAATGACGCCGAGAATGCTGACGTTCATTACTACATATAGACACGCCACCGCCAGAATGGATAGCAACAACGCCCGCGGAATATTCTTCCCGGGTTCCTTGACTTCGTCTCCAAGGAAACAGACGTTGTAGTACCCCCCAATGTCATAGGCGGCGATCAGCATCGCCCCGCCCAGCCCGTGAAAAAAGTCTCGCGAAAATGAAAACGCCCCCGGAGGTAAATCGAATGCCCGATGCGCGTTGAAGTGGGTCAACCCGGCGAAGATGATCCACCCGATGGTGGCCATCACCCCCGCCCACAGCACCTTGGTAAGCCGCGCGATCGCGGTGATCCGCCGATACAGGAGAAACGCCGTCAACGCGCAGACGCCAATCGCCAGAAGCGTAGCCGGCATCGCGACCAAGGTCAGTTGCAGAGTTCCGAGGAGAGGAAGATGCAGTGCCCAGGTGTGGTTCGACCACACCAGTTCCAGGCGCGGCCAGAAGAAAGCCGCATACTGCGAAAGCCCGATAGCGCCCGATGCAATCGAAAGCGGAGCACTGAAGGAGAGTTGCCAGATAAACAGAAATGAAACCAGCCGCCCGAGTTTCTGCGGACCGTAAATTTCTTTCAAATATCGATACGATCCGCCTGAACCCGGCATGGCCGCGCCCAGTTCCGCCCAAACCAGCCCGTCACAGATCGCCAGCACCGCGCCCAGCACCCACCCCAGCATCGCCTGCGGACCGCCCATCGCCGAGATAATCAGTGGGATGGTGATGAACGGCCCCACGCCGATCATGTCAATCATGTTCAGGGCAGTGGCGGAGCCAAGGCCAATGCCCCGGACGAGTTGCGGTTTGGTGTTGGATTCGCCTTCGAGTGGAATTGTCATGGAAAGGGTCGCTGGTCGCTGGTCGTTAGTCGTTGGCGATCAAAACTCCTCAAGCGTCTGCAATTCGTCGTTTGCATTACTTCCCGAACGACCAACGACTAGCGAAACCAACGACTGTGCTCGACGAGTCGCTACTTCGCGCCCAACAAATTTACAAATAGCCGCACAGCCCCCGGCACGCCTGCCGGCAATTGCCGGAAGAACGCGTATCCCGTGTAGATATAGGTTCCCTTGCCGTAGCGCGCGACCAGCAGTCCGCCCTTCTGCTCGCCTTCGCCCGGATCATGCGATTCGAGCAGCGGTGTAAAGTTCGAATCCCATTGCGACATAAAGTACAACCCGCGCTCCTGCACCCAGCCCTCGAAATCTTTCTGCGTAATTTCGTTTGGAGAATGAAAGATCGGGTTGGCTGGATCGAGAATCGTGACCGGCGCTTCTTCCACCGAAACCCGCGTTCGGCTGAGCGTTGCCGGATAGGGCGTGAACTTGCCAGAATTAAAATCACCGGCCGCCGGCGTGTACCCGAGGGTGTTGTACTGCACCACCAGCCGTCCGCCGGCTTGCACAAAATCGAGCAGCCGCTGGTTGTTGGCAATCACATCTTTCTGAGTATCGTAAGCGCGAATCCCCAGTACGATCGTCTGATACCGGCTCAAGTCTTCCGTATTCAGCTTCTCCGCCGGAATCAGCGTCACATCCACCCCGATCTGCTTGAGCACGGTAGGAATGTCATCCCCCGCGCCCATGATGTAGCCGACTTTCAGATCCTTTGGAACCTTTACATCGACGACGCTGACGCGCTGTACGGCCGGTTGATAGTAATAAAACGTTCCCAGATCCTCGCGCGTGACCACCGAATAGCCTTCCTCGTAATTCCGCCGCCCGCTCTTCATCGCGGCGCGAATTTCCTTTCGTCCTTCCGTTCGATTCCCTGGTTGGACCGTGAAATCCGCGCTCTTTCGTTCGCCGCGCTCATGAAATTCAAGCGGCTTCTCTGATGGCTCCACGCGCCAACTCTGCGGCACCTCGACCCGCAGTACTCCTTCGTCCTTCTCCGGATCCCCGTCCCAGTGTGTTTCCTGCAGTGTTTTCGAATCCAGATTGCTCGACACATCCACCTTTACGCTCGACTGCGGACCGTCCTCTATCGGGATCACCTGCTCGCTCGGATCCAGCATGACGGAAAAAGCGGGAGCCACGGCCAACGGACGCTCGGTGGTCGCCCCCGAAGCATCCTTGTATCGCACCATGCAAACGGCGGACACAGTGCCCGCCCCGGGCTTTGCAATCATGCCGAACGCCTTCAGCGGGGGCGGCGGAAAGGGAAGCCCTTGATACTGCGGTTCGTCAATTACGTTGAGCGCCTCCGTCTCAGGATCGTTCCGGTGCCAGTATGGCCTCGTCGGCTCGGCCGTTGGAGGAACAGAAACTTGGAATCGAGTTATTGCTTCGTTTCCCGCCGTCGTTCTGGCCAGAATCTTGGATTCCCATCCCTGCGGAAGCTTCAACGTGATGTTGCTTGCCGTCGTTGAAGCGGCTGTGGCAGATAGCCTGGCGGTGACTTCAAACGTTCGGCCAGGGACTGCCATGAACGCGTTCTCAGGGCTCGATCCTATCGGGGCCTCAACTACCACGTGCAGGCTTGCTCCCTCAACGAGTGCCTGTGCCTGCTCAAGTTCAGTCGACAGCCCTTGCAGCAATCGGACCTGGAAATCCTTCTTTGACTGTGTCGAGAGTTGGGAGCCTAAAACCTCGTTAAAGGCCCTAATGACCATTCCATAGGCCTCGCCGAGAGGTGTCCGCACCGAAGACGGATCCTTTTCTGCAGCGGCCGTCGCCTCATCAATCTTCTCTTTGATTGCAACCAATGCCGGGTGCAGCCAGGGTGCCTTCTTCTCTTCCTCGACCAGTCGCGCGGCCAACCCTGGCAGCGTCGTGTCGATCCCATCAAAAAAATCCTTCTCGTGCCCATCCTTATCGGTCGTCGGCGGCACGACAGAATCCACCAGCCGGTAAAACGTGTAACGCGGTCCGGAGGGTATCGAAGCTCCGCTCAAACCCTGCGACTTCTGGTGCTTAAGTCCCTCGACGGCAAATTGCACATAGGACATCCCCAGCACCGGGTCCACCTCGCCGGTATTTAGCTTGATCGTGTAGTCCTTATCTGGACAGGTTTGCGCTCCGAACGAACACACATTGCCGATGTACAGCTTCTTCGGTTGCCACGGCAGCAACCCTTCCTTAATCTGTTCCGGAAACCGATTGGGGTCAGCCGCCGCCCGAAACGCTTCCCTGGTCAGGATCGCCGAAGCCTGATGGTGTCCATGGCCATCGCGTTCCGTCCCCGAGAACCGCGCCACCAGCACATCGGGGCGGAACTGCCGAACCACCCGCACAATATCCGCCAGCGCAGTGTCATGCCCCTGCCACTTGTGAAATGTTTCCTCAGGACTCTTCGAATAACCAAAGTCCGCCACTTGCGAGAACCGCTGCTCGATTCCGTAATAGCGGTCGGCCGCGAGTACTTCGAGCGTACGCAACACGCCTAACTCATCGAACAAGTTACTTCCCGTTTTGTTCTGTCCGCCTTCGCCTCGCGTCAGCGTCATCAGCAACGTGGAGACGCCCTTCCCGCGGGCCTCCAGTGTCAGCATGCCGCCGTCTTCGTCGTCGGGATGCGCATCCACCTGCATCAGCCGCGCCGTCGTCTGCAACCGCCGCAGCATCAGCTTCAGACCCGCCGCGCCTGTTTCCTGCGGGAGTGGTTCGTAATAGCGGTCGACGGCCTGATCGACGCTATGATCGCCAGCGGTCTTTTCCGCCGTCCGGGCGGCCGCGAATAACGCACTGGAAGCGGCCAGCAGAACCAGCAGCATCGCAGCCGCCAGTCGCTTGCGCACCCGTCCATACTCGAACGTCTTCAGCATCGCAAACATGAACATCTGATGGATTGTCCTCAATGAAAGGAGCAAATATATTCTCTGCTTGTGTCCCCTTATCTCATCCCCTGCGCCACCTCGAATTTCTGCTGGCATTCGCGCGCCGCTTGCACAATCTGATGGAACTCCGCATTTCCGCGCACCTCCGCCAGGAGCGGATCCGATTGCAGCGCCTGGTGCGCGCAATAATTCCCGGCCACCGATCGACGCAGAAACTCGAATGCAATTTCTTTTTCGCCGCAAAATGCCAGTATCGTGCCCTGGTGATACTTCATTTCGGGATTCTGTTTGTCTAATAATTCGTTTTCTGCCTGCTCCGCCAATCGGTGTATATCGACTGCGGAGGGCGCGTTGTCCAGGCACGCCTCTACCAGTCCGCGCATCCACATGGGATTTTCTGTCATCTGTGGAGCGGCTTGCCGCGCTTCGGAGAGCTTTCCCTGCCGCATCAGCACTGAAACTCGCACCCCATTTGACCACTCCGAGCCCGCATCCTGTTCAAGAAACTGCATGGCACGCCCGGCTTTCCCGGCCTCGGCAAAAGCAAGCGCGCACGTTCGCCAGTTATAATTCGCAGCGATCGCGAAAGCTTTGTCGCACTCGCTCTGCGCCTCATCCAGCCGTCCCGCATAGCGCAGTACATACGCCAGCGAAAAATGCGCATACGCGGCATCCGGACGCTTCTGCACCAGTGCCCGCGCGTCGACATAAGCCCGATCGAGGTTTCCGCCCTCAGCTTCCTGTGCCGCCAGTAATCCTGCCGCGCTGACCCGTCCCGGTTCCAGCAAAAGGGCTCGATGGTATGCAGCGTTCGATCGCAGATATACCGCCTCGCCTCCGTCCGAGTAAATCGCATCGAAGTAATAGCGCCGTCCCAGCACCTCCCACGCTGGCGCGTAATTGGGATCAAGGGTCACCACATGCTCCAGTATCGCGATCGCGTCCTTATTAGATTTGACCTCGCGCGGAATGGCCAGGGTTCGCAGATACGCCTCATACGCTTCGCGATTCGCCGGGACGCTGCTGGTTTCGACGGCCCCACCCGCGAGGCCCAGGGCCGGAACCAGTTCCTGGCGCACTTTTGCCGCCATCTGGTTCTGCAGCGAAATCAAATTATCCATCGGCGAACTAAACTGGCCCGTCCAGATGACCCGATTGTCTTTCACGTCGACTGCTTCGAGCGTTACTTGAACCGTCTTGTCCTGACGCACAAAGTGTCCCGCTAGCACCGTACCCACGCCCAACTCGTGCCCGGCTTTTGACGGTTCCGGATCTCCGGTGGCGTACTTCTGGGTTGCCGTCGAGGGCCGGACTTCGAGCATATGCGCATGCGTCAGCGCATTCTCAATCTCGTCGGCCAGCGCGAATCGCAGAAACTCGCTCTCCTTATCGTTGCTAATATTCTGCAGTGGCAGCACTGCGATCGTCTGGGTGCTCGCCTTCACCGTTGGCGCCCGGTGTTTAAAGAACCACGTTCCCGCGGCCACCACCGTCATCAGCAGCACCGCCGCTAATCCCGCGATGATCCAATACGGCTTCGAACTCAACTTCTGGAACGTGTGCGTTACCACATGCAGTCCGCTCGCCTGGCGAAGACCGCTCTGCAGAGTCGGATCCGTTGCTCTCTGCAGTTTCACCAGGTCGCTCTTCATCTCCGTCGCGTTTTTGTAGCGGAGGCTGCGGTCCTTTTCCATCGCTTTACCGATGATGGCTTCGAGTTCCGTCGGCACTGCCGGGTTAATCGACCGGGGCGGTAACGGCTTCTCATTGATCACCGCATGCAAGGTCATCACTACGTTGGTTCCCGTGAACGGCTTCTTGCCGGTCGCCATTTCGTACAGCACCACGCCAAAAGAAAATATGTCACTGCGCACATCCAGGTCTTCCGAGCGCGCCTGTTCCGGCGACATGTACACCGCCGTCCCCGGAATCACCCCCACCTGGGTCAGCGATTCTTCGAGCGACGAGTCGGTGGTCGTGCCCACGCCCTGGTCGTTGGATTTTGCCAGCTTCGCCAGCCCAAAATCCAGAATCTTTACCTGCCCATCTGGAGTCAGAAAAATATTTGCCGGCTTGATGTCGCGGTGCACAATCCCCTTGGCGTGCGATGCCGCCAGCGCGTCCGCCACCCGCACTGCAATGTCCAGCAGGTCGTCAAGCTCCAGCGGATTGCCATGAATCCGCTGCTTCAGGCTCTCGCCTTCCAGCTTCTCCATGACGATGAACGGATGCCCGTCGTTGTCGTCAATGTCGTGAATGGTACAGATGCTTGGGTGGTTGAGCTGCGATGCGGCGCGCGCCTCGCGCGTGAACCGCTCCAGCGAGCGTTGATCTCTTGCCAGATGGTCGGGAATGAATTTCAGAGCGACACGCCGGCCCAGGCGAATGTCCTCCGCCTCATAAACAATTCCCATCCCGCCGCCACCCAGCTTCGACAAGATGCGGTAGTGGGAGACAGTTTGGCCGATCATGTCCATAGGTCGTGTGGACTCTTGCCCGCCGCCGTTGACTCCGATTCTAGTGCAGCTGAAAGCCAGCCCTCGCCCGTGAAGGCGTAATGGTAGGCTGTCATCGCGGTCGGGTCAACCGAGTTTGGAAGCGCGGGGTATGGAAGCTATTTTCGCGGCCTGGTCGGATAATACGGGGTGCCCCACTCAGTCGCGTCCTTTGCGAATGAGTGGGAAGCGGCGCGCTTACTATTTACTCTTTGGACGGCAGCATGCGTCCCGTGCGCACGTAACGGTCGTGCCAGCCCAGACTCTCGTGCAGCAGGTGAGGAGTGTGTTTGCCGAAGGACAGGCGTTCCGCGCGCTCCTGGTAATCGCGCAGCAGAGAACGATAGTCCGGGTGCGCGCATCTTTCGATGACGAGCTTGGCTCTTTGCCGCGGCGACAGGCCCCTCAGGTCGGCGAGGCCCTGTTCAGTTACGATCACACCGACGTCGTGTTCGGTATGATCCACGTGTGACACCATCGGCACGATGGTCGTGATGGATCCTTTCTGCGCTGTGGACGGAGCCATGAAGATGGCTAGGTATCCGTTGCGCGCGAAGTCGCCCGAGCCACCAATCCCGTTCTGAATGCGCGATCCCATGACGTGGGTGGAATTCACATTGCCGTAGATATCGGCTTCAATCATGCCATTCATGCCGATCACGCCCAGCCGGCGGATAATTTCCGAATGGTTGGAGATTTCCTGCGGCCGAAGAACAATGCGATCGCGGAAGCTTGCCATCTCCGCGTTGACCTGCGTCAGCATTTGCGGGCTGAGTGAAAACGCCGTGGCCGACGCGCAAGTGAGCTTGCCACTTCGCAGGAGCTCGATCATGCCGTCTTGAATGACCTCGGTGTAGGAGGTCAAATTTTCAAATTTCCCTTCCAGCAGGCCGAGCAGCACGGCGTTCGCGATATTCCCCACGCCCGACTGCAGCGGCAGCAGCGAGGGGGGAACGCGTCCTGACTTTACTTCCCACTCGAGGAATTCCAGAATGTGGCCGGCAATGCGGCGCGAGCTTTCGTCGGGCGCTTTGAAGGCGCTATTGCGGTCG
>Ga0181532_10000881_pt1 | contig 30039 bp, 26 predicted proteins | sample PEATcosm2014_Bin_33_FD_119768 | JGI IMG/M metagenome (GOLD analysis project Ga0181532, IMG submission 119768) | Peatland microbial communities from MTU Mesocosm Facility, Houghton, MI, USA - PEATcosm2014_Bin11_30_metaG | ecosystem: Environmental > Terrestrial > Soil > Wetlands > Peat | place...
CAAAATAGCGATGAAATCAAGTTTAAACTCCTGTTCGCTCTCGCTCTTCGTGGGAATTGGACTGCCATGAAACATCTCGTCGATGGCGTGCGCCGCGAGCGGCATGTGTTCCGGCGTATCGACCCGTATGAAGTAGAAGCCTGCCGTATTTTTAAACCAGGCGACCGATTCTTCCAGATATTTGGTATGGAAGTAAAGGTTGCCGTTCGGGGGATCAATCGTGTAGATGCCGCGCAAGGTCAGGTCAAGATTCGTCGGGAACATGGTGCCTTGCAGAACAATGTGATCGCCGATCTTCCAATGATGTCTCTTGGCAAGTTCAACATCGGCGATGCAGCCGGTGCGGTCTTGCTTCCAGGCGGCGAGCTGGTCGGCAGGCATCACTTTGTCAGCGGACACGTCGAAGTATTCGTCCGGATCGGTAGCGAACTGGCCGAAGTAGTTCTCTGGCCTATCGTCCTTATACTTGCCTCCGAACCAAGTCATCGGCACGACATGTACGACCCCGGAAACCCCGCGGATTTTGTCTCGATAGTAAATGGGAAGGAAATTGGCGAGCGAGACCTTGTGCCGCGTCATGATACGAAGCGCGGAGTCGGGGGGGCCCTGATCGATATAAAAGCTCCGCCACACGCAAAGCATGATGGAGAGCACAAGGAAAGTAAATGCAACGCTGGCAACCGTCAGCAGACTGCGCCGCTTATTGCGAAACGCCGATTTTACGACGAAACCCGATAGCATCATGGAGACGAAAGTTAGGCAGCAGAAGTAAGTTTACACGTCCTCTTTAGGAAGAGGAACGAGCCGAAGGTGGTTACATAAACCGATCGGGAACGGTCTCGGTAATTGCTGCGATGGTTGTTGGTAACAACCATAAATTGAGAACTGGCCGACCCACGTCGGGGTCAATGTGTTCACATCGTACGGAAGTTGGGAGCCCGCCTTGGTATCATGACGCCGTGGCGTAGTGGAGAGAGGGAGAGTCTCATGCGAATGACGGACAACACGATCCTGATTACCGGGGGCGGAAGGGGGATTGGCCGCGGTCTTGCGGAGGCTTTTCACGCCGAGGGAAACCAGGTGATAATTGCCGGCCGTGGAAAAGAAGCGCTGGAAGAAACCGTGTCAGCCAGCCCGGGTATGAAGGCTGCCGTGGTCGACATCACCGACGGCGACGCGATCGTTCGTTTTGGCCAGCAGATGAAGCGTGATTATCCTGCCCTGAACGTAGTGATTCTTAACGCCGGCATCATGCGGACTGAGCCGGTGCAACATGGTGGCCTGGCTGATGCGGAGGCGATCGTGGCGACGAATCTGCTGGGCCCGATTCGCCTGACAGCGACGCTGCTGCCTATGCTTCTGTCGAAGCCGCGGGCGGCGATCATGACAGTGTCATCCGGGCTGGCATTCGTGCCGCTGGCAGTGACGCCAACCTACTGTGCCACAAAGGCCGCGATTCATTCCTATACGCAATCGCTGCGGTATCAACTGCAGCACACGTCGGTGGAGGTCCTGGAACTGATACCGCCGTACGTGCAAACGGAACTGCTGGGACCGGAGCAGCTCACGGATCCGAACGCGTTGCCGCTGAAGGATTTCATTTCCGAAACGATGCACATCCTGAAGCACTCCCCCGAGGTGACGGAGATCTGTGTGGAGCGGGTGAAGCCATTGCGGCGCGCCGAGGCGAACGGCAACTACGACACTTTCTTCAAGACGTTCAATGATCGGGTGGCGTCCGCGCACGAGACGCTGTAGGAGAGACGTTCCGTGGTAGCGACAGCTTGAGTGGCCCATCCGCCCCGACTGCGGTGATAAAAACGTGATAGTTCTATGCTCATAAGGGGGCAAATCAGATCAGAACGGATACACACGGCTTCCTGGAAAGTCCTTGAAGAATCATGTCGAGGAGAGAATTTTCATAACGGTTCAGAAGACAGTGTGTGATCTTCAAAACCGGGGGCCAGACGCGTCGGGCACACATTCCGGTCGGATGACCATTCGCCCGGAATCCTCGAATCCGACGCTGCCAGGACCGCATTTTCAGTCACATCAGAACCGCGGACAGCGTCGGTCTCTCAGTTGATGACAACGAGATCGTCCCGCTTTAGCTACAACCCTGCCTTGAGAGGATTTGTCCGGCCACGATCGTGTGGGGCGCTCAGGTCGGCGATGATTCTGCCCACCACTTCTGCGACAGCACGCTGTACTTGGGGAGAGATCTCAGCACCGAGTTCAAATCGCCTTCCCTCGATTCCGTAGACCCGGAGCCGTATTGGAAGCTGATCCAGAACGTAAGCAAGTTCGATGGCTTCTGCGACACCTAGGCCATGGGTTGAAGTATTGATCCTGACGGAAGCCAACTGGTGCCGTCCATCCCACACCTGAACCGTGCCGCTTGGCGCACCGGTCACCACTGTGTCGACCACGATCACATCGTCGGCACCCTTCCACGCCTCGATCAGATCCACAGCTTCGACGATGCGCATGTCCGCTTCTATGCCAAGCTCTCGCAATCGCTCCGCGACCAAGATTCCGGCTCCGTCGTCGCTTCGCTGCCGATTCCCGCAGCCAATGATGCGCATGCTTCAGTCCTAGACGTCTTCGCGCTCCACCACAACCCGCAGAAAGTGAGTGGCGCAGGAAATGCACGGGTCGTAACTCCGTACCTGCTGCTCGCATTTCCAGGTCGCTTCTTCGATCGGCCAAGCCACCAACTGCGCCGCATACTCGCGAAGATCATCCTCGATTCGTTTCTGGTTCTGAGCGGTTGGCGGCACGATCTTGGCGGTGACGATCAGCCCGTTTTCATCCAAGGCGTAGCGGTGATAGAGAATCCCGCGGGGTGCCTCAGTGATCGCCTGACCGACACCTATTCTGTTGTGGACCTCGACTCGTGGTGCGGCCGGAGGCACGTATTCGTGAATGGCTCGCAACGCCTCCGCACAGGCGAAGACGAGTTCGACCGCGCGGACCACGATGCTTCGGAAAATGTTCTTTACGGGCGGTCGTAGGCCCACATCGATCGCCGCCTTGCGTGCCACCTCAGGCAGTTTGTCGAAATTCAAGTTAAACCGCGCCAGCGGGCCTACGAGGTACGAGCCTCTTCCTCGCACTACGGAGTGCAAGGCGTTTGAGTGCTTGACATGCAACTCGACAAAGTGATCTTCGTATTCCGCGGCGTCGATATCCAACCCGCGATTCGACACCAATCGTCCTTCGTTGAACGGATACTCGTCCGCATGACGAAGTGCTACGAACTCGTAGTCCTGCTCGAAGGTGGGAAACTGCAAACCAGCGGTCCAGCGCACAGCTTCCAGCGAGGCTTCGAGCGCCCATTCCAGATCGTCCACCAAATCGCATAGCTGTTGCTTGGTGGGTGTCTTGTAAAAGCCTCCGACCGCCGCGGAGATGGGGTGGATCTCGCGTCCGCCAAGCAATTGCACAATCCGATTGCCAATCTTCTTCAGTTGGAGCGCTTTTTCGACCACGGCTCGGTGGTCTCGCGCCATGGCGATTGAGTCCTGGTAGCCAAGGAAATCGGGCGCGTGCAACATGTAAACATGCAGGGTATGACTCTCAATCCACTCGCCACAGTAAAAGAGACGACGGAGCAGGCGAACCGCAGGGTCGATCGGGACTCCCAGAGCCCGTTCGATCGCGTGCACGGCGCTCATCTGGTAAGCGATAGGGCAGATGCCACAAATCCGGGAAGTGATGTCGGGAGCTTCGGAGAAATGACGGCCGCGAAGGAAGGCCTCAAAAAAACGGGGCGGTTCGTAGATCTTGAGCTTCACATCGGCTACGCGTTCACCCACGAGTTTGATGTAAAGGGAGCCCTCGCCTTCCACTCGGGCCAGCGTGTCGACACGAATTGTTCTCGCTCCGCGTCCGGTCATGTCCGCTCACACTCCTCACTGGCCTTGCGGAACTGCCAAGCCCAGGCGTTGAATCCACGGAATGCACGTGCCACCTGAGTGTCCGACTGTCCCAGAATTCGGAACTGGCTCGTAAGCGAGGCGGTATTGGGAGTCTCCATGGGTCCGTAACACCCGTAGCAGCCACGGTCGTAGCTTGGGCATAGCGCTCCGCACCCCGCTTGCGTTACCGGGCCAAGGCAAGGAACCCCGCGGGCCACAGCAATACACACGTTCGCCTTGCGCTTACACTCGATGCACACACTGGATAAAGGAACATTCGGCTTGCGTCCGGCCAGCGTTGCGGTGATCAATTCTACGAGTTGGTATTTGTTGATCGGGCAACCGCGCAGTTCGAAATCGACTGGAACGTGATCAGCTATGGGCGTTGAGAGCTTCAGCGTGCTAATGAACTGCGGTGTGGCGTAGACGACACTGATGAACTCATCGACATCTTTCCAGTTGCGCAGAGCTTGAATGCCACCAGCAGTGGCACACGCCCCAATTGTGATCAGAGTCTTGCATTGCCTCCGCACTTCCTGGATGCGCTCGGCATCTTGATACGTGGTAATCGAGCCCTCGACCAGGCCGATATCATAAGGACCTTTCGACATCGCGCGTGTGGCTTCAGGAAAATAGGCAATATCCACCGCCCCAGCTATGCCGAGCAGTTCATCTTCCGCGTCGAGCAGGGTTAATTGACAGCCGTCGCACGAAGCGAACTTGAAAACACCAACTTTGGGCTTATGTTTTGATTTAGAGCTCATACTTCTCCAGTAGTTTCCGGATCTTCTTGTAACGGAAAACAGGGCCGTCCTTGCAGATGAAGTATGGTCCATACTGGCAATGGCCGCAAAAACCGACGGCACACTTCATGTTCCGTTCCAGCGAAAGGTATATATCGTCGCAGCTAAGCCCATGCATTTCCAGCTCCCGTGTGACGAAGCGCATCATGATCTCAGGACCGCAGACCATCGCGACCGAACTCGCTGGCTGCAGGCGGGAGTATTTGAACAATGTCGTGACTACACCAACGTGGCCCCGCCAGTTCAGGCCACCATAGTCGACCGTGACCAGCACTTGAGTCTCGCGGTTGCGAGCCCATGTCGCCAGTTCCTTGCGATACAGAAGGTCGCGTGGGCTGCGCCCTCCGTAGAGTATTACCAATCGCCCATAGTCTTTCCGATTCTGCAAGACGTGATAGATCATAGGCCGCAACGGCGCCAGGCCGATGCCGCCAGCCACCACGATGACATCCCTTCCGCGCGCAGCCTCTACGGGCCAGCCTGCCCCGAACGGACCTCGTACACCCACGCCGTCGCCCACTTCCCGATTCACCAGCGAATGAGTAGCCTGGCCCACCGAACGAACCGTGTAGACCAAGCGGTCGTGCAACGCTGGATTGCCGCTGATGGAAATTGGCAACTCGCCAACTCCGAACATCCACAGCATGCTGAACTGGCCAGGTTGGAACATACCTGTGTTGACTGCGTTCTCGGGCTCAAGCCTCAAGGTAAACGTGTCTGGCGTCTCCTTAGCCACCTCTCGTACCGAGTACGGCTGAGGAAGCATCGGGTCGGTCGTGATTGCGGTCGCCATCATGGTTATCTGACTGCGTATACGTCGAGCAACTGCAAGCGTGTCGCCTCTAGTCGCTGCTCCATGATCTGCGCAAATCGCTTCAAAACCTCGTAGCCCAGATCGTGGTTCTCCTCGCACTTCGTTCGCAAACACTTTCCATCGAGCGCAATGGCGCGCACATCATCGACAGCGCGCGCGTGGAATTTCCATTGAAATGGTGGCAACAGCCACGACCACCCCAGGATTTCCCCCACGCTCAAGGTCGAAACGATAATCGGCTTGTGCTGAGGCGCCAAAACCTCGACGGCAACCTTCCCTTCCCGAATGAGGTAAAAGGTGTTGGCCGGGTCCCCTTCCTTAAGAATGTAGGTGCCTGCCTTGAACCGCGCGTTAGAAGCACAGCTCACCATCAGATTCGTGAAGCCGTCATCGAGACCGACGAAGAACGGGTGCTCCGCGATGATGCGCTCAAGGGTTTCCATCCTTGCCTCCTTCCCGAATCGCTCGAACCTCCTCGGTGATGTCGATACCCACCGGGCACCAGGTTATGCAACGACCGCAGCCAACACATCCCGAACTGCCGAACTGGTCGACCCATGAGGCCAGCTTGTGGGTTATCCACTGGCGATAGCGGGCTTTGGCGGAGGTTCGGACGCTGCCTCCGTGAATATAGGAAAAGCCTTGTGTGAAGCAGGAATCCCAGCGGCGCCAGCGTTCGGCGTGATCTCCGGTAATGTCAGTTACATCTTCCACCGAGGTGCAGAAGCATGTGGGGCAAACCATCGTGCAGTTGGCACACGTCAGGCATCGGCTGGCCACGTCGTCCCAGCGCGGATGCTCAAAGTTCTCGTAGAGCAGCTCTTTTATTCCAGCGGTGTCGATGCTACGCACCTGCTGGCAGGCCGCCGCTCCCACCCTCGCGCCGGCTTCCTGGCAGTCTTCTGCGGTAGCTGGAACCGTTTCCAACTCAGTCAGGGTCTCGGCGCCGCGATCGCTACCCGCGTCTACCAGGAAGCGGTGCCCCTCGACCCCCAGGAGTTCAGTGAGAACAAGGTCAAAGCCATTTGACACCTGCGGACCCGTTCCCATCGACGCGCAGAAACATGTTGCCGACGTCTGCGTGCACTGTATGGCGATGATGAACGCACCGCGACGATGCTGGTCATAGATGGGATCACGGCATTTGTCTCCGAGCAGCACGCGATCTTGCACGGCGATAGCCGCCAGTTCGCATGCTCGAGCTCCCAGGAACGCATGTGGACGTTCGGGCTTTGTCTCATTGTTCAGGATCCGGAACGTCTCACCCTGGCGCTCGGCCGACCAGAGTCGGACGTCCGCCGGATGCAGGTAATTCTTCCAGCTCTGTGGTCCCACTGCGTATCCAAAAAAGGCATCATCTTCGCGGCGCTTCAGACGATAACGCCCCGGTTCCTGTTCGTCGGTCCATCCAGCAGGCAGATCCTCGACTGACTCAACATTGTCATAGACGATCGCCCCGTCACGCAGCCGGGGCCCGATGACTTCATAGCCCTTGCGCACCAACGCCTCAATCAGCTTCCCCAACTGGTCTGCGCCTAGGATATGCTCCGATCGCTGGGCCACGCGATCCTCCGCATTTTCACGAGTCGCCAACAGGCCTCCGGCGGCAACAAGCTAAGACTACTCCTTTTTTGCCCCCTGTCTGCCGGGAGAGTCTGTCTGCACTGGATGTCTCCTTCGCGATTAATTGGTCCGAGCCCCGTGGGAGTTCTGCAGATCGAGGATTCTCTGGCGCGGCTGCTGGCAATGCTCGAACAGCGTCGCCAGTTCTAGTCGACGATAGGAGATGTGCCCACTCACGAGATCTGGCCGATTGTCGATTACCCCCGAGTGACGCTAGTGCTTTTTCGGAGGCGCGCCCTTAGTGAGAAGAGTGGAGGGAACCGAAGGTGGGTGCGCGCGCAGCCCTCCCATGACCTGAATCGTCGGTTGGTAGCCAATCCTCTTGTCCACGATGCGATCCATGAGGCTCTTGATTTCGGCCGGGAGCTCGGACACAAGTCCATCTCCACCACCGAGCGCCACTCTGCGCAGTGGGCCAAGGGAAGGCAGGACCGGCTTAACAAGCTGGTTATTGGGACCTGGGATACAATGACGGCTCTGAGGTCTAGGCGCGGCAGATAGCACTCTAACGCGACTATATCGGTGGTGGGCACGGGTCCCGGATGACATCTTCAAACCTCTAAAACGCCGTTGGAACACGCAAACAGATTGACATTCAACGGCACTGGCAGCCACCTTTAGCGTTGTAAGGAACTCTCGGGAACAGTTAACGGACCGGGAGCAATCGCGATCACTTCCGATACGCCGACAATCGGGGGGGCAGCCGGTCAATTACCACAAGCGTGACTCGGGCAGGATCACGGCCAACTATAGAGGTCTTCGCCGACGAGCGGCGCGCTTATACTACCTGCATCGAAAATTTCCGAATCTGGGCATTCATTCTGATAATCGAACTGTTTAAACGTTGCGACCCCACATCGATGTTTAGGCGCAAGACTCGAACCGCGGTGCCCCAGATAAAGGTGACCGAGCATGACAGGGAAGGTAAATTCAGACGCAATTCAAGACGTGCCGGGAGAAGTCGTGCTGAAAGCTGTCTCAAGGCGCAACTTCATCAAAGGCGTCATCAGCAGCGGCGTGGCCGTCTCCTCCACTAGTTATCTTTTTCGCGCCTCCTCTATGCTGCAGGGACAGCAGTTGGCTGCCGGCGTGGGCGAGCGCCTCATCACTCTCAACGTTAACGGTCAGCAACGTAGGGTCGATGTCATGAAGCAAGAGACGCTGGCATGGACGCTGCGTTACAAGCTGGGACTGACCGGCACCAAGCTCGGTTGCGACCGTGCGGAATGTGGATCCTGCACCGTCCTCATCGACGACATTCCATACTATTCGTGTTCGGTGCTCACGCACACGGTGCGTGGCCGCAAGGTATTGACGATCGAAGGTCTGGCAGCCGACGACGGAACCTTGCATCCGGTGCAGCAGGGTGTCATCGACGAGCAGGGATTTCAGTGCGCGTTCTGCATGCCTGGCTTCATAATGACCGCGATCGGATTCTTGAAAACGAATCCCAATCCCACCCGCTTGGAACTGGCACACGGTGTCTCAGGAAATCTCTGCCGCTGCCAAGATTACGACAAGATTCTTACGGCATTGATGCGTGGGGCGGAGAATATGCGGAGGTCGTCCCTTGGCTAACGATAATAAACTCGTGGATAACAAAAACGCTGTGGGTCCCACCAAGACTGCTGAGCGTACCTATGGCGCCGGGTACAAGCTGATTGGCAAGAACTACGCGACCCCTGACCTCTACGCAAAAGTCACGGGCAATGCAAAGTACGCCGAGGACTTTCGCGCGGAAGGCATGCTGTTCTGCAAACTGCTGCTCAGCCCGATGCCGCATGCGCGGGTAAAGCGGATCGATGTGAAAGCAGCGCTTGCCACGCCCGGCGTTAAAGCCATTCTCACAGCGGACGATCTTCCCGCCCCAGCCGATACGCTTACCGACAATGGCACGGTGATCAAAGCCAGCAAGTGGGGAGAGCGCGGTCTCACCATGGAGCCGGTTTATCAGGGTGAACCGGTTCTTGCAGTAGCCGCAGTCGACGAACTTACCGCCGCGGAAGCGATCGAGAAAACCCGAATTGATTTTGAACCGCTTCCCTTCGTGATCGATCCGCTCGAAACCTTGCGGCCGGGTGGTCCCAACCCGCGAACGGATGGCAACGTCTGGACCCGACGGGCGGCGGCCGGTTCACAAGGTCCGGGCACACCTGCAGTCACGGAACTCAAGTGGACCAATGCTGACTTCGAGGAGGAAAAGCACGGCCGTCTTCCGATGGGCAAGAGTCCCGACGAATGGATGTATGGCGACCTCGATTCAGGCTTCAAGAATGCGGCACTCGTTCTTGACGAGACGTTCGTCACTCCAGACACCAGCCATCAGACTCTTGAAACCCGCAGCGCCATGTCCTACTGGCAAAACGGCAAAGTCTACATTTACACGGGCACGCAAAGCACCGCGCAAACACTGCCCGCGATCGCACGATGGTTGAATATCGATGCCGACAAAGTTGTTTTCATCAGCGAATACACCGGTGGCGGGTTCGGCAGCAAGATCACGGGCGGAGTGACGATGATCATCCCGGCGCTGCTGGCGAAGAAAACGAATGCTCCGGTGATGATGCGCATCAGCCGCGAGGAGGAGAACTTCATCGGACGCGCGCGTCCCAGCTTTCAGGGACGGATGAAAGTCGGCTTCTCGAAAGAGGGACGCATCACGGCCCTCGATATGTTCGTCATTTGCGACAACGGTCCCTACGACGCCGTGGGTGATGCTCCTTCATCGGGACGCATCGTTTCGCTGTTATATCAGCCGCAAGCCATGCGCTGGCGCGGGTTGACGGTGCTAACCAACACTCCTCCGCGCAGTGCGCAGAGCTCCCCGGGCGGCCTGCAGGGGATTGTCATCATAGAACCGATCATTGCGAAAGCCGCGCGCAAGCTCGGAGTTGACCAGGTAGTGATCCGCCGCATCAACTGCCCCGAGGGCAAGGCGCTGTTGGGACCAGTAGTGCAGGGGAAACGCCAGTATGCCACCAGCTCATTCCTCAAAGAAGCACTCGACCGTGGCGCGGAGCAGTTCAAATGGAACGAGCGGGTTGCGCATACTCCGAAGAAGATAGGCGCGAAAGTTCGGGGCATTGGCGTTTCGTTGAGCTGCTACGTTGGCGGCACCATCGGATTCGACGGGCTTCTCGTCATCAAGCCGGATGGCCGCATCAGTTTCCAATCTGGAATCGGCAACCTCGGAACCGAGTCGGTGATGGATGTACATCGCGCGGGTGCAGAGGTTCTCGGCGTGCCGTGGGAAAAATGCAACGTAGTCTGGGGCAACACGACAAGGGATCTTCCATTCACCTGCGTTTCCGGCGGAAGTCAGACAACTCACGCCATGACGCGGGCAGCGTATGCCACGGCAATGGCTGCCAAGCAGAAGCTCCAGGAGATCGCGGCGAAGAAACTCGGCGGCAAGCCAGAGCAGTATGTGGTAGCGAACGAACGTGTTTTCCGCAAAGGCGGTGGCGCCGGCATGACTTTGGCGCAGGCCGCAAAGTACGCGATTGAACTGGGTGGCATCTACGACGGCCATGAGGCGCCAGCCGATGTCCACAAATTGACGAAGGCATCGGTCGTGGCATTGGCCGGCCAAGGCTTGGTGGTGGCTGCCAAGGACAACTACCCACGCGATGGCTCGACGTATTCCTATGTCGCCAGTTTCGCCGAGGTTGAAGTCGATGTCGAAACGGGCAAGTACTACATCGTCGACTTCCTCGCCTCCGGTGACGTCGGCACAGTGATCCATCCCCGAGCGCTCGGCGGTCAGATGCTCGGCCGTTCGACGCTCGGCATGGGCCATGCGCTCGGCCAGAAATGGGTTTTCGATCCGCACTACGGTGAGATGCTCTCCAAACGGTTCTACGAGAGCAAGCCACCGACAATTCTCGATGTACCTGTCGACATGCAATGGACTGCGTTGGATATTCCGGACCCGGAGACGCCGGTCGGTGCCCGCGGTGTCGGCGAGCCTCCGGTTGGAGGTGGGTGCGCTTCGATCTTGAACGCCCTGTCAGATGCATTGGGAGACGAGATTTTCCAGCGCGCTCCTGTGAACGCCGACACAATTCTTACGTCGCTCGAAGCGGGCCGGCCGATGCAGCATCCGCTGATGGCCCACATTTGATGGCCCAGATTTGATCGGGATTTGAAGGAGAGTTATGGCTGTTATACGAGACGTAATGGCCGCTTTCGAACTGTTTCAGCCGATTTCCGTCGCCGACGCGCAGAAGCTTCTCGAACAGCACGGACCCGATGCGTGGGTGCTGGCCGGAGGACTCGATAGCTTTGATTGGCTGAAAGATCGAATCAAGAAGCCGAAGGCTGTGGTCGATCTGAGCGGAATCGAGGAACTACGCGGAGTTCGCGCTTCAGGCAATAACGGCAGCGACGGTATCGAAATCGGCGCCATGACGACGCTCACCGAAGTTGTAAATCATCCCATCATTAAGCGGAAGTATGATCTCCTGGCACAAGCTGCGGAAGTAGTGGCATCACCCCAGATCCGCAATCAGGGAACCATTGGCGGAAATGTTTCGCAGGATACGCGCTGCTGGTATTACCGCAGCGGTTGGCCCTGCTACCGTGCCGGCGGCAACATTTGCTATGCCGATACACCGGAGGGACGCAACCGCGAGCACGCGATTCTGCAGGCCGATCGTTGCGTGGCGGTGAATCCCTCCGATTCAGCCCCGGCGCTGATTGCGCTCGACGCCAAGTTTGTCATCCGCACGCGGAAAGGTGAGCGCGTCGTGGACGCGGAGAATTACTTCATCGGTCCTGACATCGACATTACCCGCCTGCACATCTTGCAGCCCGGGGACTTGCTTACGGCGATTCGTATTCCTTCCACGTGGGCGGGTGCGCAGTTTTATTTTGAGAAAATTCGAGACCGCAACGTTTGGGACTTCCCGCTCATGAACGTTGCCTCAGCCATGGTGAGGTCGGGGGACAGGATTGACCGCGTCCGAATTGCCGTGAACGGCGCGGCCGCACGTCCGTTAAGGCTAAATGCAGTCGAAGATGCAGTTCGTGGCAAGCCATGCAACGCCGCAACCGGAGAGATGGCGGGAAGAGTGGCCGTGCAGGGAGCGGTCCCATTGCAGTTCAATGCCTACAAGATCCCGCTGATGCGAAATCTGGTGAAACGCGCCATCGTCAAACAGGGAACGGGAGTGGAGGAGGCAACATGGGCTTCTTAGAGTGGGCGATGAGTCCGTGGGGGCAGAGTGTCCCGATTCATATTGCCTGGTTCTTGATCTGGGTCGCGGTGATCGCGGGATTCCTCTTCTTTATAGTTCATGCCACCTACCTGCGATATTTTGCCAAACCAAGAGAGTTTGCGGGCAGGATTTCGCCGGCCGTAGCAGCGCGCATCCCCGACCATGTGCCCAGACACTCGCTGGCTGCGCGTCTGTTCCACTGGATCATGGCAGCTTCCATGCTCGTATTGCTGTTCACGGCTTTCCTGCCGAAGGTCGGCGTGCAGTTCAATTGGGTGACCTCTCATTGGATCGCCGGCGTCGTGTTGACCGCTTCCATTCTCTTTCACATCATCCACGCATCCTTCTTTATGGACTTCTGGGCGATCTGGCCGGACCGCATTGACCTGCGGGACGCATGGCGAAGAACGGTGCGGGCTGCCGGGAAGCCTGAGCCGCCACCGGACAGATTCGCCAAATATCCTTTGGAGAACAAGCTCTACCACGGTGCCATCATCGCGGCTGGTCTTTCCGCGATCATAACTGGTGCGTTCATGATGTCTCGCGTGCGCACCGTCTTCTTTCCCCGCAATCCGTATCTGTTCAGCGACATGACCTGGGGCATGATGTACGTGCTGCACGGACTGGCCGGCGTCGGATTGATCGCGTTGATCATGGTGCACGTCTACTTCGGACTCCGCCCGGAGAAACGGCCGATCACGAAATCAATGATCTTCGGTTGGATGAGCCGCGACTTCTATTTGAAAGAACACGATCCCAATCGATGGGTGGCCGAGACATCTTCGTCCTCATCTTCTTCACCATCAACATCCAAGGGATTGGAAGGCCAAGGGCTAACCGATGCTGGCTGAAATTGGGAATCGTTGCGAGGCCGTGGAAGAGTGCTACGAGTTTATGTTGGCCTATGCAGCCCAGGGGCTCGCTAGCGACGAAGGCAGCAAATCGGGGGGACAAGTCCGTGAGTTCCTGCGGAGCGCAGTGTTAGCATTGTCCGGGCTGACCGAAGCTTGTGCAGCGGCGGTCAGAGAGGAAGGACTTGAGCCAGCCGACAAATACGCGGCGTTTTTTGCGGTGCTCGATCGCGACTCTCGCGACTCTCTTGCCGCCATCGAACTGGTTCTCGCCCAACCCTCGATCAGTTCCCAGTTGATCGATAATCTGAACGCCTCCATTCATCTCCGAGCGCTGCTCACCGACTTGTTTCTGGTGGGTGAAATCCTGCGGAGGCCTGTCAAACCGGCGGAGCAGGTTGTCACGAACAAAGGCGATTGAGGTAATCGGCCCAGCGAGTATTTCGCAGAAGCGGCTTCGTCGAAAGCGCCGGTTAGGGAATCAAGAATGATTGTGCCTTCTCTGTCACAGATGCGGCAGCGACAAAGTAGTTAGCAGTTAGCCCTCTTCGGCGCAAACCCGGCCTGTCGGTCCAGGCCTTCTTCAATGCCGCTGAATGACTTTCGCGATTCGCTCAAAAGCCCAGTCGATCTCCTGACGGCTGATGACGAGCGGTGGCGCAATGCGAATCACCCGATCATGCGTCTCCTTGCACAGGACTCCCTCTTCTTTGAGCGCTTCACAGTAAGGACGCGCGAGACTGTTTAGTTCAACTCCGATCCACAGGCCCCTGCCGCGCACCTCTTTCAATGCTGAGCTGCGCATCGATTGCAGCAGGGTCAGGAAATAAACGCCGAGCTCCGCGGAACGTTCCACCATTTTCTCTTCGATAAGGACGCGCAGCGCGGTTCGTGCAATGGCACAGCCCATGGGGTTTCCGCCGAACGTGCTGCCATGGTCGCCGGGCCTATACACACCAAGAATCTCTCGAGAAGTCAATATGGCCGAGACCGGATAGAAGCCGCCGGCGAGCGCCTTGCCCACAATAAGCACGTCGGGCGTGATCCCCTCATGCATATACGCAAAGAGTTTGCCGGTTCGTCCCAGACCAGACTGAATTTCGTCCGCCATCAGCAGCACCCGATTCTCGCGACAGATTTCCGCCGCTTCCCGCAGAAATCCCTCAGGCGGAATGACGATTCCGGCCTCGCCCTGAATGGGCTCCACCAGAAAGGCGCAAGTGTTAAGGGTAATGGCTTGGCGGAGGGCGCGGGCATCGCCGAATGGAATGACTTTGAATCCCGGAGTGAACGGGCCGAAGCCATCACGATACTGTTCGTCAGTCGAGAAGCTGACGATGGTGACGGTGCGGCCATGAAAATTGTTGGCGCAAACAATGATCTCGGCTTTGTCCTCGGGAATGCCCTTGATCTTGTAGCCCCACTTGCGAGCCGTCTTGATCGCGGTTTCGACCGCCTCAGCACCTGAGTTCATGGGAAGCGCCATGTCGAAGCCGGTCAAGTCATGAAGTTCTTTGTAGAGCAGCGGAAGTTGCTCGTTGCGAAATGCGCGCGAGGTAAGCGTGACTTTGCGGGCCTGCTCGTTGAGCGTTTGCAGAATTTTGGGGTGACAGTGTCCTTGATTTACCGCCGAATACGCGGCCAAGCAGTCGAGATAACGTTTGCCCTCGACGTCATACACCCAAACGCCTTCCGCGCGCTCGATCACCACCTCGAGCGGATGATAGTTGTGAGCTCCATACAGGTTCTCGAGTTCAACGAGGTAATCGATGCGCATGGATTTATCGATAAGTTCCATTGTCATAAGTTCCTTTCACCCGATAAGCAAATAATTTGGGGCGAGCGCACTTCGCGTTCATCTTGTTTCTGGCCACGAGGCATTTCCGGCTGACTGCTCCTTGTCGAGCAGCATAGTCAACAGCGCCATGCGCACATGGAGCCCGTTCATGGCCTGGCGGAAATACATGGCTCTCGGATCGGCATCGACTGACTTATCTAACTCGACCGTACGCGGCAATGGATGAAGGATGAGCGCGTCCGGCTTCATGCGCTGCACGACTTTCGAATCGATGGCATAACGTCCGAGGCCGCTCGTGTCCCGCATTCGCTCGGGCCTGATTCGAGTCTGGTAGACCACATCCACTTCGCCAATCACCCGGTCAATATCGGACTCCAGTTCGTAGCGGACGCCATGCTCATCGAGATAGTCCAGGATATCCTGCTTCATCTGGAGTTGCGGCGGGCTGACGAAGAACATCTTGACCCGCTCAAACTTGGCCAGCAGATAGGCCAGCGAGCGCGCCGTGCGCCCCTTGTCCAGTTCGCCAATGACGGCCACGCTGAGGCCATTCAGCGGACGCTGCCGATAAATAGTGTACAAGTCCAGCAAAGCCTGTGTCGGATGCTGTCCGCCATTGCCATCCCCGGCATTAATCACGGGCACGGGCGAGACTTCCGCGGCGCGCCGCGCACCGTGATCTTCGGGGTGTCGGATGACGATAACATCCGAATAACTGCCGATGATTCGGATGGAGTCCTCCACCTGTTCCCCGTCGATCTCCGAAGAAAACGCGCCCGCGTTCTCCGTGGACAAAACCCGGCCGCCCAGGCGATGCATGGCGGCCTCGAACGAGAGTCGAGTGCGGGTGGAAGGCTCATAAAAAAGCGCGGTCATGATGCGGCTCTGGTAGTCGAGTGTGCCTCCGCGTGCCACCACGCGCTCCATGCCTCGCGACCGCTCGAATAGTTCCATGAGCAGGGGAACAGTGAATTGCTGGGACTCAACGACATGTTTCAATCGCATCCCGCCTCGCTGCGCCGATTCCGAAGCAGAAGGTTGGGCTGGCTTGAAAGGCTGGAGGGGTTGGAGGGGAACGACAGTCGGCTTTGGCATTAGCGTCCTCCTACCTCGAGTTCGAAGGCCTTGTTTCCGAGGTCAGCATTTCGCTCGATTTCCGCGCGGTCGCGGTCAGGGAATACGTGTGTGCCGCCAGATCCGGCCACGGCCGGGCACAAATTCTCGCAAGAAGTAATGATAGCTTCCTTTCCGCCAGCGCGCAGAAAGTGCAAGACGGACTCGATTTTCGGCCCCATGTTCCCAGGCGGAAAATGGCCGGCCTTAGCGTAGCCCTCCAACTCAGCCGCGCCGACACTTCGCAGAGGACGCTGCGTCGGTTTCTTGTAGTCCAGATACACGTAGTCGGTGTCGGTAGAAATAACAAATAAATCCACGCCAAGACGTGAAGCCAGCCATGCGGAGGCACGATCCTTGTCGATAACCGCCTCGACGCCTTGCAATTCTCCGGTCTCGTTTCTGCGAACCACGGGAATCCCTCCGCCTCCGCACGCGATGACCAGCACACCCTGCGCGACTAGAGTTCGAATGACCTCCAGTTCGACAATGTCAACCGGTTCCGGCGACGGAACCACACGGCGATAGCCGCGGGCCGCATCCTCCACGATCTCCCATCCGAAAAGGCGTTTGCGTGCCTCGGCGTCGGCGAGCGAATAGAAAGGGCCGATCGGTTTGCTGGGGTGCTTCATCGAGGGATCGTCTGGCGACACCACGCTCTGAGTAAGAACAGTCGCGACCGGAACGCGCAGACCGGCCCGTTGCAGTTCAGTTTCCAACGATTGCTGGAGAAGATATCCGATCTCACCCTGAGTGGAGGCGCCACAAACATCAAGCGGGTGCCCGGGGACCTGGCTCGCTCCCCGTTCCGACCGCAGCAGCGCTGCTCCAACTTGCGGGCCGTTGCCATGCGTAAGCACGACCCGGTAGCCGCTCTTGATCACGCCGACGATCTGGGTCGCTGTCCGCTGGGCGTTACCCCGTTGCTCGGCGATTGTTCCCTTTTCTCCCGCGCGAACCAGGGCGTTCCCGCCCACGGCAAGGAGCATGGTCTTCATAAGTAGTAGCGAGCCAATCGCTAACTCTTCCTATATGTGCGCCAACTCTTGTAACTCGACGAGCCCCGGCAATTTGATGAACTCACCTTTCATCAATTCCAGCATGATCGCCTTTTGCGAATGCAGCCGGTTCTCCGCCTGCTGAAATACCAGCGAACGCGGCGAGTCGATAACATCGTCGGTGACTTCTTCGCCGCGGTGTGCCGGCAGGCAATGCAGAAAAATGGCATCTCGCTTGGCCCGGCCGAACAGCGTCCCATCCACCTGATAAGGGAGGAAAATATGCTTCCGCTTCTCCGCCTCCGACTCTTGTCCCATGCCTGCCCAGACATCAGTGTAGATCACGTCAGCGCCCGAGGCCGCTTCGTCCGGATCGTTGGTTACGGTGCATGTGCCACCTGTCTCGGCCCCTCGCTTGCGGGCCCACGCCACCGACCCGGCGTCGAGTTCGTATCCCGGAGGCGTGGCCACCCAAACGTGCGCGCCGAGCTGAGCGCCGGCAAACATCAGTGAGCGCGCAACGTTATTGCCATCGCCCAGAAAAACGATCTTCAATCCGTTCAGATCGCCTTTCGTTTCCCAGATGGTGAGGAAATCCGCCATTGCCTGGCAGGGATGACTGTAGTCGGTGAGCCCATTGATGACGGGTATGCTAGCGTGCCGGCTCAACTGCTCAACCACTTCATGAGAGAACGTGCGGACCATGATCCCCTGCACCATGCGTTCCAGGTTCTTCGCCACGTCGTACACTGACTCGCGTTTGCCCAGATTGATCTCAGCGGGAGAAAGGTAGAGCGAAAAGCCGCCCAGTTGCTGGATGCCGACATCAAAAGTTACCCGGGTACGCAAAGAAGGTTTCTCGAAGATCATGGCCAGGGTCTGGCGCCGGAGTGACCCGCTGTATGCGCTCGGATGAGCTTTGACTTGCCGGCCAAGAGTGAGCAGGTACTCGATCTCCGAAGGCTCGAAGTCTCGAATCGAGAGAAAATCTTTGCCCTTCATCTTCCGCCTCCTGTCAGTGCTGCCTCGTGCTCGTGCGTGAAGTTGGCAAGCGTTTCGGCCAGGCCGGGCTTGGTGAGTTCTTCGACTTCATAGGTCACACGCAAATTCGGCCGATCGAGTTTGATCAGCCGCGCCAAGTCAATAGGAGTCGCAATCAGCACCAGATCGCACGGAGTGCGGCGGATGGTTTCCTCCAGTTCGTGCCGTTGGATAGCGCTGTACCCCATGGCAGGCAAAAGGTTCGTCAGATGCCGATAACGCTCGAATGTGCCGCGGATGGAACCCAGGGCATAGGGTCGGGGGTCCACCAACTCTGCCGCCCCACATTGCCGCGCCGCGACCACACCAGCGCCGTAAGGCATCTCTCCGTGAGTCAGGGTCGGACCGTCCTCCACCACCAGCACGCGCTGTCCTTTCACTACATACGGCTCGGGAACTGACACTCGGCATGCCATCTCAAAAACAACTGCCTTGGGGTTGTGGAGCCTTATGTTTTGACGAACCGTCTCAATGTCATGCTGCTGGGCGGTGTCCACCTTATTGATCACGATCACGTCGGCGCGCCGCAGATTGACTTCGCCGGGGAAGTAAGACAGTTCATGCCCCGGACGATGTGGGTCGACGACAACGATTTCGAGGTCGGACGCATAGAAGGAAGTGTCGTTGTTGCCCCCATCCCACAAAATGACATCCGCTTCCTGCTCCGCCTGGCGGAGAATCCTTTCGTAGTCCACTCCCGCGTAGACCACAGTCCCTTTGATAATGTGCGGTTCATACTCTTCGCGTTCCTCGATGGTGCACTGCTGCAGGTCGAGGTCCGCCATGGTCGCGAAGCGTTGGACAGCCTGGGCCGCAAGATCTCCGTAAGGCATCGGGTGTCGAATGACGACTGGCCTTCGACCCAGCCGGCGCAACTCACCGGAGACCAAGCGCGAGACCGGACTCTTCCCGCATCCAGTTCGCACCGCGCACACGGAAATGACCGGGACCGACGACTTGATCTGCGTGTGCTCGGTTCCCAGAAGCCAGAAATCGACGTTCGCCGCCACCGCGCGCGAGGCGAGATGCATAAGCGTTTGGTGGGAAACATCGCTGTAAGAAAATACCACCACGTCAATCGCGTATTCGACGACTAACTTTTCCATATCTTTCTCTTCGAAGATAGGAATGCCTTCCGGATACAAGCGGCCGGCAAGTTCCGGCGGATAACGGCGGCCGGCAATGTCAGGAATTTGAGTGGCAGTGAACGCAACTACCTGGTAATCGGGGTTATTACGAAATAAAACATTAAAGTTATGGAAGTCCCTGCCCGCGGCGCCAAGAATCAAGACTCTCTTCATGGCAATCCCTCCAAGGGAGATTGGTTTACTTCATATGTTCTCGCTGGGTGACAAAGGGGGCTGTGCCGCCAATCACACTTAAGGGTGACCTTGTGCCCAAACGAAAACCGCTATGAAGAGAGAACTATCGCGGATTGAGTTTGTTATCGAGGCTCATCGCCCCAGGTAAATTTCTTTCCGTCAAGGCCGCCGCGAGCGAGGCGCGGAAGCTCTGTTTGGCGGAAATGGTCGACCCGAAATTTCAGCTCGGGGTGGACAAGGAAATGCCGCTCTCCTTACTCGTTCTGTCACCTCGATATGTGAACATCGTCACCGACTTCTCGTGGATTTCTGTTTACAGTGCTTGTGAGCAATTCTTGCTCGCTGTCCTGTTCGGCCGAACTCTCGGCCAGCAAGCTCAAGGCCGCCGTCCGGCGATGTCGGCGCGGGCTGTAGCTGTCATCCGACCGACGCCAAACATCATCGCTCTAATCACGTTCCTTTTCCTCCTGTCTGGCGAAAGCCAGTTGCACGCTTTTCGGGACCGATCCCACTTTGTCTTGGTAGCGGGGTTCAATGTGATTCAGAACTAAGGGGCTTTGTCCCGAGTGGCCTGAATAGAACGCAGCACTCTGTGTTCGCGCGCAAGATCAACCATCAGCGGCAACCCAGCTCAGGCTATTATTCTGAAATGTGACTGCAATCCCGAACCCACACACCAAGACCCCGCTTCGGACGGGCTTCCTCCGATGCTTTATTCGATGGCTTGTCATCGGCGTGGCGCTTCTTTGGTCGCTTGCCGCGCTGACCCTTGTGGCCGCCCGGTGGATCGACCCACCGACAACCGCGGTGCACATCCAGCGCCGCTTGCAGGCCTTAATTCACCACACGCCGTATCGCGAACGCTACAAATTCATTTCGCTCAGCCAAATCTCGCCCGATCTCCAGCACGCTGCAATCGCCGCAGAGGACGCGCACTTCTACCAGCACCATGGATTCGATTGGCACGAGATCCAAATCGCTGCCGAAGAGGATTTGGAAGGCGAGCGCACTCGCGGAGCTTCCACCATTACGCAGCAACTCGTAAAAAACCTATTCTTCGGAACGGGCCGCTCTATCCTCCGCAAGGGCGCCGAGGTCACACTGGTACCGGTGGCCGAATTCGTCCTCGGCAAACGGCGCATTCTGGAGATATACCTCAACGTGGTCGAATGGGGCCCTGGTATTTATGGTGCAGAGTCGGCCTGTCGTTACTACGACGAAACCGCAGCCCGGAATATCGGCCGGCAACAGGCGGCACGGCTCGCTGCAGTTCTGCCGGCTCCCCTGAAGCGACGACCGGAGCGCATGAATAACTACAGCGCGATTATCCTTAAGCGGATGGGCCAAATGGGATGGTAATCGTGGCTAACAGTTTCCCAATGCGGCGGCTTTTTATTACTCACACGCTGGGCTCTGGTTGGATGGCAATTTACCCCAACTTCTGACGCGCAGGAGCCAACGCGCACGCGGTTCAACGCACGGGTGAAAACTTACACACCACTTGCTATAAACGTACGCATGCGCCTACTCGATTACGCACCCCGGCCCGTGCACCTCAGATGGCTCCTCGATTCTGACCCCGCCATCCGTTGGCAGGTCATGAGGGACCTCACCGGTGAAGCCCCCAACGCGATTGCAGCCGAGCGGTCTCGCGTCGCAACCGAAGGTTGGGGAGCCCGACTTCTCGCCCGTCAATCTCCTGCCGGCAACTGGGGCGGGAGCCCCAGGGGGTGGAGAGACGATTTGCCGAAGGAGGACCGAGGCTTGCTTATTACCCTCTACAGTCTCGTCGTCTTGATGGACCTCGGCCTCGACCCCGCCAGCAAGGAGGCTCGCAAGATGATCGACCGGGTCGAGAAGCGCCTCGTATTTAAGCGGCTTAACAACCGGCCTTACCTTCACGGCGAAACCGAGCCCTGCATCAACGGCAGAATCCTCGCCATCGGCGCGTATTTCAAAGAACCGAACGACGCACTGGCCAATCAACTCCTGGGCGAGCAGCTCGAAGATGGCGGCTGGAACTGCGATGCACCCAAGAGCCGACGCTCCTCGTTCCATACCACCGTCTGCGTGCTCGAAGGACTGCTGGAATACGAACGAGCAAGGCGCAAATCCGCAGCCGCCGCTAAGACCGTCACGAAGGCCCGCAAGCGAGCCGAAAACTATCTGCTCGAGCGCCGCATGTTCCGCTCCCTTCGAACCGGCGAAGTCATCAACAAACGCTGGCTCCGGTTCTCGTTCCCGACATTTTGGCACTACGACGTCTTGCGCGGACTCGATTATCTCCGGAATGCAGGAATCAAACCTGACAGCCGCGTCAGTGATGCCATCGAAACCGTGATTGAGCGCCGCCACCAGAACGGGCGCTGGCCGCTCAATTTCCTTCATCCCGAACATATTCCATTGGAGATGGAGACCGGTGTCGGCGGGGCAAGCCGCTGGAACACCCTGCGCGCACTCCGAGTTTTGCGCTGGTACAACAACTCAACGTGGTAGTTGTGGCGTGGGCCTGCCCGCGCTATGGCTTGGGTCAGAAAGATGCTGCGAATTTGCCATTCGGTGCGGGCAACCCTGAAGTGATGCCTCTCCGATTAGTACCGAGAAACGCCGATGCAACAAGACGTCGTCTACTTTAGTTCGATGGGGACGCCCACGGTGCCAAGAAGTCCACCGGAGTTGTCGCGGACGCTGCCGTTTTCTTCGATGCGGAACGCATCTTTCTGCAGGCCGGAAACGTGTTTGCCGGATTTGTCGGTCACGATGACGGGCACTAAAACCAAATTCGTGCGGGCGGTGAGTTTTGCCAATTCTTGTGGCGGGAGGGCAACACGATTTTCGGTGACAGCTGGCGCGGTCTTGACACTGGATTGCGATGGCTGCTGACCAATTGCCGGTTGGCTAAACAAGGGAGCGGAAATGAAGAGAAGCGCGGCGAGTATGGGCGTGGGTCGGAGCATTGGAACGGATCATTGGCCTTGCGCTGCCGCTTTCGCTGCCGATACCGAAATAGCGACCGAATCGGGTTCCGTCCAGACGGCTGTGCCGCTGCTTAATTCAAGACGGTGCATGGTGATCTTGAGACTGCCACGATCTACGTCCAGCATGATGTAGTGGTAGTTCACTTCCTTACTCTGAAACGGATCATCCTTGGCGCGTTCAATGGGATACGCGTGCGCTCCCGCGCCGCCAGTCACGAAGTAGGTGACGCCGCCATGCTCGTGGCGTTCGTAGTTATGCACATGTCCGGAAAAAACGACGAACCGGGCGCGCTGGTTCTGCTGCCGCGCTTCCAGCAGTTTCGCCAGCTTTTGCTCCTGAGAGCGGGCTGAGTGTCCGCCGCCGAACATCTTAGCATCCGACGAACTGGTGTAGGGAGGATGGTGAAGAACAATAAAGACGAAGTCCACATCGCCGGGAAGATGGTCTAGTTTCTGGGTGAGCCATTGCCCTTGTGGGCCGGAGGTCTCTTCCCGAGAGCTATCCAGCGTTAGCACCAGTGTGTTGGCGACGCGGACGGAGTAGTAGCTACTGTTCTTCAAGTCAGGAAAACGATCGAAATAATTGGCGAGGGCAACTTTTTCATCGCCGTGAAGATCGTGGTTGCCGAGCGCGGGGTAAACCGGAATCTTTTTCTCTCGCCACACCGCGGTTTCGCTGTCCCACACCTTCCAGTCGTCCTTGTCGTAGCCGTTGTAGACGATGTCGCCTCCAAAGGAAATAAACGCGGGATTGGTTTCGGCGATCGCCTTTACCAGAGCCTGGCGCACAGCCGGATTCGCCGCTTCGGTGTCCTTGGGATCATGGAAGCGCGAATCTCCATAGGCGACGAAGTGGAAGGGCGTGCTCACTTGCAGTTGCAGTTCAACCGGCCCGGTTTGCGGCTCCGCCTGCGAGTGCGAGCGCGAGCAGGCAACGCAGCCCAGAAAGAGATTGATAATCATCAATTTTTGGAAAACTTTCATTAGTTACCTACGACCAGCACTTCGAACTGTCCCGCTTCTGCTGTGGATAGGAAGAGACGGTGTGTTTTGGGGTCGAGCGCCATAGTCTTTGCCTTGGGCAAAGTTTTGACGTTCTCCACAACCGAGTATTTGTCCGGGCTGTCCTGGCGAATCACGGTGATAGTGCCCTCCCCGTTAGAATTGAAAACGAGCCGCGAAGCGGGATCGAAGGCGGTAGCATCCACGTGGTCGCCAATCGGGAGCGTAGCGATCACTTTTCCCGTATCGGCGTTCATGACCGCCATTACTTTGCTCCGGCAGCCGATGAACAAGCGCCGATTGGCTCGGTCCATGGCTATGCTGGAAGGCGATGCACAAGGCGCGGTCGGCCAACGCTGCTCGACTTTCAGCGTGCGGGAGTTGATTTTCAGCACCAGGTTCGCATCCTCCACGTTATCGTAAACATACCCTGTACCGTCGGCGACGGCAAATTCCGGACCGCCGCCGAGATCGACCGTTCCCACAACCTCTCCGTCCGCCGCCTGAATGGCGGTGGCGCTGTTGCTATCGCCATTGAATGCGAATACGCGCGACGTGGCGGGATCGTAAACGATGGCGTCGGGCTTCTTGCCGACCGGAACCTCGGCGATCGTTTTTAGCGTCTTCAGATCGAAGATCGTGACGGTCGAGGACTGGCCATTGCTCACGAATCCCCGACCCAGTTCCGGCGCAACAGCGATGCCGTGCACGCCGGGAGTGTTCGCGATTTTGCCGACGATTGCTCCCGAATCGACATCGAGCACTTCGACCTGGGTTCCGTGGGAGACATACAGCCGGCGGGCGGATTCATCGACGGCCAGGTAGTCCCAGCCGCCTTGGCCAGCTACCGGGATTTTCTGAGTTACGTGGTAGCTGTCGGCTGCCTGGGCGGACGCAGCCATAAGGGTGAAAGACATGGCGAAGATCAGCAGAGTTTTCAATGGAGGCTCCTCTAGAAATGTGCGTTCAAGATATGCAGACTTCATTCGTGACAAGAGGTCGCATGAGGCGGGCCACGTGAGCCCGCCTCATTGCGAACTAGAACAGGATGCGAAACATGAACTGCAACTGGCGCGGCGTGCCGGTTCCCGTGTTCCCGGGGGCGGCATTGTCGTTGTTGCTGTTGAAGTTTACCGACGAGTCGATGAAACCGAAATCACCGGGAACCGTAAGGTTCGCGGAGTTCTGCCCGGGAGCATAGACGAGGGTCAGATCCAAAGGATCGGCAAGCTGCACGTGATTGAAAATATTGAATGTTTGCACCCCGAACTCCATCGACAATCGCTCGGTAAGTTTCGTTGTTTTCGTGAGCGCCAAGTCGATCTGCCAGATATTCGGAGCGCGGATGGCGCCGTTCGTCTCGTTCCCGAATCGGGTGAAATTCCCGTTCGCATCGACGGGCGGCGCCTGAAACGCGGCCGCGTTGACCAACGGTGAGCCACCACCGTTTGGACCGGCAGGGTGAGGGTGGGGCAACATCACTGGTACACCTGGAACGATGTCAGGGCGCTGGTTAGTCTGGTCATTGCCGTCAGGAAGGAGGTAGGTATAGGGAAAGCCGTTGAATGGGGATGATGGATTGCTGATTGATCCGGTAAGGTCCATCAGGACAGTCAGGGGATGCCCGGTGTGCCAAAGTCCGATGCTGCTCAAGCTCCACCCGCCGAGGATTTTGCCAAGCGCACCTGTATGATTCATATACGGTTTGCCCGGCCCAAACGGAAGCTCGTACTCAGTGTTGACCGCGATATTGTTCCGAATGTCATAAATGCTGGGGCCTTTGTCGCATTCCAGGCAATTTACATTCTCCGGTCCTGTCGATTCGCCTCCTCCGACGGATCCATCATTAATGGAATGCGCCCAGGTGTAGCGCGATTGGAAGGCAAAGCCGTTCGTGAAGCGCCGTTCGAGCGAGGCTCCGAGCGCCTCATAGGTGCTAGCTCCAATGTCGCTTTTGTAGTCAACCGAGCCGAAGGGATTGCCGTTCGGATAGTATGGGTCCAAAGTTCGGAAGCAATCTCCGTCCACGGAGTTAAGCGTGACTGGCTCGGTGCATAGATTTACGGCTCCCCGCGAGAACAGATGCACGCCGTGGCTGCCGATATATTGCAACGAGAACAGGAAATTGGCCGCCAGTTGATGCTCCACCGTCAGCCCCCATGTTTCCACGTACAAATCGGGGCGGCTCTGTCGCTGCAGCGCCCGCGGGTGGTTCGCTTGTTTCGTTGCGATACTGGAGAGATCAGGGTCCTGCTGCGCGTAGGCGGGCTGCAATTGCGTAGCGGAATTAACAAGAATGCGAAACGTGTCACTCTCCAGCCCCGCGTTCAAGTCGTCATTTTGCGCGGCGCCGTGATAGATGCCATATCCCGCGCGAAATACGGTCTTCCCGTTAAACTGCTCGGGCGCCCAGGCGAGCGAAAATCTGGGATCAAAGTTGCGGTTGCTTTCGTTGTATAGAACTGGATTTCTGGGACACGGTGGGGTGTTGATGGGGCCCGGACTCGGTGCCACGTTGTAGGAACCCGATCCCAGACAGATACCGTGGAATTGATTGAGGTCAAACACTGTGGTCCGGTTGGTTGCTTCGTTCGCAACACCGTAATAATCCCAGCGAATTCCAGCCGTGAATGTGAACGTCGGCGTGACCTTAAATTCGTCCTGAAAATACGGCATGTAGAAAGTCCGGCGCAGCCGGTGACAGCACCATGGGGCGATGTAATTGATGCTGCTCAAACTTGCGGTCGCGAGTGAGTAGTCGTCGCCGAAGGTCAAGACGTTGTTCGAAGTTTGCCCCTGATTGAGGCGGATGCGGCGGATTTCGATGCCCGCCTTGAACGCGTGCCGCCCATGAACCCACGTCAGATTGTCGATTCCGCCGTAGGTTGTGCCGACCTCGATATCGGCGCTCGTGTTATTGAGCGTAACGAAATCGTTGGAATTGACAGCGTACGGTAACGCGCTTCCCCCGGGGTTGTGAAATGGCGATCGATTGATGTAGAGCTTTGCCTCGTTGAATAGGGTGGGACTGAATGTATGCTGCAACGCCAGCATGTAATTTGCCGGATGATTGATGGTTGCCTGGTTGTCGCCGGGAACGGTTGGGTTCGTAGCCGGAGCATACCAAATGCTGATGTCGCGCTGGGCGCGGCCGTAAAGGAGGGTTTTGTCGCTGATCTTCTGGTCAATCCGTCCGAGCCACGTATCTTCGTGGATGGTCGTCTGCCTGCCAACTGTCACAGAATCTTGGTTATTCAAAGGATTTGGAGCGGTGGAACTGCCTTGCCACTGGAAAGCCCCATCGGGAATGACGAAGCGTGGCGTGCAGCCATCGATCGAACCGACCGAGGAACGCCACGGAAACGCCCCCATGATCTGGCACATCGTGGGCCCGATGCCAAGGCTCTGCGCCTGATCCAGAACGTACTTTTGGTAAGGCTCCGTGGGCTGGGCCATACCTTGCAGTTCGGGAAAATTGGCGCAACAAATTCCGGCGGGCACAATCATTTGCTGCCCGTTGAATTGCAACTGGCGGATTCCTTCGTAGTTGATGAAGAAGAATGTCTTGTTCTTTACGATCGGCCCGCCAAGCGACATCCCATATTGGCCCATCCGGAATGGGGAGATTTCGGGGTTGCCGTTTATGTTGAAATCCAGGAAACTGCGCGCGTCGAAATAGGAATTTCTGAGATAACCGTAGGCTGTGCCGTGAAGATCGTTTGTGCCGGACTTGGTTTCGGCGTCGATCTGGCCCCCCGCTTGCGTTCCATATTCCACGTCATATAGCGCGCTGCTGACGCGGTACTCTTCGATAGCGTCCTGTGAGATCTGCAGACGCGTCGTCGACTTCTGTGCCTGTTCCTGAATGCCGCCCGCATCGACTCCGTCGATCGAGAAATTGTTGTCGTCGCGCGCCCGCCCCGCGAAACGGATCGTTCTCTGGTCGCCTCCGCCGTCGTCCTGGGCAAACGGCGCGAGCATCGACAAGGTGGTCCAATCGCGCCCGTTGTTTGCGAGATCCGCAATTTGATCCTCCCGTATCACAGTCCCGGCTTCGGCCGAAGTGCGGTTGGAGAGTTCGTTGGCGGTGACTTGAACTTTCTCTGCTGGCACTCCCACCGGCAGTTTGACGTCTTGGGTGTGCGTCTCTCCCACTTCTAGAATGACATTCTGAATCACGGTAGTCTTAAAGCCGTTGCTCGAAACAGTCACCGAGTAGCGGCCGACCGCCAAGCCCGGAAAGCGGTAGTAGCCGACAGTATTTGTCGACTGGGTGGCGGTGAGGCCGGTGGCGGCGGCCACGACCTTCACACTGGCGCCGGCTACAACGGCTCCCGATGGATCGGTTACCGTGCCTTCGAGTTCTGCTCGATCGATTTGTGCATAAGCCGTGGTTCCCAGGATCAGCGTGAGGATTACCGCAACAGAGTATTTCGAGAAGAATGAAAGAAGCGAGAGGGAGAGGTTAGGCTTCATGAGCTTCAGTTCCTTGAAATTCAGCACCTCGAAGCGGGATAGGGCCCTGACGGCGGCTCCCGGCGGAAAACAGTTCGCCTCAGGAACCTGTGGCCCCCTGAAACAGAAATTTCCGCCACTTGAGATGACTGCGATCTTAGGTGGACGCTGTGAAGCAGTTATTAAAGAAAGGTTAATAATTTTTCAGACTCTACCCAGAGGGCGTGTTCGCGTTCTACCCTAGTGCTCAGCTCTTTCGACGATCGGAGCCTGACAGGTTTTTCCATGAAACTGCTGGTGGTGGAAGACGAGCTGCGGATGCTGGAATTGCTGCGCCAGGGCTTGAGTGAAGAAGGGCACACGGTTTCATGCGCGGCGGATGGCAGCATAGGATTGCAAATGGTCCGGGACCACGACTTCGACGTCGTGATTCTCGATGTAATGATGCCCAAGATGGATGGATTTGAAGTGGCAAGGCGCATGCGAACCGAAAACAATTGCACGCCCGTGTTAATGCTCACTGCGAAGGATTCTGTTCCAGATGTCGTTCACGGGCTGGACATGGGTGCCGACGACTACATGACCAAACCGTTCTCGTTTGACGAACTGCTGCTGCGACTGTGCGCGGTGCGTAGAGCTGCGGTCGCTCCGCGAACAGCGCAGCTTAACGTCGGTAATTTGTTCTTGGATCCTTGCACGCGGCAGGTTTATCGCGATGGGACACGCATCAGCCTGACGCGCACCGAATATGGTTTATTGGAGCGACTCATGCGCGACGCTGGGGAAGTTGTTCCGCGAGAAATCCTGATTTCGTCTCTGGGGCACGACGTTGAGAGTAACACCCTGGACGCTTTTGTCCGGCTGCTGCGAAACAAAATCGATTGTCATGATAATGACAATAATAATAATAACGACCGGCGAAAACTGATTCACACCGTGCGTGGCGTCGGATATGTGATTAGTTCGGACTGGCAATCATGAAGAGACTCTCTATCGGCTTGCGGCTCACGTTGTGGTACTTGGCAATCTTCGCAGCCGCCCAGCTTTTCTTTGGCGTCGGCATGTGGCTCGTTCTTCGGCAGGAGCTGTACAGTGTGGCCGACAATGCATTGACCGCCCAGGTCGAGGACCTGACTAATTTCCTGAAAACGCAGAAGAAGAAAAACATGACGGTACCCAAGCTTCGCGAAGAAGCCTCCGAAGCTTACGCTTTGGAGCACTCTGGCGACTTCTTGCAAATTTGCGACGAGGATGGAAACTCGATCTTCCGCGCGCCTTCGCTGGAACAAAATCGATTTGCGCCACCTGCTGCCGTCAAAGGCCCTTCCTTTCAAAACTCTCAGCTCGGAAATAAGCCTTTTCGTTTCATAACGCAAAGGATTGAAGTGAATGGCCGCTCGTACACGGTGCAGACAGGCGTTCCCACCGATCAGATCATTGCCACGCTGTCTCTGTTTCGGCGTTATCTCCTAGTGCTAGCGCCGCTGTTGCTGCTTGCCGCCGCATCTGGAGGCTACTGGCTGAGCCGCAAAGCCTTGTCTCCGGTGGATGCGATCACTCGGACTACGAGAAACATCAGCGGTAGCAATCTAGGCGACCGACTGGAAAAACTCGCGACCGGCGATGAACTCCAACGGCTGTCGGACACGTTGAATGAAATGCTGGCCCGCATTGAAGCCGCATTTCTCCGTGTAACCCAGTTCACCGCGGATGCTTCGCACGAACTCCGCACGCCGATCTCGCTCATTCGCACCGAAGCGGAGATAGCACTCCGGAAGTCGAGGGGAAACGAGGAATATCGCGGAGCTTTACGCCATATCATGCTGGAGGCGGAAAGAACCTCGTCGTTAGTGGAAGAACTGCTGTCGCTTGCCCGCGCCGATTCCGGCCGCGAAAGCTTGCACCTAACGCCGCTTGATTTGCGCACAGCGATTGCCGATGCTGCCAACGAATGGCGTCCGCTGGTGGAGTCTCGCAATCTGCAATTCACTCAAGCGATCGCGGATTGTAACCTTCCGGTCCTGGCGGACCGCAGGGCCGTGCAACGACTGCTGGCCATCTTTCTCGACAACGCCGTCAAGTACACGCCGCCGCCCGGAATC
>Ga0181532_10000882_pt1 | contig 30013 bp, 26 predicted proteins | sample PEATcosm2014_Bin_33_FD_119768 | JGI IMG/M metagenome (GOLD analysis project Ga0181532, IMG submission 119768) | Peatland microbial communities from MTU Mesocosm Facility, Houghton, MI, USA - PEATcosm2014_Bin11_30_metaG | ecosystem: Environmental > Terrestrial > Soil > Wetlands > Peat | place...
GCGAAAGGCGGACCCTACCGGCGGCAAATGGTCGTCTTCAAAACGCAATCGGCTGGCCGCAGTCGATTTGCCGGAGTCCTATCGGGATTCAGCGACCGATTTGGCCAGGGAGTGGAGGTCTCGCGGGTAGTGGCTGACCCGACGCCTCCCGTGCAGCGCTACGAGCCAGCGCACCCGGACGCAGACAGCCAGGGGTACGTGTCATACCCCGCCATCAATCCCATTGAGGAAATGGTGAACCTGATGGGGGCGGCTCGATCGTATGAGGTCAATATCGCCGCCGTGCAGTCGACCAAGAATATGATCAGCATGTCGCTTGAGATCCTTAGCTAATCGGAGGTGAGCGATGAGCAGTCCGATCTCAGGGATTTCCCAGCTTGGCCAGGCTACAACCGGAGCCGGGATTGAGAAGGCGGCCGAGGGGGGATCCAGTTTCGCATCGCAGCTCCAGACGGCATTCGACCACATCGAAAAACTCCACGCTGACGCCGACCAACAGATCGCGGGGCTTCTGAGCGGGCAGGGCGAGGACATCCATCGGGTAATGATTGCGGTTGAGAAGGCAAATCTTTCCTTTCAGCTCATGATGCAAGTCCGCAACAAGATCGTCCAGGCGTACCGTGACGTTTCAGGAACGCCTTTCTGATAGGTGAGGTATGGCGTTGCGCCCTAAAGAGGCTTTCGACCAAATTCAGAAGTACCTGTGGGGGCTAAGTCGAAAGCAGCAAATCACGCTGGCCGGCGGTACGGCTCTGGTCGCCGCGAGTCTTATGGGGTTCGTGTTCCTGATCGGCAGGGCCGATATGAAACCGCTCTACTCAGGGCTTCAGCCTGAGGAGGCGCAATTCATCGCTCGCACCCTGGCTGCGGAGAATGTTTCCTACGAAATCTCCACCGATGCAACGAGCTTGCGGGTTCCGGCCAACAAGGTTGACTCGGTGCGGCTCGAGTTGGCTTCGCAGGGATTGCCGCAAACCGGAAGGTTGGGCCTGGAGCTGTTCGACAAACCCAACTGGGGAGGAAGCGATTTTGCGGAAAAGGTGAACTACCAGAGGGCGCTTGAAGGAGAGCTGGAACGAACCATCCGGGCGATTCGGCAAGTGCAGTCCGCGCGCGTCCATCTGGTTATGTCTCACGACTCGCTTTTCAGCGAGCGTGAACGCGAGGCCAAGGGGTCAGTCGTGGTCAAGTTGCGTGAAGGCAGGCTGGCGGACAGCGCCATCCGCTCCATAACTTACTTGGTGGCCAGCGCTGTGGACAACCTTCGACCGGAGAACGTAACAGTGATTGACGCCGACGGCAACATCCCAATCTTGTCGGGAAGCCACACACAAGGGATGGACCACGACGAAATTGAGGCAATGGAGAACCGCTTGTCCGGGAAGCTGGTTTCAACCCTGGCGCCCTTAGTGGGACGCGAGGGGCTGCGCGCCAGTGTCACGGTGGAAAATGATCTGGCGAGCAGCGAAAGCACACAAGAAACCTACGATCCGAACGGTTCGGTAGTGTTAACGTCACAGGTCTCCCAGGATCAATCTTCAGAGTCGGACCCGCAAGGAATCCCCGGCACGCCCAGCAACGCGCCCGACTCGAGCGCCAAAGGAACTGCCGCCGCAGCAGCGGACAGCACGCCCGACGGTACAGGCCAGAGAAGTGACAGCAAGACATATGCGGTTAGCAAGGCGGTCCGCCATGTGGTTCAGCCTCCGGGAGCGATAAAAAAGATCGCCGCAGCAGTCCTGGTGGATGACGCTGTAGAGACCAAATCCGAAGGCGGCGCGAAGACGGAAAGTCGTCGCAAAAGATCGCCGGAGGAGATGAAGCAGATCGAAGAACTCGCAAAGGCGGCAATTGGCTTTGATTCCGCCCGGGGCGATCACTTATCTGTCCAAAATATCTCGTTTCCCGCGATTGCCCCCGGCCGGCCGCCCAACCTGACGGAGCGCCTTGCTCCGCTGATTCAGGAATGGACGGGAGCACTCCGCTACGCGGGCTTGGCGGTTTTGTTCCTGTTGATATACCTCATGGTTCTGCGGCCTGTAAAAAGACAGATCGTGGCTGCTTTGGCGGTTGCGCAACCGCAACTTTCCCCCGGAACCAGACAGCAAAGGGCCTTAGGTAAAGGTGAGACACCGCAAAGTGAGCTGGCCGTGGAAACGGGAGGAGGCGAGGGAGCAGGTGAGTTGACCGAAATCAACACCGAAGTCAAGAGAACCGTAGTGCTCAAGAACCAGTTGGTTGAACGAATCAAAAAGAATCCTGAAGCCGCAAGCCGTTTGATCCAAAACTGGGTCCGGCAAGGCGAGGTGGAAGCATGACCGAAGCTCTTTCCGTGTCAGCGCCGGAAGGAAGTCACAGAAGCCGGTCTCACCCGGTCGGTGCCGACGTGACAGGGCTCCGCAAGGCAGCAATCTTGCTGGTCCTCTTGGGTGATGACGTGGCCAGCGAGGTTTTCCGGCACCTCAATATCACCGAGGTCCAGCGGCTGACAGCGGAGATCGCTCAACTCTCTTCTATCTCGTCCGAGATGGCAGCTCACGTCCTTCAGGAGTACCACCGCTTGTCGCTGACTCAAGACTATCTCGCCCAGGGCGGGCAGGAGTATGCCAATCAACTACTGGTCAAAGCATTCGGAAAGGAAGGCGCGAGTACGCTGCTGGAACAAGTTTTGCAGACGCAGGAAGCCAACGCTCTGAGTTTCGACACATTGCGCAAGGCGGATCCGGAGCAACTCGCGAAGTTTGTAGAAGGCGAGCACCCACAGACAGTCGCACTGTTACTGGCTCATCTTGGGGCCCGCGCCTCGACTTCCCTCCTGGTCCTGTTGCCGGAAAAACTACGCGCCGAAGCCGTCCGGCGGCTGGCGGTGATGCAGCAGTTCTCCACCGAAATGGTGAAGAGAATTTCGGCGGTGTTGCATAAGAAGCTGGCCTCGGTAGGCGAACAGAGCCGGCGTGCCTACGGAGGCGTGAGTGCGGTCGCCGAGATGCTCAATAGTGTGGACCGGAAATACAGCGATCAGATCCTCTCCAGCATTGAGCAGCAAGACCCCAAACTGTCGCTGGCCATCCGGGACCTAATGTTTGCTTTTGAAGACCTGAGCACGGTTCCGGAGGCCGCCATTCGTGAGGTGCTGGGCCAGGCAGATAAGAAAACACTGGCGACTGCCCTGAAGGGCGCATCCGAGGATTTGAAAAATCACTTCTACAAATCCATGTCTTCGCGCGCGGTGGAAATGTTGAAAGAGGACATCGAAGCTCTTGGCCCCGTTCGTTCCAGTCAGGTGCGGCAAGCGCAACAGGAGATTGTGAATTTGGCGCGCAAGCTCGAGACAGACGGCAAGATTGCCTTGAAGAGTAGTGGAGAAGATGCCTATGTGGTCTAGTCCCCAGGCTGCGGTTGACGAAGTTGTGCCGCCTGCAATTCAGCCTTATGTCTATCGTGCCGTGCTGGACGCGATGGGTGAGGGACCAGAGCAAGGAGGTAGAAACGGAGACGCGACTGCCCCGAATCCCAATGCCGGCCCGCAAGCTGCTCGTGAAACGAGGCCCTCTCAAAAAGCTACCTTTAACGAGGACCAAGTGCGAGCGAAAGAAGAGCAAGCCCGCGCGGTCGGGATCAGAGAGGGTGAAACGCAAGCCCGCTCCCGATTCGAGAGGGAGATTGCCGCCGAGCGCGAGGTCCTGGCCAAGGTGGTGCAGGGTTTTGCGCGCGATCGTGAGAATTACTTTAGCCATGTGGAGGCCGAAGTGGTTAAGCTCGCCGTCGGGATCGCGCGTAAGATCCTGCATCGGGAAGTGCAAGTCGACCCCTTGTTGCTGGCCGGGGTGGTGCGTGTGGCGCTCGACAAAATTGCGGCCGGCACCAGTGTGCGTTTGAGAGTTCATCCCGATCATGTCTATGCATGGCACGACTTCTTTGCGAACCTGCAGGAGCATCGCGTCGTTCCGGAGTTGCTGGGCGACGCAACCCTCGGGATGGGACAGTGCGTTCTGGAGACGGCCGTGGGGACAACGGAACTTACCTTGGAGGCTCAACTGGCAGAGATTGAACGAGGATTCTTTGACTTATTAGCTCAACGCCCGGCGGCAACCTGATGGACGCTGCGAAACAACTAGCCCCGTATTTCCAGTATCTCGATTTGTGCTCGACGGCGCGCTGGTTCGGCCGCGTCACCAAAGCAATCGGCTATCTGGTTGAATCAGAAGGACCATTCTGCTCTGTGGGCGAGTGTTGCGAGATCGCGGACTCCGAGGGGCATGTCGCCTCGGGCGAGGTGATAGGATTCCGGGGACCGAATGTGCTTTCCATGCCGCTCGAGAGGCTCGGCGGGATACGATACGGTGATCGGATCATGACCTGGGGCGCCCAACCTGCCGTCCGCGTAGGCGAGGAGTTGCTAGGCCGAGTGATCGACGCTGTAGGGAAGCCGCTTGATTCACTTCCGGACTATCGCGCTCGCGACCATCAACCTCTACATGCCTCCGGACCTGCCCCTCTCGACCGACTGCCCATCCAAGAACCGCTGGCGACGGGCATTCGGGCGATCGATGGTTTCATCACCTGCGGCCGAGGGCAAAGGCTGGGGATTTTTGGCGGTAGCGGGGTAGGCAAAAGCACCTTGGTAGGCATGATGACGCGCGGCAATGCGGCCGACCTTGCAGTGCTAGCCCTAGTGGGCGAACGGGGCCGTGAGGTGCGGGAGTTTCTGGAGGGCACGCTGGGAGTGGAGGGGCGCAAAAGGTCAGTTGTTGTGGTCTCAACCTCCGATCAGTCTCCGTTGCTGCGCATACGGGCGGCTCTAACCGCGACTGCGGTGGCGGAGTACTTCTGCGCTCGCGGCAAGCAGGTGTTGTTGGTGGTTGATTCGCTAACGCGTTTCGCAATGGCGCAGCGCGAAATCGGATTGGCAGCCGGTGAGCCCCCCACTGCCAAAGGGTATACGCCTTCGGTTTTCAGTCTCCTCGCGCAACTGATTGAACGCGCCGGGCGCTTCAATGGAGGCAGCATTACCGCCTTCTACACCGTTTTGATGGAAGGGGATGACCAACTTGCCCCGCTGGTAGATGCCGTCCGGGCGCTCGTAGACGGCCACATTGTGCTCGACCGAAGACTCACCTCGCAAGCCCATTTTCCGCCCATCGGGATTCTCGACAGCCTCAGCCGCCTCATGCCCGCCGTCAGCACACGTGCCCACATGGAGAAGGCCAGCCGGTTGCGTCGCCTGGCCGCGGCCTATGCTGCATCCGAAGACACAATTCGAGTGGGCGCTTACCAGAAAGGTCTCGACCCGATTCTGGACCAAGCCCTGGCGATTATGCCGGCGTTGACCGCGTTCCTTCAGCAGCGCCCTGACGCCAAAGCGCCGTTCGACCAGACCGTATCGGCCTTGCAGGCCATTCCAACGTAGAGGGTTCCCTTATGGCATTTCGTTTTCCTCTGAAGGCCCTTCAACGTCTGCGCGCCATTTATGAAGGGCGCGAGGGGCAGCGTCTCGCGGCCGTCACACTTCAACTGTTCACCGCTCAGAAGCAGCTCGCCGCTCTGAAGCAGGCGCAGATCGATAGGGCCGGATCTCTGTCCAAAAGCCTACAGCGGGGAATGACGGGAGCTGAAGTTCAATTTCAGGTCGTTTGTTCCGCCGTGCGTCTCAAGCGAATAAAAATGCTGGCCCAACTGGTCGAGAGTCTGAGCCGGCAACGTGAAGGGCAACTGGCCGAATACCGGGAAGCGCGACAGAACCTGGAGGTGATTACGCGCCTCTACGAACGCCAATTTGCCGCCTATCGACGCGCTCAGGCACGCCGCGAACAGCAGCAGGCAACCGACCTGTTCCTCATTCGTCCTCAAGCTCCTGCTGACGGTCAGTAGTTGCCCGGAGACTCGGCAAGACTTTCCTCCCAAGAACTCCCGGCTGAACCATCCCAACACGCCACCTTGCTCCCTTCCCGGCCCGAAACCCGTTGATGCGGCAGAAGATCGCCATCACCGTGGGCTACTTCCCGGCTCGAGTCAGGTTTGGACCAGCGTATGCTCAATTAGAGGTGCCCTCCTGGGGGCAGAAACAATGAGAGTTTCAGCCGCTAACATGGTCAGCGTAGAAGGCCAGACCGGGGCCACCGCAAACACGCAAGCAGCTTCGAATACCCAGGCGAACGTGGGTTTTGCAACCGAACTGAGTAGTAGGCTCGTTGTCAAGCCCAGCCCGACCGATCCGGCGCAGGCCAATGTGCAGCGAGGCGCGCAGGGAATAGGGAAACCCTCTGAAGGCTGGGGCCAGAGTCGCCAAGCTGCCGGTCCCTCGGCAGGATTGCTGGACGTGACTGCGCCACCGAGCTGCCTCCCCACAACAACCAGCCCAAAGGACAACACCCCTTCCACTATTACTTTCCTCGGGGCAGCAGCATTTCACCTCGCCTCGACGCCTGACAAACTTTCTCCAACCGACAATTTGCAAGCCCCTTCGGCGGCCGGCGTCGCGCCGAAGCAGACTGTTGCAAAGTCGTCGCCAACACTCCCCTCCCAGGATTCTCCGAAGTCTCAGGAGCAGCCCGCATTGACCGCAAGTCCGAAATCAGCTTCACCAAGCAGTACGTTACCCGCCGAGTCCGGTTCGTCCTTGATTCAATCTCGCCCTACGCAGCATTCTGTCCTGACTCAACAACAGCCCGCAGTTACAATGACGATACTGGAGCAGCCAGCAAGTGCAGATTCGACAATCTCAAGCCGCATAAGCAAATACTCAAGGCCCGCAGAAGTGGGAACACCTGCGCAACTCCGCAACGCACTCGCAGGTGTGGCGATCCCACAACCTCCCGGCAGCCCCGGTCGCAAAACAGAGGCCTCTCCATTCAAGAGCTCGATCGAACCCGCCTTAAGCCAAGCCACGCCGGCCGTCGTCGATCCACGGCCGCAGGCTGCAAGCCCGGCCAGGACAGACGCATCGGCGCAACGCAAATCCGCCGACCTTGCAGGACACGCAATGGATCCAGTTCGCGCTCCTCTCGGAGCGAATCCGATCCAGTCGAGTGAAGTAACCAAGAGACCAGCTTTAGCCGCGCTCACTACGTCTCAATATGTCATTGGGGAGCCGGAGGCGCTGGCGCCCTCCCATGATGCCACTGCTGTGTCCGCCTCGACGAGAGGGTCGAGAGCATCTCTTACAAATGACCTAACTCCTCGCTGGACAGCTGCCCCCGACGCGCCGAACATGAGCCACTTCAGTAACGGACCAAGGAGCGCGTTGGCGGAGACAACCACTTGGCAGAGCACCTCCAGCCTCAACAATCCCACTTCTGCGGCCCCGCGAGGGAATGACTCAACAGTGTCCTCAGGGAACCAAGGAACGCCTATTGATGCAGTGCCGAAGCTTGCACCGCCAAGCACAGCGAGAGTCATCACACCGAATCAAGCGCAGGCAGGTTCTGCCGGGGAACTAAATCTCTCTTCGAATGCGTCGGTCACTGCAATAGAGTCTAGCGGACCGGACGGTGAGTTAGAGAATGCCGCGACGCAATTAGGGATGGCTAACCGACGCATCAGCGTACTCGCCGACGGAGCAGGAGCGCCAAGCCAGCAGACCTCCACGCATTCGGAGCCGCAAGCGCCCACCGGCCCTCCCCAATCAGCCGTGCCTGAACAGGTGGCCGGCGCCGGCGAGCCCGTTAGCGGCTCCTACGACCCCGTGGTCCCCGCCGATGACGCGACCACAACTCTCTCCGTCGTGCCGGATTCTTCGGTCGCTCAGTCATTTGGATCGACCATGGCTGCGTCATCCCCCAACCAGGGCGAAAGTGTGAGTTCGGGTCGAAGCGATAATCCCCAGACGGAATCCGGCACGGCGCAAGGTTCAAGCGGCGATGCTCCACCGGTCCCCATGCCAAACTCGGTCGCGGACGCTCGCGTCCAAACCCAGGACAATGAAGCAGATCCCTCAGTCCGCGACGCCAGGCAGCCGGCGGCTTCCGGCCACAAAAACGATGCAGATGCAACGCGGAGCCCAACGAAAGGAGGAGACACAAAATCCGGTTTGCCAAAGACTACTGTGGATTCTCCAAGTGGGCCGCAGTTCAGCATCCAGGGGCCCTCTCAAACAAGTCGCGCGGCTCCCCAGATTGTGGGAGGGCCGGAGGGCCGCACCGAAGCCGCCGACACGAGCCTTCCCACCGGCTACCAGGCGGCCGTCCCCGGCTCAGTAAGTTCTGCACGCCTCACACAGCAAGCCGGCAGTGCGGAGATGCAAGTCAAGCTGCGCATCGAGACACTGGGCCCGATTGATGTTCGAACCGTAGTGAGAGGGAGTGATATTGGAGCATCAATTCGCGTAGAAGCTCGCGAAACTCAGATGATGATGTCCAACGAACTCTCGCGTCTGGAGCAGGCTCTGAGCGAGCGAAGCCTTCGCGTGCAGCGCCTCGACGTTCTCCAGGGCTCCGTCTCAGGAGGCCAGTCGAGTGGAACAGGGCCCGGCGGCTACCAAGGGAATCCATCACGACCCCGGCAGGGTTCTGCAAGCTATACCGGGGTCGGGACATATCCGACTTTACCCGAGACTCCGCCGGTTTACGAAGAGGGGTCGCTCGGGCTGTCATCGACTCGAATCAACCTGCGCGTGTGAACCAGGGGCGAGTTTCCTTCGCCTAACGAAACAGAGGAGGATGTTCATATGAACGTGATTAACACTCTTGGTTTGAGACCTATGGATTCAACATCAGCGTCCTCGGGATCCACAAGTTCTTCGTCAAGTTCGACAAGTTCAATCAGCAACGATCTGAGCACAAGCTCATTTATGACGCTGTTGTCGGCGGAACTTCAGAATCAGGATCCTACTCAACCCGTAGACCCAACTGAGTTTGTCTCACAACTTGCCCAACTGACCGAACTTCAGTCGGTAACGCAGATTCAGACGTCAGTTAGCCAGATTGCGGCTTCGGTGGCGGCGAATCAGGCCTCGGGAACTAGCGGCAGTTCTTCAAGCTGACGCTGAGTCGGCCGAAGCCGCCGCGATCCCGCCAGAGAGCAGAGCGTTAGCGATTCGGGAAACAAAGGAGCGGCTATCCTCCACTGGGCAGCGCGTCTCCTAAACGATCTTCGAATACTTATCTGAGGAGGAGCAACGTTATGGGATCTTTTTCTACTTCATTGTCAGGTATAGGGGCAGCTTCACAAGACTTAGCAGTCATCTCCAATGACCTCGCTAACCTCAATACGACTGGTTACAAGAACCAGGAGGCGAACTTTCAAGATTTCTTTTATCAGATGCTAGGTACGGACGGGGCAGGCGATCCGACCCAGATCGGCGCCGGCAGCGTGATCGATTCCGTGAACTCGACGTTTACACAGGGCACTATTGGCAGCACAGGTGTCCCAACCGAGATGGCCATTCAAGGCAATGGTTTCTTTGTCGTGCAGGATGGCGCATCGACGCTTTACACACGAGCGGGTGACTTCTCTCAGAACGATCCTGGCTTCCTTGTGACCAGCGACGGCGGTTACGTGCTGGGCTACCCCGCCGTCAACGGACTCATAAGCCCATCTCAAACGCTTGCTCCTCTTCAAATCGCCAGCGGCCAAATCTGCGCCCCGACCGCCACCTCCAACATCGAACTGACCATGAACCTGGATGCGTCGGCAGCGCCTGCGAGTTCTACCGGGACGGCAGCGACCGGGACGCTCTCCGTGGCCTCAAATGCCACCGCCGGCGAAACCGTCACCATTGGGGGCACGACCTACACCTTCGAAACCACGCTTGGAAGTCAGCCCGACGAGGTTCAAATCGACGCAACTTCGGCGGCCAATACTCTCACCAATCTGGCCGACGCTATCAACGGCACTGGTGCAGCCGGCACAAATTACAGCTCGGGAACCACCGCCGACACTTCCGTCACTGCGACTGCGGGAACAAGCACCCTCACCGTGACAGCCGCCCAAGCCGGAACTGCAGGCAACAGCATCGCCACGACGGCGACGTGGGGCACCTTTGGAGGAACCGTACTTTCAGGAGGGACAGCGGGATCGGGCAGCGGCACAGCCGCCACCGGCTCGCTCACGGTGGCGGGGAATGCGACCGCCGGCCAAACCGTCACCATCGGCGGCACCACTTATACTTTCGAAACGACGCTCGGCAGTTCGCCGGACGAAGTTCAAATCGATTCAACCTCGGCGGCTAATACCCTCACTAACCTGGCCGAGGCCATCGATGGTACAGGCACAGCCGGCACGAATTACAGCTCGGGAACCACTGCCAATTCCTCAGTGAGTGCTACCACAAGCGGATCAACCTTGACGTTAACGGCATCCCAGACGGGGACGGGCGGCAACACTATCGCCACCACCTCAACCTGGGGGACGTTTGGCGCAGGCACATTGACCGGTGGATCGGCAGCAACCTCGAGCGGTTCCGCAGACAGCACCTTCGCGGAGCCCGTCGTCGTCTATGATTCACTTGGCAACAGCCATACCCTCACCTTCACTTTCAACGAAACCGCCTCAAACACCTGGAGCTATAACATCACCATCCCGGCTGCGGATGTGGGGCAAACCGGCTCTCCTGTTTCGGTCAGTACCGGCACATTGCAGTTTGGCGCCAACGGAAACCTGATCTCACCGAGCGCAAACGTGACCGGCATCAATGTTACAGGGCTGGCGGATGGTGCTAACAGCCTAAGTCTCACCTGGCAACTTTTTGGCCCGACCACAAACTCACCCAATATCACACAGGTGGCCGGTCAGTCCAACGTCTCTAGCGCCATGCAGGACGGGTACACGAGCGGCGCTCTCCAATCCTTCACCATCAACGCTGACGGGACCATCCAAGGCGTATTCTCGAACGGCCAGACCCTCACGCTGGGGCAAGTCGCACTGGCCACTTTCCAAAACACGCAAGGCCTGCAGCTCGAAGGGTCCAACATGTTCCTGGCAACACCCGCTGCCGGGATTCCCAGCATTGGCGCACCTGGTTCTGGAGGAGCCGGCACGATTGTCGGTGAGTCGCTCGAAGCCTCTAATGTCGACATGACCACGGCGCTGTCGGACCTGATCGTGGCGGAACGTGATTACCAATCCAACGCACGCGCCATCTCGACCGCGGATCAGATGGTCAATTATGTGCTCACGATGCAACCGTAGTAAGCGCTTGTAGCGGATTTTCGAAACGGATTGTAAGGGCTCGCAACGTGCTTCGCTGGGGTTCACACTTTGCAGCGCCAACGCAAAGAGTGAACCCCGGGCGAGTTCTAAGAATCATTCCATGAGCCTTTTCTAATCACAGCATGAAAACGAAGCTATCGGTTGAACAGCCGCAGATAAACTCGTCTCCAACCGCACAGAAAACTCCCTGAATAGGCAACCACTTCCCGGCGTTGCCGGCGCGCGCCGCATCTTCCGCCGAAGCTTAAGAATTTTTGGCTCTCCACTTGCTCCCTAGTATATCGCTATGGATGAGACGCCTAATCAGGCAGCGGCAGCAGGTCGAGCGCCCGGCAACAAGTGGCGCACGGTAGTGGTAGCGGCAGCAATGGTCATTGCCTTGGGAACCTCCGAGGCGTGCTCTTTGTTTCATCGCTCGGCATCGGGGGCGGAAAACAAGTCCAAGGCAGAGCCTCAAGCGAAGTACATAATGCACCTCGATCCGTTTGTGGTGAATCTGGCGGACGCAGAAGGGGATCGCTTCCTTCGAGTGGGGATTGAACTTGGACTCGACCGGGAGGCGGAGGAGCACGGACACCCAGCCCAAGCAGCCATGTCGCTTGCGCGCACCCGCGACACCATCTTATCGATTCTAGCCACCTGCAATGCCGAAGCCCTCGTGTCTCCCAACGGAAAGGCAATCCTCAAGGAGCGGTTGGCCGCGGCCCTCCGCGAGCGGGCCCCGGAACTCGGTGTTCGTGAGATCTACTTCACTGAGTTTCTCGTTCAACGGTGAAGACCATGGAACTCAGCCGCACCGAAGCTGTTGCCGACCAGTCGCCCGTCGCCGAGCCTGCCTGGAATCACGTGAAGGGACTCCTGTGCAGGCTCAGTGTTGAGATCTCGATCCAGCATTTTACCGTCAGGCAACTCCTTGACTTGGGGCCGGGCGCCATCCTGGATACCCGCTACGAGGAAGGATCTCACCTCCCGGTAATCGTGAATGGAGAACTGATCGCTTGGGGAGAATTCGACGTGGTGGAAGAGACCTTGGCCATTCGGCTGACGGAACTTGTCCCTTGAAGCTGAGGTGGCGAAAGCGTTCAGCGCGATATCAAGCGCTGATCCCTCTGCTCCGCCCGCGTCGAATCCTGCGGCGCGGTTGCGGAACAGAAAACCCTCCGCGACAGCGCGGCCGCAACCCGCCGCAGGATGGAAGAATCTGCGCATTAGGAAAGGGCAGTATGTGTGAATCCGCCGGTGAGAGTTTTTGGCCCGCTGTGGGCAGCATGCTGGCCGTCCTCGCGACGCGAGTCCGGAAGAGCCTTGATCGACGCCGCTCGGCGCGCCGCTTGCGATTGTCCGAAACTCTCTCGCTCGGCGAAAAGAGATTCCTGGCGGTCGTGCAATTCCAGCAGCATGAATTCCTGGTTGGCGGTACGGGAAACTCCATCGCTCTTCTGGCCAAATTGAGCGGACCAGAGGCGCCGGACAGTCACGACGCCGCCCAGCAAGCAGGCATTTAAGTTCATGGGTCTCGGGGGAAGTTGACAGCCACGTCGATGTTAGGGAAAGGGTTCATGACCGTGCTAGTGACGGGAACACTCAGCGCCAAAGCGCTGGGCGCTCCTCTTCCCCAACAGTCTAAGGGTCTGGGGATACCGGGCCTTGAAAGCGTGGGGCACTCCGCTCCATGGACGATTCTCATCCTGCTCACCCTTCTGACGGTTCTGCCGGCGATTCTGCTGGCGATGACGCCCTTCGTGAGACTTCTGGTGGTCTTTCACTTTCTTCGCCAGGCGTTGGGCACCCAGACCACACCCACAAACCAGACGCTCATTGGTCTTTCCCTCTTCCTGACGTATTTCATCATCCAGCCCGTGGTCCTGGATGTTTACAAGGTTGCCGGCGTTCCGCTCCAAAAGGGAACCATCAATGCCCTCCAGGCCGTGGAACTCGGCGCCGTTCCAGTGCGGCGATTCATGCTCAAGTTCGCCCGCGAAAAGGATCTGGCCTTGTTTGTTGAGATCGGCAAGATACCTCGCCCGCGCCAACCGGAAGACCTGCCAATGCGCGTGGTTATTCCGGCCTACATTCTCTCGGAACTCAAGGCGGGGTTTCAAATCGGAATGGTGTTGTTCCTGCCCTTCCTGGTCATCGACCTCGTCGTGGCGTCCGTCACCACTTCAGTTGGAATGCTCCAGTTGCCTCCGGTAATGATCTCGACTCCGCTCAAAATCCTGCTCTTTGTGATGGTCGACGGCTGGAACCTGGTGGTGGGGTCTTTGATGAAGAGCTTCGCTTGAGGAGTGACGATGTCGGCAGAGATGGCAGTTGAACTCGGACGAAGGACCATGGAGACCGCGTTCCTGCTGAGCGCTCCAATCCTGGTGGTGGCGACAGTTGTGGGGCTGCTCATCAGCCTTATCCAAGTCATGACTTCCGTCCAGGACATGACCCTGTCCACCGTGCCCAGATTGTTTGCTGTGGCAGTCGCTACGTTTCTGCTTCTCCCTTGGTCGCTGCGAGTCGTGACGAAGTTTACGCTGGATGTCTTCACCGATTTCCGCCGTTTTCTGGGATGAAAAAGGATCGAGTGGGTGGGTAAAGCGCAGCTATCAGTCCGGGCATCACATCATTCGCGCGCAATCGGGAATCCGCGATTCGCGCATTCGAGGGGGGGCGACGCTGCCCGCGGTTTGAACGAGGGAAGGCGTGCCGCAGGCGCACGAACAGCGGAAGTTACAGTGAGCTAGGCGAGAGAGTAGGTGCAGGGTTGGAACAGGTGATAGCCCAAGCGGTCTTTGTCGGCGTGCGCGTCGGCATGCTGATGGTTTTCGCCCCGTTTTTCGGGGGCCTGGGTATCCCGGCGCGCGTCAAACTGGGACTGACGGTAGCTCTGACCGCGCTGCTCTATCCCGTCTATGCGCCTCGGTCGATCGATCTCGCCAATCTTGGCTGGTGCAGAGTCGTCAGCGGCGAGGTTATTGTGGGCCTGCTGCTCGGCCTGACATTGACTTTCGTTATCGAGGGAGCGGAATTAGCCGGGCAGATCCTGGGATTCCAATTAGGCTACTCCCTGGTGAACGTGATCGACCCCCAGACCCAGGTGGACACGCCGGTTCTTTCCATATTCCACCAGTCCATCGTCGTGCTTCTGTTTTTGCAGCTTGGAGTCCACCACTGGTTGTTGCGCGGCTTGGCGAAGAGCTTCGAGTATTTGCCTCCCGGTGTGGCGACCGCCAGCCCTTCGGCGACGGAGGGATTGATTCACGCAGCCGGCGCCATGCTGGTCATCGCAGTTCAAATTGCCGCGCCCGCCCTTAGCGCCACGCTGCTCGCTGACATCATTTTGGGGCTGATCGGCAAGGCCTCCGCCCAACTTCCGGTCATGTTCATTGGACTCTCCGTTAAGGCTCTGGTGGGCTTCCTGGTGCTCATGGGCTCACTCCGGTACTGGCCGGCGCTGATGGACAGGTATTTCCTTCGCGCCCTCCAGACCGCGGAGCACTTGTTACACCTTGCGCGGTAGGCAACCGCAGGCGTTGCTGCGATGCCCAAGTGCAACGATGAGATCCGGCCCAAGTTCGAGTTCGATGAGAGCGTTTTGCCGTGGCAGATGAGAGCAAAACCGAACAAGCAACACCGAGGCGACGCGAGAAGGCTCGGGAGCGCGGCCAGGTGGCGCGCAGCCGTGAGTTGCCTTCCGCCTTGGCGTTGCTGACCGTAACTTTCATGGTGTGGTGGCAGGCGGAGGTCTGGAAGCTCCAGTGGCGCGACTTCCTCGCCCACAATCTGTCTCTGCCATCGGATGACCTGAAAGCCTATCTAACGCTCTTGCAGCGCACCGTCATTCTCGTTATTCGTTGGGGCGCGCCACCGCTGCTGATGAGCTGGCTGATCGCTGCCGGCGGAATCGTGGCGCAAGGGGGCTTTGTCTTTGCGCCGGCAGCGCTGGAACCAAAACCGGAGAAGCTGAACCCAGCCTCGAATCTGGGCAAGATTCTATCACTGAACTCTCTGCGAACGCTTTTGAAGTCGCTCCTGCCCGTGGCTTATTTGGTGTATCTCGGCGTCACACTGATTACAGCTCAATGGGACAAAATCTTGCGCTCTAGTTTCCTGACACCTCGTGCCACGTCGGGCTGGATATTCGAGCAGGCATACGGAATGGCTTGGAAAGCCGGGTTGGTGTTCGCGGTGTGGTTCCTGTTCGACTACCTGCTGGAGAGACTGAGCTTTGAAAAGCAACTCCGCATGAGCCGCCAGGAAATTCGCGAAGAGGCGAAAGAGACGGAAGGACAGCCGCTCATCCGCTCCCGCGTGCGCCGCCTGCAACGCCAAATGCGGAAACGGCGCATGTTGAAGGACGTGGCGCGCGCCAGCGTGGTGGTGACCAACCCTACAGAGTATGCGGTGGCCCTCGAATACCGGCCCGAGGAAATGGCGGCTCCGAGTGTGGTGGCCAAGGGCCGCAATCTGCTGGCACAGCGGATCAAGCGGGAAGCCAATTGGCACGGGATTCCAATCATTGAGAATCCCCCTCTTGCCCAGGCGCTTTACCGCACTGTCGATATCGGCCAAGCCATTCCCGCCAAACTCTATACAGCCGTAGCGGAGATTTTGGCCTTCATTTACCGCCTCCAGGGGCGGACCCGCGTTCCAAGAGCAAGGGAATAAGGAAGAGGGATGCCCTCAACTTCCAAACCGAACCCGCAACGCGACACGTCGCCCACCGACTGGATCGTGCCGGCCGCTGCGGTAGCCACCGTCTTCGTAATGCTGGTTCCCGTTCCTTCCTTCGTGCTGGATGTTCTGCTCTCTCTTAGCATCTCCGCCTCGGTACTCGTTCTGCTGGTATCCATGTACATCTTGCAGCCGGTAGAATTCTCTGTCTTCCCATCCCTTCTCTTGCTGCTTACGCTTTTCCGGCTGTCGCTCAACTTAGCTAGCAGCCGTCGCATTCTGCTGCACGGGAATGAAGGTTCGGCTGCCGCCGGCCACGTCATCGAGGCGTTCGGTCAATTCGTCGTGGGCGGCAATTACGTTGTCGGTTTCGTTTTGTTCCTCGCTTTGATCGCTATTCAATACATGGTCATTAACCACGGCGCGGTGCGCATCGCGGAAGTTACGGCTCGGTTCACCCTCGACGCCCTGCCCGGGAAACAGATGGCCATTGACGCCGACCTGGGCGCCGGGCTGATTGATGAGGTCCAGGCTCGGACGCGCCGCGAACGAGTCGCCCGTGAAGCGGAATTCTATGGCGCTATGGACGGCGCGGCGCGCTTCAGCCAGCGCGATGCTTTAGCGACTATTCTCGTAACCGCCATCAACATCATCGCCGGCTTGTTGATCGGAGTCTTTCAACTCAGCATTCCTCTCAGCGAAGCGGTCCGGACCTACACCATCCTCACCGTCGGCGACGGATTGGTAACCATGATCCCATCCCTGCTGGTGTCGGTGGCGGGCGGCATGGTGGCCACACGTGCTTCATCGGAATCCACTGTAGGTCTCGACATCGCCCGGCAACTGTTTCCTCGCAGCCGCCCCCTGTGGATTGTCTCCGGAGTGATGCTGTTGCTGGCGCTGATCCCAGGGCTCCCTAAGACCTCGTTCTTCTTCATGGCAGCGCTGCTCATGGGCCTGGCACGCCGGGCCTCCACCCGCCAAGAGATCCGGCCAGCGGAAGTGCTCCCTCCCTCCAAGGCGGCCACACAGGAAAAACTCGAGGCCCTGCTTCACCTCGATGACTTGGCATTGGAGGTGGGTTCCGGCCTGGTTTCCCTCGTTGATGAAAAGCAGGGCGGGCAGCTACTGGGCCGCATTCGCGCCCTGCGCCGGCACTTGGCTTTGCAGTTGGGTTTCATCGTACCCTCAGTCCACATCACCGACAATCTGCAATTGAATCCTCGAGAGTATGTGGTCCGGCTGCGGGGCGTCGAAATCGCTCGCTGGGAAATGGCCCAGGATTGGCTTCTCGCCATAAGTTCCGAAGCCTCCGCGCAGCTCTTGGAAGGAAAGGACACTCTGGAGCCGGCGTTTCAGGTGCCTGCAAAGTGGATTTTGCCCAGCCGCCGCGAGCGCGCTCTGGCGGCCGGCTACGCGGTGGTCGACCAGACTTCAGTTCTGGCTACGCATCTGGCGGAACTGATCAAGCAGCATGCTCATGAGCTTTTGACGCGGCAGGAGACCAAGCGTCTGTTGGACTCCCTGAGCGAAAAACAACCCAAGCTCGTCGAGGAGCTAGTGCCGAAATTAATGAGCCTTGGAGAAATTCAGAAAGTCCTGCAACAGTTGCTGCGTGAGCAGGTTTCCATCCGCGACCTTCCGAGCATTCTCGAGACCTTACAGGACACCGGGGTGGCCACGAAGAATCCCGTGCTGTGGGTTGAAGCTGTTCGTCAAACCCTGGGGCGCTCGTTAGTTCCCTCCCTTTTGGGTGATGACAAGAAACTGGCGGTGGTGCAGGTCGATGCCACCGTCGAAGATCAAATCATCCAAGCATTCGAGCCCCAAACCTCAGGAGCTCGAGCCGGCGGACTTGAGCCGGCTTTCCTCCGCAGGATCGTCGACGGCCTGCGGAGTTTTGTCGGAGAACACATATCAGCGAGTTCTCCCATCCTGCTGTGCAATAGCCCGGCAAGGTTTCATCTCCGACGGCTGCTGGAGCCCTTTATGCCTCGGTTGGTAGTCCTATCACCCGCTGAGATTCCAGCCGCCGTGACCGTTCAATCCGTGGGGGTACTGCGATGAGTGGTCCGTTAGCAACACATCCTCAAAGAGAGCACCGCGGCCCGGCGCTCCGAAACGTCACGTCAGCTTATGAGACATTCAGTGGCCTAAATTCAGCGGAGCGCGAGCGGCTGCTGGTAGAGCAACTACCACAGGTCAAGTATATCGCCAAGCGGATACATGACCGGCTTCCGCCTCACGTACTTCTCGAAGACTTGGTCCACGCGGGCATTCTGGGCTTGATTGAAGCCATCCAACGGTACGATCCCGCCCGTCATGTTGAACTCAAGTCCTACGCTAAACACCGCATCCATGGCGCCATCCTCGACAGCTTGCGAGACTTGGACTGGAGCCCTCGCCCTCTGCGTCGGAAGGCGCGTCGAATTGAGGAGGCCCAGCAGAGGCTAAGAGCGCGCCTGGGGTATTCCCCCTCGGAGTCTCAACTGGCGGAAGAGCTAGGCATAGGCCTCGATAAATTCCAACATCTGCTGGGTGAGCTTCGAGGCCTCGATTTGAGAAGTCTACAGTCAGAGACCACGGAGGAGGGTTCCGGACGCGAGACCCCTAACAACACCCAAACTGAGCCGCCGGAAGATCCATTCTCCCTTTGTTTGCGTTCTGAAATGACAGGACTGCTGGCCAAAGCCGTTGAAGAGCTTCCGGAGCGCGAGCGCCAACTGTTGGCGCTTTACTACTATGAGGAACTGACCATGAAGGAAGCCGGGGCTGTCTTGGGCATTGGAGAGGCGCGAGTCTCACAATTGCACTCCGCCGCAATCGTCCGGCTGCGCGCCCGCATGTCCGAGTTGCTGAGGGTGCAGAAAGCCACGGAGGATCGGAAGGATCCGACACCTGAACAAGTGTGAAACTACCGCAGTGCAGGGGCGGCCCTACTGGGCATCCGTGAACGACCAGTAGCAAGCCGCTGAAGAACGACCGTGCGATGTCATTCTGAGTGACGGGAGAGATCTCGGCAGTTGTAAGTTCAAAGAACTGCGGAGATGCTTCGTGGCTTGCGAAGCATCAGAATGACGCGGCGAGGGCTTTCGCACTCACCTGCTAGAGTCTCCCCCAAGAGGCGCGGGGCTAGAATGGAAAAAATCCTCAACCAGGAAGAAATCGACGCCCTCTTTCACGCGGCGCAAGACCGCGTGGGCCGCAGAAAACAAGCGAGAGGTCAAAGCAGACCTGTAACCGCCTGCAACTTCCGCCGGGCCGGGATGATGACGCGCGATCAGTTGAACGCGGTCAACGAACTACACGATTCTTTTGTGCGGGGCTTCGCTCGCTCACTGGCCGCTCAGCTTCGGGTAGCCGCTGAAGTGAACCTCGTGTCCACGGAGCAAATGACCTACGGCGAATTCCTGCAACGAGTACCCGAGATCAATTATGTGGTTTCCGCCCACCTGCCGGCCCTCGATGTGATGGCCGCAGTTGTACTGGATCTGCAGATAGCCTTTCCAATTATCGACCTTTTGTTGGGAGGGCCGGGAAATGTGATGCCCGAACTCCGCGAAATCACTGAAGTCGAGGAGGAGATCCTCAAAGGCATGTCGCAGGCGATTTGCCGCGAGCTCCAATCCACCTGGCAGCCGGTCATCGATACAGAGATCAACTTCGATGGGCGCCAGCGACAAACCCAGATCGTGCGCTTGATGCCCCCCAACGAGAAGGTTCTTTCCCTAAGTTTCGAAATACGCGTTGGCAAACCCGGCGGCATGTTGATGACAGCATTCCCGGCAGTTGCCGCCACGGCCTTAATGCGAAAGCTCGCCCAGCAAGGGTCCTACAGGAAGCACCGGGCAGTCTCCAGCGTAACTTCGAATCTCCGTGAGAAGCTGGGGAAATGTACGTTTCCCATTGACTTGGTTCTGCCGGGCGGCACCGTCAGTAGTCGGCAACTGCTCGATCTTAAGGAGGGAAGCATCCTCGCATTGCACTTGAAATCAAATCAGCCCGCAGTTTTGTACGTGGAAAATCAGCCGCTTTTTATAGCCCAGCCGGTCCGCAGCGGAAGCCATCGGGCCGGTCAAATTGTGAAACTGTTTAGTATTCCTGATCCCCACCGGAGTGAAAACAGTGATCAGTGAAACCCCACCCCCTGCACTCAATCGTACGGAAAGCTACCTGAACGCCTGGATGAGCGGCGTTTGCGACGTCCTCGGGAAAATCGCCGGGGATGCTTTCTCGGCCTCAGACCTCTCGCCGCAAGAAGTCGCCAACGAAGCTGGAATTCTGGGGGAAGAGGGATTGTGGCTGCGCTTCACTGTCGGCAGTACGGACGAGATTCCCAGTCCTCTGAATGGGGAACACTCCTTCGGGATTGAGCGTTCCGACGCTTTGCGCTTAGCACAGATACTGATGGGCGAACCCTTCAATGCCGCTCAGGATTTCTCCAGTGATTACCAGGACGCACTGGATGAACTCTTCCGCCAGTTCGCAGGGACGGCCGCCCTGGCAATGAAACCTCGAATGGGCGGCGAGATAAACCTCGCCCTGGTTGACCATGAGCGGGGCTCCTGGAAGCCCCACCTTCAGCGGGGCTACAGCTTGAAGGGCGAGGGGGAGGTGCAGTTCCCGCTGCTGATTCTCGTCAATCCTGATCTGGGCGAGTCGCTGGCCTCCGGACCTCCGGCAAATCCTACGCCGCAACTTGTAACACCCACGCCTCCGGCTCCAGAAGCCCCGCCCGCGACTTCCAAGAACAGCAGAAACATCGAGTTGCTTCTCGATGTGGAGCTGCCGGTGGCTCTGCGGTTCGGGAGGTCTGACATGCTTTTGAGCAGCATTCTTGAGCTCAGCCCCGGATCGGTGGTTGAGCTTGACCAGAAGATCGTGGAACCAGTGGAACTCCTCGTAGGTGGCAAGATCGTCGCGCAGGGGGAGGTCGTTGTCTTGGACGGTCATTATGCTCTAAGGGTCACCGAGATCTTGAATCCCTTAGAGCGCCTCGAGTCTTTGCGGCGCTAGCTCGGGGAATATAGATTCTTTGCTTAAGCCAGGCCCATGGCATCCGCCAGCCTCAACGCCGAAAGGGGACGGGAGGGGGACGGGAAGAGGGCATTGGCGTGAAACTTCGTAGTCGACGCCTCGGGAAACCGTGTCGGCGGCGGCATAATGTGGCCCCCGGGGCAAGCCGTTGGCCAAGCCCTGTCACCGCCAAGGCCGGTTGACTTATGTCACGAAGGCGGCTTGCAGGACGCTAGCGCGCGGAGTGAGGCCAGCGGGAGTATTCTCATGATAAAACTCGGCCCGAGGTGTGCAAACCCACATTGCCCGCTGCCGCGCACCGTATGGAGCACGTTTCGTAGACCTCCTCGAGGCGTATTCCTGCATAAGCAATGGCTTTGCTCTCCGGAATGTCTCAATCAGGTGCTCGAACCATCCTTGGTGCCGGTGATCGAAACTACGCGGGCCAACCGGGAAACCAAGTCGCATCGCTTTCCCTTGGGTTTGGTCATGCATTCGTTGGGATTGGTCACCAAGGAGTCCTTACAATCGGCGTTACAGGCGCAGCGAGAAGCTGGGCAAGGGCGCGTCGGCGATTGGTTGCGACGCCAAGGCGCGGTGACAGAACCGCAGATCACTCAGGCGCTGGCCGTGCAGTGGTCCCTTCCGATCTACCCCTTGGATAGGTGGGAAGGGCTGCTGAACTGGGCGCACCTGCTCCCCCTCCGCTTGCTACATTCATTTCAAATGCTGCCTGTCCACTACTTGCCCGCCAGCGGGCTGCTTTATGTGGCCTTTTCCAGCCGGGTTGATTACACAGCGTTGTATGCAATCGAGCAGATGCTCGAGTTCCGCACCCAACCCTGTGTTGCCCAGGAGTCGCAAGTCGAAAAGGCGCTCGACGCTTTGTACCGGCGGAGGGTTTCGGAAGATAACCAGATCTTGGGGCCGCTTGAACCCGCCCTCATTTCAGGCGCAACGCTACAAGAGGTGATAAAGTTCGGGGCTCGAGAAGTCCGCGTGGCAGGGTGTGCAGACAATGTTTGGATAAGGCTCAGCGCTGCCGATCTCGTGCGCGACCTGCTTTTCCAAAGGCGCGTCGAGCACCCGCTGGATATCCATGCTCCGGCAGTCCCGCCCCTGCTAGTCCAGCCGTGGTGAGGGAGTCATAACCGTCTTTGCCGGAGAGGGGGCAACCCCAGCAAAAATCTAAGCCTTCTCCCGCGGGGAGGGAGCGGGTCGCGACGCTGCTGCGGTTAGCTGTCGCCGGCCGGGCAAGGGTTTACATCCATCGCAACACTTGGCAAATAGACTTTTCGATCCGGCTGCAACCGCCAATCTGTTACCCCACATTAATGACTCAGTGAATAAATCCCAGGCGCAGTGAAAAACTTGTCCACTCGATCCAGAACTTCCTGAGTGCTGGCCGCGCTCTGAATCGACCTTCGCAGCTCGGCCCCCCCGCGGATCCCATGGGTGAACCAACTTGCGAATTGTTTCATCTTGCCGATTGCGCCTGGTGTTTCCTCTCCCACCAACATTTGGTAATAAGAGCGGATCAATTGGTAGCGATCCGCATCGCTCGGTTCCGTGAACGTTCCGGTTCGGAAATAATCGGAAAGCTGGCGGAATATCCACGGATTGATGGACGCGGCGCGTCCAACCATCACCGCGTCGCATCCCGTCTGCTGGTGCAGCGCCAGGGCATCCTGGGGCGTCACCACGTCTCCGTTTCCGATGACCGGGATGCGAACCTGTGACTTCACCTCTTGAATGATTTCCCACCGCGCGCGGCCGCTGAAACCTTGCTGGCGCGTGCGCGGATGCACAGCGAGCGCCTCCACGCCGCATTCCTCCGCCACTCGAGCCACCTCCAGCGCTACAATCTCCGTATCACTCCACCCGGAGCGGAGCTTTATCGTAAACGGAATACGCACTACGGCGCGAATCGTTCGCAGAATTCTCTCCAGTAGCGGCAAGTCGCGAAGCAAGCCCGAGCCGCCACACTTCACGACCTTCTTGGCAGGGCACCCCAAGTTCAGATCGATGAGGTCAAATCCAAGATCTTCGATCATGCGCGCAGCTTCTGCCAACCGGTCGGGGTCAGCACCGAAAAGCTGCGCGGAAATCGGCCGTTCTTCCGGCGTGTAATACAGATAGCGCTTCGAGCGCAGATTCTGACGAAGCATCCCTTCACTGGAAACAAACTCCGTCATAATCAGGCCGCACCCGCCCAGGCGTTTGATGAAGCGGCGAAAAACCGTATCGGTGACACCCGCCATCGGCGCGAGAATGTGGGCCGGCCGGATCAACACGTCGCGAATTCGCAGTTCTTCGAAAATCATGGAAAAAGAGGAGTCAGGATTCAGGAGCCAGAACGAGACCACTCGCGCCCTGAGGGCGGTATAAAGGTCCCGCACCAGGTCGCTCTGAACAGGTCTGACCTCTGAGGACCAATCTTGCTCCTTATTCTGCCTTCTGACTCTTGGCTCCTGGCTCCTGACTCCTGATTTGCGCCTCGTCAACGATGGCAAACCGCACTCTTCCCTCTGCCACCTTTTCGCCGCCCCGATATATCGCGCCGCGAAGTTCGCCCAGGCGCTCGCCGAGCTTAAGCACCTCGGCCTCCACGCGAAGCGTATCGCCCGGCACCACCGGCTGACTCAGTTGCGCATCGGGAATTTGCAAAATCATCGCCACTTTGCCGGCCATCTCCGGCCGTTCCATAACCAGAACGGCCCCCAGTTGGGTGACCAACTCCAGCAGCACGCCGACTGAAATGACTGGACAGCCAGGGAGGAATCCTCGCGACGCTTCGTCGTCCGCCGAGAAACGCTTGGTGGCCACGATTCGCCGCCCCGGAACGAAATCGGTGACCTGATCGACAAACAAGAAGGGGTAACGATGCGGAAGGATCTTAAGAATATCAGGGAGTGATTTCAAATCGCTCACGGTTATTTACGCGTTGCGGGCGGAATCGGCCTTCGAGCCTGGCAGCGGCGCAGCCTCGGCGGACCTCTTCTTAACGTCCTCGTCAGCATCGCTCGGCGCTGACCCCTCGACCTTCAATAATTCTCTTCGCAGCGCCGGATTGCGCGCCGTCCATTCTCCGCTTCGGTCCTGATCGCTGGAATACTGGGCGCGCATCGCCTGCAGCTTGGAGTCGATCTCGTCGAGGAAGTGCACCACAAGCGCTTCCGGAAACATGGGTTCTTTGGGAGACCCGAACTCCAATTTGCCGTGGTGAGAAAGAATAATGTGCTCGAGTTGGCTCTTCAATTCCGGTGGGAAGCCCGGAATCTGCCGCATTTTTTCTTGCACCATTTCCAGACCCATCGCAATGTGGCCAAGCAACTGCCCCCGGGTGGAATACCGGAATCCCGACGTGAAGCTCAACTCCTCCACTTTCCCCAGGTCATGCAGCACCAATCCCGCCAGCAACAGATCGCGGCGCAACTCCCCATAGTGGTCGCAAAGTTGATCACCCAATTCGACCAGCGACAACACGTGCTCAAGCAGCCCGCCCAGGAAGGCGTGATGATAACTCATCGCTGCCGGCGCTTTCTTGTATTTCTCCGCTATCGAGGGGTCCTCGAGAATGGAAAGCAACAGCACGCGCAACGGTCCCTCGGCCATCCGCGTCAAGCGGCCGAGAAGCACGGCATACATTTCCGCGGGCTCCCGCCGCGAACGCGGCAGGTAGTCGGACAGGTCCACATTCTGAGCCGCGCGCTTTGAAATCCTCCGCACGCGAATCTGCGGCGTCCCCTGGTAATCTTCCACGATCCCGTCGACTTCAACGATATCCTCCACGTCGAAATCCAGCGGCACCCGGTCGCAATCCCACAGTTTGGCGCGGATCACGCCGCTCGAGTCGCGCAACTCCAAGTCGAGGTACGCGTTTCCCGTACGCGCCATCTTCCGTTCTCGTGCTTGCAGCAGGAAAGTGGTCCGGACCGGACTGTTGGGGCGGAGATCGGTGACGAAGAGATCCTTCATTGTCCTTTCTTGGCCGTGATAGTTTCCGTGGGCAATTGCTCCCCCGTGTCGACGTATCCGGGGGCCCGGTAGATGTAACTTTCTTTGCGGAGCTGTGTCAAGTACTCCCGCAAACGCGGCTCCATTTTCTGGTTGTAAAGGGTTTCGTCGACGCGTTGTTCGACTTCTTCAAACTTCGGTATACCAGGACTGTATCGTTCCACCACCTTCAGAATGAGATACCCGAACTTGGTTTGGATGGAGTTGCTGAACTCATTGACATCCAACTTCCCGACCACAGCAGCGATATCCGGGGCCAGAGTCGCTTCTTTCATCATGCCCAAATCGCCGCCTTGGTCAGCCCCTGAACCATCGGAGTACTTCTTTGCCACCTCGGAAAACTTCTGCCCCGCCTTCAATTCCGCCAACGCCTCGTTCGCCCGCTTCTCGCCTTCTTCCGGCTTCCGTTTTTCGGTTGAGACGAGGATTTGTTGCAAGTGCACCAGGCCCGGCGATTTGAAATCGTTCTTGTGGGCCTCGTAGAACTTCCTCGCGTCATCCCGTGACACTTGGATGCGCGACCCGACTTCCCGCTCCATGACTTCGCGCATCAGCAAGTTGCGCCGCATGTTGTCCTTGAAGTCCTCGTAATTCATCCCTTGCTTTTCGATTTCCGTCTCCAGGTCCTCGAGGGTTGACAGGTTGTTCTTCTTACGGATGTCGTCAAGCTGCTTGATGATATCCGTCTCGACGTTGATGTCCAGGTCTTTGGCCTTCTGCACCATCAACGATTCGTCGATAAGGTCGCGCAGCAGATTCTTACTTTGTTCGCGCACTTGCGCGTCCAAATCGGCGCCCGAGTATTGTTCCGCCAACTTGCTCCGCAGTTGCGCCTGTTCGTCATCATACCGGTGCTGCGTGATGATCTCATTGTTGACACGCGCAATGATGCGCTCGATTATTTTCGCTCCGCCGCGCGTAGCGCCCAGCGACCCCACCACCAAAGCCACGCCACCTAAAACCACCCATGCCCGTCTATTCATTTCCGTTAACCCGTCCTGCAAAGATCACTTGGCGGCAGTACTTGCGGCCGCCTACGTCAACCACAAGGATTGTCCGTACATGCAGATATCTTAATGCTTGGGTTGCAGCTCCTGCAAGACATTTTGGACTTCTTCGAGTATCTTCTCATTGCCACTCCGCAGCTTGAAGCGCATCACCCCATCGGGCCGAAGGCTGGCTTCCCGCCGCCGGCGCACGAACGTCGTAATCCCAACCGGCTCTACTGGAGTCTGTTCGTGAAACCGCATCCAGATCTCGTCCGCTTTTCTCTCGATGGATTGTACCAGTAGCTGTTCCGCAGCAGACTTCAAAAGGCCATAGGAGAGGAGGTTTGACACGGAGGGTGGAATGGGTCCGTAACGGTCATTGAGCTCGGACTCCAGTTCGGTGCGCCCTTCCGGCGCGGCCAAGCTGGAGATTCGCTTGTAGAGGCGTAGGCGCTGGCCCTCATCGGCGACGTAGTCGTCTGGAATCTTGATCTCGAGGCCCAGGTTGAGCGAGGTGCGCACGTCGATCCTTTGCGGCGCCCCTTTCAATTCTTCCACCGTCTGCTCAAGCATTTTCAGGTAGAGATCGATTCCGATCGCATTCAGATGCCCGTGCTGCTCGGCCCCCAGAAGATTGCCCGCACCGCGCAACTCCAAGTCCAGGGCCGCCAGGCGAAAGCCTGCGCCCAATTCCGAAAACTCTTTCATCGCCGCCAGCCGCCTGCGGGCGAGAGGCGTTAATGCGTCTTCGGCAGCCACCAGGAAGTATGCGTAGGCGCGCCGATTCGACCTCCCCACCCTGCCGCGAAGCTGGTAAAGATCGGCCAAGCCGAAGCGCTCGGCGTGATTGACGATTATGGTGTTGGCGCGCGGTATGTCCAGCCCGTTCTCAATCAACGCCGTCGCCACCAACACATCATATTCCGCCTGCATAAATTTGAGCATGACCCTCTCGAGTTCTTTCTCGTTCATCTGTCCGTGCGCAACGCCGATTCGCGCCGTGGGCACCAAGCGCTGCACGAGGGCCGCGATGCTGAAGATGGACTCAACCCGGTTGTGGACAAAGAACACCTGCCCTTCACGCTGCATTTCCTGTAGGATGGCGGACTGAATCAGGTTGTGGTTGAAGGGTGCGACGGTAGTCTGAATCGCCAGCCGGCCGCGCGGCGGCGTTTCGATAACCGAGAGGTCGCGCAACCCACCCAGCGACATGTGTAACGTCCGCGGGATGGGAGTGGCCGACATCGCCAACACATCCACTCCCACCTTGAATTTCCTCAGCTTCTCCTTCGCCGCCACGCCGAAACGCTGCTCCTCATCCACGATCAACAATCCCAGATCGCGGAACCGGACGTCCTTCGACAGCAGGCGATGGGTTCCAATCAGCACATCCACCTTGCCCGCTTCGGTTTCTGCCACGGTTTTCCTTTGTTCCGCCGGCTGCCTGAACCGGCTGAGCATGTCCACTCGCATCGGAAACGGCGCCAGCCGCTGCCGGAAAGTCTCGAAGTGTTGGAACGCCAGCACCGTGGTGGGAGCCAGCACGGCCACCTGCCGGCCGTCCTGAATGACCTTGAAAGCGGCGCGCATTGCCAGCTCAGTTTTTCCGTAGCCCACGTCGCCGCATAACAGGCGGTCCATCGGTTCCGGACTTTCCAGGTCTTTCTTGATGTCCGTCAGCGCCTTCAACTGGTCAGGCGTTTCCTCGAACTCGAACGCCTCCTCGAACTCCTCCTGCCACGGCGTGTCCGGGCTGGCGGCTGAGCCGCCCGTCATCTTGCGCTGCGCGTAAAGTTGAAGTAGTTCCTGAGCCATGTCGCGCAAAGCCCTCTTGACGCGTGACTTCGTTCGCTCCCACGTAGCCCCACCCAACCGGTCCAGCACCGGCTTCGCACCCTCTCCTCCGGACCGGTACTTCTCCACCAGATCCAGCCGTTCCAGGGGAACGTACAGTTTCGCCTCGTCCTGGTACGTCAGCAGCATGAAGTCGCGCTCCGAGCCACTGACGCTCAATTGCCGCAGCCCGTGATAGATCCCCACTCCGTGGTCAACGTGCACCACGTAATCTCCCACCTTCAGATCGCCCAGATCCGAAATGAAACTTGACGCCCCTGAGTGCTCACGCCGCCGCGAAGCCCAGTCGAATCCCCCAAACAGGTCGCTATCCGCCAGCCACATCTGTTCCAAGTCAGGAATAACAAACCCTTCGGCAAGGTCCCCCCGAACCATCAACGCGCAGCGGCCTGCCTGCTCTTCGACACCACTGGCAGGAGCGCCGGCGTTGCTTGCCGTTTCAAACGGAATCTCGTACTCGGTAAGAATCCCCCGCAACCTCTCCGCCTTTCCGCTGCTGGGTGTGACCAGAACCACGGACATGCCACGCTCCAGATTGTTGCGCAGAGTATCCGCAAACCCCTTAACGCTCGACTGGAGCTTTGGCGAAGGCTGGGTGAGAAGAACGAACTCCTGACCAGGTGGCGGCAGGGTTGGCTTAGGCTCGTTCATATCAGCTTCCGCACCATCCATTGCGCTTTGGGGCGCCGCCTCCTGGGTTGCGGAAAGGCCCTCTAGGTTTGAAACAATCGGAGGAGTGTCAATAACAACCGGAGGCCTGTCATCCTCGGCGAAGCGAACGATGTCCGCAGTCGGTTGTGATCCTTGATCCAAAACCGGCAATCCTTCGCCGCGCTCTAAGTTCTCGACTGGTCGTGTCAAAACCAGCTCTTTCAGATAAATCTGAGGCAAGCCTTTAACAACCTCTTGAAATTCTATTTCATTGAGGCATATATCCCACGGCCGTGGACGCGGAGGGACAACGTCGCGGACTTCGTCATACTCCACCGCCAGCTTCTCCAGGTATCCCCTCCACTGTGCGTCGCGGTCCAGAGGTTCATCCCAAAGGACCACAGGATTATCGAACAACGCGAACAGGCTGCGAGGGTGCGGCTCCGCGAGAGGTGCAAGAAACTCCCATCCGGGGAAAGGATTCCCGTATTCGCCCGCCCACTCCGGTTCCCTTTCGAATCGCGCCGCAACCTCCTGCCCGCCCTGCGGATTCGCGCGCTTGTCGAGTGCTCTGACGAGCTTGTCAAAAAAGTGGCGGGAACGCGTCACCTCCGAAAGCGGAAGGAGCATGGCGCTTGGAACGGGCTGGCGCGAGCGCTGCGTGTCCGGATCAAATTCGCGCAGCGACTCAATTCGATCGTCCCAAAGTTCAACGCGATACGGCCATTTGGCCTCGGGCGGAAAAACATCCACAATTCCGCCCCGCACGGAGTATTGCCCCACATCGGAGACGGGCTCTTCCCGCTCGTACCCCACTCCGCTGAGGTGCTCTGCGAGATCGTCGAGAGCCAGTTCCTCGCCGGTTTTGATTTCGAGCGCCAGGGAAGAATAGAACGCTCGCTCCCGGAACCGACCCAGCGCCGCTGTGACCGGCGTCAATAGCGCGCACACCCGTCCTCGAGTTATGTTCCACAGCGTGACTGCGCGCCGTTCCAGAATTTCGCCGTGCGGGGAACGCCCTTCGTAGGGAGAACAATCCAGCGAGGGAAAAGTCAGCACAGCTTGGTCAGACCCCGAATTGAGCCAGGCCGCGAAGGTTGACGCCGTCCGCTGAAGGTTTGCGGCGGATTCATTATCCGCCGTCAGGACAATCACGGGGCGAGCCAGTTGGCAAGCGACTCCTGCCACTACTAATGCCTTGGCGGAGTTGGTCAGCCCGGACAGGCTAACCCGCGTACCCTCGCCTGGCGCAGCCTCCGTCAAAGCCTGCAACACGCCGCGAAAAGCCGCATGATCGAGAATGGGGTTTAACAAGGATCGCAGCTTAGTCATGAGTCGGTTGTCAATCGTCAGTGGTCAGTGGTGTGCAGTGAGCTGCCCGTCGATCCCCATCAGAGACGGCGGACGCCTCCTGAGTCCTGGATCCTGACTCCCGACTCCGGCCTTGCAACGCCGCCCGAATAATGGATGACGTCGAATACCCCTCAACCACAGGAATCGAAACCACCTGCCCACCCGCCGCCTCTACTTCTGCGCGGCCCACAATCGCGTCCGGCCTCCAGTCTCCACCCTTCACCAGAACCTGCGGCAGCATTCGGGCAATCACGGCCTGGGGGGTAAGCTCATCGAAAATCGTCACGTAGTCCACGACTTTGAGGGCCGCCAGGATTTCC
>Ga0181532_10000885_pt1 | contig 29906 bp, 26 predicted proteins | sample PEATcosm2014_Bin_33_FD_119768 | JGI IMG/M metagenome (GOLD analysis project Ga0181532, IMG submission 119768) | Peatland microbial communities from MTU Mesocosm Facility, Houghton, MI, USA - PEATcosm2014_Bin11_30_metaG | ecosystem: Environmental > Terrestrial > Soil > Wetlands > Peat | place...
GGGCGCGGTCGGCGCGCAGGGCACCCAAGGTACCCAGGGCGCGGTCGGGGCCCAAGGCCCAACGGGTGGAACGGGTACGCAAGGTGCCCAGGGCGCGGTCGGCACCCAGGGCACGCAGGGATCACAGGGCGCGGTCGGCGCGCAGGGCACCCAAGGTACCCAGGGCGCGGTCGGGGCCCAAGGCCCAACGGGTGGAACGGGTACGCAAGGTGCCCAGGGCGCGGTCGGCGCGCAGGGCACGCAGGGATCACAGGGCGCGGTCGGCGCGCAGGGCACCCAAGGTACCCAAGGCGCCGTCGGGGCCCAAGGCCCAACGGGTGGAACGGGTACGCAAGGTGCCCAGGGCACCCAGGGCGCGGTCGGCGCGCAGGGCACGCAAGGCACCCAGGGCGCGGTCGGCCCTATTGGACCAACGGGTGGAAACGGCGCACAGGGCGCACAGGGCGCGCAGGGCGCCCAGGGCGCGCAGGGTGTAGCCGGATCAAACGGCTCGCAAGGAAGCCAAGGCCCTCAAGGGACGCAGGGCTTCCAGGGAGTCCAAGGCGCTAATGGAGCCCAAGGAGCCCAAGGAGCCCAAGGAGCAGTGGGGTCTCAAGGCGCCCAAGGGACACAGGGCTTCCAGGGAGTCCAAGGCGCTAATGGAGCCCAAGGAGCCCAAGGAGCCCAAGGAGCCGTGGGATCTCAAGGTTCACAAGGATCCCAAGGAGCAGCGGGGTCTCAAGGAACACAAGGATCCCAGGGAGCCAAGGGGGCTCAGGGCTCTCAGGGTGCAACCGGGCCAAGCGGCGATATCGTCGAACTCTTTACGGTGTCTTCGACCACTGCAGAACAAGCTGCAGCAATGGCATGCCCGACGGGCGACATTGCTGCTGCAGGAGGCGGCGCCGGTTCGCAGTACATCTACAGCTCCGCCCCGGCGACAAACGCGACGGCCGGAGCGACCGGTGCATCCGGCGGGAATGCAATCCCCACGGGCTTCACTTTTGCCGCCTCGGGAGCAACGGCCGCGAACGCCTGGGTCATCGCTTACAGCACGAAGACGACGGGCTGGACGATGTACGTCATCTGCGAGCCGTAGCGGCGTTCTCGCGAAGCTGACGCGGGGACTACGAAGGACCCAGGGCCCCAACGAGCAAAACGGCTCTTCCAACGACGCCGTGCGCTGCCAAGCTTTCGGACGGCTCCTCGACGGCCACATCGGCTACACCGAACAAGGACGGCTGATGACCTTGCTCGAAAGGATCCTGCGATGGTCACATACTTCCTTGACATTCCAACCGCCTGAAGGTCCTCTCCCCGCGGTCTCTGTGGCTCCTTCCATGCAAGAACGCGCTCGAGCGACCCTCTGGCGTCACCTATGGCTGCTCGAAGAGCCATCTGTGGCGCCTTCTCCCCTCGATGCCAAAGGCACGGATCGATCGCCCGGGATGACACCTCCATCCCAAGGAAATGGCCCAACGTCGACTCGCGAGAACAACGAGGGCGCATGCGCGAGCCGGTACACCTCGGAGGATACTTGCCGATTGGTCGCACCTTTGCATGCACGAACTTGCGCTTTTCAACTGCGGCCCATGAGGACGACATCGAGGTTCCCGGGAATTGACTCGTCGTCGCGAACACAAGAACGACCACCGAGAACACCTCGCGTCACTCAGTCGCTGCCACGATGTTGAGCAATGCTTGCGTTAAGGAAGCCTCGCCTCCTAGGGGACAAGACCGGGTGGCACGTCGGCCGCAGGAATCTTGCTGAGCTGACCGGAAAGAGACGGGTCCATCCGCACAGCATCTTCGATCTGTGCGTTTCCGGCTTGGTGTTTCCCGAGCTTGTCGTACAAGAGCCCGAGATTGAAGTACGCGTCTGCGATGTTCTTCGGCGCCGGTTTCAGACTCTCCGCTTCTTGGTAGAGCTGAACGGCGGTGGCGGGGGCACTTGTCGAGTCAATGATCGCGAGGTCAAAGATGGCCGGAAAGTACGTCGGCTGGATCAACAGGCACTTTTGGAACGCGTCGGAGGCGGCGCTCACCTGGCTTGTCGAGTAATAGACGACCCCCGCGTCGTAGTACGCATATTGGTTCAACGGGTCGATCTTCAACACCTTTTGGTAGTCCTGTATGGCTGCGTTCAAGTCCGCGTCCTCACATGCCGCTGTCGCGCATTTCTTCGCCGCCGTCTGGAAGGCGGACGCGTCCGAAAAGAGTACCCGCTGGTCCGTCACGTTCGCCGGTGCTCCGCTGCCGGGAGAGCTGATGAAACATCCGCTCGCAACGATCCCGAAGAGGACGAGCGCGCACGCGACACAAATACGCCCGCGCACAGACGAGCACATAGGCGAATCGCTCAGTGCCGCCGCATCACGCGCTCTCAACTCTGTCGTCCTTCCACGCGAGGCTCGGTTCGTTCCTTCAGTACCGCACGGCAATCCGACCCGGTGACATCCGACGATGGACGCTCGGGGTATCCACCGCAAACTAGGTCTCGAACGCTCGTCACCGAGGCACCCCTCGCCTACTCGACGACCGAGCAACTAGGTGGATCCCCAAAAAGGAATCGATTGGCGACCTCGCCGCACTCACGAGGCGTTTTGGACGTATCCACGATCCGTCCGCGCACCCTTCTCGATCCGATTAGTCCATTTAGCTTAAACGCACCTCCTTCCTAACGCGCGGCAATCATGCACTCCAGCTGCGCTCAAGAGCGCAGCTTCTTCGCGCTCAGCTGCGCCGGCTCCCCTTGGCGCCTTAGGTAACTGCGACATCACTCCTCGTGGCGAGCAGGACTGGCCGACCGGTGGACTAAAGGGTCTCCTTATCTGGACGAGTGACCATATGCCCAGCATCGACCTCTCCGACCGAGGAATCGTCTCGTGCCGATGGCGCCTTAGGATGGCTCTCGATGGCCTCATACGACGTCGTGATCGTCGGCTCGGGCGTCATTGGTCTGTCCGTAGCGTGGCGCGTTGGCGAAACGAACAGGCGCGTCGCGATCTTCGACCCTGCGCCTGGTCGTGGGTCGTCCTATGCGGCTGCGGGAATGCTCGCGCCGGTGACCGAGGCCGCATGGGGCGAGGAAGCGCTCATCCGCTTGAATGTCCGCGCCGGCGCGGCATGGGAGCATTTTGCCGACGAGCTCCAAGGACAATCCGGGCTCCGCCTAGGTTATGAGACCCAGGGCACTTTGCTCGTGGCTTGCGACGCGAGCGACCGTGCCTACCTCGAGGAGTTGCTTGACTTCCAGCACCACCTCGGCTTGAACGCGTCTTGGTACGGACCAACGGCATGTCGAGACCTCGTGCCATTGCTCGCCCCGGGCATAAGGGGCGGCATCTTCGCCCCCCAGGATCACCGCGTCGACAATCGGCGCTTGCTCGCCGCACTCGAGCTCGCTTGTGAAAAGCGCGGCGTCGAGATCCACAAGAGCCGTGTCGATGAGGTCCTATCGGATGAAAAGGGCGTGTACGGCATCCGTTGTGGCACAGATGTCGTGCGCGCCCCCGTCGTCATCATCGCGGCGGGCGTCTCCTCGTTTTTCATCACCGGAGTGCCACAAGGCGCCCTTCCGCCCATACGCCCCGTCAAAGGTCAGATCCTTCGCCTGCGAACGGCGCTCGGCGACCCCCTTTTGAACCACGCCGTTCGCGCCCTCGTCCATGGCCATTCCGTGTACATCGTCCCGCGCCCAGACGGCCGTATCGCGATCGGCGCAACGGTCGAAGAAAAAGGCGACGACACGACGGTGACCGCAGGCGCGATCTATGAGCTGTTGCGCGACGCCCTCCAGGTCCTTCCCTCGCTGTCAGAAGTCGAGTTCACCGAGGCGCTCGCGGGTCTGCGCCCCGGGTCACCTGACAATGCCCCCATCATCGGCCCGACGACGCTTCCTGGGCTCATCGTCGCCGCAGGTCACTACCGAAACGGCATCCTCCACGCACCGCTCACGTCAGAGGCAGTCACCTATTTCCTCGAAAAGGGCGAACTTCCCGACTGGTGCGCGCCTATCGATTCCCGCCGCTTTTCCTCGAATACCACGCGTCACATTCATTCGATATGACGACGTCCGAGCGATCCAATAGCGTGACGAGCACGCAGGTTGTTCGAGCCTTTGTGAACGGCGAGGAACGCGAGCTCTCCTCCAACACGACGGTCGCGGATCTCGTCGCGCTCTACAGCTCGAGCCACACGGGCACCGCCGTCGCTCGAAACGGTGCGGTCGTCACCCGGAGCACATGGAACAGCGTCGTCGTACAAGCGGGCGATCATCTCGAAATCCTCTTCATGGCACCGGGCGGTTGAAGATGGAAGAGCCCTTCGCGACAAGCGCGCGCGCTGACCCTGACAAGCTCGTCATCGCGAACGAGGTGTTCTCGTCGCGCTTGATGCTCGGTTCCGGTGGGGCGCCAAGCCATGAGATCTTCGCCGAGGCAATCGTCGCGTCTCGAACCGCGATCGTCACCGTCGCACTCCGTCGCATCGACGTGCACGCCCGCGGAACGCTCCTAGATGTCATCAAGGCGCACGACGTGGCAATCCTTCCGAACACCGCAGGGTGCTTCACGGCGCGCGATGCGGTGTTGACGGCGAAGCTTGCGCGCGATGCGTTTTCCACGAACTGGATCAAGCTCGAAGTCATCGGGGACGAGCACAATCTCCTGCCAGACGCGGTCGAGCTCCTCCGCGCTGCCGAAGAGCTCGTCGAAGACGGTTTCGTTGTGCTTCCCTACACGAACGATGACCCGATCCTCGCAAGAAGACTGGAGCAACTCGGCTGTGCCGCCGTCATGCCTCTCGGCGCACCCATCGGATCCGGACTGGGGATCAGGAATCGCCGCAACATCGAGATGATCGTGGCCGAATCCGGCGTGCCCGTCATCCTCGACGCCGGCATAGGGACTGCCTCCGATGCGGCCGTCGCGATGGAGCTCGGCTGCGACGGGGTGCTCGTGGCATCGGCGATCACAAGGGCACAAGACCCCTCGCGCATGGCTCGCGCGATTGCCCTCGCGGTCGAAGCGGGAGCGCTCGCTCGACACGCCGGTCGCATACCAAAGCGGAATTTTGCGCAGGCGTCAACGGCCTTTGAGGCGATCGCCGATTTCGGACCGGGCATCGTCTCGAAGTGATCACGGCGACAACAAAGCGCCTGCCCGAGGGGCCCTCGCCTTTTGTCGCGATGACGATCGCGGGTTCCGACAGCGGAGGTGGCGCCGGCATCGCCGCGGACTTAGAGACCTTCGCCGCGCACGGCGTCTTTGGCACCCTCGCGCTCACCGCGGTCACGGCACAAGACACCAAGGCGGTCCACGATGTCCTCGTCGTCCCCGTGGAGCTCGTCGAGGCACAGATCACCTGCGTTGCTTCGGACTTCGACGTCCGTGCCGTCAAGACAGGGATGCTCGCTTCCGTTGCGATCGTCGATTGCCTCGCGGCGTTCGCTCAGGCCGGCCAACTCCCCCGCCTCGTCGTCGACCCGGTCATGGTGTCTTCCACGGGCGCTTCGCTCTTGGAGGGCGACGCGATCGGCGCCTACCGGAGGCTCTTGTCTTATGCGCAGGTCGCGACGCCGAATCTTCCCGAAGCAGAAGCCCTCCTTGGGCGATCGGTCGAGACGAAAAAAGACATGATCGAGGCCGCACGCGCGCTCTTCGATTTCGGCGTCGCCTTTGCCGTCATCAAAGGGGGCCACCTTGGCGGCAAGGACGCGCTCGACATCGTCTTTGACGGACGAGAGGTCCTCGAGCTCCACGAGGACAAGGTGCAGACGCGCAATACCCACGGCACGGGCTGCACGTTCTCGGCTGCGATCGCCGCGAACCTCGCGCTCGGTCTAGGTCCCCTCGACGCGATCGTCGCCGCGAAACTCTACGTCACGGACGCAATCCACGCGTCGTCTCGGTGGAACCTCGGCGCGGGTATCGGCCCGATCAACCACTTCGTCCGGCGCTTCGACCAGGGTCACGCGTCGTCGCGCGAGCGCGACTAGGAAAGGGCCTTCGACGCGATGCGTGCCGGAGCGCCGTAGTTCAAGAGCACCTCTGGCACAGCGACCACGCCGTGGTCGTCTTGGTAGGACTCGAGAAGCGCGATGAGAAAGCGCGCCGTCATCGCCGTGCCGTTCAAGGTGTGGGGATGCACGAGGCTGCCGCTTTCGTCGCGATAGCGGACCCCTAGGCGACGCGCTTGGTAATCGGTCGTGTTCGAGCACGACGTGATCTCCCTGTAACGCCGTTCACTTGGTATCCACGCTTCGATGTCGTACTTCTTCGCAGCAGACGGACCGAGGTCCCCTGCGGCGATGTTCACGACGCGATAGCAAAGGCCGAGTGCTTGCACGAAGCTTTCTTCGATAGACAAGAGCTCTTCGTGCATGGCTGGAGAGCGCTCTGGCTCGACGAACACGAACATCTCCACCTTGTCGAATTGATGGACGCGAAAGATCCCCTTGGTGTCGCGACCCGCGGCACCCGCCTCGCGCCGAAAACACGTCGAGTACCCCGCGTAGCGAAGGGGGAGACTTCTTTGCTCGAGGATCTCTCCAAGGTGCAGACCCGCAAGGGCCACTTCAGAGGTGCCGGTCAGATACAGCTCGTCGGATTCGACGCGATAGATGTTCACCTCATCGGTCGGCAAGAACCCCGTCCCGTACATCGCTTCTTCTCGCACGAGAACCGGCGGCAGCACCGGGACAAAGCCCTTCCCCACAAGACCGTCGAGGGCATAGCGATAGAGCGCGAGCTCCAAGAGCGCGGTGTCGCCCAGCCGGTAGGCAAAACGCGCGCCGGACAAGCGCGCCGCGCGCTCGGTGTCGAAGCCTCCGAGCTCGAGGTGATCTTTGACGTCAAAGCCGAATACCGGAGGCGTCCCGACGCGTCGAACCTCTTCTGCGTCCTCATCGGTGTTGCCGTTCGGAGCCGAGCGGTCAGGCGGGTTCGGCACTCGGCTCAGGAGATCCTCGCGACGCACCTCGAGCTCGACTTGCTCAGCTTCTGCGGCCTTTAGCAAGACCTTGAGCCCACTGAGCGCGCTTCGCTCCTCATCCGTCGGCTTTTTCTTCGGCCTCGTCGCCGCCCGAAGCTCCTCGACCGCCGCGGTCACCTCGCGCCAGTGCTCGTCGACCGCGAGAAAGGCGTCAAAGGCGTCTGCCGCGCCTTTTCGCTCAAGCGCCTCGCGAAAAGCCGTCGGGTCTTGGCGCGCAGCCCGAACGTCGATCAGCGCCGTCGCCCCTTGCGCCGCGATCGCGAAGGCGGCCGACTCGGCCCGTTTGGCCTTGGCCGAGCTCCTTGACGTTGGCTCGAAGAGCCCACCGGCGAGCCAGGTTGTCTCGTAGGCACACCTTCGTAGGTCGGCGCGCTCGTCGCCACATGAGAAGGCGTGATCGCCCCGCTAGCGCTTTGCACTCTTTGTTCTTTGCGCGCGCTCCTGTTGATCGCGGGCGCGTCGGCGAGGTCAAAGGTCCCTGCGGCGACTGCCGCCGCGGAAAGCAGGACGTGCGAGCTTCCCCGAAGCTCGAGGCGCTCGCGAATGATCCGGTACTTCGGCTCGTGTTCTTTGATCAGCGCGACGAGCGGGGACGCGATGAAGATCGAGGAATACGCACCGGTCGTCAGACCGACCAACAGCGCGAGGCCGAAGTACTGGAGGGTCGTCGCGCCGAGCACGTCCGCGCCCAGAACCAACACCGCGAGGATCGGCATGATTGCGACGGCAGAGGTATTGATGGACCGGGCGAGCGTCTGGTTCATCGAGACATTGACGATGTCGGAATAGGTGAGGCGATCGCGCACCGTGAGGTTCTTCACGTTGTCCCGGACCCGGTCGAACACGACGATGGTGTCGTACAACGAGTAACCAAGGATCGTAAGGATCGCCACAACGGTGTCCGGGGTCACCTCGAGGCCCGTAAGGGAGTACACACCTACGGTCACCAAGACGTCGTGCAGCACTGCGACAATCGCGGCAAAGGCCATACGCCATTCGAAGAAGATGGAGATGTAGATCGCGATGAGGATGAAGAACACAATCAATGCGACGATCGCTTTGTGGGTGATTTGACCGCCCCAGGACGGTCCGACTGATTGGATGCTCACCGCGTCGGCGACACCATTGGTAAGGCTGTGGTGCGTCAATTTGGAAAGCGCGACCGCGACGCTCGACTCAATGCGCTCAGAGGTAGCCAGGCTCTGGCCCTTGGGCAGCTTTGCCTCGACATTCAAGGTTTCGGAGTTCGTCGCCTTGTCGCCGAGGAAGGTGATCGTCTCCCCCGTTATCAACGAGCCGAGCACAGTTTGCACCTGGTTCGTCGTGAGCACCTGTTTCGTCGGCACGCTCCAGGAGGTTCCGCCGACGAAGTCGATGCCGAGGTTCAGTCCTCGCGTCGCGAGCGATCCGACTCCGGCCAAGATGATAAGGCTCGAGAAGATGAACCAGATGCGCTTCCGTCGTACGAAGTCAAAACGGGTCTCTCCGTAGTAGATGCGACTGAACCAATGCGTGCGCTTCGCGCGACGCTGCGTCGTCGGACCATGGTCATCTGAGCCATTTCCTTCTTGCTCGACGCTTCGCGAGCTTTCTCGCTCGGTGCTCTCTTGTGGAGAACTGGCGCTCCTATCTCCTTTGCCTTGTGGCTCTTTCTCCTCACGAGAAGGCGATGGCGCCTCATCAGGCGATGTTCCTAGAGCTCCGAAGACTTCCTCGAGCTCGGTGTCCTCTTCGGTGCCGTCGCCGGCGCGTTCTTCGGGTTGTTCTGGTGTGGCGGCCTTGACCGGTTCGTCCGGTGTGCCGGCAGAGCCCGGAAGGATGCGGTCGGGGCTCATGAGCTCGACCTTGAAGCAGCGAGTCCCCGCGCGACCCCCAAGTGGCGCGCCTCAGTCAGGCTCGGGTTTTGACCGATCAAGATCACAAAGGGACGGGTGAACACGTACGCGGTGATGACGTCGACGAGCGTGGACAGCCCGAGCATGAACGCGAAACCTCGGACGTCTCCTGTCGACAACTGCCACAAGACGACCGCGCCGATGAAAGACACCGCGTCGGCAGACAAGATCGTGCGGTAGGCACTTCGGAACCCTCGGTCGACGGCGGTGCGGATTGATCGTCCCGCGCGGACCTCATCTTTTAATCGTTCGAAATACACGATATAAGAGTCGACAGTGATGCCTACGGAAACAATCAGGCCTGTCACTCCGGACAAATCGAGGCGAAGCCCAAGGCTGGACGCGCCGAGAAGCGAGATGAAGCCGTACAAGAACGCGGCGGTTGTGACGAGCCCGAGCACGACGACGATCCCGAGCGCGCGGTAATAAAAGATCGTGTAGCCCATGACCAACAAGAGACCGAGGAGGCCCGCGAGCAGGCCTGCATGAAGCGACGTCTTGCCCAATGACGGCGAGACCGTCTCGACGGTGAGCTGCTTGAGCGTGACGGGGAGAGACCCGTAGTTCAAATCCACCGCCAGGGCGTTCACCTGGTCTTCGGTGAAGTCCCCCGAGATCTGACCGCTGCCGTTGAAGTTCGTCGCGTCGATGACCGGTGCGGACACGATCGTCCCATCGAGATCGTTCGCGACAAGGGAGTGGTAGTTCGCCTGTGCGATGTCGTTGAAGATCGGTGAACCAGGCCCCGTCAAGGTGAAGGCCGTGACCCATCCCCCGGTCGTCAAGAGCTGTGCGTATGCGCTCTTGATGATCGTGCCCGTGACGATCTTCTTGTTGATCACCGACGGCCCAAGGACGTAACGCTCTGCAAAACCCCCGGCGCTGCCGACGTTCAAGATGACGTTGTCCCTCGGGTTGTCGTCGCCCTCGGGCGTGCTCGGGTACGACGCATAGTTCGGGTCCTCGGCATCTTGTTCTGGGGGCGAGAAGTTCCCCGTCGTCGCGTCGTAAAACGCCGAGCTGTAGGCATAGGGGGCCGGACACGCGGGAGGCGTCTTATAGGGGACCTTCTCCGACACCGTCTTCCCGTTCTTTTGCTCCGTTGGCGGGCTAAAGGCCGGTGCGCCGCAGAGCACGGGCCGAAAGTACAGCTGCGCGGTCACGCCGACTTGCTTCAAGATCGTCGCCGCGTTCTTCACCCCGGGCAGCTGGACGACGACGTCTCCGCCTTGGCTCGAGATGTTCGGCTGGCTCACGCCGAGCGCATCCACCCGGTCCGTCATGATCGTGACGACCGTCTGCAAGGTCGCGTTCGACACCTTGTGACCGGTTTCCACAGGTTGGTAGGTGACAGACAGCCCGCCTTGTAGGTCGAGGCCGAGCTTCGGCGACCAACCGAAGCCGAGGGCAAGAACGAGCATTCCAAAACACGCGAGAGCGCTCAAGGTGACGCTCGCGACGAGCTTGCGATGCACCTAGGACGAACCTCCCGGAGGCGAATCGTGCCCGTGCTCGTCATCGCCCGCAGGCCACCACTTCGAATCGGTCGCCTCGTCAGACGAGCCATGGGCGTCGCTCGAGTCCGCGGGAGGTTTTTCGTCTTCTTCGTAGGTGACGTTCGGTTCTGCGCGGCGCGCGACCGCCTGGCGCATGACCTCGATCGTCGTTCCAGGCGAGATCTCGAGCTCGACGCGATTTCCGACAAAGGCCTGCACGCGCCCGATGATGCCCGAGGCTGTCACGACCTCGTCGCCGACTTCGATCTGGCGCTGTGCGGACTGCTGTTCGCGCATGCGCCTTCTTTGTGGGCGCATCCACAAGTACGCGCCGACGGCGAGGAGGATGAGGATGAAGAAGATCTCCCCCGACGCCGAACTCGTCTTTTTTGCCGTCGCCGCGAGGAAAAAGACGTGCAACGTCGCGATGGCGCTATTCATCTGGAAAGGCATGTGATACCCGTCGATTCGTTGATAGTGCGCTTCGCACTGTAGTCGCGCTAACCCTTTGGCATCGGCCGTGGCCACGCCGTCGACGAAATCTCCCCCCGATGGCCTCGAGACGGCAGCTTTCGGTCCCTAGGGGTGGTTTCCCTCAGGCGCTGTCGCCGTCAAAGAGCCTGGCCGCGAACGGCCCGTTGTCGCCTCCTTCTTCGCCCTCTTGCTCAGGAACGGCCAAGCCGAGGTGCGTCCAGGCCTTCGCCGTCGGCATGCGCCCACGAGGGGTGCGGACCATGAAGCCCGCCTGTAAGAGGTACGGCTCATAGACGTCCTCGATCGTCTCGGGCTCCTCGCCGACGGAAAGGGCGAGGGTCGAAATGCCGACGGGGTGCCCACCGCATTGGACGCACATCGCCTCAAGCAAGCGCCGGTCCAGCCGGTCAAGGCCGACCTCGTCGACGCCGAAGACGCCACAGCCTTCTCTCGCCGCGGCCAGGGTGATCTTGCCCTCGCCGCGGACCTCGACGAAATCTCGAACCCGCCTCAAGAGCCGGATCGCAAGACGCGGGGTGCCCCTTGAGCGCCGGGCGATCTCGCCGGCTCCTTCGAGGCTGCACTCGACGCCGAGCACCTGTCCGGCGCGCAAGACGATGACCTCGAGCTCGTCTGGCGCGTAGTGCTCGAGGCGCGCAACGAAGCCGAAGCGATCCCGAAGCGGTGAGGTGACGAGCCCCGTGCGCGTCGTCGCGCCGATGAGGCTGAAGCGCGCGAGGTCCAGGCGTACCGAGCGCGCGGTCGGCCCCTTGCCGATGACGATGTCGATCTGGAAGTCCTCCATCGCCGGGTAGAGGACCTCTTCGACGGCGCGATTGAGACGGTGGATCTCGTCGATGAACAAGACGTCGCCTTGTTGGAGGCCCGTGAGGATCGCGGCGAGGTCACCACCGCGCAACAACGCCGGCCCCGAGGTGACCCTGAAGCCCGCGCCCATTTCCGTCGCGACGATCCCGGCCAAAGTCGTCTTGCCGAGTCCGGGCGGACCGGCGAACAACAGGTGGTCGACGGGTTGGTCCCGACGACGCGCGGCCTCCAAGACGATGCCGAGGTGCTCTTTGAGCGCGCTTTGTCCGACGAAGTTCACGAGACGCTTCGGTCTAAGTCCGGCTTCGAGCGCGTCTTCGGGCTCATCGGAATACGGCGAGACCATTCGCGCGCCGGTCTCGTTCACCTCGAGGTGTTCTCCTTTGGCGATGCCGACACTGCTTTCGGCGCCCTCTTTTATGATGAGCTCACGCCGCGGGCTCATGGCCGCGGCGCGAGCTCACGGAGCGCGTCGCGCAAGAGCTCTTCGACGCTTCCTTGCCCTTTTGATGCCTCAAGGGCGATACGAATCTCCTCGCTTCCATAGCCGAGCTCGACGAGCGCCGCGCGAAGCTCCGACCGAGCGAGCGATCCCGTTGATGGCTCATGTGGCCTTAGATCGGGGAGCTTGTTCGCGCTCATTTCAAAGCGCTGTCCGAGCTCGACGAGGAGACGCTGCGCGGTCTTTCGCCCGACGCCCGGAACGATCATGAGCGCGTCGACGTCTCCGGAGGCAACGACGTCTACGAGCGCGCTCGGACTGTGCGCACCGAGGATCGAAAGCGCGAGCGACGGGCCCACGCCGTGCGCGTTCAAGAGCACCTCGAACATCTTTCGCTCTTCGATGTCCAAAAAGCCATAGAGCGTGATCGCGCCCTCGCGCACGTAGGTGTGTACAGCGAGCGACACCGGAGCGCCTATCGGCCCGAGATCTGCGCCGTGGCCCGGGCTGAGAAGTACCCGGTACCCGACACCATGGACATCGACGATGCACTCGAGGGTGCTCTCCCCCGCTTGTTCTAAGACGGCGATCGTGCCTTTGAGCGATCCGATCATGATCTTCTTGCCCCAACGGTTCTCGTCGCAACTTCGAGACGATCGGCCCTCGAGGACGCGATATGACAGAGCGCGAGCGCGAGCGCGTCCGCGGCGTCCGGCGGCGACGGCACTTCGGACAGGCCCAACAGGCGCGCGACCATCCCTTGCACCTGCGCCTTCGACGCACCGCCATAGCCGGCGACGGCGAGTTTCACCTCATTGGAGGTGTACTCGGCCACCGGGCAGTTCGCCTGCGCCGCACAGAGCAACGCGATGCCGCTCGCTTGACCAACAGACATCGCGGTACGGACGTTCGTCTGGAAGAACACTCGCTCTAGGACCATGACGTCAGGCGACAAGAACGCGACGAGCTCTTGGAGCTCGCGGCACAGCTCGGCGAGTCGCTCGGCGACGGGAAGGCGGGGATCCGTCGTGATCACCCCCGCGCTAAGCGCTTCCTCGTGGCCTTCGGCGTAAGAGACGCATCCATACCCGCAGCGTGACAGGCCCGGGTCGATCCCGAGTACAAACATGCGTTCGATGCTAGCCCGCCCGTCGCGCCAACCGGCGGACCGGTGATCACCCCGGTGCTCGCCTTGGTGCCGCAGCTCCTCAGGCGTCGATGCTCTCCAAGATCGCGTCGGGGATGTCGAAGTTCGCGTAAACGTTCTGCACGTCGTCGTGGTCCTCCAAGAGCTCGATGAGATGCAGGACCTTCCGGGCGGCTTGTTCGTCCGGCACCGCGATGCTCGTCGTCGGGACGAGCTGCACCTCGGCGAAGATCGGCGCGATCTTCGCGTCTCTCAGGGCTTGTTCGAGGACGTGCAGGCCTGTCGGCTCGCACGTCAAGATCCACTGCTCGCCCTCGTCGTTGAGATCGTCGGCCCCGGCATCCAACACGATCGCCATGAGATCGTCTTCGCGGATGGCCTTGTCGGTGGCGATGACGCCCTTGCGAACGAACTGCCACGACACGGCCCCCGGCTCTGCCATCGAGCCGCCGTTACGCGAGAAGATCGACCGGATCTCCGAGCCTGTCCGGTTGCGGTTGTCCGTCAAGCACTCGACGATGAGCGCGACCCCGGACGCGCCGTATCCCTCGTAGGAGACCGCTTCATAGCGGACTCCCTCGAGCTCTCCTGTTCCGCGCTTGATCGCGCGTTCGATCGTGTCGAGTGGCACCGAGGAATCTCTCGCTTTTTGGAACATCGTGCGCAGCGTCGCGTTCGCGTTCAGATCACCGCCGCCCTCGCGCGCTGCGACCTCGACCTGTCGGATGAGCTTCGCGAACAGCTTGCTACGGGCCTTGTCCTTGGCTCCCTTTTGGTGTTTTGTGGTTGCCCACTTCGAATGTCCCGACATGGTCACCTCCTTTGTTCATCGGGCGGCTCGCCACACCTGTGGCCTTCTTTGATGCTCGCTAGAGCTCACTCAGCGCCGCAATGCGCAGTTCCATGCTCAAGGCACCTGCAACGACGCGCGATGGGGATTGTTCGTTGAGCGGCGCACACCATAGAGATCCGGTGAGGCGTGCCATGTGCTCTGTGACACAGCCCGGGCGAACGTTCGGTGCGCCTTGGAGTTTTTCGAGCGCGCCGATGAGCCCGGGCGGATAGCGCGTCATGGAGACGCCCGCACGATCGGCGAGCGGTTCGCGTTGTGCACCGTAGAGTCGCTTCATCACCCTCGCACCGCCGCCAAAGGACGCCCCAAAGAAGCCGAAGGAAACCATCGCGTTGCGTGCCACTTTCACGTCGCCGAGCTTTACGTGCGCGAGCTCATGGGCGACCAAGCCCTCGAGCTCGATCATGTCCATGAGCCCAAGTGCGCCCGACGTCAGATACAACACGGCATCGCGAGACGTTCTGGCGAACACGATGGCATTTGGAGCTTCGTCTTCGAGAACGCGCAACTCCGGTCGCGCGACTCCGTAGCCAACGCAAATCCGTTCGACGATGTTGATGAGTCGCGCCTCTTCCCTCGCGTCGGCACTTCGCCCACCGAGGCGCGCGATCATCCGGCGCGGCGAACCGGCGACGCCGTTCGCTGTGATGACGAGAACCGCGATGGCGAGGAAGAGCGCGCCAAGGAGAGGCTCTCCCAAGGAGATGAGCGCGACGCCACCTGCTCCGATCACATAGGGCAGGAAGCGCACGAGCGTCGTGCCGACATGTGACCGACGGGGCCTTGAGGAAAGCATCGGCCTCAGCTGGGTCTTTCGCGCCCGTGCTTGCGTCGCGGCCCGCTCGGCGCTCGCCGCCGGTTTCCTCTTCGAGCGTGACGCCCCGTTCGGTACATGAGCAGGAGACCTCGCCATCTCATTGAGTGTACGGGTTCGCGACCGACCTGCTCGTATGGCACGAACCCGGCGCACAGGCGCCGCAAATGAAGGCCTCTCGGGTCTCCTTGGGAGGAGTTCCGCGCGACGCGGGCTACATGGGGAGCCAAGCCCTGTGGCGGCGCGCGCTTTCGCGAGCGTGCCTAGAGAAGATCGTCGTAACGCTCTCGGTAGCTCAACGCCAGTTCATCGAAGGAATGGTCCTTCGCGTGGGCCCGTCCGGCATCGACGCGAGCGCGCCTTGCATCCTCGTCCGACAAGAGCGCGTCGAGCGCGCCGCGTAGCGCGATGGCATCCCCCGGTGGAACAAAGCGCGCGAAGTCCCCCGCGGCAAGGCGATACCCGGCCAGATCCGAGGCGACGACGGCCGTTCCCGCCGCCATGGCCTCTAAGAGCACGACCCCGAAGGACTCCCCGAAGAGCGACGGGGCGACGAGGACGTCCGCGGAATGCACGCGCTGGGCCACCTCGTCGTCTGAGAGCGCGCCGCAGAACTTGACGCGCGCGTCTCTTTCATATCTTGTCCTGAGGTCCGCGCTCATCGGACCGGAGCCGATCACCCAGCACGCATAGGGCCCCTCGAGGCCCTCGAAGGCCTCGAGCAACACCTCGAGGCCCTTGCGCTGTTCGTGGCGTCCGACGAACACGACCGTTGCCGCGTCCTTGGGGATAAGTGGCGCGTTCGCGAAACGGTCGAAGTCGACCGCGTTCTCGAGCACCGCGATCGGGCGTGACATCGGGCCAAAGACGGCATCTGCCGTCGCCCTTGCGGCATCGGATACCGCCACGACGTCGTCGAGGCGAAGAATCGCTCTCCTCATGAGGCGCCCGAGGAGGCGATAGGCGAACGACGCCCCTTGGCGGTGGAAGGTCCCGAGTACGGGCGATGGCGAAGACAACAACGCCCCAAGGGACGGGCCGGGCACGAAGGGCTCGTGGATGTGCACGACGTCTGGCATCTCGTCTCTGAGCGCGTGCGCGACCTCGACCATGGCGAGGGGATTCAGCGCGACCGGGGCGCGCGATCCGTTCACCGCCACGTCGATCGTCCTCCCAAGGACGCGATAGCGAAGTTGTCTCGGAAGGTAAGCCCCGACGTCTTGGCGGCCCGGAGCAAAGACGACGACGTCGATGCCTTGTGAGAAGAGCGCTCGGCCAAGCCCGAGCACCTGGTTTTGCACCCCACCGGGGCGTGCGAGGTTGTAGGGACAAATGAGCGCGACGCGCACGGCTAGAACCTAGGACTTCTTCTCGCTCGGCGCGGACTCATTCCCGTTTTCTCCCGGCCAGTTCGCCTGAAACGCGTGCCATTGCGCGGGCGCTTGTTCAATGAGCCCTTCGAGCTCGGCGATGAGTGCCCCGGTGACGCGTGAAACGTCCTCGCGGAACGAGCCCTGTCGCGAGGTATCGAGGGGCTTTCTCAGCACGGCGACGTTGTGGTTGTGCGCTTCGCTATAGACCGCGCACGGCAAGAGCGCGGCACCGCTTCGTAGCGCGAGCACCGCAGGTCCAGCGGGAACGCGCGTCGTCTCCCCGAAGAACTCGACGGAGATGCCGTCTCCTGTCACGTCGCGGTCACAAAGAAGCGCGACGGTTCCACCGCCGCGAAGCCTCTGGAGCAAGATGGACGCGCTTCCGCCACCGAGCGGAACGACGGTGAGGCCGAGGTCCGCGCGCCTTTTCACGAACCAGTCGAAGAGCTCGGGTGGATCGAGCACCTCAGCGACCGCACTCATGAAGATGCCTTCCCTCGCGAGGTACGCCGCGGCGACCTCCCAGGCGCCCATGTGCGGCAGAGCCAAGATGACCCCCCGCCCGTCTTCCAGGGCCTGATCGAGGTAGTGCCTGTCGATGATCTCCCAGTTTCCAAGGGCTTGAGCGCGGTGTTTCTTTCGAAGGATCGCCACTTGCGCCCAGTAGCGACCGTAGAAGGAGTACGCGTCGTCAACGACGCGGGACAAAAGCTCGGGCGGCGCGTTCTTTCCAAGGACGTGGGCAAAATTCGACGCGACGACGTCGCGTCGGTCTTTCGACATCCGTGCAGCGACGCGCCCGACCCCGCCCCCGAGCGCGAGCGCAACGGGTCGAGGGAGCACACCGAGTCCCGCGGCTGCGCCACGGTAGAGGTAGTAAACGGCCCGTGACCGCGCGGGCGACATCGACCTCTTAGATCACCACCGTCTGTGTGTTCAGCGATCGTTTCCCATACGGCGTCGCAACGCGCGAGCCGAGCGGTTCCTGTTCGACCCTTCCATGCGTGGTGTCGATGACTGGCGCTCTGTGCCAAGCGCGCGACGAAGGCGCGTCGTCAGCGGTTCGGTCTCTCTTCTGCTTCGCCTCGTTGTGTGCGTGCGCGTCGTCTCCCTCCATATGCGCCAACGTGACTCGCTGGCCGCGCCACGCAGGCTCGCGAACGCGAGCGCATTCGCGTTCGTGTCGCTCGCTTGCATCCAGACGCGCACAAACCGACCGATCGCGGTGGCCGTCGTGAGAACGAGCAACACGATGAGCAACGGGACCAAGACGACGTGCAGGACGAACGCGATGCCGAGGAGGATGAGGCGTTCGGCTCGTTCCATGAGCCCTCCGCGCGCGCTGAATCCCAAGGACTCCGCCTTGGCCCGCTCGTAAGAGACGACCCCGCTCATCGCGAGGATCGCGATCGGCAACAGCGCGTCCTTTGGATCGCGCCCGACGAGCATGTAGTACGCGACGCCCCCGAAGATGAGACCGTCCGCTACGCGGTCTGAGACCGAATCGAAAAAGGCCCCACGACTCGACGACGTTCCCGCGGCCTTCGCGACGACGCCGTCCAAGGTGTCCATGAGCCCGCCGATGATGAGCAGCACGACGGCGAGATAGAACTCACCACGAGCAGCCGCGACACCCGTCGCCGCGGCGAGTGCCACACCGATGCAGGTAATCGCGTCCGCCGGCACGCCTCGGCGCGCCAGGCGCTCACCGAGTCGGATCTTGCCGAACGCGGAATGGCGTTCGCCTTCGCCCAGTCGTTGCTCTCGAACCCGTTCGCGACGACCGTCAATCATGGGTTCTCCTCGGTGCCGATAGGATGACCTTACCAGAGATCCACCGTCTGACCGGCACTTTTGTCATCCTGGCAGCGTCGCCCACGCCTCGGCGACCTCGGCGTCGCCCGTGAGCTCGACCACCTCGAGCCCGACGCGGTTCCAGCTGAAGAGATAGACCTCCGACGCAGCTCCGACGACGACCGCGCTCACCGGACCTCGCCCGAAGCGCCACGTCATCTTCCCGGACTCAATGGAGACGACCCAAGCGGCGTCCGCGTCGGTGAGGACAAAGCCGAGCGATCCCCCCAATGAGGCCCCCGGAGCCCTGCGCAAGGAAGCCGGCAAGCAGACCGCAATGCGCTCGTCGATGCCGTCGACGGCGAATTCCCGATCGATCGCGCTCGAACGGCCGCGCGCGAGCTCGGCGTCGACGCGATGCATCGTCGACTCATGAGCGACTCTTCGCGCGACCCACGCCGCGGTGAGATCTACACCGGTGAAGTTCCAGCACGGGCCCTCTTTCGTCGCGTCACAAAGCGCACCGAGGAGCTCCGAACAGCTCGCCTCGAATGCCGCGACGAGCATCGACTCTTTCGTGGACTCCTTTCTTTTGCTCGGCACGTGAGTGCTCGGGTCCTTCGCGCACAGCTGCGCGATCCACATGCGATAGACGAAGGTGACGTGACCGATGAGATCCGCGACGGTCCATCCCGGACAGCTCGGCACGAGGAGGTCCAGGCTCGATGAAGCTGCTTGGCTCAGGCGCTCTGCTTCTTCTCCGATGACATCGCAATAAGCCTCAAAGGAAAGTCTTACGTCGGCCACGCGTCCCGCAATTTCTTGAAGCTCGCAGGCAACGCCTCGGGAAGGACGCGAACCGAAGCGACCGACGTCATGAAGTTCGTGTCGCCGGTCCATCGTGGCAGGACGTGTAGGTGCAGATGCGCGGGGATGCCGGCACCCGCGGGACGCCCGAGGTTCGCCCCGATGTTCAGCCCGTCGGGCCCGTACGCGCGCTTTATCGCGACGATCGCGTCGCGCGTCACGTTCCAAAGCTCGATGCTCTCGTCTTCCTCAAGGGACTCGATCTCATCGACGTGTCGCTTGGGAAGGACAAGCACGTGACCGTTCGCGTAGGGAAACGCGTTCAACACGACGATGGTCTTCGCGCCGCTGTAGATGACCTGGCGAATGTCGTCTGACTCCGTCGATGCGAGGATCGCGCAGAACACACAGATCGACGCGATCTCTCCTGTCAAAGGGGCACTCCCTGGTATCGGCGCGCCGATCATGGGGCGGGTTTCTGTTGGATCGCTGAACACCGAAGAGACGTAGCTCGAGCGCCACCCCGCCCATAGCTGATCGAAGGTCACGAACCCGTGCCTCTTCCCGTTGCGTCGGCGTTTTCCCTAACAACGGGCGCGACGCGTTCGTTCACGTCTCTTGCAAGGCGCGCGATGAATGCCGATAGGGGGACGGAACGCTCCGGGTGTGATGATCCGCGCGCGTTCACCCCGACCGTGCCCGCGTCGATGTCGTCGTTCCCAACGACGAGCACATAGGGGAGCTTCTCGAGCTTGGCGCGGCGGATCCGGGTCCCCAAGGGTTCGGATGCCTCTTCGACGTCGACGCGAAACCCCTGTGCCAAAAGCGTCGCTTGGACCTGGTGGGCGGCTTCGTCGTGGGTCTCGCTCACCGGAAGCACGCGCGCCTGGATCGGGCAGAGCCACGCCGGGAGCGCCCCCGCGTAGTGCTCGAGGAGGATCGCCATGAACCGCTCCACCGAGCCGAAGAGCGCGCGATGGATGACGCGCGGTCGGTGCCGCTCGTTGTCCGCGCCGATGTAGGAAAGGTCGAAGCGGTCCGGGAACTGGAAGTCCACCTGCAGGGTCGACACCTGCCAACGCCGACCGAGCGCGTCCTTTAGGTGCACGTCGACCTTCGGCGCGTAAAAGGCCCCTTCGCCCTCGGCCACGCGATAGGGAATGTCCACGGCCTCGAGCGCGCTCCGCAGCGCCTCGGTCGCCTCGTCCCAGTCCTTCGGGTCGCCGACGAACTTCTCTGGGCGCGTCGACAGCTCCGCTTCGAACTCGCCGAGCCCAAAGGCGCTCAGGATCTCAAGGACGAAGGAAAGGAGAGACCCGAGCTCGTCTGTGAGCTGCTCGGGTGCACAGAAGATGTGCGAGTCGTCCTGGGTGAAGCCTCGTACACGGGTAAGGCCGTGCAGCACGCCCGATCGCTCGTAGCGGTACACCGTCCCGAACTCGAACAGGCGCATCGGGAGCTCTCTATAGGAACGCTGGGCGTGGTTGTAGATGAGCATGTGCATCGGGCAGTTCATCGGTTTGGGGTAATAGCGCGCGCCGTCGAGCTCCATCGGGGGGTACATGCCTTCCGCGTACCACTCGAGGTGACCTGAGGTCTCAAAGAGCGTGGACTTCGCGATGTGGGGCGTCCACACGAGCTGATAGCCGTGCGCGCGGTGCATGGCGAGGGAGTACTCCTCCATGAGCTGGCGAATGAGCGCACCTTTTGGATGGAAGACCGGCAGCCCCCCGCCGATCTCGGGTGGGAAGTGGAACAAGTCGAGCTCTGCACCGAGTTTCCGGTGGTCCCTGCGATCTGCTTCTTCCAGGCGGTGCAGGTAGTCAACAAGCGCCTCTTTTGTCTCCCAGGCCGTTCCGTAGATGCGCTGCAGTTGCTGGCGGTGCTCGTCTCCTCGCCAGTACGCGCCTGCCACGCGAGTGAGCGCGAAGTGCCCGAGGCGATCCGTCGAAGGAACGTGCGGCCCTCGACACAAATCGACGAAGCTCTCGGAGTTGCGATAAGCGCTGACGGAGTTCGCACCTTGTGACAGCTCATCGGTGAGATCGACGCCGTCGGTGACAAGGTCGCGCGTGCCCTCGATGATCTCCTTTTTGAACGGCTGGTCAGAAAAGAGCTCGAGCCCTTCTTTGATGCTGTGCTCCTCGCGCACGAAAGGTTGGCCCGAAGCGATGATCTCCCGCATCTTCGCTTCGATCACGGGGAGGTCTTGATCGCTGAACTTCTCACCGTCTTTGAGCTCGAAGTCATAGTAAAAGCCGTCCTCGATCGCCGGTCCGATCGCGATATGCGCGCCCGGATGGAGCGCGAGCACGGCTTGGGCCATGACGTGTGACGTCGAGTGACGAAGGACGTGTCTTCCCTCATCGGTGGAGGATGTGACGATGCGCGCGTGACAATTCCTTGGAAGCGGCCTTGACAGGTCCCACAGCTCGCCGTCTACGGCTATGGCGACCGCAGCTCGCGCGAGCCCGGGGCCGATGGCCGCCGCGAGATCGAGGCCAGTCGCACCGTCGGGGAGCTCGCGCACCGATGCATCGGGGAGAATGACCGTGCTCACCGCTGTTCCATCCGAGAAAACCAGCCCTTTGTTTTCCTACGACACCTCGAGAAATGAAGTGCCTCGTCCAAAGTTGAGCCTAATGGCTCGACCGCGACGTCCTAAAAGCCCGATGCAGTTCACAAGACCCCAAGGAGCCGGGCGGCCCTGGACACGCCTTTGCCCTTCGATACGGCGTCGTCGATGAACGCGATCGCGCCAGGCGTGTCGAGATCATCATCGAGACGCTCGCGCACCTCATCGAGCGCCCCTTCTCCTTGACCGGCGCGCCGCCAGGACAAAAGGCGCGTCTCGGCTCGGGCGAGGAGGTCGTCGCGCCACTCCCAGGTCTTTCGGTAGTGCTGGCCCAAGACCGCGAGGCGAATCGCCGGGCCGTCGTGTTCTTTCAAGAGCTCGTGCACAAAGACGAGGTTGCCGAGCGATTTCGACATCTTCTCGCCTCGAAGTTGCACCATCCCGACGTGCATCCAGTGACGGACGAAGACCTCTCCCGTCGCGCTCTCGGACTGGGCGGCCTCGCACTCGTGATGGGGAAAGATGAGGTCTTCCCCCCCGCCGTGGAGGTCGATGGTCGGCCCGAGCTCTCGCATCGCAAGGGCCGAGCATTCGATGTGCCAGCCCGGTCGACCCGGCCCCCAAAGGGATTCCCACGCCGGCTCGTCTTCTAGTGAGGGTTGCCACAGAACGAAGTCCAGCGGGTCGCGCTTGTTCGGGTCCTCGACGTTTCCCCCCCGTTCGGCCGCGAGGACGAGCATGTCTTTTCTCGAGAGATGCGAGAGCTGGCCGAAGTCCGAGAACGACGACACGCTGAAATACACCCCACCGCCCGCTTGGTACGCGTGCCCCGATTCGAGGACCATGCCGATGAAGCCCAAGATGTCTGGGATCGCGGACGTTGCACGCGGCTCTGCGAAGCTCGGGAGGAGACCAAGGGCCCGCATCGTCTCGTCGAAGCGGTTGATCTCCTCCGCGGCGAGATCGAGGTAATGGACCTTGAGGCTGCGCGCTTTTCGAAGGAGGTCATCGTCGACGTCTGTGACGTTGCGTACGAGACGCGTCTCATGTCCTAGGTCACGCAGGCGCCGTTGCAAGACGTCATAGGCGAGGTAGGTGGCCGCGTGTCCCATGTGCGCGGAGTCATACGGCGTGATACCGCAGGTGTACATCGACACGACCTTGCCCGGAGCGAACTCCACGATGTCTCGGCGCGCAGTGTCATAGAGGCGCATCGTCACGACCTTGTCTTGTCCTCGCGTTCGCCGAGACCATAAAGCCCGAGGGACACATGCGTCTTGTAGGTGACGTTGACGTTCAACAACACCGCCGTCAGGGCTTCGACGGCGCCCGCGGAAAAAAGTGACCCGGCCTTGATCGCACGAAGCCCCGGTATCTTCTCGACGAGCGTCGCGGTTGTCTCGCTCGCGCGCGGATCATCGGCACAGACGAGCACGTCACAACGCAGGGACTTGTCGAGGTTCCCGAGGTCACCGGCGGGTACGTGCTGGAACGCCGCGCTCAGCAGCGCTCCTGGCACTGCGGCCTGGACGTTCGCGGCAATGGAGCCGCGCTCGGGCGTGAGCGCCCGGAACTCGCCCCCGACGCGTTGAAGCGCGTTGACCATCGAGACGAGCACGCGGCCTTCGAGCGCGCTCTGGTACTCGATTGCGGTCGCGACGGCTCCTTCCCACGGGGTCGCGAGCACTACGACGTCCGCGCGGGCGGACCGTTCATTCCCCCCGCCGCTCAGGCTTTCGAGGCGCCCGGGCCACTTCGCTTTCAGTGCGCTCGCGCAAGTATCGCCGCGTTCGGCGACGCGAGACCCGAGATGGACTTCTAGCCCGCACGCGGCGAGGCGCGCGCCGAGTGCTTGTCCGGCCGGCCCCGTGCCCCCGAGGATCCCTACCCGCATGGCTTCACCCTCTCATATCTCCTTTATGTTCCGCGCCGTCGCGCCCAGGGGTGTCCTTATTTGTGACATGACCAACCCCGGGGTCTCTCCTTGGCACCGAGCGCATCTCCACTTCGCGTCGAAGGTGCTCTGGTGCTTCATAGCGCGCGAAGCGCGGCAGTACGCCTGAGAGCACGGCAACGCCGACGAGGCACAAGATCCCGCCCGACACGACGGAGAACTCCGTCCCAAATGCGGCCGCGACGCTACCGGACTCGAAGTCTCCAAGACGCGGTCCTCCGACGACAACCGCGGATTGCACACCTTGCAGTCGACCCCTCAGTTCCTCCGGGGCTTGGATCTGGAGGATCGTGCTGCGAAACACCGCCGAGACGACGTCTGATGCCCCGGCGATCCCAAGGAACAAAAGTGCGAGCCAGAGCGCGTTCGAAAAGCCGAACGCGACGATCGCCGCGCCCCAGGCCGCGACGGCGATGAGCACGGCGCGCCCCTGTCGCCTGATCGACGCGACCCACCCCATGAAGACCGCCGCAAGGAGCGCTCCCGCCCCGGGGGCTGAGTACAGAAGTCCGACGGTCGAGGGCCCTCCGTGGAAGTGGTGGAGCCCGAGCGCGGGGAACAGTGCACGCGGCATCCCAAAGACCATCGCGTTGAGATCGACGAGAAACACCGCCTGGAGGATCTGTTCACGACGCAGGTAGCGCAGCCCGCCAAAGAGCGCCGAAGGACCCATGGCGGTCCGCGCGAACGTGCGGTCCGGGACGGTGACCCTGAACAGGCCGAAGAACGCCACGAGCGTCGCGCCGGCTGCGATCCAATACACGGCCGACATGCCGACCCGAGCGATCAAGACGCCAGCGATCGCGGGACCGACGACCTGGCCGACTTGGAAGAGCACCTGCCACAGCGCGTTCGCGTTCACGAGGGACACGCGATCGACGAGATTGGCGACGAGCGCGGAACGTGTCGGATTGTCGATACCGCTGAAGAACGAATAGATGGGGCCAAAGACGAGCATCAACCAGATTCCCGGGTGACTCGATGACGCGTTCAACGCGAGTCCGGCCGCGCTCGCACACATGCATACCTGCACGACGAGAAGGAGCGTCTTTCGATCGATGAAGTCCGCGAGCGAGCCACCACCAAAGGAGCCCAAGAGCAACCCGCCGAGCTGGGCGAGGCTCACGAGTCCGACGTCAAGTGTCGAGTTCGTCAGGCGGTACACCTGATAGGGAATCGCTACCGCGAGCATCTGATCGCCGAGGATGCGGATGACGTAGCTCGTCCACAACCGCCGGAACCCCGGAAAGTCCCGTAACGGTGATGTGTCAACGAAGACCCTCGACCCCCGCATCATGGCGAGGATAGCGAGGACGCTTCCTTCGTCTTTACGGCGGGCGCCGCATGAACGCTTCTTGGCAATGACGTTGCATCGACGGTCGCGCTCGTTCGAAACGAGCGCCGAGGATGACGAAATTACTTCTGAGCGAGCTTCTTCAGGGCCTCGAGCGCGGCGTCGGCGTGATGGGCCATGCGCATCTCGCTCTTGATCACCGCGAGCACTCGCCGATCGGTTCCGATGACAAAGGTCTGGCGCTTGGTCAACAAAGGACCGAACTTTCGCCGTACGCCGAAGATCGTCGCGATCTCACCGTTTGGATCCGAAAGAAGTGGGAAGTCGAAGGCGTGGCGGTCGGAGAACTCCTTCTGGCGATCGATGCCGTCTGGACTGATCCCGACGCGGCTCGCGCCGAGGGCGCCAAATTCGGGGCCCCGGTCTCGAAACGAGCAGCTCTCCGCCGTGCAGCCCTTCGTCATCGCCGCGGGGTAGAAGTACACGACGAGGGGACCGTGCTCCAAGAGCCCCATCAGGCTGCGTGGCGTTCCCGTCTCATCAGGAGCCGTGAAGTCCGCTACGAGATCGCCGACGTGCATCGCGATCGATCCTAGGGTGCGATCCGAGCAGTCCGAGCGCACGGAGGTGCCCCTCGCCGGGGAAGGCCGCGAGGGCGTACGATCCGAGCTAATCCTGCAATCGACCCAAGGAGGTGCACACCATGTCGGGCACTCCATCGAGCCAGATCCGAAACGTTGCGCTCATCGGCCACGGTGGATCGGGCAAGACGACGCTCGCCGAAGCGCTTTTGTTTCAGTCGGGCGCGATAAACCGAAAGGGTCGGGTCGAAGATGGCACGACGGTTTGCGATTTTGAGCCCGAAGAGCTCAATCACCACGTCTCTGTTTCGACGGCGATCGCACCGATCACCTATGGGTCCTTCAAGATCAACTTGCTCGATACGCCCGGCTATGTCGATTTTCTCCCAGAAGTGGAGATGGCCATCGCGGTCGCGGACCTCGTTGTCTTGGTCGTAAGCGCCGTCGAAGGAGTGGAGGTGCAAACGCGCGCTACGTGGCGCCTTGCCGAGCGCGCCGGAGTGCCCCGCATCATCTTTGTGAACAAGCTCGACAGAGAGCGCGCCGACTTCGAACGTACCCTCGATGCGCTGCGTTCCACATTCGGGAGCGGGATCGCCCCACTCGAGCTCCCGATCGGACAAGAGAACGCCTTCCGTGGGGTGGCCGATCTGCTCGACGACGTAGCTGTCACCTACGAAGACGGAAAGCCGACAAATGGGCCCATCCCTGAGGACATCGCGCCACAAGAGCATCGGGTTCGCGACAACCTCATCGAAGGAATCGTCGTTGCCGACGATCAGTTGATGGAGCGCTACTTGGAGGGCGACATGCCTTCGCCGAAGGAACTCAAGATCACCCTCGCGCACGGTATCGAAAGCGCGTCGGTGTTCCCTGTCATCTGCGGTTCCGCGACTCGCTCCATAGCGCTCGACCGGCTGTGCGATCTCATCTGTGAGATCACTCCGCACCGCAGCACCCAAGCACATGCGGGCGATCAACTCATCGAGATCCCCGCGGACCCGAGCGGCGAGCCCGTCGTGAGGGTGGTCAAGACCGTCCTCGACCCCTTCGTCGGCAAGATCTCGGTCGTGCAGGTCCTCTCGGGCACGATCCGGCCCGACCTCGTGTTGACGAACACGCGCACCAAACGCGAGGAGCGGCTGCATGTCCTTGAGATGCTCCGTGGCAAAGAGGCCATCGCCTTGGGCGAAGCACAAGCGGGCGATGTCATCGCCGTTCCCAAGCTCGCGACCGCGCAAGTCGGCGACACCCTGGCACCAAAGTCCTTGCCCGTCGTGCTCGATCCCCTGGTCTTCTCCAAACCGCTGCACTCGATCGCCGTGCGACCAAAGACCGCGGGCGACGAGGACCGACTGATGACCGGCCTTCATCGCCTCCAAGAAGAAGATGTCGCGCTCGGCGTGCGCCGAGACGACGAGACGCACCAGACCATCCTCTCTGGCATGGGCGAGACCCACCTCAACGTCGTGTGCGAACGCCTAAAGCGCAAGTTCAACGTCGAGGTCGCCTATGAAGATCTCCTCGTGCCTTACCGAGAGACGATCTCGACTGCGGCAGAGGCTGAGGGCCGTCACAAGAAGCAGTCCGGCGGGCATGGCCAATTCGGCGTCGTCCACCTGCGCGTCGAACCTTTGGATCGAGGAGAAGGGTTCATCTTCGTCGACGCCGTCGTCGGTGGCGCGATCCCGCGCCAGTTCATCCCCGCTGTGGAAAAGGGCGTCGTGCGCGCCATGCGCCAGGGAAATACCTTCGGTTTTCCCGTCGTCGACGTGAAGGTGACCTGCGACGATGGAAAGTTCCACCCCGTCGACTCCTCCGAGGCGAGCTTTGAGCTCGCCGGAGCGCTTGCGTTCCACGAAGCCTTGGCCCAGGCGAGCCCGATCGCGCTCGAACCGATCGAGCGCATCGAGGTCTTCGTGCCGCTGCGCTATCAAGGTGAGGCGCTCGGGGACATCAACTCCCGACGCGGCAGGGTGCTCTCGAGCGAAACGGCGAGCGTCGACGAGCAGGTCATCGTGGCGCTTGTCCCGCTGAGCGAGCTCACGCATTACGCGGTCGAACTGCGTGCTCTCAGCGGTGGCGAGGGCCGCTTCACCTCTGAGTTCGATCACTACGCGGAGGTTCCCGCGCACCTCGCGTCGTCACTTCCCTCGACACGCACCCTTCGGGTCTAGAGCACTACTCCCAACAAGGCGCGCGTGTCTTTGCGCACGCGTCAGGGCCGCGTGTATCCGATCGTCGAGACAGTGATCGGGTGCGACCACACGAGGATGTCGTAGGTGCCAACGACATAGGTGTGCAATGGCCGACCGAATGTCGCTGTGGCCGACACAAGTTCCACCCCGCGCCAAGGTTGCGCGACGTTGTAGACGAGAAATCCGAACGACTTGTTCGCGTACCACGAAGCGCTCGACTGTCTTTCATAGCGCACCAATGAGCCGTGCGGGTTCGTGATGACGGGTCGCACATCGACTTTGCCATCGGTTGCGACGGTGACGATCGAGGCGCTCCAATATGCGCCGATCCCATCGTCAAGGCCGTGTGCGGAGAGGAATTGACCCACCGCATCCGCGGGCTGGACGGCTTTTGGAAGAGAAAGGCTGTACGCGAAGCCCGCACCAAAAGCCCCCGCTATACACAGCCCGACTACGAGTGCTCCATAGGTCACCGACTTTCTTCCGTGCGCACCGATGGCTCGAGTGATCTTTCGACCGAGAAGGATCGAGCCATAGACCAAAGCCGCCGTGAGATAGCGCGCGTATGCCCCGTTGCTGTCCGCGGCGAGCACGATGAACACGGCCACGTCTGCGAGGAAACCAAGGACGAGGAGATCGTCGAGACGCCACGTCGCCGGCGCTGGTGAACTGCTACCACCTGGGCGAAGAACATCTCGGCAGATCATGAGGATCGCGTACACGACGGCGAGCAGGATCCCGAGCGCGGCGAGTATGCGGATGAGCTGGAGTGCTTCGGGCACCCCCGTTGGGCCGTAGGGTCCCCCACCGAATCCGAGCAGCACGAGCGAACGCCCGAAAACGTGTCCGACGTTCGTCACCATTTGATGTCGCCCTGCAATGGGATTGTGTCCCGCGATCGTGAAGGTCCCGACTGCCTTCGCCACTTCGCGCACGATTCCTGCAAGGACGACTCCCCCACACGCAGCGCTTATCGGCACGACACCTTCGCGCCAGTCGCGACTCCGCAACGCGGCGACGACACCGGCAGCAGCGGCCGGTGCGACACCAAGGGCGATCATCTGCAGGTCGCCGAGCAGACCTGCCGCAAAAAGCACCATCGCCAGGCCAAAGGTCCAGTTGAAGCGGTTGCGCGAGAGACATGCGAACGCGAGCAGAGCCCAAAGTGCCGTGCCCACGTGCAGCGGACCTTGCAAGAAGAACAGCGAAAACGCGCGGCTCGGCAACCCGAGGATGACCGCGACGCTCGCTGCACCGATGATCCCTGGCCATCCTCGGTGACCGCTTCGCGCCATTGCCATTCCCACGCAGATCACGAGCACGGCGATCACGGCGGGGACCGCGTTGAGGAGCGAATCCCGAAGTCCGACGAGCGCTATCGCGACCGCGTAGAAGAGAACGTCGACAGTCCAAAACGAGTCGAGGGAAAGTGCCCAACCGTGCAAGAGCACGTGGCCATTGGCTAACGACTGGCCCTCCAAGACGACCGTGGCGCCATCGGAGTTCCCGGCGGCCGCGTGCGAAGAGGCCGTATAAAGAAGAGCAAAGAGCACGAGCGCCACGACGCCCCAGATCCCGAGCCCAAGAAGGCGCTTGGCTAATCGATCGGTCACCTAATGTCGCGATCCCTAATCGCGCGAATCCCGCATCGCTCGCGCGATTTCACCAGATGATCAGCACAACGGAACCTTCGAGTGAACCCAAGTCGTGTGCTCTTGTGAATCGACACGGCGAGCACGCTATCGCCTCACGCTCGAATGAGGAGGGTCCCGTGCCTCGACGCGGCAGAGCCCTTCTGCCGACCGAATCGGTCCACAGAAGGGCTCTGCTGAGAAAGATTCCGGCAGCGACCTACTCTCCCGGGGAGTCGCCCCCCAAGTACCATCGGCGCGTGCGGGCTTAACTTCCGTGTTCGGGATGGGAACGGGTGTATCCCCGCAGCTATAGCCACCGGAAACCTTGGCTCGAAGGCCGACGCGCAACCCCGGTGTGGGTTGGAATACGTCGGCCGCAAGGAGCGCGTTGCGCGATCCTTTGAGCCTTCCATAGCGAGCACGAGCGAGAGTCCAAGCCCTCGGCCGATTAGTACCGGTCGGCTGAACACGTTGCCGTGCTTACACCTCCGGCCTATCAACGTGGTGGTCTGACCACGGGCCTTACCAGGTTGACCCTGTGGGAGATCTCATCTTGGAACGAGCTTCGCGCTTAGATGCTTTCAGCGCTTATCTCTTCCGCAGGTCGCAAACCAGCCGTGCCCTTGGCAGGACAACTGGCACACGAGAGCTGCGTCCGTCCCGGTCCTCTCGTACTAGGGACAGCCTTCCTCAAATCTCCTACGGCTGCATCGGATAGGGACCGAACTGTCTCACGACGTTCTAAACCCAGCTCGCGTACCGCTTTAATGGGCGA